>JAEIGA010000214.1_pt1 | contig 82010 bp, 55 predicted proteins | sample 9270691 | NCBI WGS metagenome assembly JAEIGA01 (sample SAMN17057246, study PRJNA624740) | gut metagenome | biome: biome; isolation source: fecal sample | host: Bos grunniens | place: China: Xizang | collected 2019 | reverse complement strand
CCATCTGATACTCGTAGTTTACACCTGCAGTGAACTTGTGGTTACCTGCATAGTAAGTGAGGTCATCCTTGATGTTGATGTTTGTGTTGTGAACACCATTGTTCCAAGTAAACAACTCATATCCAAGAGCGATGTATGGAAGAACTGAGCTGCCGTCATCGTTACGGATATCGATGAATGGGAAGTCCTCAGAGTTTGTTCCACGCATATCATCAAGCTTAGAGTATGTTGCAAGGAACTGGTTTGAAAGGTTATCGCTTAGACGGCTGTTAAGGTCAACTGAGATTGTGCTCACAAGGTTATCCATTGAGTATAGTGAGTTAGCGTAAGCCATACCATACTGCGAGAAACGGCTGTAAGCAGAACGTGAACCACCGTCCATTGAAGAACCATTACATGAGTTCCAAGCCTGATTTAGAGTGTAGTTGTATCTGACAGCAAGCTTGTGTGCATCATTGATGTTCCAGTCAATACGAGCAAGAAGTTTCATATTGCTCTCTGTTGCAGGGAAATCAGTCCATGAACCAGTATCGTAGCCATACTTTTCCTTTACAAACTCAGATACCTTCTCAAGGTCCTCAAGTTTAGTACGTGAGATGTATGCATCTGCATTAGCAACACCATCAACAGAACCTCTCCATCTGTTAACGATAGTAGGGATAGTTGAGTACTCAGCGTTAACGAAGAAGAAAAGTTTGTTCTTGATGATAGGGCCACCTAGAGTGAAACCATAAGTAGTGTTACGATCTTTATCACGTGCACCTGAAACCTCTTGACCAGCAGCCATATTACCACGCATATTCTCGTTTCTGTGGTATACATATGCTGTTCCTTTGAAAGTGTTTGTACCAGACTTAGTAATAGCATTTACACCACCACCGATGAAGTTAGTCTGACGAACATCGTATGGAGAGATAACAACCTGCATCTCCTCGATAGCATCGATAGAGATTGGGTTACCACCACCTGGAAGGTTTGAGCTAAGACCGAAGTTGTTGTTGAAGTTAGCACCGTCAACTGTGAAGTTAGCAGTACGTCCGTCAGCACCGGCGAAGCTCATTCCGTTACCACCATAAGGTGAAAGACGAGTTACGTCAGTAAGGCTTCTGCTTACAGTTGGGATAGATGCAATCTCCTTGCTTGAGATGTTTGTTGCAGAACCCATCTTCTCTGCAGAGAATTTAGATGTAGATGCTGCAATTACCATTGCCTCGCTTAGCATCTCTGAATCCTCTTTCAAAGTTGCATCGAGAGCAAAAGCCTCAGCAAGCTGAAGTGTAACATCTGTATAAGTAACTGTGTGGAATCCAAGACAAGATATCTCTACCTTGTAAGGACCACCGGTACGCATACCGTTGATGGTATAACGACCATTTTCATTGGTAACAACGCCATAAGTTGTACCGGAAGGAACGTGAGTTGCAACGATAGCTGCACCAATCACAGACTCTCCGTTAGCATCCTTGACATGTCCACCAAGAGATGAGGTTGTCACCTGCGCGTAGGCAGCGACACTCATAATCATTGCTGCAAAAGCAGCGAAGAAAAACTTAAGTGTTTGTCTCATAACGGTTTGTTATAGTTAATAATAGAAAATTTGGGCGCAAAGTTAATAAAAATAGAGAAAAGAGAAAAGTTTTTATCTTCTCAGAGCATCATTTAACTGCTGGTCATATTTCAAACGGACCTTGACTCCAGCTTCCTGGAAGTAATATCTTACGGCGATCTCTTCCTCGATGAAAGGTATTATCTCATTCTTCTTCAAGCGGATAAACTTCTCCTTATCCATTTCAAGAACCTTTTCAAGAGCCTTAAGTTCCTCTGACATAGTCTCAGCAAGACCATCCTTCTCCAGTTCCTTCTTCATCTCATCAAAGAAAGTCTTGGCGCTGCTCCTATAGTCAAAGGTCTGGGTCTTGGCATACTCAACGAAGTCATCAAAGATCTCATCAGTGATTTCAAACTTGTCAAGGGCAGCAATCTGAGGATGGGTCTTCACGAACTCAAGGACATAAGTATCCACAACCCCACTCATCACAAGCGAATATACAAGTCTGCTGTAACCTTTGAACGGAACATCCACATCTGGAGTAATTCCGCCACCATCACGTACTGTTCTGCCTTTCAAGGTCTTGAACTCGTTGGTAAGGGAATCCGGTATATGACCGACACTGCCGTCCTCTCCCCTGTTGCTATAGTCAATGGCCTGAACACATCTTCCGCTTGGGGTATAATATTTTGCAGTCGTAATCTTCACCTGACCATTATACGCAACCGGACGGATTGTCTGAACAAGTCCCTTTCCATAGGTTCTTCTTCCCATGATGACTCCCCTGTCCAAGTCCTGGAGGGCACCAGAAACAATTTCAGATGCAGAAGCGGAACCGCTGTCCACCATGACAATCACAGGCATAAGGGTATCAAGAGGTTCTGTCTTTGTCCTGTACTCCCTATACGACTGAGGGGACTTTCCTTTCGCAGTAACGACCAACGAGCCCTTTGGAACAAATAGCGAAACAATACCCACAGCCTCATCAAGCAGACCACCACCGTTGCCGCGCAAGTCCAGTACAAGACGCTTCATTCCCTGCTCCTTGAGCTTTATCACATTGGCCTTGATTTCAGCAGAAACCTTCTCTGTGAAACCGCTCTGCAGAATATAACCTGTAGTATCGTCAAGCATACCGGCATACTCCACATCAGGAAGATGGATTCTCTCACGTACAACAGGAACGTCGAGAGTGTCGCCTGTCCTCACCTTCTTCACCTTGAAGACTACAGTTGTGCCTGGTTTTCCCTTCATGCGGTCGGTACTCTCCTTGCTGTCGAGCCCTTTCACTGAGACTCCGTCAACTTCAAGAATCTCATCTCCGCACACAAGCCCCGCGCGTGCCGCCGGTGAGTTTGCGTACGGCTCATTGATGATGACGTTTGAATCCTTTTTCTTGTGGATGACCGCGCCGATGCCGCCGTAGGTCTTGCTGACGAGCATCTGAAGGTCTTCGTTTTCCTCCTCCGGGATGTAGGTGGTGTACGGGTCGATGTTTTCGAGCATCTTGTCGATGCCGGCCCTGAAGATTCTGTCGACCGCAAGGGAGTCAACGTATGATGTGTTTATTTCCTTAAGAATAGAGTTCTGAATCTCCACCCACTGGCCCAGCTTGAAGCTTTTGCTCTGGGCTGAGGCTGCGGCTGAAGCGATAGTGATTGCTGCTAAAGCAGTTATGATGTTGCGTATTTTCATCTTGGCATAGTTTTCGACAAAATTACTATTTTTTGCGTGAAAAAACGCAGGAATCACTACCTTTGCAAGCGAAATTATTGAAAAGAAAAATTTAAAAGCAGTTAAGATGAAAATTATTTTTGCAACGGGCAATAGCGGCAAACTGCGCGAGGCATCTGAAATTTTAGGAGAGGGTTTTGAGCTCGTTACCCCAGCAGACATGGGAATCACAGAGGATATCCCGGAGACAGGAAACACATTGAAGATCAATTCAATCCAGAAGGCTGAATATCTTTACAACAGACTTGGATGCGATTGTTTTGCAGATGATACAGGACTTGAGGTTGACGCCCTTCATGGAGCACCAGGAGTTTATACAGCAAGATATGCTGGAGACGACAAGGACTGGAACAGGAATATGGATAAGGTACTTTACGAGTTGAAGGTCGCTGAGACTGAGGCACAGATGGCGAAAGGTCTTGGACTGAAGATGAAGCCAGTGAGCAGAAGAGCACGATTCAAGAGCGTGATCACCCTTATCATCAACGGAGAGAAGCATTATTTCGAGGGCACTCTTGAGGGAGTGATTGCCCACGAGAAGGCAGGTTGCGGAGGTTTCGGTTATGACCCTATCTTCATTGCAGACGAATTCCCGGGCAAGACACTTGCCGAAATCTCTGAGGAGCAGAAGAATGCAATCTCTCATAGAGGCAAGGCACTTAGAGCTATGGCTCAGTGGTTACAGAACAATTCTAAATAATGGAACTCATTGTCCTGCATACAACTAAGGTCGGCGAGACTTCTATAGTCTTGCACACCCTTAGTGAGACTTATGGACGAAGAAGCTTTATAGTTAAAGGGCTTGGCAAGAAATCTGTCACAGCCCTTTTTCTTCCTATGAACATCATCGAGGCTGAAGTGGTGGAATCCAGAAAGTCCAGCCTCTGGATGATAAAGAATCTCAGTTGCTCAGTTCCTCTTAACGGAATTCGCAACAGCCTGTATAAGAATACAATAACAATGTTTCTAAGCGAAGTCCTCTTCCGCTCCATCAAGGACGGGATGAATGAGGACGGACTTTATTCGTGGTGCCGATCAAGCATAATGCTGCTTGACGCCCTTGAGAGCGATTTCAGCAACTTCCATTTAAGATTTCTTCTTGAGCTGACAATCACGCTTGGATTCAGTCCACAATATGAAAACCTGCTGCCTTTTGTGCTTGGACACAGGGAGACCCTTAAGTCTCTCATGGAGGCCTCATTTGCTGAGAGCATGCTTATTCCTATGTCCGGAAGCACACGTAATGAAATGGCAGAAGGACTCGTCAGGTATATTGAATACCATAGCGAGTCCTCCTTAAATATTAACTCTCTAAAAGTTCTTAGAGAGATCTTCTTATAGGTTAAATGCCTTTTTGATAGTCTCTACGCTGTCAAGAAGCTCCCATCCGAAGAACTGCACAAGCTTGTGCTCCTTCTTACCGTTTCTGATGATCTGAACTGTCTCCTTGTATGGCTTGCGACCAACATGTCCGTAAGCTGCAGTCGGTTCGTAGATAGGGTTCTTAAGCTGAAACTTCTCGATGATCTTTGCAGGACGAAGGTCGAAGATCTCGTTGATCTTCTCAGCGATTGCGGCATCGCTGATACCCTGAGCCGCTGTTCCGTAAGTGTTCACGAACACGCTAAGAGGACGTGCAACACCGATTGCGTATGAAACCTGAACAAGCATCTCGCGTGCAACACCTGCCGCCACCATATTCTTTGCAATATAACGTGCTGCGTATGCTGCTGAACGGTCTACCTTTGAAGGGTCCTTTCCTGAGAAGGCTCCACCTCCGTGAGCACCCTTTCCACCGTAAGTATCTACGATGATCTTACGTCCTGTAAGACCTGTATCTCCATGAGGACCTCCGATCACAAACTTTCCTGTAGGGTTTACGTGAAGGATATAGTCACCCTTGAAAAGAGCTGCCGTCTCTGCTGGAAGAGTCTCGACAAGACGAGGGATAAGAATCTCCTGAACATCCTTCTTGATCTTCGCCTGCATCTCTGAGTCTACTCTATCCTGACCGTACTGGTCTACTGCATCTGCATAGCTCATTCTGCCAAGTGACTCAACGACAAACTCATCGTGCTGAGTTGAAACCACGATAGTGTGAACTCTTACCGGCTCGTTAGTATCACCATCGTACTCGATTGTAAACTGAGACTTAGAGTCCGGACGAAGGTATGGCATAAGCTCAGGCTCATTCTTACGGATATCAGCAAGAATCACAAGAGCCTTGTGTGAAAGAGCAAGAGGAAGCGGCATATACTCCTCTGTATCACAGCATGCATATCCGAACATCATACCCTGGTCGCCAGCTCCCTGCTCATCAGGATCAGCCACAACCACTCCACGGTTGATGTCACGGCTCTGCTCATGGATTGCAGAAAGCACTCCACATGAATTTCCGTCAAACATATACTCGGCCTTGTTATAGCCGATCTTGTTGATAACTCTTCTTGTAACAGTCTGAATATCAACATAAGCATCATCTGAGCGAACCTCGCCGCCCACTACTACCAAGCCTGTGCTGCAGAAAGTCTCACAAGCTACTTTTGCCTCTGAATCCTGACGAAGGAACTCGTCAAGAATCGCATCGGAAATCTGATCCGATACCTTGTCTGGGTGTCCCTCAGACACCGACTCTGATGTAAACAAATAATTCATATATCCTTTTTACTTCTCGTATATACACATAAAAAAAGCCCCGACGCAAATACGTGGAACTTCAACACAAAAAACCATAAAACCAAATTTTTAGCATTTTTTTAAGTGGTTGCAAGCATACAAATCCGTCCACAGTATTTTCGGACCGCAAAGATACATCTAATTTTTTAATTTACAATAAGTAAGGGCGATTTTTTGCAGAAAAATAATAGGTCGAGCCCAAATAGACCCGACCTATGTATAATTTCAGTCTAAAATCTTATTTCTCAGACTTGATCTCATATGACCAAGGAGCCTTAAGTTCAACCTTAACAGTCACCTTGTTTCCAGGAAGCTCACGAGTGAAGACAAGAGTCTGATTGTCTGTAGAGACAACCTCGAACTTTCCACCCTTACCTGCAGAAGCAAGAGCCGGGTTGTCGTGACGGACTTTGATAAGCCACTTATAGAAATCTGTGTACTCATTGCTTGCCCATGACTGAACAGGATCCTTCTCGAAGAACTCGAATCTCTTGTTCCAACCGATCTCCTGACCAGTATAGATAAGAGGCTGACCTCCTGGAAGAGTAAATGTAAGGACTGTCATTGCCTTGACTGCATCACCCATTCTCTCAAACTCAGTACCTGCCCAAGAGTTCTCATCATGGTTAGATGTGAACATAAGTCTTGAAGCATCAGCAGGATGACGCTCTGCATCCTTCTGAAGGTACTCAAGCAGCTCAGGAATATTCTTCTCTCCTCTTGAGATAGCGTTAAGCATGTGATGAAGTTCCCATGAATATGATGAGTTGAAGCCAGAAAGAGTGTGAAGTTTTGGTTCCTCACCCTCTGCTAACATGAACATGCCAGGATAGTCTGCTCTTAACTCAGCAATTGTCTGCTGCCAGAACTCAAGCGGAACCTCACATGCCATATCGCAACGGAAACCGTCAACACCTCTCTCCATCCAGAAACGCATAGACTTGCGCATCTCAGCCACCATCTCAGCATCCTCATAGTTAAGGTTTGCTGTATCTGACCAGTCTGCTGTGAAAGTTGTCTTTCCGGCAGCATCACGCTCATACCATCCAGCAGGCTTGCCAGTCACCCATTTTGCATCTGGAGAAGTATGGTTAGCTACCCAGTCAATGATGACCTTAAGACCAAGCTCATGAGCCTTTGCAAGGAAGTTATCGAAGTCTGCCAATGTTCCGAACTCAGGATTGATGTCGCAGTAGTCCTTGATTGCATAGTAAGAACCAAGAGTTCCCTTACGTCCGTCAACTCCGATCGGATAGATAGGCATAAGCCAGATTACGTCAACGCCCAGTTCCTGAAGACGAGGAAGCTGAGCCTGAGCTGCAGCAAAAGTTCCCTCTGGAGTATACTGACGTACATTCATCTCATAAATCACTGTGTTGCTCCAGTCAAAAGCAGCAGTCTCCTGCTTAGGCTGAGCACATGAAAATGCCAGAATAGCGGCAAGTAGAATAAATAGTACTTTCTTCATATTTAAGGTTTTTACATTTCAGCTAGAATTGTTGCAGAAGTTGGCTTAACCTTGAACGAATCGCCTGTGTAAGTGCCTAGACCATCCACATCAGCCTCTCCGTCGTGAGTAAGGATGACATACTTGCCCTTAGGTATTGATACCTCTTTTGTCTTCTTGGATCCGTTAAGGACAACTACGATAGACTTAGCCTTGTCAATGCCCTCAACTCCCTTAAGAGTAAAGGCAGACACAAGTTCATCCTGAGTATCAATAAACTCAAGGTGCTTTCTTACTGCATCAGCATCTGCAAGACAGAAGGCCGGATGAGCCTTTCTGATCTTTGCAAGCTCTGCATAGTAATCAACAAGATCCTTATAAGTCTTCTTATAACCCCAGTCAATCGCATTGATTGAATCCGGCTTGTTATAGCTGTTCTTCACACCCTGCTTGTGGCGATAAAGTTCCTCACCGTTGAAGATGAAAGGAATACCCTGAGAAGTATAGATTGCAGTCTGAGCAAGTTTCACCATTCTTAGTCTCTCTTTCTCAGTTGCCTTGGTTGCCTCCTCAAGACGGTCTCTCAAACAGTGGTCATCATGACAGCTTGCGTAGCTGATGTGCTGAAGAGGATTGTTTGTCCAGAATGGCACGCTCACCTGAGGATGCTGAACACCTCCTGCAATACCGAACTCAAGATCTGCCTTCTTACCCTCGATTCCGTCCATGAAACCTGCATTAGAGCAGTCAAGCGGTCCGCGAAGGGCATCACGGATGTTGTCACTGAAGGCGCCTACACCATTCATCTTATGAGTCAAGGCCTTGAAAGCAAGCTTGTCAGCATCATAAAGAGGAGATGCAGCAGCCCAGCCCTCACCATAGATGACAACGTCAGGATCGATTGCATGAAGACGCTCAGAAATAAGGTTCATAGTCTCGATATCATGGATAGCCATCAGGTCAAAACGATATCCGTCAATATGATACTCCTTCATCCAATGCTCCAAAGACTCCACCATAAGTTTACGCATCATCGGACGCTCGCTGGCTGTCTCGTTGCCACAGCCTGAACCGTCAGCAAATGAACCATCCTCTCTCATACGATAGAAGTAGCCCGGCATTGTGCGCTCGAAGCCTGTTACGGCAGCATTAGTAGTATGGTTGTAAACAACATCAAGCACAACTCTCATTCCTGCCTTATGAAGAGCCATCACCATCTCCTTGAACTCCTTGATACGGGTTACAGGGTTGTATGGATCTGTTGAGAAAGAACCCTCAACCGCATTGTAGTTAAGAGGTTCATATCCCCAGTTATACTGATTCTTCTCAAGTGTTGTCTCGTCGATTGTTGCAAAGTCAGTTGAAGGAAGAAGCTGGATGTAAGTCACTCCCATCTCTTTAAGATGGTCGATTCCTGTAGCAAGTCCGTCCGGCGACTTTGTTCCCTCCTTTGTAAGCGCAAGGTACTTTCCTGGATTCGCAGAACCTGCAGATGTGTGGATAGAGAAGTCTCTGTGCTGAAGCTCATAAACGATGATTTCGTTAGGCTTGATCTTAGGACTCTTGTCATTCTCCCATCCCTCAGGGTTGGTATCGGCCCAGTCAATGACTGCACCTCTCTTTCCGTTCACGCCCACAGCCTTGGCTGCAATTCCTGCAGTCTCCTCAAGGGCTGCACCATTCTTATACACCTGGAAGGTATAGAACGAACCCTTGATATCCTGCTTCACAGAAGCTTTCCAAAGACCGTCTTTCGACTTCTTCATGGCGACCACCTGGAAAGGCTGGTCGTCATGAGAGCGATATAGATTCAAATTAACCTTTTCTGCATCCGGAGCCCAGACTGAAAAGTCTGTCTTGTCTCCATTGTAAACGCACTCCTCAAGTGGGGCAGAAGGCACAAGTAAATCTCCACTAGACTCACATGAAGTCACAGCAGCAAATGCAAGTAGTCCCATTAAAAATTTTTTAGCTGATACCATGAGTTATCTTAAAAATTAACAAGAAGTTTATATTCTGCACTATCCAAATCCAAAGTCAAGGATGAAGAGGCGTCATAAGTCTGACCTGTAAAGTAATCTTTCCATCTGCCTTCCGCTGGCAAAGGAATTGTCACATCCTTAGCTGCTTTTATATCAAAATTACCCACAACTACGAAGGCTTTGCCATCTGCATCAACACAATGAATATATCTATTGCTCCAATTAGCCTTAGTTACAGCCCAAGTAAAAGTAGCATCCTCATCAAAGAAACGTGGATTTTTCTTTCTGAAGGATATAAGACTACTATAAGCATCATAAAGACCCTTCCTTGCTGAATCATCAAAATACTCCCAGCGCGTAGGTTTTCTATCTGTTCTTCCAGGATCGTTTATAGAAACATCATAACCAAGTTCTCCAAACTGCCATATCATCTTTGATCCTGGAACAGTAAAGAAGAAGGCCGCATTTAGTGCAAGTCTCTTCATTCTTGAATTAATATTGGTCTTCGTGTCACCATTTCCCCACTGAAGAACCTCATAAGAGCATCTTTCCTCATCATGACTTTCCATATAGCTCACAAGAGAACCAAAAGGCATCGATGATGTTCCTGAATACAGATAACTAAAGTCTGTTGAGCGACCACCATCATTCCATCCCATAGCAGTCTGTCCATAGGTAGACTGCATGTTTCGCCAAAGCTGGATTCCATATTCTCCGAGTATTTTCTCCTCAGGAGTCTCTGCAAGATGCTCAAAAATCACAACTGCATCTTTATCATATCCCCATATCGCATCAGCATAATCCTTAAGGATCTTTATTCTTGACTCATCTTTCTTACCCCATAGAGCAGTATTTCCAAGGGTATTCTTCTGAGTAAAACCCTTAGTCAAATCAAAACGAAATCCGTCAATATTATACTCATCCATTAAATATACAAGATTTCTCTTGAAATATTGGCGAATAAATTCAGATTCGTGGTTAATATCATGAAAGACATTAAAATCGTGCTTAGCTGTCACATTGAACCAAGGATTATTTTCAGCCGTATTATTACCATTCCAATACAATTTAGCCAAAGGACAACTTCCACTAGCGTGATTATACACCACGTCAAAAATAACAGCCATACCCCTTTTGTGGCACTCATCAACAAACCTCTTATAATCTTCTCTTGTTCCGTAAGCCTTATCAAGGGCAAAGAACGAATTCGGATTATAACCCCAGCTGCTATTTCCGTCAAATTCCTGAACCGGCATCAATTCTATCGCATTTACTCCCAAGCCTGCCAAATAATCAAGTTTCTGCATAGCAAGCTTAAGATTTCCCTCTGAACTTCCATTATCTGTAAATTCACGAAGAAGAAGTTCGTAAATTATCAGATCACTCTTATCCTCTACCTTAAAATCAGGAACCTCCCAAGCATACTCTCCACGAGCAGTCTGAAATGCAGAAATGAGAGTGCTTGCCTTCTCAGGAAAAGCAGGAATATCAGCATATGTTGACTCAGGAATATACTTATCATTCCATTCGTCATACACGATTTCAGTAAATGGATCATGGGTAATGACCTTATTCTTGCCCTTACCAAGGCAATACTGGAACATATACTCCTTTCCGCTCTCAAGATTTTCAAAGACATACCACCAGCAGCCAGCATCCTCATCACGTTTCATGGCATACTTATTATCCCTTTCCCATGAACTGAATTCACCAATAACATAACACCAGTCGTATGATTTATTATCTTTATCCTTGTCATATAAAACCAAGGCAACAGAGGTATCGCTTAGGTAATTGATACCATATTCCAACCCTTCTGGCATTGTCTGCTTAACGACAGGAGCAGGTTCAAAAGAATCCATTTTATACAACTCATCCTTTACCTCAAGTATGAAGTCAGGTGTAGTCTGTTTGTCTCCTTTTGCATTACGGACAACAATACCAATAAACTCTACAGCAGTCTTGCCAGAGCCATACCATTCTCTAATAGAAGGCTCCATAACAAGTTTCCAGACATTTGCATCCACTCTCTCCATTCTGCATTTATCGGTATTCACACCCCATTCAGCCTGAACGTGTCTCCAATCTGACTTATCATACCACACACCTGTGTAAAAGTACAAATCACTTTCACAGTTATACAACGCAGAAGATGGGCCCGCCTTATAATAAAATTCAGCAGACTCATCAGCATTGAGTTCTTTTGGAAATGTTGACATTCCTTCAGGAAGAGAACCTATCTCAATCTCAGTTGACAAAGACTCTTCTTCACAAGCATTAAATACAACGAGGCAACATACCAAAATTGAGATAAATGCAAAAAATCTTTTCATTGCTCACTTAAGTTATACTTTGTAGCCGAGAAGCCGGTCAGGGCTTCTCGGCTATATAATAGGGGCGGGCAAATTGCCTACCCCTAAATTGTCACTTTGTTTCTATTGAGATTACTGGATTGTACCTGTACCTGCATTGAAATCAAGAGTTACCTTCTGACCAGCAGTTACAGCAACAGCAGCCTGATCTCCACCACCTGCGCGGTAAACGATCTTACCATCAAAGATATTGAACTCACGGTGCCACCAGTTACCCTCTGTACCAGCAAGAGTAGACTTAGCATACATACGAAGGTTAGCTGCAGTTGTTGTTGTGATAGTAGCCTTACCAGCCTCGTAAGTAAATGGATAAGAATTCTCATTCCAACCACCGAATGCATCACCCATACCGAATACCTGAGCCTTAGATACTGTAACGATAGAGTTCTTATAATCAACCTCAATCATATAAAGACCAGCCTCTGCTACGAAACAGTTACCACCGTCTACAGTGTAACCTGTATCTTTTCCAAGACCTGTAAAGTCCTTACCCCAAGCATCTGTAACCTGTGAGAACTTGAAGCCCTTAGTTGGATCTGAGATATAACGAATAGCCCAGAATGCACCTGGCTCGCTGTGAGCAGGAATCATTGCTACATCATCATTACCTGGAAGATCCCATCCATTGATTGCATCACCGATAAGGAAGCAAGCCTCAGGAAGAGTAGACTCCTTAGTAAGCTCAACTTTGTAAGAGAATGAATCAGCTACAGAACCAGCCTTGCACTCATAAGTAAGAGTGATCTTGTATAGACCAGCCTTCTCACCTGCTACGATGTTAGAACCTGTGTGAGAAAGTTTGCCATCAGCAACTCCAAGACCAACCTCAGCCTTTACAACGCCTTCCTCATCAAGATTAATCTTCCAACCATGGCAAGAAGTAAACTTGAACTCACCATTTGCAGAAAGATCCTGATCTACCCAAGTGTAAGTGATTGTTCCATCAGCATTTACTGTAGCCTCCCCTTTTGTGAAGCCCCAGCCATTCATACCACCACGAACACCCCAATCTGCTTTCTGAACAATAATCTGAGGGAATCCAAGGTCTCCCTGTGAGTTATTGTCAAGAACGATGTGGTATAGACCTGTCTCTTTTACACGCATCTTAGGTGCATTCTCACCAATAACAAGTTTACCCTGCTGGATAGGCATGTTTGGATTGTCAGCAAAGTTCTTGCAGTTCTCATCCTTCTCATCATAACCATAGTTAACCTCTGCTAGGGTTGCACCATAGAATTTCTTCTGGCCACCCTGGTTCTCGATAAGTGAGAAATCCTTGTTAGCCTCAAGCCAGATGTACTTCTCATACATACCTGGACGTACTGGTTTGCCCTCTGCAGCCTCATTGTTACCAGCTGCCATAGCGTTCTTTGCAAGAACCTCTACAGAACCTGTAGCGTCACCATAAACATAGAATCCGTCAAGAACGATACCGTCTAGATCAAGATCATCGCCCTCCTTCTCCTGGCAAGCTATAAAGCCAGCCATCAATGCAAGAGCACTGAAAATGTAGAAAAACTTTTTCATAATTTTTTGTGAATTAAAATATTAAATATTGATTATAGGTTTTCATATCCTGGGGTCTGAGTCCAGACCTTATTACCGTTTTCATCGATAAGTGATTTCTCAAGAACAGAATAAGGAATAGGGAACCATTTACGTACAGCCTGTTTAGCAGTCGCTGAAGTAACGTACTGAACATCGTCGAACTTATCAAAACGGATAAGGTCACGTCTACGAACCATCTCCCAAGTAAACTCTCTTCCTCTTTCATCAAGAATATCATCAACTGTCCATGATGAAACGTTTCCATATGCTGCCTGGAAAGCGGCCTCTGGATTTGCATCATAAGCAAAGCTTCTCTTTAGCATTCTCTTGAAATCTTCAGTATTTGCTCCACTTGCTCCTGCGCCTCCTCTTGCGATAGCCTCTTCCTTCATCCAAAGCACATCAGCATATCTCATAATTGGGAAGTCATTCTCGCAGTATGTATAAGTACCAGTCTTGTCAATCTCCCACTTGTTTAGACGAGCTCCATCAAAGTTATGACCGTTATTGATGTTCGAGATTTCTGCGTGGATTATAGTCTCCTCATCATTATTTGCATCAACATAGAGAGTCTTGCCATCTGTATTATAAACAGGGCCAAGGAACCATCCCCACTGCTTTGTATTCGCAGTTCCTTTCTTCTCATTACCTGGACCACGAAGGTCTGTATCAGCATAAAGGTTAAGGAAATCAGGACGAGCACAGAATCCGTTCCAAGTGTCAAGAATCATTCCATAATAGAACTGTACTCCATAGTGATGGGTGTTATGAATAATACGGAGTTTATTCTTTGTGCTTCCCTTGTCACGCTCATCATCTGTAAGACCATTCTCAACAATAACAAAGATATTCTCCTTGCTATTCTCATTGAAGATCTTAAAGTTAGCAAAGTAATCATTCTCTATGCTATATGATCCTGCGTCAATAATCTTGTTACAGCAACGTACGCAGTTATCATAGAAACTACCACTGAACTGCTCTGGTTTAGGAACAGTCTTGAAGATATTATCCATTGTACAACCAAAACCCTCTGCATTCAAATACAAGCGTGCAAGAAGAGCATAAGCAAATCCCTGAGTTGTTCTACCATAGTTTGCTGCTCTATTGGCGTCATTAACAACTGCCATATTTGGAGCATTACGCTCAAGAACAGAAACTAGATTTGACCACACTTCTTCTGGCGCAAGAAGAGGACCTGTAGCCTCCTCATATTTTTCAGTATAAGGGATTCGTCCAAAACAATCAAAAAGAAGATAGAAATAGTATGAGCGCATAACCTCTACCTCTCCAAGATACTGTGCATACACAGACTCACTCATTGAATCCTTATATCTGTTGAGAGTCTCAATTACCTGATTGCAAAGAACTGCTCCTGAAATAGTTACATTCCATACGTTCTTGATTGCATCTCCTCTATGATCCCATGTATGAGTATTCTGCTTTAACCAGTATCCACCATCATTCCAGTGAGCACCATTTGTTCGAGGGATACAGATTCCCTCATCTGCTGTGATTGTCTGCAATCCCCAATAACCCCAATGGTCATGGGTAAACTTGAGATCAGCATAAATCTGTCCAACAAGCATCACGACATTCTCTTCGCTAGTCATCATCTCCTCTACGGTAGGATTACCATAGTTGACTTCATCCAAAAGACCAGTACAAGAACTAGCGGTGATTGAAAGCATTGCTGCTGCTATAATATATAGTGTTCTTTTCATCTCGCTTTGAATTTATTATTTAAATGAAACTGTTACACCAAACATTACTGTTGCAATAGTAGGATAGAAATCACAATAGTCAATACCAGCGTTCCATACACTTGTAGTATTAATCTCAGGATCAAGTCCACTATACTTTGTAATAGTCAACAGGTTCTGTCCTGTAAGATAGATTCTTAGATTATCAACAAGACTCTCATCCTTAAGTTTGAATGTATAACCTACGGTCACATTATCAAGTTTAACATATGAGCCATCCTCAAGATAGTAATCAGAGAATAGAGCCTTATTTGTGTGAATTGTCTTTTTCTTCGAAACGTCTTTCATGAAGATATTGTCTGACACATTAGCCATTGGACCATATGCCCAGCGAGTAAGATTTAGAATCTTATTACCTACGACACCGCGGAAGAAAATAGAAGCATCAAGATTTTTCCAACGAACAGAGTTGTTCCATCCAAATGTAAACCATGGCTGAGCATTACCTATCACCTGACGGTATGCCTCTGTAGCAGTAGAAGTGTCTACAGTACCACCTGAAGGAGTTGAGAAATACCAGTTTCCATCCTTGATACCACGTAGTTTATATCCGTAGAATGCGCCAACACTTTGACCCTCAATAAGAATCTGTGTATTTGTATTCATAAGACCATTCTCACCAACTCCACCTGATGTTGTCTGCTTGTAGTTGAATCCCTTAGATGGGTCAGAAAGTTTGGTAATGTAGTTACGGTTGAATGAAACTGTAGGAGTTGTAACCCATGTCCAGTTATTTGTCTTGACAGGAACTCCGCTAATTGATAGTTCCACACCATAGCTATCCATCTGACCGGCATTTGCCAATAGAGTAGGATACTGATAAGGAGGAGTAGGAACCTCATAATCCCAAAGAAGATCACGGGTCTGACGATAATAAACATCAAGACTACCATATAGGCGGTTGTCAAGGAAAGCATAATCCAAACCAAGATTATACTCATACTTCTTTTCCCAACGAAGGTCTGGGTTAATGTTCTGACTGACACCGTATGTGTTTACATATTTGCCATTATACCAGAACTGACCACCATTTGAAAGCATCGCTACTGATCTGAGATCAGATCCTAGATTATTACCAGTAACACCAAAACCTGCACGAAGTTTAAGCTCGTTTGCCCAAGACTTGCTCTGCATGAATTCCTCACCTGTAATTCTCCATCCGAGGCTGACAGCAGGGAACCATCCCCATTTATTATTTGCGCCGAAACGCGACGAACCCTCACGACGGATTGATGCAGAAGCAAGATACTTCTCTGAATAATTATAGTTTACACGAGCAAAACCTGCTGCAAGTGTATTTGAGTTACGGTATGATGAAACTTTTAGATATGTCTTCTCTGCATCACCATTACCAATCTGGTAATACTTCATTCCTTCTGTAGGGAAGCCTTTGTTTTCAATGCTCTCACCATCATACATGAAGTTCTGGTATGAAAATCCTGCTACAGCAGCAATGTGATGAAGATCAAAGCTCTTTGAGTAATCAGCAGTCACTTCAAACAACTTGCTGAAGTTTGTATCACTGCTGCGACCTGCCTTTCCAGATGCATCCAAATCAGTATTGACTGTTTTATTGCTCCAATAATTATGGTTGTCACCTTCCTCAACAGCAGCAAAACCACTCACTCTAAGGCCCTGAATAGGCTTAATGTTCACTGTAGCCTTTACTGAACCACGGAAATAATTACCATCCTTATAAGACTCTCTCTGGTTCATATCCTCAACAGGATTGCTTAGACCTGTACCCTGAGGCAGATAGTAACCGTTCTTTTGAGTTGGATCATAAATTGGATATGTAGGATTAAGGATAGCTGCCATCTTCCAATCAGCACAGTTATAATCATTGCGATAGTGCATATATGAAAGATCGTACTGTAGCTCCAACCAACCGTCCAATGCTTTCTGAGAAGCAGCAATCTTTGCTATAAGTTCTTCGCGATTGTTTTTCTTAGCAATACCCTGTGCATCCTTATAAGACAAAGATGCTCTATAGTTAAACTTGCTTGATGAACCAACGATAGCAACATTGTGATTGTGTGTCACAGCAACATCGCGAGTAAGTTCATCTGTCCAATCTGTAAGAGTATACTTACCTTCAGCATCCTTGATAATTGTAGGTTTTACAGCTCCGCCTGATAGAGTCTCAAGATTGACGAACTCCTCAGGAGTAGCCATACCAGTATCACCATTACGCATTGAAAAAGAAGCATATCCGGAGTACTCGACTCTAGTATTCGCTACATCAGAGAAATTTTCTCCTCGTTTAGTAGTGATGATGATAACACCATTTGTTCCTCGTGTTCCATAGATAGCTGCAGCAGAACCATCCTTCAAGACATCCATTGAAGAGATCTCATCTGGAGAAATATTATCAATGCTGCTCACAGGAACTCCATCTACGATAAAGAGAGGAGAGGTTCCAGCACCCTTATCAAGAGTAGAGAATCCACGAATCTGGATATTATATCCTGTACTTGTAGGATCACTCGTACTTCTGCTGATATTAAGACCAGCTACCTTTCCTTGAAGAAGTCCAATAGGGCTCGACTTCACACCTGAGTTAAAATCCTCAGCCTTGATAGAAGCAACTGAACCTGTAACCTCTTTCTTTTTCTGAGATCCATAACCAATCACAACAACATCCTCAAGGAACATCGAGTCCTCAACCAATGTGATAGTAGCCGGCATCTTAGAAGCTGTAAATGACTGTGCTGCATATCCGATACAACTAACTTCCAAAATTGCATCTGGGCTTGACACTTTAAGAATATAATCACCGTCAACACCCGTAGAAGTTCCGTTAGTAGTGCCCTGTTCCAAAATAGTAGCGCCCACAACCGGACCATGCTGGTCTATAACAACTCCTTTTACTTCATATCCACTCTGGGCAAATACCTGCAAACCCATAATGCACGAAAGCACTAATGAGACGCAAAGAGTCATGATTTTTTTCATAAGAATTTGTTTGGTATTAATATTAATTATTTCTATGCTTTTTTACCTTCTTTTACGAAGTATACAGACAAGGCTCCCAAAGCAAGAAGTACACCAGCTACGATAAACATAGACACCTGTGCACCACCAACTGCCTTAAGTAGAAGGCCACCACAAGCGGCCGCTACGATCTGAGGAAGACAGATTGTACCATTGAACAAGCCAAGATAAGTACCGATATGGTTTCCTGATAGAGAGTTTGTCAAAAGTGTGAATGGTATAGCAAGCATTGCTGCCCAAGCCACACCTATAAGAAGGAAGGAGACAAATAGAAGGTACTGATCGTGAATAAAGTATACAGAGGCAAAACCAAGCGCTCCAACTAGAAGGCTGACAACATACGCAAGTTTCACACTCTTGAACTTAGGAATAAACAAAGCCCAAAGCACAGAACCTACAGCCTGAACTGCAAAGAGGATACCTACCCAGTTTCCAGCATTCTGATAACCCTCAGACTTCACGTCAGTAGTACCCCATACTGTATCAGCGATGGCTCCATTTGTATAGGTCCACATATACATAAAAGCAGCCCAGCAGAAGAACTGAACAAGACCTACTGTCCAGAATGTGCTTGGAGCATTCTTTAGAAGAGTAAGCATACCTGGAGCCTTATCCTCCTTCTTATTCTCATCAATTCCGTGGAACTCAGCGTACTCCTTAGGAGGCATCTCCTTCACCTTGAAAGTAGTGAAAAGAACACAAAGAATAAGGATGAATGCACCGATATAGAATGAATACTTAACTGTATTTGGAACCTCTCCTTCTGGAGCAACGTTAGCAATTCCGATCCAAGCAAACAAGAATGGGAATACATAACCAACAAGGCTACCTGCATTGCAAAGGAAGCTCTGGATAGAATAAGCCTGGCTCTTCTGCTCCTCGCTTACCATATCACCTACAAGCATCTTGAACGGCTGCATTGCCATGTTGATTGAAGTATCAAGAAGCATAAGTGCAACAAGACCGAAGATCATTGCTCCTCCAACTGCAAGACCAAAACTTCCTGCATTAGGAAGAAGACACATAACGATAATAGCGATCAATGAACCCAAGAAAAGATATGGGATTCTACGACCGAATCTACACCAAGTCTTGTCGCTGTACTTGCCCACAAGTGGCTGTACAACCATACCCATAAGTGGAGGTAGGATCCAGAAATAACTCAAATCGTGTGGGTCAGCTCCCAAAGTAGCAAAAATACGACTGATGTTTGCACTCTGAAGAGAGTAGGCAATCTGTACGCCGAAAAATCCGAAGCTGATATTCCACAGCTGCCAGAAAGTAAGTTTTGCTTTGCTCATATTTTATATTGCACTAATGTTATTATCGAATCTTCGCGAAAGTAAACAAATCTATTTATATAGGTAAAAGCAAAATTATGAATAGTGCGAAATTTAAGACGAATGGGCAGAATTTAAAGATGAATGGTAAACGAAATTGCCCATTTTGTGAAAAATCATTATCTTCGACAGACTATTTTAATAGAAAAGTAAATGAGAAAAATAAAGATTTCATATATAATTCATTTATTTGCAGTCCTTCATGCAATCGTTGTCCTCACTTGCATCATGGCAGGTATAGGAGATGCTCTTTTCCTTACCTTGCTTACTATGACAATGGCTGTTATGATCTGTGTTAAAAAAGGACTCTCCACAGAATTTATTGCAATTGACATCATCCTTGTAAACATCCTTGGTTTTCTTCTTGGTACAGGAGGAGCTCAACTACTCTCATTCTTTTTTGAGGAAGGTATCGCCAACAGAATTGTCTCTACTATCCTCACCACGGAACTACTAGGATGGGCAACAGTCCTGTTTACCAAAATTCAGAACAAGAGAGAAGCAATTAAGAACTCCAGAACGAAAATTGAGGATAAGTTGAAGTGGATTCTAATCTTTGTGGGCATAATATTCACAATTAGAGCCATTATAGGTCTGGTTTTCTCAACAAAATTATATAACGACATTGCTACAATTAGTCTGTTCACTGAGATCCTTTCAAATTCCGCTGCAATAATAACCATGTTCTGCTTAAATATCATTTTCTGCAGATATGAAAAGAGATATTGCAACCAAATGAAAGACAGACTGATTGCATATCCGACCTTCCTTCTGATAACCTCTGCCTTCTATGCTCTCCTTGTCCGCATGAAGATTCCTTTCCACTTAAGTTTCAATTTCAGTGGAAAAGAATACCTTCAAACACTTCTACCGACAATCATCGTAGAAGTTACCATATTCTGTTTTATCTTCATCATCGATCAGATTTTTGTCGCACGAAAGGCAACTGCAATCGCAAAAGAAAAGGCAAGGTCTGCTGAATACAAATATCTGCAACTGAAACAGCAGGTAAATCCTCACTTCCTCTTCAATAGTCTAAACATTCTTGACTGCCTGGTATGTGAAGAGAAGACTGAGCAGGCAAGTCAATACATTCATAAACTTGCTGGCATCTACAGATATATGTTAAGCAATGAAGACCAAAAGCTTGTTCCTCTCAAAGGAGAACTTGAATTTGTGGACCTATACATAGACCTCCTACAACTACGCTTCCCTGGAGGATTTATAGTTGAACAAAACATTTTGGATGAGGACTTGAAAAAACTCGTCGTTCCTTGCGCGATTCAGCTTCTTTTTGAAAACATAATGAAGCACAACACAGCAATGGCAGACAATCCGATTAACATCAAGATTGAAACAGATGGCAATTCAATAATTATTGCCAATACATTAATACCAAAGATCAAGAAAAGCCCATCCACAGGACTTGGCTTAAGATATATAAAAGAACACTACATAAATATGTCAAACGAAACCATTGACATAGAGAAGACAGAAGACACCTACCGTATAACCATACCATTACTATAACAAATGAGAGTACTGATTGTTGAAGACGAGATAATGGCTCAAAGAAGCCTGGCGCGACAGATTACACAAAACTTCCCTGACCTCACCATCATAGGAAGCACATCATCAGTAACAGAAACAGTAAACTGGTTTAAGGACCCATCTAATTCAGTAGATATCATCTTCATGGATGTCGAACTTGCAGATGGAGACTGCTTTGAGATATTCCGCCAGATTGATATAAGTGCAAAAGTCATAATGACAACAGCTTACGATAGTTATGCTATCAAGGCCTTTGAAGCAGGAAGCATTGACTATCTGCTCAAGCCTATCGACCTGGGTCCACTACAACGCGCAGTATCACGTTGCAAGGCAGATGAAAACAAATCAGATTTTCAGGAACTGATCAGATTGATCTCTGCACATGACAAAAAAACATATAAAGAAAGATTCATTGTCAAGATTAACGATCGCATCCTACCTATCGAAACAAAAGATATAGCATACTTTTGCTCCGAAGAAAAGAACAACTATCTTGTAACCTTTGACAAAAAGAAGTACATAATTGACCTGTCCCTTGAAGAACTATCCACTGAGCTTGATCCAAAGCTATTCTTTAAGATTTCACGTCAATGTGTAATATCTATAAAAACCATAAAGAGCATCATTCGCCTTTCTGGAGGCCGTCTTAGAATAGAAACGACTCCGGAATCAAGCTTTGAAATGAATGTAAGCCGTTCCAGAGTCGATGACTTTTTAATGTGGATTGAAGATTAGGTTATTTTCTACCTGAATTTACAATCATATCACGAACTGCGTTGTTGAAGTTCTCGCTTGCGATGAGCTGCTCAACGCTTAGGTGCATTCTATATCTCCAATAGTGGCGTGAGTTTGCAGGAACATTGATTCTCTCGCCATCACACTCAACCCACTTCTCTCCCTGGAGACGAAGCTCGCCATCCATAGCAAGCCAGTCCTGAAGAGGAAGGATAGTCAGCATTGCAGGAGAATACATATGCTGCTCAAGAATCTTTTTAGCCACCCATGGCTCACAGAATGAAGGAGTTGGATTTCCATCCTGAAGCATCTCTGCGAAGAACTGCTCAGTCATAGCTCTATCCTCTTCCCACCATGCTCTGATAGGGTTCATATCATGTGTTGAAGTTGTACACACTGATAGGTATGGATAATTTGCTGGATGTGCGAAAGTCTCCTCAATGCTCTTAGGCATACGCTGAATCTCAAGAGACAAGATCTTAAGTTCATCCATAACCTCTGGAACAGTAGCTGGAATCATACCCAAGTCCTCACCACAAGCAAGCATTCCTGTAGAATCCAAAAGCTCAGGAAGTTTCTTTAGGGCAGTCTCCTTCCAGAACTGGTTGTGGCGACGATAGAAGAAGTCTGTGTATAGGTTGTCGAAAGTCTGCTTTCTACCACCATCAAGATACTGGTAACCCTCATTGTGTGCGCCAATTCTTGGATGATAGTGGCCCTTCTTTCTTGGATCCTCGATAAATAGTCCCTTATCATTTACATCAAAGCCCATATTCTGAAGTTCATGTGCAGGATAAGGAAGAGCCGGATTGAAATAACCATCAAGACCGCTCTGTGCACCCATAGGAATCTCCCAAATACGGAAGAAACCAAGGATATGGTCGATTCTGAATACATCGAAATACTCAGACATCTTAGCGAAACGAGCCTTCCACCAAGCATATCCATCCTCTGACATCTTCTCCCAGTTATATGTAGGGAAACCCCAGTTCTGACCTGTTGCAGAGAAGGCATCTGGTGGTGCTCCTGCCTGAGAATCCATATGGAAGAGTTCTGGATATAGCCATGCATCTACGCTTGTACGGCTGATACCGATAGGAAGGTCTCCCTTAAGAACAACACCCTTTGAGTGAGCGTATGCACACACCTCAGAAAGCTGCTTGTCAAGATGGTACTGAACGAAGCAGTGGAAGTCTACATCCTCCTGGTGCTCAGCAACAAACTTAGCAATCTTTGTCTTGCTATATGTCTTATAAGTGCCCCACTTAGAAAAATCTGGAGTACCCTTAAGGTCTCTCAAAGTACAGAAGGCAGCATAAGGAAGCAGCCACTCATTGTTCTTCTGAATAAACTCAACATAGTCCTTCTTCACAGAAAGCTTAGCAAAAGTCTTCTGGAAGGCCTTACGCATAAGAGCAGTCTTAGTCTGATTAACTCTCTCATAATCAATCTTCTCCAAAGAGTTAAGCTTTGCCTGCAAAGCTTTATACTCCTTATTTGCAGGAACTCCTGCTGCAGGAAGGTTGACAAACTGAGGATGAAGAGCGAAAGTAGAGTTCGCATTGTAAGGATAAGAATCCTCCCAAGTACCGAACATTGTAGTATCATTGATAGGAAGAAGCTGAAGGATACCCTGGCCAGTAGAAGCAGCCCAATCCACCATCTTCTTAAGATCAAGGAACTCACCTACTCCGAAGTCATCCTCTGTTCTGATAGAGAACACAGGGATTGCAGTACCTGCACCCTTCCAGTTTCTACCCTCAAATACAGGGATATAATCATACTCCACAACAAAAGCACCCTTAGCAGGAACCTCAGTGAAATATCTGTTCTCAATAGTCTCCCAAGCGATAGGAGTCATAGTCTCCTTATCTGCGATAACGAACTTGAAAGCAAAAGGCTCAGTAACCTTAAGGTTTACAACCATTTCAGGGAACTCAGCATCGCTGAATGCAACAAGTTTCTCCCAGTTGCCCAAAGCCTTAGAACTTCCTGCAAGACAAAGGATCTCATTAGGACGCAAAACAGGCATAGGAACTCTGAACTGCACATTTGCAGTCTTTGCAACAGCCTTCTTAGTCTGTTTCTTTCTGCCGAAGATAGCATCAGTAAAGGCTGCGCTATAGAATGGAGCCTCATTAGGTCTGTCCATCCAACGGTCCACGATAGTCACCGCTGCAGCACCAGCAGGAACCTCAAGTCTATGAGTTCTCCACTCCTTGCGGACAACAGCACCCTCACGAACGACCTCGTATGAATACTCAGCCGCCTCAACCTCAACATTATCAAACTCACCCATCCACAAACCTCCAGAGAAGTAAGATAGAGGGTACTTCTTGCCTGCAAGACAAAGGACGAGCTGCTCGCCCCAATTTGTCTTATAGTCAACACTTACGTTAAGTTTCATTGTGTTATAATGTGTTATATTATTTATTGAAATTTTACTCTTTTCTTGGTTTCATCTTCTTCCAGTTAAGTACAGGAAGAACAAAGGCAATCACAGAGGCAGCCAGCCAGAACATGGCCACAGGGCCAAAATCATACACACCCGCCTCAGTAGTATACCCCTCAATGAGATATCCGCTCACAATATCCTGAATACCGGCAGCCACATAACTCGAAATCCCCACAATGCCAAGGGCAGCACCAGTAGCCTTCCTCGGCACAATATCCACAGCCATCAAGCCCGCAACAATACAATACAGCACGCCCGAGGCCAAGCTGAACAGCGACACATACAGAATGTTCATCAGATACCCGCCTCCAACAAAAAGGAAGAGGGCAAGTGAAGCAAAACTCAGCACGCCCGAAACAATAGCAGGACGCACCCTATCACCCTTGAACACCGTATCAGAAAGCCAGCCGGCAAGCACTGTTCCCACCACTCCAAAAGCAGCAGAAAAGGCTATGATCTGAGTCGCACTCTCTAGAGAAAAATCCCCAGACTTCTGAAGGAAAAGCACACCCCAGCCTGCCACAGCATATTTCATAATGTATATGAATGCACTCGAAAGTGCGATTATCCAGATTCCCGGATGTTTCAGCACAAGCTTCTGCACATCCTTCGTACGCATCATATCCTCCTTCTTAGGAGTCTCTCCGCTAAGTTTCTGAACAGAAGGCAGACCCTTGCTCTCCGGGGTATCCGACACCATAAGCAGAATTATCAGCGTACCCACAAGACCAGCAGCCGCAGCCACAATAAAGCCATACTGCCAGCCCAAGGCACCTACAACAAGTCCCGTAATTATAAAAGACAGGAACTCTCCCAAATAAGGACTTGCACTGAAAACACTATAAAATGTTCCTCTCTTGGAAAGAGGGAACCATCTTGAAAGGTTGATGATACCAGGAGGCGAACCCATAGACTGCATCCATCCGTTCACACCCCAAAGCAAGGCAAAGCAAAAAAATATCAGTACAGAAGACAGAATTCCCGACAACAGTCCCATCGCTCCCATCAGCAAGTTCACAAGTGCCGACACGAAGAGACCAGTAGCCATAAAACGGCGGATATTGCAATAGTCAGCAATAAAACCGTTTATAAACTTACCTACAGCATACACAAAAAGCATAGCCGCTCCAACTAGGCCCAACTCTCCAGCAGAAAGCACACCATCATCAATCAGAGGCTGCTTCGCCACGCTGAGACTCATTCGGCAGACATAATAAAGACTATAGGCCACTGTTGCGCCCCAGAAAGTCCTGTTGCGCAAGGTCTTATACACCTTATCTACATCTTCCTCCGGAACAGTTTCCTTGGAAGGTTTGCTGATTCTATAAAAAGAATATAATCCCATCTGATACGATACGAATCTGTCTACTATTAGACACTAATACACAAAGATATAAAAAGAATAAGAAATTTTGCTAAATTCGCTGATGCAAAATTTCTTGAAACTAACACATTTATTATATGAAATGCATAGCAATCATCCTATCAATGCTGGTCATCTGCATCAGCATGTCGGCACAGAGCAAGAAACTCTACTTCACAGAAGGCCACGAACTCAACCTTGTAGGAAAACTGATGACAGACACACCTAACCCATACCACAGAGTGGATACTGTCAAATACAAGGGTTTCACAGCAGGAGAGAACAAACAGGTAAGAAGCGCAGCCGGTCTGGCAATCGCCTTCAACACAAACTCGACAACCATCACAGTAAAGGGAGAGTTCGGCTACATCAACCGCAACAACAACACAATGGGAGTAGCACTACGCGGCTATGACCTCTACATCAAGAAAGACGGAGAGTGGAGATATGCAGCCTCAAAGGCAAATGCTGACGGAAAAGAGGGAGAGAACCTCACACTTATCAGCAACATGGACAACTCAATGAAGGAGTGCCTTCTATACCTTCCTATGTACAGCGAGCTTCTTTCACTTCAGATCGGAGTAGAGGAAGGTTCAAAGATCGAGGCAGGAAAAGACCCTTTCCGCCACAGAGTAGGAATCTTCGGATCGAGCTACACTCAGGGCATCAGCATCAGCCGTTCAGGTATGAGCTACCCTATGCAGTTCACACGCCACACTGGAATTCAGCTTCTTAGCCTTGGATGCAGCGGAAACTGCAAGATGCAGCCATACTTCGCTGACGTTCTCTGCGACGCAAAGGTAGACGCCCTTATCTTCGACGCCTTCTCAAATCCAGATGCCAAGATGATCGAGGAAAGACTCTTCCCATTCATCGAGAAGATTCAGTCAGCACACCCTGACATCCCGCTTATTTTCCAGCAGACAATCTACCGCGAAAGCCGCAACTTCGACCAGAAGAGCGAAGAAAAGGAAAGAGCAAAGCAGGAAATGGCAGAGAAACTCATGAAAGAGGCCGTGAAGAAATACAAGAACGTATACTTCGTACAGACAAACGCTACAGACGCCCTACACGAGACCTCAGTTGACGGAATCCATCCAGACAACTATGGTTACACCCTATGGGCAAGATCAATTGAGAAACAGGTTCTTAAGATCCTCAAGAAATACGGAATCAAATAATTACTCCTTAGAGTCAGATACAAACGGGTCGGTAAAAACGATCCGTTTGTTTTTTACAGTAAGGTGGATAGAACGAGCAAGAAGGTGGGCAAAATAAGCGGCAAGAAGCACATGAATAGCCACATCAGGACCCTCAAAAATCTTCACACCGACAAGAAAAACAAGATAGAAGGCAGCCACCGACCAGATCATCGAATTACGGATAGTCTTTGACGCCGTCGCACCGATATAAATACCATCCCAGGTAAAGGCAACAAAGCCCGCAACAGGCATCATCACCAGCCAAGGCAAGAACTGCCTGCACACATTCAGAACAGAAGGATCATCAGTCATCACCTTTAGCAGAGCAGGACCACCGAAAGCATAGACACCCACAAACACAGCCGCCACACCGAGACTCCACAAGAAGTTATATTTCACAGTAGACTGAAGCAGCCTCTTGTTCTGCGCTCCGATATACTTTCCTGCCATAGCCTCTCCCGCATACGCAAATCCGTCGATAAAATACGAAAATATCATCAGCAGTTTCATCATGATAGTGGATGAAGAGAGAAGAAGGTCGCCATAGCGTGCAGAAATTGTCGTATATCCGATATACACAGCGATAAAGCAAAGCGAACGGACAAAAAGGTCGGAATTCATCACAAAGAACTTGCGAGTCTCCTTACCCTCAAAAGCATGGAGAAGATCCTGAGAAGCAAAACCTCCAAAAACAGGCTTGAAGTACTTCAGAGCAACAATAACCAAACCGCAGACAAATCCTGAATACTGAGCCACAACAGTACCCACAGCAATACCGATAAAGCCTATCTTCATCGCAAGGAGTATGCTCACGACAGTATTCACCACATTCACAAGGATATCCACAATCATAGGACTCACACTATCCTGCATACCGATGAACCAGCCTTTTAGAGCCATCATCGTAAGAGTCGCAGGGGCAGCCCAGATTCGACATAGGAAGTAAGCAGAGGCAAGTTCCTTCACCTCAGGGGTACAGTTCACCACCATAAAGGCGCCCTTCAGGAAGATGCCCTGGATCATAAAGAGCACAAGACCAATGACCACAGCCACTCCAATGGCCCTGATAAGAATCTTTCCACACTCGTTCAGCGAGCCACGTTCATGATAGTCCAAAGGAATAAAGCCGCGTCGCACATTTGTAGGATAAGAAGAAATCACCCTACCATAGGCCTGGGCAACAAGTCCACCTGTTCCCACTCTCAAGAATGTGAAGTTCCAATAAAGGAGATCGAAAAGCATTGAGCCGATGGCAATACCTCCGATCATCTGCGCGACTGTCCAGATTTCAGTAGAATCAAGATGACCCGCAACTGCAAGGTCAACCATTCCGACAAGCGGAATTGTAATATTGGCCAAGATGCTTGGCAAAGCGAGTTTCAGAACCTCCTTATTGATTCTACCTAAAGATCTCATCGATTACCTGTATTTACCCTCATCATCCAGCATACCCAGATAAGAGGAATATCTTTCATAACTGATAGTACCCTCTTCAACTGCATCCTTAACAGCACAACCAGGCTCATGAGTATGAGTACACGGAGTAAAGCGGCAATCCTGAGCGGCCTTGAGCATCTCCGGGAAATAAAGAGCAATCTCCTCCTTAGCCACATCTACAAGACCAAAACCCCTGATACCAGGAGTATCAATTATATAGCCTCCCGAAGCAACACTGTACATCTCGTAGAAGGTAGTAGTATGCTTTCCCTGCTGATGGGCATCAGAAATCTCACCCGTTCGAGGTTCAAGACTTGAATCGATGGCCTTGATGAGCGAAGACTTGCCCACTCCGGAAACTCCAGAAAACAGACACACATTCACGCCCCCATCTCCGGCAACCGCCTCTCTTAATTTATCCACACCCTCACCTGTCTTGGCGGACACCTCCATAATGTCATAACCGGCACCACTGTAGATCTCATGGAAGACCTCCAGCATCTCCTTGTGGGACTCTCTGTAAAGATCCACCTTATTCAGGACTATTGTAACCGGAACATTATAGACTTCGCAAGTAACCAAGAGTCTGTCGAGGAAAGGAAGTTTAACCTCAGGAAAATCCAGGGTAATGATCAAAAAGGCCCTATTGATGTTGGAAGCGATGATGTGAGACTGACGAGAAAGGTTAGTAGACTTTCTGATCATGTAATTCTCTCTCTCAAGCACAGTTGTGATGACTGCCGGATTCTCTGCTGTCGGCATTTCAGTATCCGACGGCACCTCTGCCTCATACTTCACCCTGTCGCCCACTGCGATAGGATTGGTCGCACTGCTTCCCTTGAGTCTGATCTTTCCTCTAAGCACTGCCGGAAACAGATTCCACTGAGGAAGTTCAGCCAAAAGATAGTGGCTGCCCGTGTGCTTTACTACTGTAGCTTCTCCTTTAATTGTCATCTGCTTCTATGGTTTGTACGAAAGTTGAATATCGATGCAAATATAATTAAAATATCCGTATCTTTGTGTCCGTTAGCGCGCAGGCGCAGTACAAACCTAAAAAATATCAGATATGATTACAGAAGCCCAGATTGAAGCATGTCTCAAGGAAATGTTTGAGACAATTGAATTCACAGCAGAACCTACAGGACTATATGATCCTCTTAGATATATGATAAGCATCGGAGGAAAGAGAGTCAGACCTCGACTCTGCCTTCTTGCCTACTCATTGTTCAAGGACGAATTCACTGAAGAGATTCTTCAGCCAGCTTCAGCTTTGGAGGTTTTCCACAGCTTCACACTTATCCACGACGACATCATGGACAAGGCTGACGTACGCCGTGGCCTTCCGACCGTCTACCGCAAATGGGATGAGAACACAGCCATCCTATCAGGAGACGTAATGTCAATCGACAGCTACAAACGCATCGCAAAGGCACCGGCAAAGGTGTTGCCTCAGGTACTTGAACTCTTCTCTGAGACAGCAGCCCAGGTATGTGAGGGTCAGCAGTACGACATGGACTTCGAGAACATGAAGGAAGTGGATATGGAGGAGTATCTGAAGATGGTAGGACTCAAGACAGCTGTACTCATCGCCTGCTCTGCAAAGATGGGTGCCCTCATCGGAGGTGCATCTGAAAAGATCGCTGACGACCTTTATGAGTTCGGTTACGACCTTGGTCTTGCCTTCCAGATTACAGACGACTATCTTGATACCTTTGGAGATGCGAAGGTCTTCGGTAAGGCAATCGGAGGAGACATCCTCAATAACAAGAAGACCTGGCTCATGATCAAGGCCATAAACAAGGCTTCTGAGGAAGACAAGGCTGCCCTCTTCGCAGCTATGGACCTTCCGATCGAGACTCAGGAGGAAAAAGACCATAAGATTGCAGTAGTAAAAGATATCTATTTGAAACTAGGCATCGACGAAGACGCAAAATACGAAATCATCAAGCTTCACAACAATGCAATGAGATTTGCAGAAGAGACAGGACTTGGCAAGATCAAAGTAGAGATGCTCCATCGCTATGCCAGCAAACTTTTAGGAAGAACTAAATAATTATGACAGATAAGAAATCATTAGAGATCATGGCCCCTGCAGGCAACTTCGAATGTCTGCACGCAGCTATTCAGGGAGGCGCAAACTCTGTTTACTTTGGAGTTGAGAAATTGAACATGCGTTCGCACTCGGCCAACAACTTCAAGATGACCGACCTCCAGGAGATCTGTGATATCTGCCGTTCACACAACGTCAAGGCCTACCTCACCCTCAACATCGTCCTCTACGGAGAGGATCTTGAGGATATGAGAAAGACCCTCGATGCAGCAAAGGAAGCAGGCATCACAGCAGTCATCGCCTCTGATATGGCAGCCATCATCTACGCAAGACAGATCGGAGTGGAAGTGCACATCTCTACTCAGCTCAGCATATCAAACGCAGAATCACTCAAGTTCTACGCCCAGTACGCAGACGTCATCGTCCTTGCCCGCGAACTCAACCTCCAGCAGGTAAAACAGATTAAAAACGTCATCGACACTGAAAACATCTGCGGTCCTTCGGGCAGAAGAGTAGAAATCGAGATGTTCTCTCACGGAGCCCTATGCATGGCCATTTCCGGCAAATGCTACCTCAGCCTCCACGAATATGGAGCCTCTGCGAACAGAGGTTCATGCTACCAGCTCTGCCGCCGTGGTTATGAGGTTACAGACAAGGAGACCGGAATGCAGCTTCTTGTTGACAACAAATACATCATGTCCCCTAAGGACCTCTGCACCATCGAGTTCATGGATAAGATCATCGACGCCGGTGTGACAGTCTTCAAGCTTGAGGGAAGAGCACGTTCTGCTGAGTATGTGAAGAAGGTAGCTTCCTGCTACAGAAGGGCAGCCGATGCTGTCTGCGAGGGTCGCTACAACCAGGAACTTGCACTCAGTCTCAAAGAGGAACTTTCAGAAGTCTTCAACAGAGGTTATTGGGACGGTTACTACCAGGGCGCCCGTCTTGGCGAGTGGAGCGAGGTGTATGGAAGCAAGGCAACCAGAAAGAAGGTATATACGGGAAAGGTTACAAACTGGTTTGGAAAACTCTCAGTAGCAGAGGTTTACATCGAGTCTGCAACTCTTAAGGTAGGAGACAGAATCCTTATCATCGGTCCTTCGACAGGAGTGATTGAATACACAGTTCCTGAGATCAGAGTAGACCTTAAGCCTACAGACCAGGCAAGCAAGGGAACCCTTTGCTCCATCCCTATCGACTTCTCAAAAGTAGTGGCAGGAGCAGGAGACGACTTCACGACAGGAACAGAAAACAGGCTGCGTCGCTCCGACAAAATTTATATCTGGAACGAGACTGATGAAAACTAAAATATCAAGATACCTGGACACACATCCAACACTAAACGGTCTGCTGGCTCTTAGCCCGCTGATCGTTTTCCTTGTAGTATATTTCGTATCATCCTTGATTGTAGGCGATTTTTATAAGATCCCTATCGCTTCAGCCTTCCTTATCGCTTCGATTTATTCGGTGCTTATAACAAGGGGGCACACACTTGAGAAGAAGGTGGATATCTTTTCTTCCGGCGCAGGCAACAAGAATGTGCTGATGATGATATGGATCTTTATTCTTGCCGGTGCGTTCGCCACCACCGCGAAGGAGATCGGTGCGATTGAGGCGACTGTGAACCTGACGCTGATGATTCTGCCGGGAAAACTGATTTTTGCGGGTCTGTTTGTTGCTGCGTGCTTCATTTCGATGAGCGTGGGAACGAGTGTGGGAACTATTGTGGCTCTGATGCCTATTGCGGCGGGACTCTCTGTCCAGACAGGGATTGATCCTGCCTTTATGGCTGCGATTATTGTCGGAGGTTCATTTTTCGGTGATAACCTTTCCTTTATTTCAGACACTACCATTGCCGCAACGAGGAGTCAGGGCTGCTCGATGATTGATAAGTTCAAGGCGAACCTTGGAATTGCGGCCCCTGCTGCTCTGGTCGTTGCGATAATCTATATCATTCAGGGACTGTCTGTTGACATTACTCCAGCTGTGGAGAAGGTTGAGTGGGTGAAGCTATTCCCATACGTGCTTGTACTCGTGATGAGCATTTCTGGAGTGAAGGTGATGGGAGTACTTACTGCCGGTATTATTCTCAATGCAGTCATTGGCTTTGCATACGGGAGCTTCGACTGGACATCCTTCCTTGGTTCTGTGGGAAACGGAATCGGTTCGATGGGAGAGCTCATCATCGTGACAATGCTTGCGGGAGGTATGCTTGAAATGATACGCGTGAATGGTGGTATTGATTTCATCATCAAGATAATGACAAAGGGAATCAAAGGAAAGGTCGGTGCGGAGCTTACTATCGGAGGTCTTGTATCCCTTGCCAACCTATGTACTGCGAACAACACAATCGCCATCATCACGACAGGAAACATCGCCAAGGATATAGCAAGCCGTTTTGGAGTAGACCCAAGAAAGAGCGCAAGCATACTTGACACCTTCTCATGTCTTGTACAGGGAATCATCCCATACGGAGCTCAGATGCTAATGGCCACTTCCCTGCTGAATGCAACCCTAAGCAGCACAGCAGGAGCAGAGCAGGTGTCTTCAATGGCAATCATTGCAAAACTATACTATCCTTACGCTCTTGGCATACTTGCAATCCTTGCAATCTTGTTAAGATTCCCTAAGAAATATAGTTAATTTAACATTTTTCATTACCTTTGTCATTCAGAACATCTGAAAATAACTAACATAAAAACAAAAAGATATGAATCTTAGAGTATTTAAAAAAGACATCGAGTACTTCGTAGGTGAGTTCATTGATGACTGTTCTTTGTTCGTTGCACTTAACCCAGGTAAAGATGCAGACGAGATCGCAGCAATCGTAGACGAGGCTGTAGACCTATACAACGATCTTAAGAACAAGGCAAATCATCCTGAGGGAGCATGCAAGGCTTTCTACAACAACCTTCGTAAGGAAATGTTTGAGAAGATCGACAGCCTATGCGAGAAACTAAGCTCAGTTATCGCTAAAGAGGCATAGTCATAGACTTCCCGAAATACAAAAGAGACTGACCCTTCTGAGTCAGTCTCTTTTCTTTTATCTATCTGCCAGACCATTAGTTCTGACCGGCAATTCTCTTTTCCCAAGCCCACGCTGCAGCAAGAGTCTCCTCAAGTGTGCGCTCAGCCTTCCATCCAAGTTCCTCATTTGCAAGAGTTGTCTCTGCCCAGATAGCAGTGACGTCTCCCGGACGGCGGTCTACAAACTTGTAGTTGAGTTTAAGTTCATTAACCTTCTCGAAGGCATTCACAAGCTCAGCAACTGATACAGGACGACCAGTTCCAACGTTAAAAATCTCATAATCCTTCTTCATCTTAAGCTCTACCATTCTTGTAACTGCAGCAACGTGAGCCTTTGCAAGGTCTACGATGTCGATATAGTCTCTCAAGCAGGTTCCATCCGGAGTCGGATAGTCATTTCCGAAGATGCTGAGGCACTCACGCTTTCCGATAGCTGTCTGAGTGATGAAAGGAACAAGGTTATTAGGAACGCCACGAGGAAGCTCGCCGATAAGGGCAGAAGGATGTGCTCCCATAGGGTTGAAGTAACGGAGAGCGATACCCTTTACCGGACCTCTCTCTGCTGCACCTGCATTCACCTTATCTCCGTAAGCAGCAGTTGCAAGAACTACATCACGAAGAATATCCTCGCAGATCTGCTTTGTATTTCCGTATGGAGAAGTAGCAGGAAGACGAGGACTGTTCTCTGTAACAGGAAGGTCCTCAGCCTCTCCATAAACTGTTGCAGATGAAGAGAACAAGACATTACATCCTCCATGAGTCTTTGCAGACTCAAGAACATTCAAGAAAGACACAAGGTTGTTTCTGTAATACATAATAGGCTCAGCAACAGACTCTCCAACAGCCTTGAAAGCAGCAAAATGAATGACTGCATCAATCTTATAATCAGTAAAAAGCTTATCAACTGCCTGTGCATCGCAGCAGTCAATCTGAACAAAAGGGATATCCTCTCTGCCAGTAATCTTCTTTACTCCCTCAAAGCATGTCATATCGCAGTTGGACATATTGTCTGCAACCACCACATCATAACCTGCATTGATGAGCTCTACAGTAACGTGGCTGCCGATATAGCCGGCACCACCTGAAACAAGTACCTGTTTTTTCATAAATATCTTTGTCTTAATTGCCCACAAATTTAATATATATTTTTTACTTACCTTTGCAAAAACACAAAATAGTGAACATGAAGCATAAACTCATCATAGCAATCTCCCTGCTCATCTCAGGCCTCACAATCAGCAATATAGCAGCCGCCCAGTCAGCAAGAAAGCCGGACACGGCAGCCCAGACCTACTTTGACAAGACCATCACACAAAAAGGCATCAGCCAGTCTGTAGTTGCGGCAATGGCAGTCACAGCAGGCGGAGACACCCTTCTGAGCCACAACTGCGACATGCTCATGACCCCTGCTTCATGTATGAAACTCATCACCACAGGAGTCGCCCTCCAGCAGCTTGGCAGCTCATACACCTGGAAAACACGAATCGCCCATGATGGAAAAATCGTAAGCGACACCCTCAAAGGCAACCTATATATAGTAGGAGGAGGTGACCCTATGCTTGGTTCCAAGGACAGCCTTGCCTACCCTATCGAAAAGACCTTCGCACAGTGGAAAGACTCCCTCGTTGCAGCAGGAATCAGACACATTGAAGGCAAGATAATCGGTGACGGAAGATGGTTCGAAGGACCTATGGAAGAGCAGAACTGGCTGTTTGAAGACCTTGGAACTGACTACGGCGCAGGAGTAAGCGGACTCAATTTCTACGAAAATGCCCAAAGCTTCTCTATATCAGCAGGAAGTGCAGTCGGCGCAAAGGCAATGATCCGCCCGTACTACCCTCAGCCAGATTGGATGAGCTACCACTACAACGCCACAACTGGCAAGGCAGGCACAGGCGACAAGACCTACCTGTTCACAACAACCCTATCCCCACACGGAGAATTCCGCGGCACCTTCGCAATCGACAGGGCCCCTAAGACCCTCAACTGCAGCAACAAGTTTCCGGAATACACCTGCGCCAGACTGTTCGCAGACTACCTGAGCGCAAACGGAATCACAGCCAAAGGCACATCAGCAGCCCAAGGCTACTTCTGCTCTGTCGAGCCAACACCTCAGGCAGAACTCAAGGTCATCGCAACCACAAGTTCACCCTCATTGGAAAAGGTCATCTTCACCACAAACCATGAGAGCAACAACGTCTTCGCAGAGACCCTTCTTCGCACACTCGGCAAAGAAAAAACATCAAGCGCCTGCTACGACTCATCACGCGTAGCGCTTGAAAAAGGACTCATCAAACTCGGACTTGGAACAAAGGAGGGAATAAAGATCGGCGATGGCAGCGGACTGTCAAGAAAGAACCTTGTATCCCCTGCCTATCTCTGCAAGTTCCTTTGCTGCATGATGGAACAGGACGGAAACAGCGAAACATACTTCAACAGTCTGCCATATCCTGGAGCCAACGGCACCATGAAATACCGAATGTCATCCTATCCGGAAAGTCTGAAAAAGAGAATTCATTATAAAAGTGGATCAATGGAAGGAGTACGCTGCTTCAGCGGATATATTGTCCCTGGCAGCTGGTTTACAGGAGAAGGAAGCCAGGAGGTCATTGTCTTCTCAATAATGGTAAACAACACGACTACTCCTAACGGAACCCTTCAGACCCTCATTGACCGCACGATAGAACGCCTCGCAAAGGTTAACCATTAAACAGAGCACGGCATAGGGCAGGCACATCACCTACCTTCACAACCTCAATGGCAATATCCTTAGGGACGCCCTCGAATGAACTGAATGAAGAGACAAAGATCTTCTTGAAGCCAAGACGGGCTGCCTCCATTATGCGTCTGTCTGTCTGAGCTACAGGACGGATCTCACCACTTAGTCCCACCTCACCGGCAAAACACATATACGCTCCAATAGGCAGATCGAAGTTAGACGAAAGCACAGCAGCAATCACAGCCAGATCACAGGCCGGATCACTGACCTTCAAGCCGCCTGCCATATTCAGGAAGACATCCTTTACACTCAGCTTGAAACCTGCCCTCTTCTCAAGGACAGCCAGAAGCATATTCAGTCTACGAACATCAAAACCCATCGCCGAGCGCTGTGGAGTACCATAGACAGCCGAACTCACGAGAGACTGAACCTCAATGAGGAAAGGACGAGAACCGTCAAGCATGGCACTCACAGCAACTCCACTGAGCCCTTCCTCATGCATAGGAATGAGCATCTCCGAAGGATTGCTCACCTCACGAAGACCCTTACCTGTCATTTCAAAGACAGCAAGTTCCGAGGTTGAACCGAAACGGTTCTTTATACTTCTGAGCAGTCTGTAAGACCCTCTGTTATCTCCCTCAAACTGAAGGACAACATCCACAATATGCTCAAGAACCTTAGGACCGGCAATGCTTCCCTCCTTGGTGATATGTCCGATAAGGATTACAGGAACTCCAGTCTCCTTTGCAAATCTGAGAAGTTGAGAGGCAGTCTCCCTGATCTGGGTTACAGAACCCGGAGAAGACTCTACATATTGGGAGAACATAGTCTGGACAGAGTCCACAACCATAATATCCGGAAGAATCTCTCTGGCTTCCTTCAAGATATTCTCCATAAGAGTCTCGCTGTAGATAAGACAGTTACTGTCATCTCCACCGATTCTTGCAGCCCTTAGCTTCACCTGCTTTGCGCTCTCCTCTCCTGTTACATAAAGAGTCTTCAATTCAGGACAGAGAAGAGGAATCTGAAGAGACAAGGTAGACTTTCCGATACCTGGTTCACCACCGATCAGAACGAGCGAACCCTCTACAAGTCCACCTCCAAGAATTCTATTAAGTTCTTGATTATTAAGAGAAACACGACTTTCTTGTGCCGAATCTATATCAGCCAAAGGCATAGGTTTCTGTCCGCTTGAAGGGACATTCAGAGCAGCCGAAGTCTTCTTGGAAGAAGCACCTGTAGCAACAGTCTCCTCAACCATAGTATTCCATTGTCCGCACGCCGGACATCTTCCCATCCACTTAGAACTCTCATTTCCGCACTCCTTGCAGAACCACACCGACTTAGTCTTGACTGTTGCCATAATCTTCTACTTCATATAATTAAAATACACAGCATTCACCGCTGTCAAGGCCGCTGTCTCCGTACGAAGACGCGATTCGCCCAAATGCACAGGGATGAAGCCATTTTCCAATGCCAACAAGGCCTCCTCTCTTGAGAAGTCTCCCTCCGGACCGATAAGAATGATGATCTGTTTGCCATCATATTCCTTAAGAACCTCCTTGATAGAGCGTCTAGGCGCCTCATCCTGCTCAAAGCAGTAGGCCATAAGACGAAGAACTCCATCTTCCTTTCCTGAATTAGCCAGAATAAAGTCCTTGACTGACTGAACAGGAGCAATCTGCGGTACAGCAGCCTTAAGGGACTGCTTCGCTGCAGAAATCAGAATCTTCTCAAGCCTTGCCTCCTTAAAGACTCTTCTCTCAGAATGATCTCCAATTACAGGGACTACCTTATCCATGCCCACCTCGCAGGCCTTCTCTGCAAACCATTCATATCTGTCATTATTCTTGGTAGGACAGACAGCCATTGTAAGAGAATATGGATGGCCTCCCCAATCTTCCTCAACAGAAAGCACTATCGCCTCTGCTCCCTTAGGATTGTCATCCACAAGCTGGCACTTATATAGCTTGCCCTCTCCGTCAATGACAGAAATCACATCAGGGCACCTATGTCTGAGTACCTTGACACAATGCATAGACTCATCCTTGTCCAATCTGCATCTTGCCGCATCAATATCTCTTGAGTAAAATAGTTCCATGTAAAATTATCTATCTAGTTCAAAAACCTCCATATTGTGGATCTGGCCATTGTCTATATGAAATCTCAAGGCTGTTCTTACAACGTGAAAACCTTGAATCCCTGCCGCTCCCGGATTGATTGTAAGCATCTTTCTCTTCTCGTCCCTCATCACCTTGAGGATATGGGAATGACCGCATACAAAGATATCCGGTTCATGAAAATCAATCAACCTCCTTGCCTGAGGGTCGTATTTTCCAGGATAGCCTCCAATATGCATCATCAGCACCTTCATACCCTCGCACTCGAAGACCTTATACACCGGGTAGTCCCAGCGAAGGTCATAATTGTCACAGTTTCCGACAACTCCTACAAGAGGTTTGAAGGCCGCAATCTCTGCTGCAGTTGTGAAACCTCCTCCGAAGTCTCCAGCATGCCAGATCTGGTCGACATCCTTGAAGAACTCCTTGAACTCGTCGGAAAAGGTTCCGTGAGTATCTGAAAGCAAACCGATGAACATGCTTATTTTCTAATGATTTCAATTGAATAATCGAGACCAACCTTGATGATAGATGAAGCCTCACCCGTCGAGCCTGCCTCAAGAGACTTGTCAACAACATGGTCTACAGCCTCAACAACCTCAGAAGAAATCTCAGCAAACTTTCTTGGAGTTGCCTTGCCTGAGATATTAGCAGAAGTTGAAACAATCGGTCTACCAAGCTTTGTGATGAGGTTTTTGCAGAATTCCATCATAGGGATTCTGATGCCCACAGAGCCGTCCTCCGCTACTGCATTGTATGCAAGTGCATGTCTGCTTGGAGCCTCTGCTGTACCCACAACAGCACCAGGATAGATGATGGTCATAGGCTTGTCATTCACCTCAACAAGCTGGATTGCCATCTCCGGAATCTCCTTCACATATCTGCACACCATGTCCATATCGCTGGCAAGCAGAACAAGAGACTTGCTGTCGTCTCTCTTCTTTATATCATATATCTTGGCAACAGCCTCAGGATTGGTAGCATCGCAGCCGAGTCCCCACACTGTGTCTGTTGGATAAAGGATGACTCCCCCTTCTCTAAGGACAGCCAAAGCCTTTGCATATTCTTCAGGATTAATATTCATAATATTATATTGCAAATTCTGTTATAACAGGATAATGATCTGAGTAATGAGACTTAGGAGTCTCGTATGTCTGAACATCAAGAGTCTTAGGAACAAGGACATAGTCGATTCTCAAAAATGGCCACAAGACAGAGTATGTTGCTCCGAAACCATTTCCCGCCTGTCTGAAGGCGTCGTGGCGCCCTCTGCTGAGACGACGGTAGGTGTATGACATCGGATTGTCGTTGAAATCTCCGCAGACGATGGATTCTGTCGGGCAGTTTTCGATGTCCTTGAGCACCTTGTCCACCTGTTTCGGGCGACGAAGGATGGAACCGCGCATCTTCTCTCCCGTTTCTTTGATGATATTGCGGTCATGGCCAAGGGCCGTGACGATGCCGGGGATGGAGATGTTGTAACTTTCGAAGTGGCAATTGTATATGCGGAGTTTCTTTCCCTCGATGATGTGGTCGGTGTAGAGGGCCAGGTTGGTGCTGTTGTCGAACTTTACCTTGCCCTTTGACTTGACCGGGTAGCGGCTGAGGGTGACGTTGCCGCAGCTGCCGTGCTTTCCGATGTAGGCGTAGTACTCGATGTGGTAGTTTCTGAACCTTTTCTTAAGGAAACTTTTCACCTCCTGACCACTGCCGAGATAGAACTCCTGCAGGCAGATGATGTCGGCGTCCTCCTCCTTAAGGAAGTGGAAGACAGAGTCCATGCAGGCCTTTCGAGAATCGATTCCATGCTTTTTGTCTGGAACGAAACGCCCCACATTGTAGGACACCATCTTTATGGAATTCTCTGTGGTCTCTTGCTGTTCTCCCTCAAACTGCACGAATCTTCCGACGCAGAAAAGAGCAGGAAGAAGGGCTATGAACGGGATGACAAAAGCTTTTGAGCGACGAATGATGGCCCATACAAGAAGGAAGGCATTTGCCGCCGCCAAGGGTAGGAAAAGAAGACCGAAGAGTTCGAGGAACCAGGCTTTTGCAGGGTTGACAATAGTGCAGGCGTATGACAGGTACATAAGTCCCGCCATAATGAGCATAAGCACTCGTGATGTCAAGGCTGCAAGCCAGTTTCTACTCATAAGTATAAAGTCTATGTTTGCGTTTCCAGTAAAGAATCAGAATAAGACCAAAGACCATACCTCCAAGGTGGGCAAAGTGGGCGATACCGCCTCCTGTGCCTGTGATTCCAGTGAAGAGTTCGATACCGGCAAAGATGAGCACGAAGTATTTTGCCTTCATTGAAACTGGAGGGAAGATAAGTGACATTATCGAATCCGGATAGAGCATTGCGTAGCCAAGAAGAAGACCATAGATTGCTCCTGAAGCGCCTACAGTAGGAGTAAGTTTCAATGAATGAAGGGCATACTGGGCAGATGTCGATCCGTCTGCAATCTGAGCAAGATAGATCTTTGCCTGAATGGCCTCAACTCCTGTGTGAAGAAGGGCGGCCCCGAGTCCTGTCACGAAGTAGAAGATCAGGAACTTCTTCATACCCCACTGTCTCTCAAGCACTGAACCGAAGATGTAGAGGGTGTACATATTGAAGAAGATATGCCAGAAGCCTCCATGCATGAACATGTGTGTAACAACCTGCCACCAGTGGAAGAACTGTGAGGTCGGGTAGAACAGGGCAAAGGTCGGAATCATGAACTGCCTGTTCACCTCGGTTGCAATCCAAGCGAGGATGTTGATGATGATGAGGTTTTTCACAGCTTTGGGAACTCCACTCATGAAACCTCCGCCAAAGCCACCTCCGTTATACGAATAATAACTCATTTTACAATTAAACTACTCAAGTTTCGCAAGTGGTAAATTATTGACAAATAGAAAGTTCGTGAGACTTGCGAAACTTTTTCCCACCGCACTTTCTTTATTTAGTTTACGTTACCTTTCCCCTAAATCCCCTTTCTCGGAAAGGGGACTTACTATCGACCTAAAGGTCTCAAAGTTAAAATTTCTTATCAAGTTCGTCTACAGAAAGAAGGACCATGATCTTTCTTCCTGAGATTGTATATTCTGAATTTTCGCAGCCAAAGAGTTCATCGATGAGCTGCTTTGCCTGTGTCGGACTCAAGTCCCCGTCACAAGACGAGGCTCCGACTCTTGCAAATCTGTCTGCCATAGTTGAGACCATTGTCACCTGAAGAGATGAGTGGTCCTCAGAAAGGATTGCAGCAAGGTTGTAAAGCATATCCTGTACCTTCCCAGGTTCTGCCGAATATCCCTCAGGCACTCCGTTCACGACTACTGTATCTGAACCGAAGATCGCTATATCGAAGCCAAGAGATTCAAGGAGCTCCTGATGTTCCTGAAAGACAAGACATTGCTCTAATCCCACCTGCATCTGCACAGGGAAGAGGGTTGTCTGAGTAAGGTGCTCATTTCTTGAGATTGCCTTAAGGAATCTTTCATAGAGGATCCTTTCTTTTGCTCTACGGATGTTGGTCACCATCAAACCGTTGCGTACGCTCGTGATGATGTACTTGCCCTGAACGACCATAGGCAGTTTTGACATTGCCATTGCATTGTCTTCAAAAAGCTTTCCATAATCCTGCTTCTGTGAAAGATACTGCTGAGTGTGATAAGACGGCTGATGGGACATTGACGGGAAGACCTGCTGACTGCCGGATGAGGTCTTGAAGTCGTCCTCCGGATAGCCGTCATGATCGAAAGGATTGAAAGTCGGGTCATTTGACATCTTCGGTTCGCTTACTTCGTAGAACTCCTCGAAATTCTTTCCGAAGACAGGCATCTCTGTCATTCCCTCTCTTTCAAAGTCAATTGCACCGCCAAAGGAGTTTCTTCCCAAAGCCTCCTTTACGCTTGCATATAGTGTCTGGAAGATGACAGCGTCATCCTCGAACTTTATTTCTGTCTTGGTCGGATGGATATTCACGTCCATGGCATGAGGGTCCACCTCCATGTAGATGAAGTATGAAGGAGTGACTCCGTCCGGAATCATTCCCTCGTATGCTTTCAATATGGCCTTATGGAAATACGGGCTCTTGAAGAATCTTCCGTTCACAAAGAAATACTGGTTGCCCAAGGCCTTCTTTGCTGTCTCCGGACTTCCGACGAAGCCTGATATCTTCGCCACCGATGTTTCGATGTTTATGTCGACAACCCTTTCGGCCGCGCTTGCTCCAAGGAGCGCCTGAATTCTGAATTTCAGCGACTTTGCCTTCTTCAGGACGAAGAGGTCCTTGCCGTTGTGGCTGAGGGTGAAGGCCACCTCCGGACGAGTCAGGGCGACGTGGATGAACTCAGATGTGATGTGCTTAAGTTCGACGTTGTCTGATTTGAGGAACTTTCTTCTTGCCGGAACATTGTAGAAGAGGTTGCGTACCGAGAAGTTTGCTCCGCGCGGCGTGGACACTTCCTCTGTCGAGACGTGCTGCGAGTCTGCAAATACCACTTCGCATCCGACCTCATCTTCCTCCCGCCTTGTCTTCAGGCTCACCTCCGCCACCGCAGCGATGGATGCCAGAGCTTCGCCTCTGAAGCCGAAGGTTGTGATGTCGTTAAGATCTTCTACCGATGAGATTTTTGATGTTGCGTGACGCTCGAAGCACAGCACAGCCTGATCCGGCGACATGCCGCATCCATTGTCAATCACCTGAATCAGCGTGCGTCCAGCATCCTGAAGAGCGACTGTGACCGAGTCTGCACCCGCGTCTACAGCATTCTCCATCAGTTCCTTCACGACCGATGCAGGCCTCTGCACCACCTCACCGGCGGCGATCATATTTGCTATATTGCTCGGAAGTATCCTTATATCCATTTCGTTTAAGTCGTTAAGCTGTTCTTACCACAAAAGGTTGTAGAACTTTGTAATGTACATCAGCACGACGAAGAAGAGAATCACACCGATCACGCCGATGAACTGCTGCGCTCTGTTTGCTGATTTAGTCCTCTGATAGTTTCCGTCTCTCAAGCTTCCTTTCACGTATGAGCCTGGAGTATAATTCTCGCCTTCGGGCTTTGGAGAATCCACATGTCCGAATTTCTTTCTCAACTCCTCCTTTTCAGGATTGTAATAGCGAGGTTTGTAGTTGAAAACTCTGTGTTCAGAGGTTCCAAAAAAATTAAAATTGAAAGCCATAGTCTTTGCTTTTTATAATCGTCAACCTACAAATTTAGTGATTTTTTATTTACTTTTGCAGAAAACAGGAGTACAATATGGCAAATATCAGAATAGGAAACGGATATGATGTCCACGCACTGGCAGAGGGTCTGCCTCTATGGCTTGGTGGCGTTAAGGTGGAAAGCCCGATCGGATGTATCGCTCACTCAGACGGAGATGTTGCGATTCATGCACTTTGCGATGCACTTCTTGGAGCCTTGGCACTTGGAGACATCGGAAAACACTTCCCTGACACCTCAGCTGAGTTCAAGGGAATTGACAGTAAGATCCTTCTTGCAAGAGTTGTTGAACTTGTCCGCAGCAAGGGATGGAAGATCGGCAATGTGGATGTGACCATCGCCATGCAGAGACCTAAGCTTGCGCCCTACATCGTGCCGATGAGAGAGTGTATGGCTGAGATTATGGGAGTGGATGTTGAGGAGGTTTCTGTCAAAGCTACAACTACTGAGAAACTTGGTTTTGTGGGCAGAAGCGAGGGCTGCGAGGTATATGCAGTTGCCCTTCTTGAGAGGATTTAATTTTTGCTTTCGGAAATATTTACAGATGAGAAAGTTAGCCTTTGCAATTTTACTTATGGCAATGTCTTGTACAAGAGGATTCAGCGAAAAGGAACTGGAGCTTATTCATGGTAGTGGGGAGACAATGAGGGTTCTTACAATTGAGAATAAGGAGGACCTTGAGATTCTTAGGGCGAAAAGCTGCGACTTCCCTATTTCTGCCATTGAAAGCGAAGATTATAGGAAACTATGCAGCCTCATGGTTGCCACCGTCACTTCACCTGAGCAGGACGGTGTCGGCATTGCCGGTCCGCAAGTAGGACTGAATCGCCGAGTTGTTGCTGTCCAGAGATTTGACAAGGAAGGAGAACCGTTTGAAGTCTATGGAAATATCCGAATCAAGGAGTATCTTGGAGAGAAGGCTCCGGGACCGGAAGGCTGCCTTTCAGTTCCCGACCGCAGAGAAGAAGTCGGCAGATACCAGGATATCATCATCGAGTATGCTCATGACGGCAAGCTTGTAACTGAAAGAGTTTCCGGATTCACAGCTGTAATTTTCCAGCACGAAGTCGACCATCTTGAGGGAATTTTATACATCGACAGGGTGGACAAATAGGAAATTCCGGGTGAAAAGCCTGATTTTTATAAATTTTATTAAAAAATTGTTGAAAAGTCTTGCATTTTCACAAAACATTCGTACCTTTGCAATCCCAAAATAAAAGGGACACACAACATTGAGATATGGTGTAATGGTAGCACTACAGATTCTGGCTCTGTCAGTGAGGGTTCGAGTCCTTCTATCTCAACTAACCCATGGCGGGATAGCTCAGCTGGTTAGAGCGCATGATTCATAATCATGAGGTCCCCAGTTCAATCCTGGGTCCCGCTACAAGAAGCACAGCAAAACGCTGTGCTTTTTTTTGTGTGTATTGACATCGTCGCAAAGCGACTTGTCTTCTGATTCAGGAGCGTGTGAGCTTGCTCACAAACGGTCCGGAATTAGAAGACAGCTAACGAACAAAGTGAGTGGATGTCAATACACATCACAATATTCGCACAGACGTCTGCACCCCTTCTTGGGTACCCAGCAAGGGACGAAAGGATTAGAAGGAGCCTTCAGGCGACTGAAACATCCTGGGTCCCGCTACTTAAAAATCAAGCACTTACGAAATTTTCGTAGGTGCTTTTTTGATATTAGGGAACTTTAGGGGAACTTGAAATTTCGTAATTTCATTTAATTTTCATGAATCCCCGACGATTTGCAGGCTATGCATTCCTTTCCCAAGCTCTGGCTTATCAATAATCGAAACCGAACCGTGATAAAGCTTCATAATCCTTAATATTTGCAACCTCATCAGATATGCAAATCATCCTGCAACTCCTTGATCTGATTGAGAATTTCCGTTGACTTACCGACAATCTTGCGGTTGATACGGTACCCAAAGAAGCCTCCGAAGATTACTCCTACACACGAACCTGTCAGAAAACCCATCTGCATCGGACCCGGCTCCATCTTGGTCAACACCTCATAAACCAACCATGACAGCCAACCAAGAATCATCGGGAGTGCAATCTTGATCCACTCATGATAATGTGTCTTGACTTTATTCAGTTTCTCCGCAACCTCAACTAGATTGCCTTGAGTAAAGTCAAGATTCTTTAATGTATATCTCTGCTTTACAGTTAGCCCTATACAGACTGCCAGCATTATATCAGTAGCCACTATAAACAGCAGTGAGAATCCATAATTGTAGAATATCCATGTGCAATATGGAATTGACAAAGCTCCAACAAATATTGTTGCAGCAATGATTCTTGTCATATCAGACTGCTTTGCCTTCATAGACTTGCGGATATGAGAGTCGCTGATGATTGTCTGCTTTTCAAGCTTCTTCTTAAGTATCTCAACCTGAGAACGCATTTCCTCAAGTTCCTGTGAAAATATGGTATTCATCTTATGTGCAATTTACTCGTTTGACATTTTCTTAAGCTGGTCTTTGATTCGCACAAGGCGAACAGATACATTCTTGGCAGAGATACCGACGATAGCGCCAATCTCATCATAACTCAGATTCTCCAGCCACAGAAGAACTATGGCACGATCGAAAGGTCCTAACTTGTTGATACGGTTTCTCAGCATCTGAACCTGCTTTGTATCCTCATCCGAATCGTCAAAAAGATTGATATCCATTGTAAGCGGAAGGGTCTCCATGTTACGGTTCTTCTTCCTCTCAGATGAAATGCAGGTATTTAGACTGACACGATATATCCACGTCTTGATATTGCTTTCTCCCTTGAACATGGAGAATCCCTTCCAGAGATTGATCAGAATCTCCTGGTAGAGATCCGCCACCTCATCTGGATTATTCGAAAACATATAGCAGACCGTGTATATCGTCCCTTTATGCTCTCTGACTGCTTGCGCAAATTCTGATTCCATTTCCTTCATTTAATGAGTTTTACACATTAGACGCACAATTTAGCGATTTACTACAAGAAAACCGCAATAATTCATAAAAGTTCACATATCTTAATTCGTGGCGTGCTCAACGGGTTGCGAGAGAGGCTGCAAGAGATGCTACATGGCAGTTGCGGGAGAGTTGGGAGAAGGTTCGGCCAGAGCATGGTCGGCCGCGGCTATGTGAGCGGCTCCGTGAGGAACGTAGTTCCGAGGTGGGAATTGAGGTGAATGGAACGGAGTTCCAGGGCGTGAATGTTGGAGAGTGGAGGGGGATGAGTGGAACGAAGTTCCGAGCGGTGGATGGAGCGGAGCGGAACTCTGGCGGAGCCTTCTGCCGACTCTGAGCACAGACAAAGATTGCCGGTCTGAGTCGGCAATGACGAGAAGATATCTCATATACAGTTAAGCACCGTTGGCGAAAAATACAAACTTCGCCAACTACAGCAAACGGTCCGGGGAGCAACACCCAAAGGGCTCTCCTCCCGTTTGCTGTTGCCATTCCAATCCGAGTCAACCTAAATCAGGAAATGACAGAGATACCTATCTGGATAGAGCCGTATCGAAAAACAGCCAAAACTCGCTACGCCACCCCTTAAAACACATTGATTTTCAAGAATTTAAGCAGAGCCGTGACGAATTTCACCTTTAAAACGTCACGACTCTTGTAGACACTCGATATTCCCAACCCGTTGAGCACGGCGGAATTCATTCTGTAGCATTCTATGCCATAGTAGCGTGCTCAAAGGGCATCAGCTTGATGCACCTTGAGCACGATAGAATGCATTCTAGACACATACAGAGTATATAAGCGTGCTCAACGGGTTTGGTGTTGATGTTTTTGAAGATGATTCGAAAAATATATTGTGTAAGCTATAGTAGTGGAAGTAGTGGGAGAGGATATATGAGAGGTTGATAGATTGCAAGAGAGGTTACGTAGCAGTTGCGGGAGAGTTGGGAGAAGGTTCGGCCAGAGCATGGCCGGCCGCGGCTATGTGAGCGGCTCCGTGAGGAACGTAGTTCCAAGGTGGGAATTGAGGTGAATGGAACGGAGTTCCAGGGCGTGAATGTTGGAGAGTGGGGGGGGATGAGTGGAACGAAGTTCCGAGCGGTGGATGGAGCGGAGCGGAACTCTGGCGGAGCCTTCTGCCGACTTGTCCAGTCATGATATATGTTTACGACGTGTTGACACTTTTGCAGCAAAAATGGGAACACGTCGTTTATGTAGTCGTTTATGTAACAGATGTCAGCAACCGAAATCACATAGGGCGGCAATGACGGGAGAGATGCCCGATCAGGCCGGCAATGACGGGAAACCCTAACGCTTCTTGGTGACAACTCGGTCGAAGGCTGCGAGGAGGCCTGGCAGCACAAAGATAATAAGCAGGATAGCAGAAAACGCTCCTACAGATATACTGCGAAGAATAGGAGAGATAGTCGGATCCGTCAAAAGCAGCGACATGATGTATGGACACAGAATCAAGATCAGTCCAGATGTCATGATCGAATGAATCGTATTCTTATATGCCTTTCGAAGCGACTTATCAACAGGAAGTCCAACTCGCTTCCCCCTATAATAATCCGTAAACAGGATAGCATAATCAATCGTCGCTCCCATCAGAATACTCTGCGTAACAAGATAAGCAAGATAGTTCAGCGACTTGCCGTCAAGACCACCCACAAACACGCAGACATACACAGCAGACATCACAATCAGAAGCAGGAAGATCGGAACAACCATCGACTGGAAAGTCAACGCCACCACAATAAAGATAACGACAATCGTAAGCAGAGTCACCACCATCATCTCGCGAGAAAATCCATCACTCATCTCCTTATACATCACAGACTCACCGACAAGATAAGTCTCACCATCCAGAGCCTCATCACACATATCACTCAAGCGCGAGATAAAGTCAAAAGTATCCTCAGACTCTACCTCATAATCAGAAATAACCGTCGCCATCGAATACTTCTCCCCTCTCAGGCTACCCAAACCTTCAAGCATAGCCTGCTTCAAGGTCATGATACCCTCCTTCGCCGGCTCATCAATAAAGCGCGCATACATCTGATCAGTAAGCAACGGACCAGTCACAAAATTCATAATGCCATCCAACGACATCTTCAGACTATCCACACTCACCTTGCTGCCACCATAATACATAAACAGCAGATCTACATCACCCTGAGCCACATCTATACCCGCATTACGCAAGGTACGGCCCACCTCAACAGACGAATACTTCTTATCAGAAGCAGCCATATCCAGAAGCACCTCCAGCGGCGTAGGAGCAGCCTCAACACGCTTAGGTTCCACCTTCTTGACAGTCTTCATCAAATACACACTATCCATAGAAGCAGCAACCATAGACTCAGCAACTAAAGTATCAGCAACTAAAGTATCAGCAGGCATAGCCACATCAGCAACAACCACATCCTGAACAAGAACATCAGCTACTAGTCTATCCCCCGCAAGAACAGCCGAATCTATCTGATGTCTCACTTCTGCAAGTTCCTTCTTCTGCTGGTTGGATATCATCTTCGCATACAGGTTACGCGTAAGAATCTTATCGGTGACATAATGTACAAACTCCTGAGGAGTCATCAAAGCCTTAGAACGACCTGCCATCTTGTAAATGGTAGACGCCTGACCACGCTCAAATCCTAAGAACTCCGCCATCTCACGAGATGTAAGAGCCTTTGTAGAGTTCTCTGCAGTAAACCTTGTACTACCCTCTTTCTCCTGCGAAACCACCACAGTCTCAAATGTCTCCTTAGGCTCAGTTCCCAAACCAGGATCCACGGTTGGAACGACGACAGTAATTACCTCAGAAATTGTAGAATCCACAGGCGAAGTCTCCAAATTCGGATCAACTGTCATTTCAGGAGTAAGATACACTGGTTCTTCATTCAGGATAGTCACCTCCGGTTCTTCAAGATCATCCATCACCTTCTGCATCATCGACTCCATATCAAACCCACTGACCAAGTCCTGCGGAAGAGTGCTGACAAAATTCTCAATATCAGAGAAACTCATCTTCTCATCCCTCTCAGGATGGGTTGCCGCGTAATAGACAACCGTCAGAAGGTCTGCATTGAACAATGCAGTATCAATCTGCCCCATCCCCTCAGGCAACATCGAAGACATGCCATCAATAAACTCCATCATCTCCCCTGCCGTGCGCTCCTTCAGAACGATTGACGGATAGCTCATTGCCATCACCATCTTAGGATCCTGTCCGAGAGAATCCATAACAGGAATAATCTTCTCTTCCTCATCTGTCTCATATAGAAGCACAATCTGGTTTTGAGGAGGGAACTCCCTTGTGATTTCAGTAGGCCAAGTACTTGAAAAACTGATGTCTGTACGCTGTGAGAGAAAATATGAGGCAGCAAAAAACGCCACAAAGAGCACTGAAATCAGCACCCTGAAACGCACCTCAAAGGTTGAAAGTTTGTATGTATGCAACAGAGGAACCTTCTTTTCTGTCTTCTGGATTGCCTTATCAAAGGCAAGAACAAGGGCAGGAAGAAGCAGATAAATGGACACAAGACTCAAGAAGACTCCTTTTGACAGTACCAGTCCCATATCAAGGCCTATCTTGAAATCCATGAATGCCAGCATCAGCATACAAAGGATCGTGGTCATCGAACTGCTGAGGATGGTTGGAGTCGCATCTGCCAGGGCATTTGTCATAGCCTCCACCTTTTCAGGAGTATTCCTCCTTGTCTGACGATAACGGTTCATCAGAATAATCGAATAGTCCATCGACAAGATCAGCTGAAGAATGGCAGCAATAGCATTAGTCACCATCGAAACTCCCGGCAAGAAGGCATTAGTTCCGATATTTATGGCAACTGCTATTCCTATTGCTAAAAGGAAAAGGATGACTTCAACTATGGATGAACACATTATGACCAAGATCAAGGTCAAGATAGAAACACCGGCTACTATGATAAAATTCATGTTGTCCGGCAACAGATTCTGTGAAGTCGTCTCTACTACCACCGAATCTCCATACCTTTCGCTGATTGTACCAGCCACTGAATCCGGAGAAGATCCTGGCTCTACAATAAACTGAAACAGGGTATATTTCTCGTTTGTACGCTTTCCAAGAATTGTGACAACTCCATCAATATCAGACAACTGCGCAGACAAAGAATCATTTACAGCCTCATTCACAAACATAGCATTGACACCCGACCCGTTTATGTCAATTCCACTGAATGACTCCTTCATACACTCCAGACCCTGCTTCATCCTTGACTTATCAGGAAGATAGGTCGTCATATCAGTCACGACATTTATCCTAGGGAACAGGAAAATGCTGACCACACATAATGCAGTCATCAAGACAGCCAGGATATGTCTGTTCTTTATAAGGAAGTGTGCAATACGTTTATTCATAATTTGCAAATGCCAATGATTTGAACTCGGCAAAGGTACTAAAATGAAATCTCATTGTACTCTTTTTTGACAAAAATAGGAAAAACTCTATATTTGCGTAAATAAAGACATAACAAATAACAGACTTGCATTGTTATGAAAAAGCTATTGATTTTTGCAGTTATTCTACTCAGTACAATATCACTATATGCTCAGGAGAGCATTCTCAGAGCCGGACTTGAAACAAGAATCGACTACATACAGGAATATGTCGAGGGCGATGTCATTGGAAGCAACAGTGGATTCAAGGGAAGATATCTGATGTTCAGACTTGACGGAACCATCACAAACGGACTCTCATACTCATACCGTCAGCGCATCAACAGACCTGCTTCTAACCAGTCTCTCTTTGACTCGACTGATTGGCTGATGCTCACATACACAACTGGACGTTGGGGCATTTCTGCAGGAAAACAGATAGTTGCAATCGGTGGATATGAATACGACTGTTCTCCAATCAATCTTTATTTCTGCTCTGAATATTGGAACAACATCGCCTGTTATCAACTTGGAATCAGTGGTTCATATAGATTCAAAGGAGACAAGAATAAATTGACCTTGCAGATCTGCGAAAGCCCATTCAGAAGAGGCTCTTTCAACCCTCAAAACGACAACATGCTTGCCTATAACCTGATGTGGAATGGTTCGCATGAGTGGTTCAAGACCATATACTCTGCAAACATGATTGAATATGCTCCAGGAAAATTCATCAACTACATCACCTTAGGTAACAGATTTGAATTTGGAGATTTCGCCTTTGAGTTCGACCTCATGAAACGAGCTTCAAATGCTGAATTCCTATCCTTGTCAGATTACTCAATCATCGGACAGGTCTTATGGACACCTATTGAACAGCTGAAAGTATTTGTCAAGGCAACATACGACCGTAATAAGGATGGGGTGGGTGACCTATGCGTTGCCCCAGGAACAGATCTTTACCGAGTAGGTGGTGGTGTGGAGTACTTCCCTATCAAAAGCAGCAGGAGTCTGAGATTACACCTTAACTGCTGCTACACTGACGGCAACAGTCCTGCAACAACAGTTTTAAGACCTGTCCAGACAATCATCAATGGCGGAGTCACATGGAATGCAAACTTTCTTAATATAAAACGTAAATAACAATGAAATTTTCTCCAAGCAAAATTTACAAAAAGATTCCGGGCGGAATTATTTGTCTTGTTGTGGTCTTTGGTTTCTTTGCTTACCTAGGTTCGAAAATGGGTACGCCAAACATGCTGAATACCATTATGAACACAGCCCATGATCTTCTACTTAACACTGTATTTTACCTTATGGCCATCTGTGTCATCACAGGAGCCTTAGGTCGAATTTTCGTTGAATTTGGAGTAGTGAGTCTACTTGAAAAGTTCCTTCGCCCTCTAATGAAGCCACTTTTCAATCTTCCGGGAGTTGCATCTTTGGGAGCGGTGCTTACCTTCTTGTCAGACAATCCTGCAATCATCTCACTTTCTCAAGAGGAGAAATTCAGAAGTTATTTCAAAAAGTATCAGCTAATCTCCTTGACAAACTTCGGAACAGCGTTTGGAATGGGACTGCTGGTGATTGTGTTTATGATTGGTCAGGGTTTTTATGCTGAGCCATTCCTTGGTCTGTTTGGTGCAGTCTGCGGATGTATCGTATCTACAAGACTCATGCAGCACTTTGTAGTCAAGGCCTACCCACACTATAAGGACGAGGAAGTCAAGGAAGAAATTGAAGAGGAAGTTACTGAAGAGGAGGTTGAAAAGAAACCTCTTTTCCAGAGAATTCTTGATTCTCTTCTTGACGGAGGACGCACCGGAGTCGACATTGGTCTTGCCATCATTCCTGGAGTACTCATCATTTCAACCCTTGTCATGATGCTTACTTTTGGACCTTCAGCTTCTGGAGAATACACTGGAGGAGCATACGAGGGAACTGAACTTCTTCCTTTCCTCGCAGGTAAGATAAACTTTATTTTTGAGTGGCTTTTTGGTTTCCAGGACCCACACCTTGTCGCCTTCCCTATTACAGCACTTGGAGCTGTAGGTGCAGCACTTGGACTTATTCCTAACTTTCTTCAGGCAGGATGGGTTGACGGAAATGCCATTGCAGTATTCACAGCCATCGGCATGTGCTGGAGTGGTTACCTAAGCACACACACTGCCATGCTTGACACAATGGGATTCAGAAATCTCACATCTAAAGCAATTCTTGCTCACACAATCGGTGGTCTTGTAGCTGCCTTTGTTGCCCATTGGATCTATGTCCTTTATGCCCTAATCTAATTCCAATAAGATGAAAAGAATAATTAACCTTCTATTTATTACCTTGTTAGCGCTCAGCTGTTCGGAGGTCAACGAAAACTGTGTTGCCATCTGCGGCGGAAAAGATCTGCTGATTGTGGATATGGCTAAGTCGGAGGGAGATGATGTCAAGACTGTGTGGTCATGGAAAATCGATGATCCTGATGCGGGCCTTCCTGCCGAATATGCGAAGTGGTTGAATCCGCTTGATGAGTGTAAGTTTGTGGATGGATGCAAGAAGTTGCTTATCACTTCTTCTTCGAAGGCGGTGGTGCTGATGGATATAAAGACGAAGAAGGCTCTTTTTTATGCTCAGGTGCCGATGGCCCATTCTGCCGACCTTCTTCCTGGCGGAAGAGTTGCCGTTGCTCTGTCAACTCATAAGAAGGGAAATGCCCTCGAGATTTATGATGTAAAGCAGCCTGAAAAACTTCTTTATCGCGACAGTCTTTATTCTGGTCACGGAGTTTCGTGGAACGAAAAGAGACAGAGTCTTTATGCATTGGGATACACAGAGTTAAGAGAGTATAAGCTTAAGAACTGGAACACAGATAGCCCTTCTCTTGAGAGGGTTGCAACCTGGACTTTGCCTATCAGGTCCGGACATGACCTTTCACCGGTTGGCGAGGATCATTTCCTTGTCAGCGGAACAGAGGGAGTGCGTTGGTTCAACCTTGAGGACGGAACATTCTCAGACTTTGAGCCACTCAAGGATGTAATGAAAGTAAAGGCCGTAAACTACAGAAAATCAGACGGCAAGCTTATCTACACAAAGGCAGAGGAAAGCTGGTGGACACATAATGTCTATCAGGAAAACCCTCAGAAACAGATTACAATCGATTCTATCAACATCTACAAGGTGCGACCTGCTTGGTAGGCCTTAGTTTCTAAAACTGACTATAATGAACAAATTTAAATTCTGGTTCAATAACGCCCGTCCTATTTCACTTCCTCAGTCACTGCTTCCAGCATTGACAGCAGTTGCTCTTTCAGTAGGAGGCAATGAATTCAACTGGATTGCTGCAATCGTCTCTGTTATCGGAGTCATCTTCCTCCACCTTTCTCTCAACCTTATGGATGACTGGTTCGACTATAAGGAAGGCTCGGCAGAAGCTAGACAGAAGGTTGCAAATGAAGGATTCAGAGGAAGAATGGTAAAATACCCTTACCTCACTTCAGGAGAGGCGACACATGCAGAACTTCTTAAGGCTGTGCTCGGATTCATGCTTGTCGCAGCCGCAGCAGGAGCGGTAGTCTTTGCAATAAGAGGATGTAACCTTCTTTGGTGGGTAGTTGCCGCATTGATTATCGGCGAATCATACTCTGGAAGGCCTCTTAAACTTGGTTATCATGGACTTGGTGAACTTGTCATCTTCCTGATGTTTGGTCCTCTTCTGATGACAGGCGTCTACTTCGCAATTACAGGTTCTGTTGATTATAAGATCATATGGCTATCGGTTTCCGTTGGCCTCCTTGTAACAAACATCGTCTACTCACACTCAGTGCTTGACGCAATTCCGGATGCGAAGATGGGTAAAAAGACAATGGCCCACCTCATGGGTTCAAGACAGGGACAGATTGCCTTCTCGGCCATCCTCAATACCCTACCATACATTCTTGTAATCGTCGGAGTTGCAATGAAGCAGCTCCATATCGCATACCTTGCAGTTCTGCTTGTAATGCCTGTATCCCTCTGGATTGTAAAGTCACTCAATGACTTCACTCAAGGAAAAGACGAGGAGTTCGTGCCTAAGAAATGGATGGGACCGATGGGAGACTTCGAGAGATTCCGCAAGGCAGGACTTGACTGGTTCATGATCCGCTGGCTCACAGCACGCAACGTCACAATGATGTTCTGCGTAGTGATAATAATTGTAAATTTGATATTCGGTTAATATATGAAAAAGTTATTTTACCTAGGCTGGTGGTTCCTCAGAGCCCGTTTTTTTGGAAGAAGAGCCCCACTTCAGACAGTACTTTTCATCTCAGACATCTGCAATCTCCGCTGCAAGCATTGCAGCGTATACGAGCTGAAGAACCCGCACAACATGACATACGAGCAGGTACGTGGTCATCTTCAGAAATCCTACGATGCAGGTTCGAGATTCGTGGACTTCGAGGGAGGCGAGGTAACAATATGGAAAGACGGTGACAAGAGGATCAACGACCTCATCGAACTCGCAAGAGAAATCGGTTTCTTCTCATGCACCATCACCACTAACGCCCAGCTTCCGTTCAAGGGATGTAAGGCTGACTCAATCTGGGTGAGCCTCGACGGAGCAGGCAAGTTCCATGAAGAAGTCAGAGGCGCAGGTACATTCGCAAAACTTGAAAAGAACATCGCCGAGTGCGGACACAAGCACCTCAGCGTAAATATGGTTGTCAACACTCTGAACCACACGGCAGTTGAAGACACCATCGAATACGCAAAGAACAACCCGGCAATCGAATGTATCTCCATCAACTTCCACACACCATTCGAGGGTACAGAGTACCTTGCGCTCGACCTTGAGAAGCGCGCGGAGATTATCGACAAGGTCATCGAATACAAAAAGAAGGGCTACCCTATCATGAACTCTGTATCAGGACTTAAGCTCATGAAGAGCAACAAGTTCACTCGCAGATGCTGGGTAACAGACTTTGTCTATCCGGACGGATCGAGAGGCCTTTGCATCGGCCACGGCACAGACACATGCAACCAGTGCGGTTTCTGCATGTCAGGAGAGATGGCATCAGTCTTCGCCTTCAAGCCAGACACAATCTTCGCCGGTCTCAAACTAAGAGTCTGATCTATAAGAAAAACAAGAATACAAGCCTAGGCTTACCTGCTGGTGATACACCTTACAGGCATGCCTAGGTTTTTTCCTACTGAATATTGTGAATTCAAACTGAATTCATGGGTCATTTCTGAGAAACTGGTTGTCAAACAACTAGCGGAATGTTGACTCCAGTCATTTGCAGACATCGAATATAGATAGAACTCGACAGATGACACATCCCTTCCTTCCTTAAAACCTGTACAAGGATAATACACTATCTCTTTGGGAAGATTTTCATTACTATCCTCATAAGGCCAATAATAAGTACCCCAATCCTTTGTCTCATAAAAGCCAGGAAAACCTCTTTTCATTTCTGAAGAGCTTGTCAAAGTAATATTTGTAGAAGGGCGCGACTCCCTATAGATATTTCCTCCAGACTTATACTCCTGAGATCTGAAATCGCTCCATGTTCCTTTCTTTGGAATACAATACCCTGGAGGACAAGGGTCAAAAATGGACTTTTCCTTAATTGCTGCTGGATTGTTTAGAGTAGAAGTATAAGGATCTTGCCAAAGCATAGTCGGGTCATTATCCTCTGGATTATACTTGTTGTTTTCCGTCCATGCCATACGTTGGGATCGTCCTATATAAGTCAAGGGATTATAGATAGAATACTTGACCGTATATGCTGGGTCATTTTCCGTGTTGGGTATATTATCATACGACACCCTATTATCTATAAAGCCAGTAGAGTTCTGTCCAAAGAAAGGATCCTTGCGACCAAACTGATAATACAAAGCACCATTACCACAGTTAAGGAAGGTTGGAGATGGGGAACCAAGATTCCTATCCATTATAAATCTGTTCGCATACTCTCCTCTCCACATTGTGCCTTCATACCTATGAACGAATCCTCCTGAAACCTTATAGGCATAGACTCCATTTTGCGGACTAAGTCCTTCGGCCTCATTCGGAGAATATTCAGTTATCCATAAATGCCAGCTCCATAAGATAGGAGCATTATCCACCAGCCTACGCAAGGCAATAATAACATTGCCCTCAACTTCTGGTTCAACAGTAAATTCAAAATACTGAAGATCTCCAGTTGAAGCATTATAAGATCCTTGTCCTCCCTGCTTTGTGAAAGAAATTTTAGATTGCACATCAACGATGTCAGATGCTATTATCTCTACTCTCCAATTCCTGGAGGTTCCCAGCACATTCTCCGGCACATCCTCATAGCCATATCTTCCATCCCAAAACTCATCTACACGCTTAACGGGTATCCTATAGGTTCGTAGCCCTTCATCTGGAGGATTTATTATATAACAGTTTGACGCCTCATCATTAGTATTTGCATAATCCACAAGTTCTGGAGTTGACACTCTCGAGTCCCTTTCCCAATCCCCTTTTGATTGAAGATCGAAAGTATATGAATAAGTATTATTCGGCAGAAGATTAAAATCAGAGAGCATATCCTTACCAAGATAGAAACTATATATTACAGGATAGTCCTTCTCATTCTCAGTATAGGTCGCATTCACCTGAAGATAAGTTGCACCAGCAGGAGCGTAACAGTTCTTATATGCCTCGTTCGCAACCTGACTGACCGTACCTCTCTTGTTAACTGGAAGATATACTGTCTCCTCTACAATATAATCACTATTCTTATCTACCACTTGAGAAAGTTCATTCAAAGGGTAGTCTATATATGAGTCTGAAGCAGGAAAAAACCCACTATAACCATCTTCAAGTACATACGAATTAAGATAGTAACTTGCTTCAGGAATCGAACGCAACTGCCATGATTGAACCTTAATATTTGAAGGAGTCTTCTTTATCTTGAGATCCACCTTGGCAACATTTCTCCTCAACGGACAGGTAATTTTAGCACCATCATAAACTTTTTGTCGAACGGACCCACTAAAAACCATATACTTAAGACCATCTGAACCAGCAGATAAGAAATCCTCCGTGCCAGCTACTCTTCTCGAACGATTCTTCAACTCAGCCAAGGTAGTTCCTTGTGCCGGCCTAAAATTTTCATCAAAAGTATTTGCTATTATCACAATGGTGTTTTCCTTCTGACCAGATGACACAATCTTCACCATAGCCCCCTCTCCCCCTTCAACTGACTGTTGAAGAAATGTCTCCATATCTGTATCCTTATCTGGATAATACTTTGGATCACCTATCACCTTAGCACCATCATCCACGCCATCATACTGAACAATCAGAAAGTTTTTGATAAGATCAGTAACTGAATTTGAAGGTCCATCCACCACGGTCTTAGTATTTCCATCCATATCCTCAATCTCAAATGAAAGCAAGACACTAGCAACCTCTCCACATTGACCCTGCCCTGTCGGAAGATCGACACGGTTACAAGAGAAGACACTCAATATCAGTAATATGAAAATCAATCGTTTCATCTTTCGTCTGGATTAATTAGCATTCCGAGAAGTCACACATCTTACAGGGAAACCAAGGCTCTTAAAAAGGTCAGTTCTCATGTATGCTGTATTACTAGTTGCATGAAATACATAGGCCGTCTCAAGACCATAATATGTTGAGGTCCACACATATAAATAACCATTCACACTAGACACTGTGATACCAGCATCAACATATCCCGTAGTAGGATAGAAGATAAGTTCCGTAGGAAGAGCAGCATTGCCTTGAGTTTCAGGCCAATAATATACTCCTGTCTTAGTATTGTCCGAAGCATCAGTATAAGGAGGAAAACCTCTATCACTTTGCCCACCTGTATTTGTTGTCACATTATTTCTGAAATCGCTCCAGGTACCATTCTTAGGTAGGCAATATCCTGGAGGACAAGGGTCAAAGATTGACTTTCCCCCGGCATTTTTCCCATTTTCTGCTGTAGTAGGATCCTGCCATAGCATAGTCTTCTCTTTTTCTGTCGGAGTTGTTGGATTATACTTATTACCATAAGTCCAATAACTTCTTTTACCTGGATAGATCAAGGATAGTGGATAATAAATTGAGTTTGCCATCATGACCTCAAAATGACCTCCAAAATCCTCACTAACTTTTTTTACATTAAATTGCTTGTTATCAATAAATATCGGATCCTTTCTTCCATACTGAAAATATATGGCACCCTTTCCAGTTCCGTTGTTTTTAGTATCCAGCGCACCAAGATTTCTATCCATCATAAAACGCTTTGCATACTCTCCATTTCCCGTCCACATGCTTCCCTTATATCTATGCACAACACCTCCTGTAACGCTATAACTATACTCATTGTCTGTTGGAACTTTGCCATAGGCCTCATCAGGAGCATAATCCGTGATCCACAGATGCCAGCTCCATAAGATAGGTGTCGACTGCGTTCCCAAGTCTGTTCTCTTAAGCGCTATGATAGCATTTCCTGAAAAGGGGAAAGTAGAAGTGGAAGGAGCGACTGTAAATTCAAACCAGTCTGACTTTCCCACTCCCGTTGACTTCGTTAAAAGAATCTTACCATCACTATTATCAAAATTAGTTGCAATAATTTCCACCTCCCAAGCTCCCTGTTGTCCGATAGTATTATTCGTTACATTTTCATAATCGCCACCACCCCAAAAAGCATCAACCCTATCCACAGGAATCATATACTTACGCCTGATGCCATCAACCTTTGCCGGATTGACAATATAGCAATTTGCTCTTTCTGTAGCAGGTTGGGTAAAATCCACAATACCGAGTTCCTTAACTCTTGAATCTGTATTAGCATTGCCTTTTCCTTGAATATCAAAGACGTACGAGTAAAAGCGATTTGGATGGAGATTAAAGTCAGTAGTAAGATTCTCGCCAAGATAAAAAGTATAAGTGAGAGGCAGATCATCCTTATCAGTAGCATTAATCTGCAGATATGTCGCACCATTAGGAGCATAGGCATTTTTGTTTGCCGGATTTTCACCAACCGCATTCACAACACCCCTCTTATTCACCGGCAGGTAGACCGTATATACACTTGACTCGCCATATGTCAAATCATCCACAGGAGACTCTACAGGATAGTCAATACTTTTAAGATAAGTGATCGCAGGAAACTCCACCGGCAAATCATAACAGTTTACAAGAAAACTCACAGAAGGCACCTGACATAATTGCCACGACTTGATAGTAACCCTATCATCTGCAGTGCTTAGAGAGGAGTTCTTAATTGTGATTTGGACCTTAGCAATATTACGCTTCAGTCTGAACTCAAGAGCCTCTGTGCCATCTATGACAGTCTGAGCAAAACCCGTAAACACAAGATGCTTATCAATCTCCCCAGTAGTTGGATTCTTTGCCCCGACAAGAAGATCAAGACTCTCAGACACAGTCATGAACCTCTTCTTCAGTTCTGCAATAGTAGATCCCTTTGGAAAAACCATCAAAGGGTCAAAAGTATTTGCTATTATGAAGACTGTATTTTTCTTCGTAGAGGCCACCAACTCCGTCCTTGCTCCCCCATTAAGAAAAGCAGCCGCATTCACATAATACTTAGGCAGACCGATAAGTTTAGCCCCATCAGCAACTCCATCATACTGAACAACCCACACATTCTTTATCACATCAGTCACGCTTTCCACAGTCTCAGGGTCCACAACAGCCTTGGTCTCTCCTGCCATGCCCTCGACAACAAAGGACATCTCCACCTCAACGCTTTCAGACACATCCACACGCTCAACAACCTCCTCCTGCACACATGACAGAAGAAGAAACATCATAAAAAATGTCAATAATCTCTTCATAACCCCTCTACTTTATCGTTCCTGTCTGCGTCCCTACCTCTTCCCAATTCAAGTTGCCCGTATTTTCTCCTGAAAGTGGAATCTCTATCTGCCAGGTTCCAGGATCCTTAACATACACGTCCCCAACTGAGTTTGGAACCCAATTATAAATAATCATAGTAAGGTATGCACTTACTGAATTTATCTTGATTGTAAACTCATATACATTCTGAGGCTTAAAGTCCCAAGCCAGGTCTGCAGTAAAGGTAACGAGTTCATTCGCTTTTTCTCCCACTGCTATTTCCAAAGAAGGCAAAGGCCATTTATTATTTCCCTGAGCATCTGTCTCACGATAGTTCATAGACAAAAGATATTCCTGTACATTAAGATCTTTGTCCTGATTCTTTGTGAGTGTTGTAGGAGTACTATACAAAGACCTCTCTGACTCCACTGACGTATAATGAAAACGCTCCTCAATAGGGATATAATAACCTGTCTCTATAAAATTCTTCAAGTTGATGTACTGAAGGGTTGTAGACTCAATATCAGAACCACAAGCAAACTTCAACTTGATTTGCGAACGAGGTTGACGAAGGACATGGTTGGAAGCATTGAAGATATATTGAGAACTTCCAGACTCACTTAAGTAAACTCCACTAAGAGCAACATCTATAACTTCACTGACATAGACACCGTTCTGATTTCTACTATAAGGATAACCTTTCAGACCGGTATTTGCATCCACAACCGTTAATGAACATGCAGGAGACGCAATATACATCCTATAGTTTCCATTCGGAGCCCTTAGACCTTTTTCAGAATTCTTCACGATCTGCTGAGCAGCAGTTCCTGTTGTCGGATCAACCTCGCAAGGAACAAGAGGACTGCCCTCCTCCACATCACAATAAGTTCCAACGTACTCGTTTCCTGCCAAACTGTTAAGAGAAAAGCGATAGGTTCGCTTATCACCTGTAGTACCCTTTGTCTGCAACTCCACACACTTCGCCCCTTCCAGGATGGAATCTCCATCCCTATCCATCTCAATCTGCGAACAGGCAACCAAGATCAGCAACAAAAAATATGAAAGAACTCTCTTCATCTCTTAGAAAATAATCGTCTCCTTATTTGCAGCAGTCTCAATCCATTCTGTTGAGACTTGAACTCCATCAAATCTGATATGATTATCAAAAGTAAATTTGAACGAGTACACCTTTCCTGCGTCAAACTTACCGCCAACATCATTACTGCTTATTACATAAGCACTCGACTGTTCCAAGGACTGACCATTAAACTTAAACTCAAGAATATAGTCTCCATCTCCATAATTCTCCACTGGGCAGATCAGCATAGGAATATCCACATAATCTGTCTGAAACGAGTGTTCCCTATCAGTAAAATCATAAACAATGGATGAAGCATTTGTCGAACCTGTTATAACACCTGTCATCGCATTCATACTGCCCTTTGAATAGAGAGGAGTCGTAGCTCCTGTCTTTTTTTTCAAGGTTATTGCCGAAACTGTCATTTTAGATCCAGAATGAGCACATTTCAGACTCACCTTTATCATCGATAATGCATGTTGGAAAGTCAGTTTCACTGTTTTTCCATTTCCATCCGGAACAATTCGATAATTATCTCCATTCTGGTTCTGCTTAGCCCACATCAAGTCTGTTACAGTCTCTGACGTTCCTCCAATTGTAAATGGAATCTGAGTTATAGATTCAGCCGTCTTAATCCACGGCGCATAAGCTACAACCGCAAGGCCTCCCTCAAATGCACTTACCGTCGGCTTAAGAAGATAAATATTATCAAAATACGCATCTTCCGAGGTATCTGCAAACTTATATTTCCAATAGCCAGGCTGCCTGTCTGTGTAAAATTTCGCCACAATATTTCCATATCGCTTTCCGTACAGTTCAAACTTTGTCATTTCCTGTGAAGAAGCGCCAACAGGAGTCTCGGAATGATAGACAAAAAGGCCCATTGTATTATCCTGCTTGAAGTTCTTGCCTGTAACGACAGCCTTCGATGGTTCAACACCTTGAGAAATCTCAGCATTGACAACAAGTTTCGACCCACGACCATCCTCCGTCTCCTCCTTATTGCAGGAAACGGCAAGGACAAGAAATATGAACAACCACAACTTTCTCATATCAGATCAATGGTTTGTCTGAAATAACTTCTTTTGAACCCTCCCAATCTTCTATCCATCCGCCATCTACCAAAGATATGTCTATCAAGGAAGCCTTGGAGACATCAATAGTGAATTGGTATTTATGCTTTCTTCCTGCCTGCCAGACACCATTCGGAAGTTGCAGAGATGTATAAAACTGAGCTACGATTGATTTACGCGAATCTTTCTTGACAAAAGAAAAAGTAACATCCAGGATAGACCTCGCCGAATTGTCATCAGCATTGACTTCCTGAGGCACAAGATACAGAAGTCCATCCGGCATAACAAACTCAGTATAAGTCCCTTCGCTACTATCGTGAAGTTCTTTATCCTCCAAAGTGGTGTTTCCCACAGACAATGTATAGGAAGCATTCTTACTTTCCTCAGGAGTCCCCCACTCAAAGAATGGCTGATCATCCTGCTGATTGGAATTCAAGGTCAAAGAAGATGAATTATAAAGATTGGAAAGTGTCAACTCATCAACTCGCAGATAGCAACCATCCGGAACGGTGCCAACATAGTTTGCGACAAAAGTCACAAACGACAGAGTGTGTACAAACTCGAAGGATATCGGATTCCCGGCATCTTCTTTTGTCTTGTCAAGCACAGCCCTTGCCACGCAAAAATCACTTTGACTCGCAGGGTTAGCAGCAACAGCATAAGGCAAGGTTATAGTTCTGGAACCCCAATCTGGAGCAGCATCATTCCCGACAACTCCATAAGGTGCATAGGCAAAGAAGCTCAATTTCTTCTCAGGAAATATCGGCCAGTAATGAGCAGGCGTCGCCCACCACTTACCAGTTTCCTTATTCTTCTCCACCTTCACATTATTCATGAATGTAGACAATACAGCAGAATTATTCTTTCCTTTTTCCTCTAAGGAAGCAAAGACACCAAAGTTCGAGATATTATCAGTAGTAAGCTGAACTCCCTTCACCTGAACATCAAAATTCTGAAGGGCAAATTCAATCGGAATTCCTTCATTTCCATCCAAGTCCAAACTCCCCTTGCAGCCTGAAAGAAGAAACACAAAGAAAGTCAATGCCAGAAAATAATATGTATGCACCCTATACATTTTATAAGAAATACCAAGTATTCACAAATATAATAATATTTTTTATATTTGTATCTTGGTATATCTAACTAACAATATATAGTTACTGATATGAAAATTCGCAGAAAAATTCATAAGTTGGTAACTATCTGCTTGTACTTATTTATTGCAACAATGCAGATAGGGTGTATCGAGGAATTGGACTTCCACCTTGAGGAGACAGAAGATATCTGTTTCTGCGCGCACCTTGAATCTGAGATTACCAAAGGCATGCCTATAAACCAGTTTAGTCAAAACACCAAGGCCGGAGTCTTAGGTTACGCAGGTACAGGAAGTTCTGGCAGCGAAACATTTTCCATTTGGGATAAGTTGAATGGCAACACTTTGTATAAATTCGATGGAGACCAGATGGGGTCAGATGGAAACCCTGTCAAATGGAGTGACCTTCCCAAAGACACTAAAAAACTAAGAGTATATTCCTACATACCAAGTTCAACAATTGTCACACTGGGTCAGTCTTGCCCCACTATCCAATACACCGTACCAGCGAACATTCACGAACAGCATGACCTCATAACAGCATACAAAGAAGTCCAGACTCCCCAAAAAGAACGAATTCCGATTAACTTCTCTCACGCCTTGACTGCCATTCAGTTCAAGAGCGGTTTTAATTGTAGAATAAAAGATATTACCCTAAGACAAGTACATGACAAAGGAACCTATAGTTTCGAAACTGGTTCATGGAGCACAACTGGCGAAGCCACAGGTGTCTTCACCATCAATCTTGATGGAAATGGCGATACAAAAGGAAAATCAGTGGATATAGGTGAGATGATCACCTACGACAAGCCAGGAACAGTACTGATGATGATTCCTCAGAACTTCACAGCTAAGTCTCAAGCCACCATCAGCATGACATATTATATCGGAGACTCAAACACAGAGACCAAGACCATACAGACCTCCCTTGCTGGCGCCACCTGGAAAGCAGGAGATATGATTACATACACAATTAACGAAAGGCAGCAAGATTCATCACAAGACTACATCTACTTCGACCTCGCCGCCGGCAATGTAACAATCAATGAAACAGAATACAGTGGTTTCGTATTCACAAACAAAGGAACAGTAAAGGAGATAGTCTCTGGTCCGCATGATAAAAATAACAAATACTACGTCTACCAGTCCACAATAAACAACCAAGGGCAGACTGGTTGGGAGGGAGAGAGGGGAAATAGCGACTTTTCCCTACCGAATTACGCTCCCGTTACAACACCTGACGGGCAACTCTGGAGTGATTGGATAACGAACAATCAAAGTGTTGAAGATATCATCGAATTCTGGGATAACGGCGAAAACATCCGCGAAGATCAAAGAAACGCACCAAACGAAAGGCATACCGACATAGCACTAGTGCGCAGCGTAGGACGCACCCACACCAACCACTACATTAAAGTAACCGGTTCAAACACCAGTTTCAACGTAACAATAGACAACATTTACTCTGTCATTCAGGAGCGCGTCAGATATTCCAATCAGACATTCAGAAACAGAAAGGTCGGTGGTATATCATATATGCCATCTGGCAACACCCAACTCAATGTCAACTTCATTGGAGACAACCGCATGGGTTGCATTCACATTGACAACACCACGACAGACAAAATAATCCTTGAAGGCACAGGTTCACTGACAGTCGCCAGTACAGACTTCCTTACAGTAGAAAGCGAGACTAACTACAACGGAGATTATGGAGCATCTACTGGTTATATCAGCAACTTCTGGAACTCTGCCATAGGCACAAACACTTATGACACAACCACAGAACCCCTATACAATCTCCACATCAACGGAGGCGTCATCTTTGCCGGAACAACGGCTGCAGAAGACTGCACCGCAATCGGAGGAGGTGGAAATGGGTTCGGACAAGTTATCATCAACGGAGGAACAGTCACAGCAGTCGCCACCACTGCTGGTACTGCCATTGGAGGCGGTATGGGACACAGTGCGGAAGGCGGACCTGGAGACGTTACTATCACAGGAGGAAACGTCTATGCCTACAACTTCCGAAACAAATGGGGTATTCCAAGTTCTGCAATCGGAGGAGGTGGATCATATTCCGCAAAAGCAAGTTGGGGAACAGTAAACATCAGCGGAGGATACATTTATGCCCACTCCGTCCTTGGAACAGCCATAGGTGGAGGCAGTAGCAAAAATATCAGTGGCGGAAACGCAACCATCAACATCACAGGAGGTCACATCGTCGCAAAAAGTGAAGAAGCCTGCGGAATCGGAGGAGGCACAGGCGGATCCAACGAAGGAGTAAACGGAGGTTCGGCAACCATCAACATCACAGGGGATCCGATAATCCGCACAGGATCCATCGGTGGTGGCAAAACCAACAACAGCACAGGCAAAATAGGACATGCAAACATTACAATAAGTGGAGGTGACATCCAGGCCCAGTTTGTAATGGCAAAGGGAGCAGCAACCGATCCTACCTTCAGCATGACTGATGGTCTCATCAGAAACAGCACCACTGGCGGACAAAACGACGACCCTGAGTTTCCGCACACCCAAGACAAGGGAGGAGCAGTCTATCTTGAAGCCGGAACCTTCACAATGACAGGAGGAGAAATCCGCAACTGCTCATCAGATGCAGGCGGTGCCATCTACATCAAAGGACAAGGCAACACCCGCTTCACTATGAGTGGAGGAAAAATCTCAGAATGCATCTCCAACACTTCTGGAGGCGCTGTCCACCTTGAAAATGGTTATGTCTACCTTAATGGAGGAGAGATCTCAAACAACCTTGCCAAAAACGGAAACGGAGGAGGTCTCTGCATCCTGGGAGGAAACCTATATATGCACGGAACTTCAAATACATTCACAACAATCAAGAACAACGCAGCCTTCGGAGGCAAGGGAGGAGGGTTATACGTCACATCAACAGGAGAAGACGTTGCCATCAATATCCTTAACGGTCACATCAAGGCTAACTCTTCTGAAAAGGTAGGCGGAGGTGTCTGCATTGACATGGAAGGCAACAGCAAGACGGCCAATGTGATTATCGGGGAAGACTCATCAGGACCAGACATCAGCCTCAATCACAGCGTTTTTGAAGGAGGAGGATTATACGCAATCGGTCCGAATGCAAACATCACAATAAACGCTGGTTCCATTATGAACAACACAGTATCCGGATACGTAGACAACCCTAATGTATCAAACGAAGGAGGTATGGTAACCCTCAATGGTGGGGATGTCACCAGTGTCATTGTGACTTACAATAATAACTTTGAATACCATAACCTAAGTCCAATAGCAACGGAGCAACAAAAAATTGTAACCAACACTAACACAAAAATGATTGCACCATCAGACTGGTTCAAATCCGGATACATGTCTGGCCACATAATCATTGGATGGAATACCCGTCCTGATGGAAAGGGAGAATCATTCAACACAGGAGATATCATGAAACTGAGCAAAAACATCACACTCTATGCCCAGTGGAAGGCAAACGTATCCTCTGACTGACAATGACTCTGAAACTATTGTAAAACCTCGTTTTTATTGTTATTTTTGTAAATATCTGTAAAACCACATAACAGAATGAACAAAATTGGCATAATATTGACTCTCTGCACATTATGCGTATACACATCCTGCTCGATAAAAGCAGGAACCGAGTTATTGCAGGCAACAGAACACGAAATACAACTTTCACCATCCATATCAATTGAGGCAAAACCAGTCAGCAAAGTCTCCAGATACGAGAGTCTACTGAGCAACAACTCCGGCGACTTCTCGGTAACAGCTTTTCATGCGACGGAAGGATTTGCCTATTTTGATAATTTCGATCAGGTGCGATACTTCAGCACACAGCAGGTATGGGCATTCTTTGACCCTTACATGGGAACTAACGGAGATTATTATAGAAGATATTGGCCAACTTATCCTCTTGATTTCTTGGCCTTTATGCCACACTACAATTCCGCAACGGACGATATCGCAAAAGACGGATCAGAGACAACCATAACTCTATCCAACACAGGAGTAAGTTTAAATAAAATGGCAAGAACAATTCAGTGCGCTCTGCCTCTATCGTATAATGAACAAGTCAGCGCCAAGGAATTCATCTACGCCTACACTAAAGCCCAATCATACACAGAAGCAAATAAGGGCAAGGTAAATCTTAACTTCATACATCCATTCTCAGCAGTTCGCTTCGTTCTTGGAGCCGCTCATGGAAATACCCTGATCAATAGCATTGAATTAAGGAATCTTGCCTTCAAAGGCACACTTAAGGCAAGTGAGAACGTAAGTCAAGATGAACTAAGTCACGAGGATTGGGACCTTGACAACAATAACAACAAGGGAACGATTACAATCCCTGTCGGCAAGACAGTAGGAGCAGCCGGAGATAATGGTATCCAGCTCAATACAAACATAGGAGTCGATCTTATTGTCCTTCCACAAGAAATGACTGACGACATCACCATATATGTCACTTACAAATGGAACGAAACGGATTACACATCTGAAGTAAAGGTCAACACAAAACAATCCACCCCGTGGAGTCCTGGCAAAATATACACATACAAACTTAATCTTGGTGATAGCGCAGAGGACATCATAAGCACAGTCAGCATAACTGCCTGGACTGACAATGGATATAAAAACGATATAAACGTCGAATAAAATGAAACGCCTCTTTATATTGGCCCTCAACCTTATTTTCGCCATCACTGGTTGCAGCAGCATCCAGTCAGACATTACTGACGAAAAGTCAAAGGTCTATCTTGCAGCAAGCACAGAACAGACAACGGAGACAAAGGCGCCTTATCTCGCAACGGATCCCAAAGATGCCCCACTCACAGTCCTCATTTTTGCATCGACAACAGAGAACTCTTTTCCTAACACTGGCAAAGATGGCACTGACTCATACAATGGTGTGATCAACAAGCATATTGAAGCAAACTTTCAGAACAGTCAGCAACAGCTCATCAACGGAATTTATTACAACAGAAACCACTCTAGTGATATAGCAAACTTTGTAGGCCTATACCCTTCGACCGGTTGGACAGGAAAAGACGACTACACCATAGTGACTAGAGAATTCGACGGCAAGACAGATTTGATGTATGCTCCTGCAACAAAAGGTCAATATGGCAACCAACTCAAGCCAGAACTAATCTTCAGGCACCTTCTCACATATTTGAAAATTGAACTGAGCGCAGAAAATGAGGGAGCAATCTCAGCTTGGGGAGCAATTGAATCTATGACCATCAATTGTCGCAACACTCTTAACCTCGACATCACAACAGGTCAGGTCTTATATCCAGACACACCATCAGAATGTGAATTTTACAACAAGTTTGACGATAGTCCTTTTGTCAGCAGCAATGAGCCATACACATTGACAGTTGAAGCAAAAGAAGCTGCATACATCCTTTGCGCTCCTGTAGATGCAATTGTAAAAGAGCAATATGAACCATTTGGCAGAAAGCCAGAATACACAATAACACTATCAACCACATATCGTAAAAACATTGTTCTTGACATAGACCTAAAGACTGCAGAAGGAGAATCAGATGAGGCCTACTTCAACAAGAATACAGCCGGATACATGTTCACAATTGGTCTTAAGTTCAAGATGGGTAATAATATCGCCATCTCCACATCAATCACAGATTGGACGACAGGCGGAATAGGAACTGGAGAAGTAGAACTATGATGAAAAGGTTAACATATATTTTTATTCTTGGAGCTGTTCTTGGGACAGGATGCTCAAAACTCGCTTCAGACAAGGATATGAGAATCTGCATGAGTGTCAATATCGGTAATCTCGATACTGACACAAAGACTGCTGCAAATGCTGTTGAGTTCACTCAAAAAGACATCTCTTCTCAAAGGACTTTTTGTCCAGCTCTTTGGTTTTCTCTTACTCAAGGCAACTTCAGCGCAAACCCAAAGCACGACAACCTTGGCGAAACCGACCCCCTATTCCCTTGCCACACAACTATTGAGTTAGCAAACACAGACCCTAAGTATGTAACATACAAAAATATACCCTTGGTATATCCACACCCAAATAACAGTGGAGATAAGACAGTCTATTGCGCAGGCTTTTATCCTCAAGACAACTGGGAGACTGATGATGGTAGTCACGCCCGTCACATCATAAATGGTTCGGAAGATCTTATGTTTGCACCAATAATCTCTGGAGATTGGAATAACAGACTAAGCACAACCGAGGATAAGATTCAAAGGTATGAACACCTGCTCACATGGATAAAGATCAATGTGTGCGCCACAACTTTAGAAACAGCAAGACAGTGGGGATCAATCACCAAAGTTGAAATTGAAAGTGCCGACCAGGTAATCATCGACCTTGGGAATAACAATGGAACGATCTCATACTCCCATTCAGTACAACCTGTTGAAGGAGAAAATCAAGGACACTACATTACAAGTTTTGACGATGCTGATGGAAAAGAACTTTCTCTTATCAGTCTCCCTGTGGGTTCTATCTTCTGCAGTCCTGCAACAAATTACAACATCAAAATCACAATGAAAGACGGCATCAGCAGAACTGTAAATGTAAAATTGACAGACATTGAAAATGGCCACTTCCTTGAAACAGCAGAAGACTCAAGAGGCAAGTTGTTTATTATCAACCTATACTTCAAACCATTTGATATCGTAGAAGGAAAGAGTAGTCTTTACTACTGGAACAATAAGAACGAAGAACTATATCTTCAATAGACATGAAGACTGAGATAATATCCAAGGCAATAATTCTCTGTACAACAATTCTCATCTCAACTATGATGAGCAGTTGTATGGAGGAACTTGATTTCAAGATAGGGGATAATGAAGAAATAGACTTCAGAGCCTATCTGGAAAGCGATGTCACAACCAAGGGATCTGTAACTAACCAGCTTTCTGAAAGGCATGCTGGAGTAATAGGATATTATGGTAAGTATATCACATCTGGAGAAACAAAAACAGAACAATTCTCGCTTTGGAGCAATCAATTAAATAACAGGGAATACATCTTTGACGGCGACCAGATGAGAGTATTTACGGAGGAAGGTCAAGAAAAACAGCCTGTAAAATGGAGTACTCTACCTGAGGAAGCGACACATCTGAGAGTTTACTCATATCTTCCTATGAGCATACAAGATCAGATAGATCTCGGTGGTTCAAAACCAACAATTAATTATACTATCCCATCTGACATTAGAGAGCAGATAGATCTCATCACCGCCTATACTGAGGTTTCTCAAAGCAATAGAGAACCTGTTCAACTTAATTTTTCTCACGCACTGACAGCTATCCTATTCAGAAATGGAGTAGAAGGCAAGATTCAATCAATAAGCGTTGAGGGTGTAGCCAACACCGGCACATATAACTTCGAAACAGGTGTTTGGAGCAATCTTTCAAAATCTACAACTGATAAGCTTGTTGACACAAAGTTTGAAGTGGAACTCAATAGCGACAAAGTTATTGACAAGGGAGCAATGCTTACAAGTGACAAAGGAGGAACTGTCTTAATGATGATTCCTCAAAGTTTCGATAAAAATTCAACAGCGAAGATCTCCCTGAAATACATCAACAGCAACTCTGAAACGAAGACCATCTCTGTCTCCCTCGCCGGGGCAACCTGGAAAGCGGGCGACATGATTACTTACACCCTAAACGAAAAGTTGTCAAGTACAACTGATGACTACATCTACTTCGACCTAAGGGCAGGAAATGTAACAATAGATGGAACAAAATATTCTGGTAAAATATATGTGAAAGGAGAGAAGGACCCCAAAGATGTTTCTGGCACTAATACTAATGGAAAGAAATACTATATCTTCCAATCAACCACAGACAATTTTGGTGGTTATAACAATGAAACAGACTTTACTGATAAGAAGAATTGTGTCGTTCCAAAATACAATCCTGTAACCTACCAAGGTCAGCCTTGGGCAGACTTCATCACCAATCACTCTGGAACGAAAAGCGTAGAAGATATTATAGAAATCTGGGATAACGAGACAAACATAACTAAAAATACTGCAAAAATTGAAAGAGAAAAATTTAGAAATATTGCTGTGGTACGCGATGTTGGCAGGACTCACACAGAAAACAGAATCGATGTCAAAGGAGACATAACCTGTCATATCACCTTGGATAACATCTATTCTACCTACCATGAGAAACCACAGAATCGAACTTGCGGAACAATCACCTTCCTTCCTTCAACAAAAGGAAAGAAGTCTGAACTCACGCTGAATATTGTAGGAGACAATCGCCTTGGATGCATACATTACGTATCAGACGATAAGAACCTCAACCATAAACTCATCTTTGAGGGAACAGGATCTCTCACCGTTGGAGATGCTGATTACAAAACCCACGATAAAGGGGGATACTACTCCAACCACTTTGACTCTGTAATTGGAGCAAGCGACAATAACCAGAATTGCTTTGGTATCACCATTAATAGTGGAACAATATACGCAGGATCAACAAAGGTAGAAAACTGTTCCGCAATCGGTGCAGGAGGCAACGGTGAAGGACATGTCACTATAAACGGAGGACGAGTGACAGCTGTAGCAACTACGACCGGCACCGCAATTGGAGGAGGTATCGGATATAGCGACACCGGAGGCATAGGTCATGTCTACATCAACGGCGGTAGTGTTTATGCTTATAATTATATGCATACCAACACTATCCCAAGTTCTGCCATTGGTGGCGCAGGCTCAAGCAGTAAGGCAGGAAGTAAAGGAACGGTAGTAATCACAGGAGGTAATGTCTACGCATATTCTGAAATCGGAACTGCAATCGGTGGAGGAAGCAGCAACACTCTGGCAGGCGGAGACGCTGATATCACTATCAGCGGCAACGCAACTGTAATCGCCCAGAGCGGAGCGTCAACCAGTGCGGGAATCGGCGGAGGATCTGGAGGAAAGAATGACAACATGAACGGAGGAACTGCAAAGGTCACCATTTCAGGCGCCCCTATCATCCGAACCGGCTCTATCGGTGGAGGAGGAACAAAGAGTTCTTCAGGAAAAATTGGTTCTGCAGATATTACAATTGAAGGAGGTGATATTCAGGCTCAGTTTGTAATGGCTGCAGGAGCAAAGTCCGATCCTATATTCAATATGACTGACGGACTTATCAGAAACAGTCACACAGACGACACCGAGTACAAGCACATCAAACCTGAGGGAGGAGCGGTCTACCTTGAAGCAGGAACCTTCAACATGAGCGGAGGCGAAATACGCAACTGTTCAGCCACCTTAGGAGGAGCAATCTACATTAAAAAGGACGATATCGCCCAAGGAGTAGAACAGAAGGAAACTAAGTTCACCTTATCTGGGAATGGTAAAATATCAGAGTGCGTCTCAAACACTTCAGGAGGAGCCGTCTACCTTGAAAACGGTTCTGCATACTTGAACGGAGGAGAAATCTCAGGCAACCTCGCAAAAAACGGAAATGGAGGAGGAATCTGCATTGTAGGAGGAAATCTATTTATGCAGGGAGAAGCCCACATTAAGAACAACGCTGCCTTTGGAGGTAGTGGTGGAGGAGTATATGTAAGATCCACAACAAATGATGTAACAGTCAACCTCCACAAAGGAACCATACAGTCCAACTCAGCCGACAAGTATGGTGGAGGTCTCTGCGTTGACATGGGAGATACAATTAATGATGATGACAGCAGCGCAATCAATGACTCCCAAGGACCAAAGGCAATGATAGAAGTAGGAACTGACAATATCGGACCAGACATAATTCTCAACCACTGCTCTCTTAAGGGAGGAGGTCTCTACGCCAGCGGAACGGATGCAAACATCACCCTCAACGCAGGAAGCATAAAGCAAAATACTGTTTCTGGTTATGTTGATAACCCCAATGTAGCAAATGAGGGAGGACTCGTTACACTTATTGGAGAAAACGTCACAGATTTCGTTACAGTTGAATACAATAATAACTTTGAGTATCAGAACCCTGGATATAGTATAGAACGCGAGACACAGAAAATTGTAACATACACTAACACAAAAATGATTGCCCCAGCAAGATGGTTTGAAAGGGGATATTACTCTGGATTCACCATCACCAGTTGGAACACACGCCCAGACGGCAAGGGTACCAGGTATGAAAACAATGCCACGCTAAAAGGGATCAACCGCAACATTACCCTTTTTGCCCAATGGACGCCTTCAGTAGCAAATTAGACATATGAAGACAAAACATCAAAGATTCATACTATATCTATTAAGCTTCCTGTGTCTGGCTTCTTCATGTTATCATGAGGAGTTCAAGGACAGTACAGGAGATTCTGACAAGGGTATCAGATTCATGACTGCCGAATATGAAGCAGTCATGACCAGATCACAGGAAGACACCAATAAAACCCGCCGTCTGTTCCTTGGCATAGCCGGCAAGGACTCGTTGTTCCTTACGGCATCCGAGACTGACATCGGGCCATTGGCCTCTGTCATGACAAAAAGCGGAGAGACCGTTCCTTCATCATTCCACATAAACGCATACCGTGACAATGAGGCGAATGCATACCTGAACCTCAAACTTACAAGCACAGATAACTGGGCGACATACTCCCCTACCTTGTACTGGCCATACGAATATGACCATATACATTTCTTTGCTTACTCATACAATCTCGGAGACAACCTTATATCACCGCAATTCAATACATCAGGGACATTTACTGCAGAATTTGACTACACGATACCATACTCATACACGTCTGACGATGATGCGGAAGTGCAGCCTGACATTTCCTTTGCAATTTCCCCCTCACAGCATGAGAACAATGAACCTGTCAGTCTGAAGTTCGTCCATGCTCTCGCAGCCATTGAATTCAAGATGGGAGCATTCGGAAACGCGGAGATAGTGAGTTCTTCAGCTCAGCTGTCAGATATCCTGTCAGAAGGACATTGCACCATAACATATCCGGTATCTCCCGAGAGTGTAAAATGGACTACGACAGGAAACAGAGATTCCTACTCGCAGACGGTCAAGGACGGAGTCCCTTTCATGATCATACCTCAGGACCTGACTGACACAGAGGTTACGTTCAACATATCTGTTACAATAGGCGACATAACACATGAATTCCCTTCAAAGAGAATAAGCGACATCACTCCTGAATGGAAGGCCAACAGGAAATACGTCTACACGATAACCAAGGGAGGAGAAGTCAAGGTGGATGTGCGTGACAGCAACACCAGCACTGTCAAGAACAATGTAAAGATCCAGAATTCCGGATTCACGACCTCCTACATCCGCGCAGCCATTGTAGGATACTGGTATGTGATAAAGGATGGAGTAGAGGAGATTGCTGCGGTATGGGACATCAATGACTCTGAGGCAGGAACCCTTACCAAAGCAGCTGACTGGGACAGCCATTGGAAGTTTGTCGACGGCTTCTACTACCATCTTGACCCTATCGAACCCGGTGCATACACCGCACCTCTTTTCGACAGCTACGAACTGATCAAGGCAACAGGCCCTGTCAGCGGTTCAAGACTCAACATAAGCATCGCCGTACAGGCTGTGGAACAGAATGCCGCTGAGTCTTTATGGGGAGATGCTCTTCGGGGTAACACTTAGACAAAAGACAACATGAGACGACTATATCTGATAATATTCATTGTTTTAGCATCAGCTTTCCAGACATATGCTACCATCAGTAAGGACAGCAGCACATGGACTGCCACCACTATTGCGAGCAATCAGACCATAGAGTTTGACGCAAATAGTCCTGCTGAAATACAACTAAAAGGCACTATAAGCATAAGCGCGGGCTGTACTCTGACAATCCGTAACAATTCCGGCAAGACGATCAAAATTACAAGGACATCTAACTCTGTGATGTTCTCTTCCAAAGGCAGTCTTATCATACAGGGAAGCGAAGGCAGCAATATCATCCTCGATGGCGGTGCGGACTATTCATTCTCGGAGGATGACTATAGCCTGACTGCAGGTAAAAGCAGGACTGGAGGATGTATAAGCAGCGAAGGTTATCTCAATCTGGAATATGTGACCATTCAGAACTGCAATAACTATACATCAGACGGAGGCGCCATCCTTCTCAGAACATCAAGACAGACCATATTGGACCATTGTCTGATACAGAAGTGTACTGCATGGAGAGGAAGTGCAATTGTTATCAACGCAAATAATGCCGACCCAGAAGTCTGTGCCGTCAAAATACAGAATTCCACCATAACACAATGTGTTACCGGTGGCTATTCACATCCTTCACAGAACAACCCAGGAGGTGCTATACGCACCTTCGCCGGAGTCTCATCCAACTTATATCTGACCAATGTCACAATGAGTTGGAATTACTCTAGAAGAGAGGAGGAGGAATTTGTAGATTCACCATTAGACCTGTTTCATGACGGAAACGGAGGAGCATTGTTCTGGAACGGTCGAAAGAAAGAGGCAACCACTTGCTACATCGACGGCTGCACCTTTGAGTACAACAAATGTGATGACAACGGAGGAGCCATCAAAGCGCAGGGTTCCATAGTATTCAGGAACAACACCACAACTATCAGATATAACACAGCACCTTTAGGTGCAGGAATGTACATTGAAGGATATACGGGAACTGATGCCACTAATATAGTTGCAAAATTAACCTATGATCTGAATGAATACCTGAAAATAACCGATAACTATACCGTATCATTCACCGAATACACGGGCGAAACTGCCCCGGGCAAAGGTGCTGGAATATATTTTGATTTCGGACCAAAGATGACATTGAAGAAATTGTCAGAGATAACCGTAAACCTCAATGGTGCCCAAATAAACAACAACCATTCCGACCAGCAAGGCGGACTTGGCGGAGGAATTTATTATGAAGAGAATTCCGACCCAAGCAAAAAATACACCTTCAATATTTACCTGAACAATGGCGAGGTTAAAGGAAACACCGCTTCAGTTGATGGAGGTGGTATATATGTTTCAAAAGGAGATGTAACTTATAAAGATGGAGAAGAGCAATCCATTGTTGTCAGTGGAAACACCGCCGCAAACGGTGCAGGTATATATATAAAGGATGGTAACCTGCATATGGCCAACGGCAAAATCACCGGCAACATCATAAATGGCATCGGCAACGGAGGTGGCATATACATTGAGAATGGAGATTTCACTATCGAATCTGGAGAAGTCAGCGGAAACACTCTCGCATCCGGACAGGGAGCAGGAGTATACATTATCGGAAGCGGTGGAAAGGGAAACTTCACCATGAACGGCGGTGAGATCAGCGGTAACACAACATCAGGCAACGACGGAGGCGGAGTATACATCAACGGAGGTAACTTCACCCTCAACAACGGCTCAATCACAGGAAACACAGCAAGCGACGGCGGCGGAGTCTACCTGAACAACGGTAACTTCTCGCTAGTCACCGGAGCAATCTCCGGCAACACCGTTTCAGGTAATGGAGGTGGCGTATATCTGGTCGGCGAGGACTGCGAATATAGACTGAAGAACGGAAGCATTACAGAAAACGAGGCAGAGAACGGAGGTGGAGTTTATCTGGCTAACGGCAGCTTCATACTTGCAGACAACAGAAATGACTCCGGCAGTATCTCCGAAAACAGCGCTTCCGAATCCGGCGGAGGTATCTATATAGCTGGTGACGGAGACTTTACCATGAACGGTGGTACGGTCATGAGGAACAGCAGCACGGGAAACAATGGAGGAGGAATATTCCTTAATGGAGGAAACTTCACATTGAACTATGGAAATATCAGCAGCAACACATCTGAACAGATGGGAGGCGGTGTGTATCTTTACGGAGGTACCTTCCTCATGGAAAATGGAAATATTGCGACAAACTCATCTGCATCCGAAGGCGGCGGAGTATGTATCGTCAATAACGGTAACTTCACCATGAACAACGGTAATATAACCGGAAACGGCAAGAACTCTGACGGTGGTGTTGTAACCCATAACGGAGGTGGAGTATACCTTGACGGAGGAACACTTACTGTTGCTGCAGGTACTATTTCCAGCAACGCTTCCACAATCAATGGCGGAGGACTCTATATCATGAATGGCGCTGTCAGAATGGGAGCCGGTATAATACAGGGTAATATCTGCGGTGAATACGGCGGAGGAGTTTACGTCTTCAATTCATCTGCTGTCGATCAAAAGACAGTGGATTTCAACGGAGGTACTTTAAGCGGAAACTCCGCAAGATACGGAGGTGGAGTGTGCGTGAACGGTCTTATCCTGATGACCATCGGAAATGTGGAGATCGCTGAAAACACTGCTACCAACGGAGGAGGAGTGTGCCTGATGAACTCTGCACATATGGTCTTCGGTAGAGGTCAGATCAAGAACAACACAGCCTTTACCCAGAGCGCGTTCAGGACAGGATACCAGAAGGAGATTGACGAAATCGAAGGTTTCGGAGGAGGAGTATACCTCAGTACAAACACCACACTGGTCTTTAACTACGCCAATGACCTCGGACTTTTCGGAAATCTGGCAGACAATGGAGGTGACGAGATTTTCGCCAACGGAAAATCCACCACAGTAGACCTTCCGGACGTGACCTACATGGCTCTCGGAGGATACCCGGGTGCAAGTAACCTCAAATGGATCGAGGACTATCCAACTAATGACGGGTATTACAACGAGGGAACAAAACTTAAGGGTGACGCATGGGATACCGATAGGACAAACCTCCGATACAGGGAGACCATCAGCCAGAACGCTCCTATCTACTATCTGTCCGGAGCGACCACCCAGGACACAAGGTACATCTGCTTCTCCCTCGGTTATGAAGTCATCTACATTTCAGTTACCCGATACGGACTCGGCAAGGGAGAAAGCGCCATCTACCGTCTCCATAAAAATGAAGCTAACGACTTTATGATCATCCTGACCGGAGACGGATCTGAAGCTGTCACCAAAAAGGCTGCCGTGACTGCAGGAGAATGGACTGTATCAGAAACCGACTGGAGCTGGGGGTGGACTCTGACTGATGCAGATGGAAATCCGATTCTGGGCAACAGCATCACCAAGGATATCGCCGATGACGCAAACCGAATATTCATCTTCAAGGGAACCAGACAGACCGGCATCCCGATGAACAGCGAGGACGTCGAGATCAACACCATGGGAATCTGAACCTATTCGTTGTATGTTGTAAAATCAGTCCAGTTTTATTGACATTCTTTGTTCATCGTGCGTGATGGGGTTTTCTGTATGTTCTACTTCAAACAGATACAGACCCCCATCTTGGCTGTTCATTTTAGTTATATATTTCTTGTCTGCGGGTATGTTATATGCCCAAGTCCAGCTATCCATGAGTGTAACGGTATAAGTGTCTACAGGGAGCTTGACAATTTTTTGTTCATCATACTGATTTTGTGTTCCATATACCGGGATCTGATAACTTCTGTTTGTCTGTTGTCCTGTAACATTGAAGATACAACTCTCTCCAGGTTTCAGTCCATTAACTCTGATTGTCAAATCTGAAAAAAGGAATCCCAAGGCAAGTGAAACATAATAATCCTTTAACTTTCTAGATGGTTCATTATCACCTAATTCATACAATCTCATATATTCGGAGCCCAATCCTTGAGCTACCCTAAAACGATTTTCAAAGGATGTCAATTGCGTATTACCTTTTGCTATATTTGTGATGTTGTAACCTGTATCACCTGTAAAATAATCTTCATACCAACCCAAACCGTCAGCATTGCCGGCGTAGTCCAGCAAACTCATTTCTTTAACATTAGGCAATATGAGTGAGGTTTCATTTCCATTTGCAAACAAATCATCAGCTGCAACATCTGCTGTATTTGCATAAACGCCTAACGAGCTGAAGTCATCACCAAATGTCAGTTCAGAGTTGCTGGAGATATAGATTCCGCCTCCTATACCTTTTACGGAACCGGCATCAGCCATGTATCCGGTTTTGAACTCGGCAGTCTTATTGTATGATGCCTTGTTTAGAGTAAGAAGTCCTCCGTTATAGGTCATTACAGCATTTGAAAGGAACACGCCTCCGCCGTTGCCTTCTGTGGATTCATTCTCAATCAGTCTGCAACCGGTTACCTTCATGTTTACTTTTGAGGTAGAGCTTTCTCCCTCCAGACAGATTCCTCCGCCGGCTGTTTTTGCCTTATTTGAAGAAATTGTACCCTTTGAAAGGGTCACATTACCGCCGGCCACATAAAATCCGCCACCTTTTCCGTTCATTGCTTCATTTCCGGTCACTTCACCGCCTGTAAGGGATACTGTACCATTTTTAATGTAAATGCCGGCTCCATTTCCCTCCAGCGATGTATTTGCCTCCACCTTTCCGGAATTCATATTGAATGTTCCGTCAGTAAGGTAAATGGCACCTCCATCGGATGTTGCACTATTGTCTTTGATAGTACCGCCATTGATGTTCAAGGTTCCGGTTCCTGCAAGATAAACAGCGCCGCCATTTTGAGCTCCTGTACAATTGGAGATTGTACCATCGGATATTCCGAATGTTCCTCCCAACAGATATATTGCACCGCAACTCGTTCCGTTGCAATTATCAATCAGTCCATTGGTCATATTGAATGTGCCGGCAGCCATATTTACGGCACCACATTGTTCCCCCTTGAAATTCCCTATACTTCCTCCGTTCATGGTGAACGTACCTCCAGCCATATAGATGGCTTCAACGTTCTTGCCCTGAGCACCTGTGATACTTCCGCCTTTTACCAACACTTCACCTGTTCCGGCCAAATACACTGCTGCACCATTTTTGGCAGCCGTATTGTTTGCCATATTGCCTCCGGAAATCGTAAACTTTCCTCCGGTCATATATATAGCGCCACCAAAGTCAGTCACATTATTTCCAATAATGTTTCCACCTTCCACATTTACCGTACCGGTTCCACCCAGATATACAGCACCACCATTTTTTGCGCCACTACTGTTGGAGATTGTACCTCCGGATATTCCAAATGTTCCTCCCGACATGTAAATTGCACCGCTTTCGGTTCCGCTGCAGTTATCAATCAGTCCATTGGTCATGGAAAACGTACCATCCTGCATAAATACTGCCCCACTTTTTGAGCCTTTGAAATCCTTAATATTACCCGCAGTCATGGTGAATTCACCACCAGCCATATAGATAGCCTCTTTGTTAACCTCTGACGACCCTGTAATATTTCCGCCATTTACAAATACTTTACCTGTACCGGCCAAATATAGTGCAGCACCATTTTGGGCTGCTTTATTGTTGCTCATTGTTCCATTGCCGGAAATTGTAAATATTCCACCGGTCATATAAACAGCACCGCCTGTTGTTCCTTGGCAATTTTGTATAGTACCACCACTTAGAGTTGCAGTTCCTTTTGAGTCAACCATATATACAGCACCGCCCGGTTGGTCAGAAATTGGGGAAGTTACTGTTCCACCACTCATTTCAAATACACATCCATCGGTTGCGCTTGCTTTCATTACAGTTCTACCGCTGATCTCACCTCCCTTAATGTATACTTTGGCGCAGCCGATCTGATCCTTTTTAGTACCTCCAACACCGCCTCCAATGTAATCATTAACGGTTAATTTGCCACCCTCTACGGTCAGCGTCACATCGCCACCAGCTTTTGATTTGCTGGCTCCGCCACCAATGGATTCGGCAGTAATGGTAGTATTGTCACCTGAAATAGTAATTGTAGCATCACCTCCAACACCTTTATTTGCTCTACCGCCTCCAATTCCACCGTTATCAGCCACAATTGCACCACCGGTAATTGTAACAGTACTTTTACCGCCATAACCACTTGTTGTGGAACTGTTAGTTCCTCCTCCGCCTATATCTGCTCCTAACTCTGAATCTGCTACAATATTACCTCCTTGAATTGTAATTATAGCTTCACCGGCATGGCCTGATCCAGTAGAACCTCCTGAACCTATTGCGGCTCCAGATCCCTCCCCATTTCCTTTATCCGTGGTGGCTTCTATATTTCCGTTAATTATTATCACTTCAGCATCTTGCCCTGAACCGGAACTTCCACCAGATCCTGAACCTATTGCAGAACCGTACTGACCTTTTGCTTTAATATATCCATTATGTATTGTAACAGTTGCGCCTGCTGGACTTCCTGTACTGTTTCCACCGCCGCCACCACCAATTGCAGCTGCTCGCATTTTATCAAATGTTCTGGCATTTGTATTTGTATTTGCTTCCAATGCATCAGTAAGTGTCGCATCAATGGTGCCTCCGTAGATATCCATATTTACATAACCGCTTCGGTAACCTCCGCCAATACAAGCT
>JAEIGA010000213.1_pt1 | contig 82168 bp, 77 predicted proteins | sample 9270691 | NCBI WGS metagenome assembly JAEIGA01 (sample SAMN17057246, study PRJNA624740) | gut metagenome | biome: biome; isolation source: fecal sample | host: Bos grunniens | place: China: Xizang | collected 2019 | reverse complement strand
TCCATTTCTACAATCATCAGCGCATCCAACTAAAAACAAAACTGACACCACTTGAAAAGCGATGTCAGTATGTTGCTTAAAATTTAATTTTAGCTACCATAGGGTTCTTTTTGTATTGTCTGCACAAATTGGAGCAGTGCATGTGCATGGCCGTTTTTCTTTTTTATTATCAAAACACACATATTTTTGCTGCTGTGCCGCACAATAGAGAGGATGATTTTGTGAGGTGACAGCGGATGAAAAAGTGGTGGGTTTTAGCGGTCGTTGCTGTGGCGGGAGTTGCGGCGATCGGCATCGGAAGAAAGCAGAGTGTTGAACCGACGTCGGTGCGCACAATGGTGCTCAAGACACAGGCGGTGGAACAGACTGTCTCTTGCAGCGGAGTGGTCGAAGCCGGGGAAATAGAGGCGGTGTTTGCGCCGCAGACGTGTATTGCCGATAAAGTGCTTGTTGAAGTTGGGCAGCGTGTGTCAGCCGGGGATACGCTTATAACCATTGATAAAGAAGCGACAAAGAAATTGCAGTTGAGCAACGGCCGCTTAACGGAAGCCCTGCCGCTGACGGCTATGGGGGTGAATATCCTATCGCCGACCGACGGTGTCGTGTTGTCGGTGGAGGCGATGGCTGGTGCGACCATGGAATCCACCTCTCCGTGTATAACGATTGCGCCGACCTCACAGCTGCAGGTACGTGTACTCATTCGCGAAAAGCAGCTACCCAGCCTTGAGGTCGGACAGATGGTGCGTGTCAGCGGCTCCGGATTTGATAAGAAAGTGTATTACGGCTGTCTGGAAGAGATCTCGGGTGCGGCGTCGACCACTTCTGGCGGCGAGGGCATCGTCGAGGGGGTTGTGCGGCTGGAGGATAATGAAGCGGATGCATCGATGCGCATTGGTCTTTCGGCAAAAGCGAAGGTGGTGGTCTCCACGGTGGAGCAGGGCCTGCTGATTCCCTATGAAGCTATTGAGCAGGATGATGATAACGAGAGCTATGTGTATTTCTGGCAAGATGGCAGGGCGCAGCGTCAGGCGATCGATCCCATGGGGGAATATACGGGTGGTGTGTTGGTTGATCATTTCGATTGGGTAGGGAGAACGTTGATATTAGAGCCGGATAAGGTCAGCGATGGCGAAGCGGTTGATGTGTTGCAGGAGGCTTCGGAATGAAGGAACTGTTTCGCAGTGCGTGGATCAGTCTGACGCGCAGCGGTCTGCGTACCTTGATGACGGCGTGCGGTATTGCGGTGGGCACGGCGATGGTCGTGCTGATCTCGGGCATCGGCTCGGTCGGAGAGAAAGTAGTGTATCGCGAACTGGAGAGTATGGGGATCAATGGCATCTCGGTGAGCGCCAGCGAGGGATTGACCATGCCGTGCTTGATCTCAATTCGGGAATTATCCATGGTGTCGCAGGCGATGCCGCTGACACTGGAGTTTGCGGGCGCGGAGCTTGGCGGAAAAGAATTGTCTACGGTTGCCTGCGGTATTGATGCGGGAGCGGATCAGGTCATCTCTCTTCAATTACTGCACGGGCGTTTGCTCACGCAAGGGGATCTCGTCGGGGAGGCGGAGGTCTGTGTGATTGATGCGGCACTGTCGCAGGAGGCGTTCGGGCGCGACAATGCCGTCGGTCGTACGTTAACGCTGTTCTTTGATGATATGAGTGTGGATATGACGGTCGTCGGCGTGACCGCGACGGGCAGTAGTTTATTGCAGAATGTTACCTCACTGATCCCCTATATGGTGTATGTGCCGTACACGACGATGCAGTCGGCGGCAGGGAGTGACACGTTTGATCAGATCGCCGTGCGCGTGTCGGCTGATTGCAGTGCAGCGCAGGCGCAGCGCGCGATTCGAAAATCTCTGGCGCATTTCGGTGAGGAGATCGGCACGCTGAAGACGGAGGATCTGTCAAATCAGCGCGCGCGTCTGGAGCGGCTGGTAGTGGTACTGTCGCTAGGCTTGACGGCGATCGGCGGTGTATCCTTGCTGGTGTCGGGCTGTGGTATTATGACGGTGATGCTGTCGTCGGTGCACGAGCGCACACGAGAGATCGGTATCAAGAAAGCCATCGGCGCCACGCGGCGGCGGATACTGGCGGAGTTTATCACGGGAGCGCTTCTCATCAGCACGATCGGCGCGGGTACAGGTATGCTGCTCGGGATGATTGTGATGGCGGTCGCAGGAAGACTGATAGGCTTTGTGGTCGAGTGGTCAGCGCTCAGTCTGATGGGCGTTTTTGCACTCACGCTGTTGCTGGGGGTGCTGTTTGGTGCGTATCCCGCATACAAAGCCGCGGGGTTAAAGCCGGTTGAAGCATTACGGCAGGAAAATTAAGAAATATGGTTGCTTTTTTATACGATATTTGCTATAATACTAGGGGTTAATCTGCGTGGGCGAACGCAGATGCTTCCGGTGAATTTTCCGAGCGCGTTCTGCGCGCTTGTTTGGTATTCCTTATCAACTTCTGTGGGGTGTAAAGGATTGGAGAAATATCGTATTAAAGGCGGCGTGCGTCTCTCCGGTGCGGTAGATATCAGCGGTGCGAAGAATGCGGTCGTGGCGATTCTGCCGGCGGTCATTCTGTCGGACGAGCCTTGCCGTATTGAGAATATTCCGCATATCAGCGATGTGAGCACGTCGCTTAAAATATTAGAAAAACTGGGCGCTAAGGTTGAACACATTGACCCCCACACGGTCGAGATCGATCCGCGCACGGTGGATAAGATCGAGGTCGACCACGATCTGGCGAAGAGTATGCGCGCATCGTACTATTTCATCGGCGCGCTACTCGGCAAGACGGGTAGTGCCCGTGTGCCGATGCCGGGAGGCTGCTGGTTCGGCGAACGCCCGATCGACTTGCATCTGAAGGGCTTCCACGCGCTCGGGGCGGAGTCGGTGCAGCTGGAGGACGGCATCATTGAGATGCACGCCGAGCAGCTGCTCGGTAACTCCGTGTATCTGGACACCGTGAGCGTCGGCGCAACGGTGAATATTATGCTCGCATCGGTGCGTGTGCGCGGTATGACGGTGATTGAAAACGCTGCAAAAGAGCCGCATATCGTTGACCTTGCAAACTTCCTCAACACGATGGGCGCCGACATTCGCGGCGCGGGTACGGACGTCATTAAGATCCGCGGCGTACAGCAGTTGTACGGCGCGACCTATTCCATCATCCCCGATCAGATTGAGGCGGGGACCTATATGGCGATGGCAGCGGCGACCGGCGGCGACGTGTTGGTGCGCAACGTCATCCCGAAGCACTTGGAGTCTATCACTACGAAGCTCGATGAGATGGGCGCACGCATTGAGGAGATGGACGATGCCATACGTGTGCGCTGTGAGGGGCCGCTGCATTGTTGCAATATTAAGACGATGCCGCACCCCGGCTTTCCGACGGATATGCAGCCGCAGATCGCGGTGCTGCTGTCCATCGCGGATGGGACGAGCACCATCACCGAGGGTGTGTGGGAGAATCGCTTCCGTTATACTGAGGAGCTGCAGAAGATGGGCGCTCAGGTGGAAGTGGACGGCAATCGTGCGACCTTCAATGGTATCGAAAAACTGACCGCAGCCACGGTCAAGGCGGTGGATCTGCGCGCCGGTGCGGCGATGGTTATCGCGGGTCTGGTCGCGGACGGCGTCACCGAGATCGAGGACATTCGCTATATCGAACGAGGCTATGAGGATATTATTGAAAAGCTGTCCCGCCTCGGCGCCAAGGTTGAACGCGTGTCGGACTAAGTGACATAAGATGCCAACATCAGCGTAAGATCGCAGACATCGCCCGTTGGCGGTTTCTGCGGTCTTTTTGCGGAGAGGAACATACGCTATGATGCGATACTGCTCGCTGTTCAGCGGAAGCAGCGGAAATTGTACCTATATTGCAACCAAGGATGGCGGCGTACTCGTCGATGTCGGCGTGTCGGCAAAGCGTATCCGACAAGCGCTCGATGAGCGGGGGATCAATCCCTGCTCGATCAAAGCGGTGCTGGTCACCCACGAGCACACCGATCACGTGGCGGGCCTTCGCGTGCTGTGTAAGCAATTCGGCTGGCCGGTGCTCGCAAGCGAGGGAACGCTGGATGCACTGGCTCAAAGCGGTTGTGTGACCGAAAACCAGCGGCTGTACGCTGTGACCGAGGGCAGGACGCTCGGTATCGGTGATATGAAGATCACGCCGTTTGCCACCCCACACGACTGCCGTGCAAGCCTCGGTTACCGATTTGATACGGCCGAACGCTCGCTGGCGGTTGCGACCGATATGGGGTATGTGATGCCCGAAGTGCTGGACGTTCTTCGCGGCTGTCAGCTGCTGCATATCGAATCCAACCACGATCCCGTGATGCTGCATAACGGCCCGTACCCGTATCCTTTGAAGAAGCGCATCCTCGGCGATCTTGGTCATCTGTCGAACGATGCGTGTGCGGCGGTGTTGCCCGAGCTTGTGCACTCGGGTGCCACACGTATCGCGCTTGCGCACCTGAGTCAGCACAACAATACCCCTCAGCTTGCTGAGCGCACCGCGCGCGATGCGCTTGCCACGCAAGGGATCGCTGTCGGACTAGATTGTCTCTTGTGGGTTGCGGAGCCTTGCGGTACGCAGCCAATCACATATTTTTGATGGTGGTGAACCCGATGCTGAACATAACCCTTTTATGCGTAGGGAAGCTCAAGGAGCGCTATTGGCGCGACGCGTGTGAGGAGTACGAGAAGCGGCTCGGCGCGTTTTGTAAGTTCCGCCTTGTCGAAGTTGCGGAGGAGCGCCTTCCCGATAACCCGTCGGCAGCGCAGATCGCCGCGACCATCGAGGCGGAGGGCGAGCGATTGATCGCGCAGATTCCGAAAGACAGCGCCGTGATTGCGCTGTGCATCGAGGGCAAGGAGATGGATTCTCCCGCTCTCGCTGAATATATTGAGCGGCTCGCCGTGGACGGTACGAGCCATATCGTGTTTATCATCGGCGGCTCCTGGGGCTTGTCCGACACGGTAAAAGGGCGCGCGCGACTGCGTTTTTCAATGTCGAAGCTTACCTTCCCGCACCAACTCGCTCGGGTGATGCTGCTCGAGCAGATCTATCGCGCGTTTCAGATCAATAAAAACGGAAAATATCACAAATAATGTGTTTTGATTATTGACGGAGCACAATATATTGTGTATAATAGAAACGCGCTCTCGCACGACTGACGGATTTTGCGGCTTTACCGCGGTGGAATGTGAGGGGGATATATGCCGACCGTCTGGGCAGTTCAGTTTCTAAAGCTGACTTGCCTATTTTTTGCGTTTTTATGTGAATTCTTGTAAGGTATAACCAACAGGACAATGAACGGAGTCAGGAGGAATCATTATGGATCATAAGAATTGGAATGGATTTGTCGGTGGAGCTTGGCAGGACGAGATCAACGTTCGCGACTTCATCCAGAAGAATTATAAGGAATATATCGGCGACGATTCCTTCCTCGCCGGTGCGACCGAGCGCACTAAGGCGCTGATGGAGAAGGTACAGACGCTGTTTAAGCTGGAACGCGGCCGCGGCGGTGTGTTGGATGTCGCGACTGAGGTGGCGTCGTCGCTCACGGCGTTCGCTCCCGGCTATATTGATCAGAAGAACGAGCTGATCGTCGGCTTGCAGACGGACGCGCCGCTCAAGCGCGGCGTCAATCCGTTTGGTGGTATGCGTATGGCTCATCAAGCGTGCGAAGCGTACGGCTATAAGCTTGGCGAGAAGGTGCGTGACGGCTTCCGTTACCGCACGACCCATAATGACGGCGTGTTCCGTGCTTATACGGACGAGATGCGCTTGGCGCGCCGTAGCCACGTCATCACGGGTCTTCCGGATGCCTATGGTCGCGGTCGCATTATCGGCGACTATCGCCGTGTGGCGCTGTACGGCGTTGATCGCCTGATCGAAGAGAAGAAGAAGGACAAGGCCACGCTGGCAGGGGAAGTGTTCAATGCCGATACGACCCGTTTGAGCGAGGAGCTGTATCAGCAGATCTCCTTCCTCGGCCATCTCAAGGAGATGGCGCTGATGTACGGCTACGACATCAGCGAGCCTGCAAAGGACGCCCGCGAGGCGATCCAGTGGACGTACTTTGCGTATCTCGGCGCGATTAAGGAGCAGAACGGTGCGGCGATGTCGCTCGGCCGTGTGAGCACCTTTATTGATATTTATATTGAGCGAGATATGGCTGCGGGCATTCTTACCGAGCAGGAGGCGCAGGAGCTGATGGATGACTTTGTCATCAAGCTGCGTGTTGCCCGTCATCTTCGCACTCCGGAATATAACGAGCTGTTCGGCGGCGATCCGATGTGGATCACTGAAGCAGTCGGCGGTATGGGCGAGGATGGTCGCACCCTCGTGACCAAGAACTGCTTCCGCATGCTCAATACGCTGTACACACTTGGCTCTGCGCCCGAGCCGAACCTGACCATTCTATGGTCGAACGCGCTGCCTATGAATTTCAAGAAATTCTGTGCAAAGGTATCTGCGGACACCGACTCTATCCAGTACGAGAACGACGATATTATGCGCCCGCTGTACGGCGACGACTATGCGATTGCCTGCTGTGTGTCGGCAATGCGTATCGGTCATCAGATGCAGTTCTTCGGTGCGCGTTGCAATCTGGCAAAGCTGTTGCTCATCGCCATTAATGGCGGCTACGATACGACTAGTGGTATCCATATCGGCCCGCAAATGCCTGCCCTCGAAGGGGATACACTGGATTACGATACGGTAATGGAGCGTTATGACATTTACATTCAGTGGCTTAGCCGTCTGTATGTCAATACGATGAACGTTATTCATTATATGCACGACAAGTATGCGTATGAGAAGACGCAGATGGCGCTGCACGACACCGAGGTTGAGCGCTTGATGGCGTTCGGCATCGCGGGCCTGTCGGTGGTCGCTGATTCGCTTAGTGCGATCAAGTTCGCTGCGGTTCATCCCGTGCGCGATGAGAACGGCTTTATTGTGGACTTTGATACCGTCGGTGAATTCCCGAAATACGGCAATGACGACGACCGTGTTGACCTCATCGCGAAAGAGATGGTCCACAAGGTGATCACCGAACTGCGCAAGACCCCGACCTATCGCAATGCCATCCACACGCTGTCGGTGCTGACTATCACCTCCAACGTGATGTACGGCAAGAATACCGGTGCGACCCCTGACGGTCGCGAGGCGGGCGCGCCCTTTGCTCCCGGCGCCAACCCGATGCACAACCGCGAGGAGAACGGCGCGCTGGCGTCCCTCAACTCGGTTGCCAAGATTAGCTATGATGATTGCCGCGACGGTGTCTCTAACACCTTCTCGATCACGCCCGAGGCGCTCGGAAGAACACCCGATGAGCGGGTGGGCAATCTTGTGGCGATCCTTGATGGATATTTTGCCAAGAAGGCACACCACATTAATGTCAATGTGATGAACCGTGAGCTTCTGATGAAGGCGTATGAGAATCCTGAGGAGTACCCGAACCTGACCATTCGTGTGTCCGGATACGCCGTGCATTTCAATAAACTGTCCCGTGAGCAGCAGCGCGAGGTTATCAGCCGTACCTTCCACGAGGCGATGTAATGGAATATGCTGTCATCGGACGGGTGCACTCTATCCAGAGCCTCGGCACGGTGGATGGTCCCGGCGTACGCTATGTTGTGTTCTTGCAGGGATGCCATCTGCGCTGTGGTTGTTGCCACAATCCCGATACGTGGGATGCGGCGGGCGGCACGGAGTACACAGCACGCGAGATCGTCGATAAGGCAGAACGCTTCAAAGAATATTTCGGCACCGAGGGCGGCGTCACGCTGTCGGGCGGTGAGCCGCTGCTGCAGCCGCAGTTTGTGCGTGAGGTGTTTTCCCTCTGCCGAGAGCGGGGGATACACACCTGTCTCGATACGTCGGGGAGCATCCTCACCGATGAGGTGCGGCAGGTGCTCGCGCTAACCGATCGGTTGCTGTTAGATGTCAAGTATACGGACGCAAAATTACATGTAAAGTATGTTGGCTGTACACTTGATAAACCCTTGGAATTCCTGCGTTTTTTGGACGATCACCGCATTCCGACCACCCTGCGGCAGGTGATCATTCCGTCTCTGAACGATACCGAGCAAAACGTCCGCTCGCTTAAGAAAATCGCGGCTGATCATTTGTGTGTAGATAAGGTGGAGCTGCTACCCTTCAAGAAGATTTGTCAGGTGAAATACGACGATATGGGAATACCATTCCCGTTTGCGGATCTCCCTGAACCAACCGCGCAAAAAATGCGTGATCTGAACGCAATTTTAACCAAATAAAAAGCAAGCCCTTGCCGGTCGGCAAGGGCTTGCTTTTTGCGTTGATTTTAAGAAAGTGCCGCGCGCAGTGCGTCGATTTTGTCGGTGCGTTCCCACACGACGTCGAGATCCTCGCGGCCGATGTGACCATACGCCGCGAGCGGACGGTAGATCGGGCGGCGAAGCTGCAACGTGTCGATGATCGCCGCGGGGCGGAAATCGAACACCTTACACACCGCGTCAGCGATCTTTTCGTCCGCGACGGTGCCGGTGCCGAACGTGTCAACGAAGATGGACACGGGCGTGGCAACTCCGATAGCGTAGGCGAGCTGGATCTCGCAGCGCTTTGCCAGCCCTGCGGCAACGATGTTCTTCGCCGCGTAGCGCGCCATATAGCAAGCGGAGCGATCGACCTTCGTCGGGTCTTTGCCCGAGAATGCGCCGCCGCCATGACGGGCGTAGCCGCCGTAGGTGTCGACGATGATCTTGCGCCCGGTTAGACCCGTGTCGCCCTGCGGACCGCCGACCACGAAACGGCCGGTGGGGTTGATGTAGACCTTGGTGCTCTCGTCAAACAGTTCTGCGGGAATGATGGGGCGGATCACGTACTGCATAATATCGGCACGGATGGTGTCGAGCGATACGTCGGAGGTGTGCTGCGTGGATACGACAACGGTTTCAATACGGCTGGGCACGTCATTCTCATATTCCACGGTCACCTGCGCCTTGCCGTCTGGCTGGAGATAGGGGAGCGTGCCGTCCTTGCGCACCTTGGCGAGCTGTTTGCACAGCGCGTGGGACAGGGAGATGGCGAGCGGCATCCGCTCGGGGGTCTCGTCACAGGCATAGCCGAACATCAGGCCCTGATCTCCTGCGCCAATGCGGTCGTAAGCGTCGGCACTGTTTGCGCGGCTCTCGACAGCGTCGTTGACGCCCATTGCGATGTCGGGAGACTGCTCGTCGATGGCGGTCATCACGGCGCAGATGGCGCCGTCAAAGTTGCCGTCCTTGCCGTCATAGCCGATGTCGAGCACGACACGGCGTGCGATAGCGGGGATGTCCACCTTAGCGGTGGTGGTGATCTCACCCATCACAGTGACAACGCCGGTGGTGCAGAAGGTCTCGCAGGCCACGTGCGCCTGCGGATCCTGTGCGATGATCGCGTCGAGTACTGCGTCGGAAATCTGATCGCACACCTTGTCGGGGTGCCCTTCGGTGACCGATTCGGATGTAAACAGATGCTTGTTCATAGCAATAAACCTCCTTGAAAATGCATAAAAAAGCGCCCGGCAACAGCCGAGCGTCGGAAAATTCCTCATCTTTCGGTTGTTACCGCAGGATTTAACACCTTATGGCAGCGCCACAGGTTGTCGGACATCATCGGGCCTGATCCCTCCGTCACTCTTGATAAGGGTATGGAATTGTCGAGTGATACTATAACACAGCAGTCGATTTTTGTCAATAACTAAATTATGCCTCTCCAGACGAGCAAAATAACCACCATTGTCAGCAGACTGAACAACGCGATGATCCACACACTGCGTCGCGGCTTTGCGGCGGATATTTCGGCTGGCGGGAGCAGACGGGAGGCACGCAATGCTTTGGTAGCGGGCTTGTACAATAGCAGAGCCAGCACGCTGTTGAGCGCGGTCTTGAAGAGATTGAAGGTGAGAAACACGGGCAGCAGCATTTCGGCGACCGCCTGCCGCGGTAACTCCATATACAGCGGGGTGACAAGGTAGTTCCACAGTAGCATCCCTGCGGTGGCGGCGAGTGCGCCGATAATAAGACCGATGACGGCGCCGGAGAGGTTTTTACGGCGACGGTAGATCGCCGCAGCGCTGCAGACGAACAGGCAGGAGGAGAGAACGTTCATCATACAGCCGATCAACCCGGTGTCGCTGACGGTGACCAGCTCGATGAGTGCGACGACCGCCGCCATCAAGCCGCCGGCGAGCGGTCCGAACAGAAAGCCGCCGATGACCAGCAGGACATCCTTCGGTTCGTATTTGAGAAATGCGACGACGGGGATGCGGATGAGAGCGACCGCTGCGAACGCCATTGCGCAAAGCAGTGCCATCACGCACAGTCGGCGTAGCCGCCAAGAGGTGTTTTGCATAAATCTTTCTTCCTTTCAATAAAAACGCCTTGTGTGCCGTAAAATACGGCTCACAAGGCGCACAGAAATCAGGGGTTTTCTGTCTTCTTTCATCCGGACTGTACCGTCGGCTTCGGGATCACACCGAAATCTGCTGTAGGGTGACACGAGTAACCCTAGTGGCTCGCGGGCTCGTCTGACTGAGGCAGCATTACCGCCGGTGGGGACTTTCACCCCGCCTTGAAGATAGTTATATTATACACGCTGTCACGCGGTTGTCAATGCATTATTACAGATTACCGTAATATTCGACGGCGAGCTTGTCGCAGCGCTCATTTTCGGGGTGTCCCGCGTGTCCCTTGACCCAAACAAAGGTTACGGTGTGTTTTTTCAGTAAAGGGAGAAGCTGTTCCCATAGATCGACGTTAAGCGCAGGCTTCTTGTCTGCTTTGCGCCAGCCGTTGCGTTGCCAGGCGTACACCCAGCCTTTTTCGATCGCGTCAACAACGTACTTTGAGTCGGTCGTGAGCGCGACCTCGCAGGGCTCCTTGAGTGCGCCCAGTGCCTCGATGACAGCCGTGAGCTCCATGCGATTGTTGGTGGTTTCCATCGCGCCGCCGCACAGTTCTTTTTCCACGGACTGATAGCGCAGCACGGCGCCCCAGCCACCTTTGCCGGGGTTGCCGGAGCACGCGCCGTCGGTGAAGATCTCTACCTGCTTCATACCGCACCTCCCAAATCAACATCATAAGATATTTTATCACGAAAAATCCTGTCACGCAATAGGTAAACCGCGAAAAACTGCCTATACTTACCTTGCAAGGGGCGCTTTTCTGGAGGTGTAGGTTCTTGACAATAAAAGAATTATAGAGTAATATATATTAAATGTATTGTGATCGGATGTCTGCAACCCCTTTATGTATTGCGGAAAACGGCAGGTGCGGAGCCTGCCACGGCACCTCTCATTAAAGATTCAGCAAGACACATCGGCATCAGCCTCACCGAACGTGGGGCTAATTTCGATGTAGTCTTTTCCATCGCTATACTGTCAGAAAAGGAGGAAAACTATGCCTGAACAGAACAAGAAAAAACAAAACACTATGCGAAACGCGCAGAAGAACAACGCGCAAAAGAATGCCGGCGGCCAGCAGAAGTCGCGCGCGAACAACACAAACGCCAAAACCACCGACCGCCCTGCGCAGAAGAAGGCGGATAACACCAAAAAGTACAATAAGAAGCCGCGCGGCTATCAGCGGACACAACGGCCACAGAAGCCCGCCGTGCCGATCCACTACACTGTGCTTGGCGGTCTCGACGAGATCGGCAAGAATATGGCGGTGTTTGAATACGGCGACGATGCGTTCATCATCGACTGTGGTATGTCCTTTCCGGATGAGGATCTGCTCGGCGTCGACGTAGTGTTGCCTGATTTTTCCTATGCGGTGAAGATCAAGGACAAGATCCGCGGCATCTTTATCACCCATGGGCACGAGGATCATATCGGCGCACTGCCGTATTTCCTCAAGGAGATGAATATCCCCGTGTTTGCCGCCGAGCTGACCGTCGCGCTCATCGATTCCAAACTCAAGGAGCACGGGCTCTCGGGAAAGGTGAATCTTAACGTGGTTAAGGCTGGCGGTGTGGTTACCGTCAGCAAGGATATTTCGGTCGAGTTCGTTGCCGTCAACCATTCCATCCCCGATGCGATGGCTCTGGCGATCAAGACTCCGCTCGGCTACGTCGTGCACACCGGCGACTTTAAGATCGACACCACCCCCGTGATGGGGCCGATGATCGATCTCGCACGCTTCGGTCAGCTCGGCAACGAGGGTGTCCTCGCGCTGATGGCGGACTCCACCAACGCGGAGCGTCCCGGCTATACGCCGAGCGAGCGGGTGGTGGGCGAGAGCTTCGCCAACCTCTTCCGTAAGGCGCAGAATAAGCGCATCATCGTCGCGACCTTCTCCTCGAATTTGCCGCGTATCCAACAGATTATGACCGCCTCCGCACAGGACGGCCGTAAGGTCGCGGTGTCGGGGCGCAGTATGATCAACTTCGTGTCCATCGCGCAGGAGCTGGGTTATCTGCATATTCCCGATGGCCTGCTCATTGATATTGATGAGATCAACCACTACCCGAAGGATCGCGTGACCCTCATCACCACCGGTAGTCAGGGCGAGCCGATGTCGGCGCTTAGCCGTATGGCGTTCTCCGATCACCGCAAGGTGGAGGTCGGTCCCGATGATTATATCATCATCTCCGCGACCCCCATCCCCGGCAACGAAAAGACCGTTGGTAAGGTCATCAACGAGCTGATGAAGCGCGGCTGCGAGGTTGTTTATGAGAAGATGTATGACGTACACGTCTCGGGTCACGCTTGCCAAGAGGAACTCAAGATCATCCACGGCTTGACCAAGCCCGAGTTCTTCATCCCCGTCCACGGCGAGCAGAAGCATCTGTACAAGCACGCAGGGTTGGCGAAGATGATGGGGATGCCGAGCCAGAACGTGCTCATTACGAGCATCGGCCACACCATCGAGCTGACCGCAGATAAGATGGCGGTCGTCGGCACGGTGCAGGCGGGCCGTGTGCTGGTGGACGGACTCGGCGTCGGCGACGTTGGCAGCATCGTTCTGCGCGACCGTAAGCATCTCGCGGAGGACGGCATCATCGTCGTGGTCGCGTCGGTGGACGGCGTGACGGGCGATCTGGTGTCGGGTCCCGATGTGGTGTCCCGCGGCTTTGTGTATGTACGCGAAGCAGAGAGTCTAATCGACGAGATCAAGACCGTCGCATATCGCGCATTAGAGGATTGCTGCCGCAATCCGCGCTGTGATTGGGCGACGATGAAGACCCGCGTGCGGGATGATCTGTCCCGTATGCTGTTCCAGAAGACCAAGCGCAGCCCGATGATCTTGCCGATCATTATGGATGTGTAATTCTACCCGAACAAGGAGTGAACGCGTATGAAAAAGAGTGTCCGCTATCTCTGCGTTGTGGCTGTCTCACTGTTTATCGTGCTGGCGGCTGCGGCGGGTGCGCTCTTTTTCTACGCCCCCACGCTCGGCATCGGTGCTGCGGTGCTTTGTTTGTTGCTACTTGCAGCGACGGTGTTTATTGCGTTGCGTTATCGGCGGGTGCTGCAAGGGCTGCATGAGCTGTGGGAAGCATCTCTTGACCCGCATCGTCAGGAACTACTTGCCGCGTTCCCGATGCCGGCGATCGCGGTAACGGCAGCGGGCGAGATCCTGTTTGCGAATAACCGTTTTCGAAAAGGCGTCGTTCATGGAGATGACGCGACCGGTTTGATGCTGACGGATGTTTTCTCCGGAATCTCCCCGAAGGATCTGCGCAAGAAGACTGCGGTTGACGTGGTTTGCGGCGACAGCAAGCTGACGGCTTATATTAATTGCGTCGCTGATGATGAGACGGTGTTTGTGCTGTATTTCTCCGACAATACCGAGCTCAAGGATACGGCGGCGGAATACACTGCCAGCCGTCCTGTGGTGCTGATGCTGTGCATCGATAACCTCGACGAGGCGACCGCGGATATGCGCGAGAGTGCCCGCGCCCGCATTGCGGGGCAGATCGAGACCATGCTGGACGAGTGGATCGTGCAATCCGGCGGTATTTTGCGAAAGTTTGCGGGCGATCGCTTTATGGCAGTGGTGGAAAACCGCCACCTTAATGCGATGACGAAGGACCGTTTCTCCATTCTTGACCGTGTACGCAGTGCTTTTGTCACCGATGGAATGTCCATCACCGTGTCGATTGGTGTCGGACAGGGAAAGACGATGCAGGAGTGCGAGAGTATGGCGCGGCAGGCGCTGGAGATGGCCTTGGCTCGCGGCGGCGATCAGACCGCAATCAAAACGATCAACGGCTTTGATTTCTACGGCGGACGCTCCAAGGGCGTTGAGCGTCGCACGAAGGTGCGTACCCGCGTCATTGCGAATGCGCTGGGCGATCTGATTCGCTCCAGTGACCGCGTTCTGGTGATGGGTCATCGTCAGTCGGATCTTGACTGCCTCGGCAGTGCGATCGCGATGACGGTGGCGGCGCGCCATATGGGCAAGGATGCCGTGACCGTGGTACGCCGTCGCGCGACGATGGCGGGCGATCTGATCGAACGTTATGTCGAGGCTGGGAAGGCGGATCTGTTCGCTGAGCCGGACGAGATTATCGAAAATATTACTCCGCGCACGTTGCTTATTATCACGGACACCCACGCAGCGAATATGCTGGATTGCCCTGAGATATACGAGACGGCTTCCCGTGTCGCTATCATTGACCATCATCGCAAGCTGGTCAACCACATACAGGACACCGCACTCAGTTATCACGAGCCGTCTTCGTCGTCGGCGTGTGAGCTGGTGACGGAGCTGCTGCAGTATATGGGTGAAGCGTTGATCGGCCGTATGGAAGCGGACGCGTTGCTGTCCGGTATTATGTTGGATACCCGGAATTTTGTGCTGCACACCGGTGTGCGCACCTTCGAGGCGGCCGCGCATCTTCGCCGTCTTGGTGCGGATACCGTGGCGGTTAAGCGGATGTTTTCGGGCGGACTCGAGATGTATCAGAAAAAGTGCGATCTCGTCTCGCAGGCGGAGCAGTATCACCATACGGCGATCGTAACCACCGATGCGGATTATTCCGATTGTCGTGCGGTTCCTGCGCAGGCGGCGGATGAAATGCTGTCGATTCAAGGGATTAAAGCGTCGTTTGTCTTATGCGTGGCGGGTGATGAGATTATTATCTCCGCACGCTCGTATGGCGAATGCAACGTTCAGCTTATTATGGAAGCGCTCGGCGGCGGCGGTCATCTGACGATGGCGGGCACGCAATTAAAGAACACGACGGTTGCCGAGGCGCGTGAGCGTCTGTGTGCGGCGATCGATGAGTATTTTAGAAACAACCACGCAGAGTGATGCGTGACAGGAGGTACACACAATGAAAGTTATTCTCAAGCAGGATGTCAAGGGGCAGGGGAAGAAAGGCGAGCTCGTGACCGTTTCCGACGGTTATGCGCGCAATTTTTTGTTTCCCCGCGGACTGGCGGTCGAGGCGGATTCGCAGGCGATGAATGAGCTGCGTAACCGCGAGGAATCCGCTGCTTACCACAAGAAGGTGGAGAAGGACGCGGCGCTGGCTGCTGCGGAGACGCTGAAGGATAAGGCGCTCACCATCCACGCCAAGGCGGGCAACGGCGGACGTCTGTTCGGCTCTGTTACCACCAAGGAGGTCGCGGATGCGCTGGAGAAGCAGGTCGGCGTCAAGGTGGACAAGCGCAAGATTACGATGAATGATATTAAGGCTTTCGGCACCTACACCGCCGAGGTTAAGCTCTATACCGGCGTGACCGCCGCGATTCAGATCGTCGTAGCAGAATAAACGCAAGTACGATAGGAAGGGAAGGTGTGTCGTTATGGCAGACCGGACAGAACAAGTCAATGACGGGTTAGGCTTACCCTATAGCCTCGAAGCGGAGCAGTCCGTGCTCGGCGCGGTGCTGGTTGATCCCGACTGTATCAATCGCGTGGCGGACAAGCTTCGTACGGAGTTCTTTTACTTACCCGAGCATCAGGCGATCTATCGCGTGATGCTGGAGAAGATGCTGGTCAATCAGAAGATTGACTTTGTAACGGTGTTGGAGGCGCTCAAGGCCGAGCGGTATTTCTCTACCGAGGACGGCAAGGCGTACTTATTAAAGCTGGCGAATACCGTGCCGTTTATCTCCAATCTGGAGAACTACGCCAAGATCGTGCGGGATAAGTACGAGGCACGCTGCCTGATCAAGGCTGCCCGTGAGATCACCGAGGAGGCGATGGATCCGTCGGTGGAGACGGAGATGCTGCTTGACTCGGCGGAACAGCGCATCTATAATATCCGTCAGGATCGTCAGACGGGCGGTCTTTTGCACATCAAGGACGTTCTCGCGAGTAACTATGAGATGTTCCGCAAGCTGACCTCGGACGAGCGGGATCAGTATGTCGGCATCCCGACGGGCATCTCCACACTTGATGAGGTCACCAGCGGCCTTAACCGCTCGGATTTGATCATCGTCGGTGCGCGCCCCGGTATGGGTAAGACCAGTTTCGCGCTGAACATCGCGCGTAACGTGGCGATGCTGCAGAATAAGACCGTCGCGTTCTTTAACCTCGAAATGTCCCGTGAGCAGATGGTCAACCGTCTGCTGTCGTCCGAGGCGCGTGTGTCGAGTAAAAAACTGCGTGTGGGTAACCTTACGGCGGATGAGTGGGGCCGCATTTCGGCCGCGTCCAGCGCGCTGTGTCAGGCGCCGCTGTATTTGGATGATACCGCGAGCATCACCGTTCCCGAGATGAAGGCGCGTTTGCGCCGCATTAAAAATCTTGGTTTTGTGGTTATCGACTATCTGCAGCTGATGCATTCGGCGCGTCGCATTGACAACCGTGTGCAGGAGGTCAGCGAAATTACCCGTAGTCTGAAAATTATGGCGAAGGAGCTCAACGTGCCGATTATGGTGTGCGCCCAGCTTTCGCGCAGCACGGAGAAAAAAGGCGAAAACCATCGTCCCGCCTTGGCGGATCTGCGTGAATCCGGCTCGATCGAGCAGGATGCCGATCAGGTGTTGTTCCTCTACCGTAATGACTATTATAAAAACGAAAACCAGGATCCCAACACCGCGCCCGCACCCGACACTTCGGAGGTTATCGTGGCAAAGAACCGCCACGGCGATCTGCGCACCGTGCCGCTGGCGTGGAGCGGCGAGTTCACGCAGTTTACAGCGCTGTCCTCGCAGAGAGAGGGCGTATGATCACGCACTCTCTAACTGAAAAGGTTTACGCCTTTACACTGAAAAGCGGCTTATTTTCTGCCGGTTCGACGGTGATCGCCGGTGTTTCCGGCGGCCCGGACTCGATGGCGCTGCTGCATATGTTGCATACGTGGCGCGATGGTGATTTGCGCGTCGTAGCTGTGCACGTTCATCACGGTCTACGCGGTGAGGAGGCTGACCGCGACGAGGCGCACGTGCGCGCCTATTGTGCCGAAAATGGCATCGACTATGTCTGCGAGCGTGTGAATGTTCGTGCGCTGGCGGATGAGATGGGCGTCGGTGAGGAAGAAGCAGGCCGCCGTGTCCGGTATGAGATTTTTGAGCGTATCCGTGTTGCGGAAAACGCCGATGTTATCGCTACGGCTCATAACGCCGATGACGCGACCGAGACGGTGCTGATGCACGTTTTGCGCGGTTGCGGCGTCGGCGGTCTTTGCGGGATTCCTGCCAAGCGCGGACACATTGTGCGCCCGCTGCTCGACTGCACCCGAGCTGAGATAGAAGCGTATTGCGCCGATAACGGCGTTGCGTACGTCGTTGACAGCACGAACGCCGATCCAATTTATACCCGCAATCGTGTGCGGCATCAGCTGCTTCCGTTACTGCGTGAGATGAATCCGTCGGTTGACGCGGCACTTTCGCGCTTGCGCGAGTCGGCCGCCCGGGATGAGGCGTATTTTGCCAAACTGGCCGAATGCGCGTATGAGGCAGCCGTCGAGCAAGACGGCAGCTATTCCCGCGAGGCCTTTTTGCGGCAAGATACGCCTGTGCGTGTGCGGATGTGGAAGCTTTTATTGCGGAAGAACGGCTGCGAATCCTATACCGAACGGCACATTGAGGCGCTGGAGGCGGCGTTGATCGCCAACCGTGGCACGGTGTATATGCCCGACGGCTACAGCGTCTGCGTGTCTGCTGGTAGACTGAAGTGCTTCTGCGAGCAACAGCGGACGGAGATTTTGTGTGTTGCGGTGGATTCATTACCGATGCACATTTTCTTTGATGGGCATGAGAATGTTTTGCAGCGAATGACTTGTGAAGAAATGGCTTGTTTGCAAAATGTTCATATAAAATTCTTTAAATATGCGCTGGACTGTGATAGAATACAAGGCAGTCTGACCGTGCGCTGTCGTCGGGACGGAGACCGATTCCATCCCGCAGGACGCAAAGTCGGGAAATCGCTCAAGGCGCTTTTTCAGGAACTGCGTATCCCGCAGTATGATCGTGACAAGGTCTTGCTGCTGTGCGATGAGGCTGGTATCGTGCTGATGCCGGGCGTGGCGTGCGACAGCCGCGTGTGCCCGAGCGACAGTACCAAACATTTTCTCGTATGGTTGACCGACGGTAAGCCATCCTATACATTGAGGAGTGAATAATTTGGAACCCAATAAGAACAATACCGGACGCACGGTGCGGAATATTCTGCTAGTTATCGGTCTTCCGATCGTGCTGTTCGTTGGTATGTGGCTGGCGCTTGGCGGCGCTGTTCCCAATACGGAGGAGAAGGTGTATTCCGACTACTTGGCCTATTTCTTGGAGGATCAGGTGGAGAGCTTTACGCTGGATCTCGGAACTGGCCGCGTGGAGCTGACTCTGCGAGAGGAGTACCGCACCGATATTAACAAGGACGGCAAGATCGACAAGAAGGATGTCATTAGTTATAAGGTGCCGAACGTGGCGTATTTTGTCCAGACGATCGATCCGATCGTTATGCAAACGCGTATGGATGATAATCCCGATAACGATATTGACTTCGATTGGGATCCCGTGAAGAATACCTCTTGGATAGTCAACTGGCTGCCGACGCTTTTGCTTGTCGGCGCGGTGATCTTGTCGGTCGTGATGATGAAGCGTTCGATGAACTCCATTGAGGGCGGCGGCAAGATCATGGGCTTCGGCAAGGCGAAGATCAAGCAGGCACAGGACGACAAGCGTAAGACCACCTTCGACGATGTGGCGGGTGCTAACGAGGAGAAGGAGGAACTGCAGGAGATCGTCGAGTTCCTCAAAGCGCCTGCGCGCTTTACCGAGCTTGGTGCGCGTGTACCGAAGGGCGTGCTACTCGTCGGCCCTCCCGGTACGGGTAAGACGTTGCTTGCCCGCGCGGTTGCAGGGGAGGCGGGTGTACCCTTCTTCTCGATGTCCGGCTCAGACTTTGTTGAGATGTACGTCGGCGTCGGTGCTTCCCGTGTGCGTGATCTGTTCGATCAAGCAAAGAAGAACGCTCCTTGCATCATTTTCATTGATGAGATCGACGCGGTCGGTCGCCAGCGCGGCGCGGGCCTTGGCGGCGGACACGACGAACGCGAACAGACGCTCAACCAGCTGCTTGTCGAGATGGACGGCTTCGGTGCGAACGAGGGCATCATTATGATTGCCGCCACCAACCGCCCCGACATTCTCGATCACGCGCTGATGCGCCCCGGCCGTTTCGATCGACAGATCGTGGTTAATACCCCCGACCTGCAGGGCCGTGAGGATATTCTCAAGGTGCACGCGAAGGGCAAGCCCCTCGCTCCCGATGTCGATCTGGCGGTCATCGCCAAATCCACGGCGGGCTTCACCGGCGCGGATCTGGAAAATCTGCTCAACGAGGCGGCACTGCTCGCCGCCCGACGGGGCTTACACGCCATTACGATGGCGGAGATCGAGGAGGCGACCGTCAAGGTGGTTGTCGGTACCGAGAAGCGCAGCCACGTGATGACCGATAAAGAGAAGCGTCTGACCGCCTATCACGAGGCGGGTCACGCGGTCGTGACCTATTTCTGCCCGACGCAGGATCCCGTGCACCAGATCTCGATTATTCCGCGAGGAATGGCGGGTGGTTACACGATGAGTCTGCCGCAGGAGGATCGTTCGTACAAGTGCCGCGGCGAGATGCTGGAGGACATTCAGGTGTTGCTCGGCGGTCGTGTTGCTGAGGCGCTGACGCTGGAGGACATCTCCACTGGTGCATCGAACGATATTGAGCGGGCGACCGAGATCGCGCGTAAGATGGTGACGAAGTACGGTATGAGCGACAAGCTTGGCCCGATCGTGTACGGTTCTTCGGATGCGAATGAGGTGTTCCTCGGTCGTGACTTCGGTCACACTCGCAACTATTCCGAGGAGATTGCCGCGAAGATCGACGAGGAGGTCTACCGCCTGCTCTCCGACGGCTATGCCGCGACGGAAAAGACGCTGACTGACCATATGGATAAGCTGCGTGAGGTTGCCGAACGCCTGATCGAGGACGAGAAGATGGACAGCGATACCTTCAAGGCCATTATGGAAGGTGCTGCGCTGCCGCAGGAACCGCAAGCGGAATAATACGGATAAAACCGACCGTCTGCACAGACGGTCGGTTTTTGCACACTTATCTTGACAATATTCGGCATTTGTATTATAATACCAACAGACCTAATCGAATCCCATTTTACCACATCAGGAGGAGAAGGAATATGAAGAACAAAACGGCTAAATGGATCATTGTTGCCGCCGTTGCTGCGACGATCGCCGCTTTGACCACGATCGTGATCATTGCCCTGCGTGCCCGCGCAAAGAAAAAGGCGTGGTACGAGGAAGAGGCGGATTTCGACTATGATCTCGATGACGAGTTTATCATCGAGGATGCAGCGGAGGCCGAGGTCGAAGCAGTCGAGGAATAATCACCACACAAAGCCCCGAAAGCCCAGCTTTCGGGGCTTTTATTTTTGCCTTGCACCGAGGGGGTGTGCAGAGTGTGAACAAAGCGTAAAAATCCGCTTAAAAAGCGCAGTTTTTCTTGACAGTAGAGGGTAAAACTGCTACAATGTAGTGTGAATAATAATGGGATATATATAGTATCTTTTTACTGTATGCAAAAGGAGTGGATCGTCTGTGATACGCAGTATGACCGGTTACGGTCACGGGCAGGAGGTGCTCGACGGCTTGTCCGTCACGGTGGAGATCAAATCGGTCAATCACCGTTTCTTCGAATATTCCTGCCGCTTGCCCCGTGTTTACGGTTTTATCGACGATAAACTGAAAAACTATTTGCAGCAGCGCATCAGCCGCGGCAAGGTGGATGTTTTCGTGCAGATCGATGCGCTGGAGAGTGCGGGCAGCGAGGTGCTGGTCAACGAGGGCTTGGCAGAGAACTACCTGACCGTGTTGCGCGATATGGCGCAGAAGTACGGTCTTCGCGAGGATATTTCGGTGACGACTCTGTCCCGCTATCCCGATGTGCTGACGGTGCGTCAGGTCGCCGTGGACGAGGACACGGTGTGGAGCGCCGTGCAGAAGGTTACCGATATCGCACTCGAACAGTTCGTTGCGATGCGTGAGCGCGAGGGCGCACGCCTGCGCAAGGATGTGCTGTCTCGCGGACAGACGATCCTTTCCGCCGTGGCGATGATCGAGGAGCGCTCCCCGCAGACGGTGCGTGAGCATATGGAGAAGGTGGAGACGCGTATGCGTGAGCTTCTTGATGGCGCGGCGGTGGACGAGGGTCGTCTGCTGACCGAGGCGGCGATCTATGCTGACAAGATCGCAGTGGCTGAGGAGACCGTTCGTCTGCGCAGCCACATCGATCAGCTCGATGCGTTGCTGTCGGGGGACGAGGCGGTCGGCCGCAAGCTTGATTTCCTTGTGCAGGAGATCAACCGCGAGACCAACACCATCGGTTCGAAATGCAGCAATCTGGAGCTGACCCGCATTGTCGTGGACATCAAGGCGGAGATTGAGAAGATCCGCGAGCAGATTCAGAACATCGAGTAACCCGAAAGAGGTAATGCGATATGAAACTGATCAATATCGGCTTCGGCAATATGGTCGCGGCGGGCCGCGTGGTGGCGATGGTCAGCCCCGAATCCGCCCCGATCAAGCGCATCATTCAGGATGCCAAGGAGCGCGGTACGCTGATTGACGCTACATACGGACGCCGCACTCGCGCGGTGCTGGTGATGGACAGTGAACATGTGATCCTGTCCGCGGTGCAGCCGGAGACGGTGGCGAACCGTATGAGTGATGATGAGGAGGATACCGATGAGCAAGAATAAAGAGGGTATGCTGATCGTCCTGTCCGGTCCGTCCGGCTCGGGCAAGGGCACGATCATCAAATCGCTGCTCGAGCAGCGCAAGGACACGGTGCTGTCGATCTCAATGACGACCCGCGATCCCCGCTTCGGCGAGCAGGAGGGTGTGCACTATTTCTTCCGCACACGGGAGGAGTTTGAGCAGACCATCGCAAACGACGGATTTCTGGAATATGCCGAATACAACGGCAACTATTACGGCACGCCCATCGCGCCCATCCAGCGTTGGCTGTATGAGGGGAAGAATGTCATCCTCGAGATTGAGGTGCAGGGCGCCGAGAAGGTGATGGATAAGCGGGAGGATCTCGTGTCCATCTTCCTGGCGGTTCCGTCGATGGAAGAGCTGGAGCACCGTCTGCGCGGTCGCGGCACCGAGACCGATGAGGTCATCGAGCGCCGTCTGGCGGCGGCACAGCAGGAGCTTACCCGTGTCTTCCGCTATCAATATGTTGTGCTCAACGATGAGGTCGAGCAGGCGGTCGCCCGCATCAACACCATCATCGATGCAGAAAATTTACGCTATTCACGTATGGAAAACACTGTTTTGGAGGTAAAGTGATATGTTAGCACCCAACGACATTGAAGAATTGAAGGGCAACAACAGCCGTTATGCCGTGGTGGTCGGTGTCGCGAAGCGCGCGCGCCAGATCGCCGAGGAGGCGGAGGCCAATAAGGAGATCATTATCGAGAAACCCGTCAGCTTGGCGATTCAGGATTTCCGTGAGGGCAACTGCAGCCTATTTGTATCGGACGACGTATAAATTACAGCCGTAAAAAAGGGGAGGGAGAACGATGCCGATCACACACACGACGGTGAAGATCGCCGTAGAGCAGGCAGCGTTTTCCTTCGACAAGGCGTATTCCTATCTTTGGCCGAGCGATCTCGGTGAGCCGCAGGTCGGCGTGCGCGTTCTCGTGCCGTTCGGCAGCGGCAACCGCCGCCGTCAGGGTATCGTGACGGAGGTTTCCGAGGAGACCGAGGTCGCCCGCCTGAAGCCCGTTCATTCCGTGATGGATGAGGAGCCGCTTTTGAGCGCGGAGATGCTGGCGCTTGCCCGCTTTATGCAGGAGCGCACCTTCTGCACGCTGTTTGATGCGGTACGCACGATGTTACCGACGGGGCTGTATATGCGCATCCGTCCCGTTCTGCGCCCTGCTGAGGATATTCCGCCCGAAGTACTGGAGACACTGACCCCTAACGAGCGACAACTGCTCGCTTTTGTGGCGAAATGTGCAGGCGGCGCGGATGAGGCAATGCTGCTAAAGCGCATCGGGATGGAGACAGACGCTCCCGCCCTGCTCCATCTGCTTGAATTGGGCGTTCTTCGCCGCACGGAGGATGCGTTTCGCCACGTCGGTGATGCGTCGATCCGCACCGTGCGGCTACGCTCTAACCCGCAAGAAGCGGCTGCGCCGAAGCTGACGGCAAAACAGCAGTCGGTGCTGTCTCTGCTCGAGGATGTTGGTGCTGCATCGGTCAAGGAGGTCTGCTATTTCACAGGTGTCACTCCCGCGGTCGTAACCGCGCTGGAGAAGAAGGGGCTCGTGGAGATCTACGACGCCGAGGTGCTTCGCTCGCCGTATAAGGACGCGGAGGATGCGCCCGAAATCGTGCAAAAGACCCTTAATGAGCAACAATCCCATGCGTATTCCACGCTGCTCAGGCTCTGCGAGCGCGACGAAGCGGCGGCAGCGCTGCTGTATGGCGTGACCGGCAGTGGTAAGACCGCCGTCTATATGAATCTCATTGACCGCGTGCTCGCGGACGGCAAGCAAGTTATCGTGCTAGTGCCCGAGATCTCGCTGACACCGCAGATGATGGAGCTGTTCATTCGCAAATACGGTCGTCGCGTGGCGGTGCTGCACAGCGGCCTTGCCATCGGCGAACGAATGGATGAGTGGAAGCGCATCAAGCGCGGTGACGCACGCATCGTTGTCGGCACCCGCTCGGCGGTGTTCGCTCCCTGCGATAACCTCGGGCTCATCGTGATGGACGAGGAGCAGGAGCATACCTACAAATCCGAGTCCAACCCACGTTATCACGCGCGGGATGTGGCGCGTTTCCGCTGTGCGCATCACAAGGCGCTGCTGCTGCTCACCTCGGCGACACCGTCGATTGAGAGTTATCACGCAGCATCCAGCGGTCGCTACACCTTCGTGACGCTTGACAGCCGTTACGGTGATGCAAAGCTGCCGACGGTGGAGGTTGCGGATCTGCGCGGCGAGGTGCTTGGTGACAGCATCATTGGCGATACGCTGTATCGCGAGATGCAGACCTGCCTTGATAACGGTCAGCAGGTGATCCTGCTGCTTAATCGCCGCGGGTTTCACACGCAGTTGTCCTGTCGCTCCTGTGGACAGGTGATCACCTGCCCGTCGTGCAGCATTTCGATGACCTATCATCGGGCGAACAATCGCCTGATGTGTCACTATTGCGGACATACCCAGCGCCCGCCCGCCAAGTGCCCGTCCTGCGAGTCGGATAAGCTCCGCTACGCGGGTCTTGGCACGCAACTGGTGGAGCAGGAGCTGGCGGAGAAATTTCCCGACGTGCCGATATTGCGCATGGATACCGACACGACGATGTCCCGCTTTTCTTATGAGAATAAGTTCCAAGCCTTCGCCCGCGGAGATTACCGCATTATGATCGGTACGCAGATGGTGGCGAAGGGGTTGGATTTCCCGCAGGTTGGGCTGGTCGGCGTGCTGTCGGCTGACCAATCGCTGTATGCGGACGATTATCGTAGCTTTGAGACCACGTTTTCTCTGCTCACGCAGGTGATCGGTCGTGCCGGTCGCCGCGATCAGCAGGGGAAAGCGATCATCCAGACCTACACCCCCGATAACGCGATCATCGAACTGTCGGCGGCGCAGGATTATACGGGCTTTTATGACCTGGAGATCGCTTCGCGCAGGATGATGCACTACCCGCCGTATGCCGACCTTTTTATGTTCGGCTTCACGGGTGTATCCGAGACGGCGGTGCGGCAATCCTGCCGACGGATGCTCGAGCAGTTGCGCTTGGCGGCGACCGAGGATTACCGCGATCTGCCGATGATCGCGCTGGATCCCACTCCTGCGAGCGTACTGCGCGTGGCAGGCAAGTACCGCTACAAATTACTGGTAAAGGCGAAAAACACAGCCCGTATGCGTGAGCTGGTGCGGCAGTTGCTGCGAACCTTCCACGACGTACCGGAGAATCGGCAGGTTAATGTATATGTGGACATTAATCCCGCCGTTATGCTGTGATACAAAGGAGTTATCGCGGATGGCTATCAGAAAAATATTGACAGACAAGGACGAAGCCTTGCATAAGGTATGTCGCCCTGTCGAGAAGTTTGACGAGCGGCTGTGGCAGCTGCTCGACGATATGGCGGACACTCTGCAAAAAGCCGACGGCGTTGGCTTGGCCGCCCCGCAGATCGGGGTGCTGCGCCGCCTGTTCATTATGGATGTGGGCGACGGGCTTAAGGAGTGCATCAACCCGAAAATTCTGGAGACTAAGGGCACGCAGGAATGTGTGGAGGGTTGCCTTTCCAGCCCCGGCGAATACGGGCTTATCCATCGCCCCGAGATTGTCAAGCTGCAGGCACAGAACCGCGACGGCAAGTTTTTTATCGTCACACTGGAGGGCCTTGCAGCGGAATGTGCTGAGCACGAATGCGATCATCTCGACGGCATTGTGTTTAAGGATAAGGTCGAGCGGATGCTCGCACCTGACGAATTAAAGTAAAAGAGGAGGGCACGGCTATGAAACTGATCTATATGGGCACACCGGATTTCGCTGTGCCCGCATTAGAGCGTCTTATTGAGGACGGTCACGACATCGCACTGGTGGTCACGCAACCCGACAAGCCTGTCGGGCGTAAGCAGATCCTGACCCCGCCTGCGGTGAAGGTGTGTGCCCAGACGCACGGACTGCGTGTGTATCAGCCGACCTCAATGAAGACGGACGAGTGCTACGAAGAACTGCGCGCGATCGGCGCGGACGCGATCATTGTGGTCGCCTATGGTAAGATTCTGCCGAAGCGCATTCTTGATCTCACCCTGTACGGTTGCATCAACGTCCACGGCTCGCTGCTGCCGAGCTACCGCGGAGCGGCGCCTGTCCAGTGGGCGGTGCTGAACGGTGATGCTGAGAGCGGCGTTACCACCATGAAGCTCGACGAGGGTGTGGACACGGGGGATATTCTGCTGATGTCCCGTCGTCCGATCACCGAGACGATGACCGGCGGCGAATTGTTCGATCTCTTGGCGGCGGATGGGGCAGACCTGCTCAGCCGCACGCTGGACGGACTTATTTCCGGGGAAATTATCCCGACCCCGCAGCCTGCAGAGGGTGTTTGCTACGCGTCGATGCTGGATAAGTCGATGTGCCCGCTGTCTTGGGATAAGGACGCGCAATCCCTGCACAATCAAGTTCGCGGATTAAATCCGTGGCCCGTGGCGACCTGCCGTGTGGAGGGTAAGACGATGAAGCTCTACCGCACCACGGTCGGTGGCGCGACGAGTGCGCCCGCGGGGACAGTCGTGGCGACCTCGCCGTTGATGGTCGCCTGCGGTGATGGCAACACGCTGATTATCGAGGAACTGCAAGCCGAGGGCTCGCGGCGTATGGCGGCGGCGGATTATCTGCGCGGTCACCCGATCACGATCGGGACGGTGCTTGGATGATGCCGCAGACGGATGCCCGCCGTGCGGCGGTGACGGCGTTGCTGCGCATTCAGGAGCAGGGCGGTTACTCGAATATTGTTCTTGACGAGCTGCTCGAGCATCAGTCACTGCCCGCATCCGAGCGGGCGATGACCTCGCGGCTTGTCTACGGCGTGACCGAACGCCGCTTAACCATAGATTATTTGCTTAACAAGCTGTCCTCCACACCCGTCAAGCAGATGTCGCCCGCTATTCGGGAGATTCTGCGGGTGGGGGTGTATCAGCTGCTATATACCGACGGCATCCCCGCGTTCGCAGCGATCAATGAGTGCGTATCGCTTACCCGCTCATTCGGGTGCGGTCGTCTCTCGGGGTTTGTCAACGGCGTGTTGCGCGGGGTACAACGCGAGGCAGATCGACTTTTCGCCGAGCTGCCCGACACCGATAAAGGGCTCGAGATTCGCTATTCCTGCCCACGGGCGCATATCCGCGCGTGGCGTCAGGCGTACGGTGAGGAACGCATGCGCTGTCTTTTGGAGTCGATCAACGACGCGCCGCCCGCCTATATCCGTGTGAACACCTGTCGCACGACGACAGCGGCGCTGTCTGCCATATTGATGGATGCAGGGGTAACCTGCACGCCGATCGATGGCTTACCGAATGCTCTACGGCTATTCTCGGCGCAGGCATTACACCGCCTACCCGATGAGATAAAAACGCATTTTTACTATCAGGATGTCGCGTCGCAGTGGTGTTGCCTGTCGCTCGGTGCACAGCCGAGCGAGCGCGTCGCCGACGTTTGTGCCGCCCCGGGCGGCAAGAGTTTAACGGTCGCGCAGTATATGCAAAATCACGGCGTGGTTGAAGCGGCGGATCTGTATGAGCAGAAGTGCGCGACGATCAACCGCCGCGCGGCGGAATACGGGCTGACCTGTGTCAACGCCGTTTGCCGCGATGCGACGATGCCGCCCGCCGATGAACGGATCGGGCAGTTTGACCGCGTGATCTGCGACGCACCCTGCTCGGGAATGGGCGTTATCCGCCGCAAGCCCGAGATCCGATATAAGGATTCCGCTGATTTTTCTGATCTGCCCGCCTTACAGCTGCAGATCTTGTCTCAGGCGGCGAAGCTCGTGCGCGTGGGCGGTGTACTGCAGTATTCGACCTGCACGCTTCGCCCTGAAGAAAACGAACAGGTTGCCGAAGCGTTTTTGACACAACATCCCGAGTTTTCCCCGCGGCTACTGCCGCTGGATACCTGTTTTGCGCAGGCGGGCTTACCCGTCTCGCATCAGATAACCCTATTTCCGCATATCCACGGCACCGATGGCTTCTATATTGCCTCGTTTGTGAAATCTCGATAGGTAGGTGACGGCGTGAGTTCCTTAGATATTCGCTCTATGACGCAGGAGACGCTGGGCGAATGGCTGAAAGAAAACGGTCAGCCCGCCTTCCGCGCTAAGCAGATCCGCGAATGGCTGGATGCGGGTGTGACGGATTTTTTGCAGATGACCAATCTGCCGAAGGATCTACGCGCAACACTCGCGGCTGAGTTCACCATCCCTGGTGTCACCATCCTGCGTAAGCTGACATCGGCGATCGACGGTACGGTGAAGTATCTCTTTCGTCTGGACGACGGCGAGACCGTCGAATCGGTGCTGATGCAGTATAAACACGGCTGGAGTCAGTGCTTATCCACCCAAGTGGGGTGTAAAATGGGGTGCACCTTCTGCGCGACGGGCATTGGCGGCTTTATCCGAAATCTGTCTGCCGCCGAGATGATGGCGCAGATCGAGACCGCTCAGAAAGATGCTGGCGTGCGCGTGTCCTCCGTTGTGCTAATGGGGATGGGTGAGCCGCTGGATAACTACGATAATGTGGTGCAATTCCTTCGTATGTTAGGTCAGGAGGGTGGCGTCCATATCGGGATGCGCCACATATCCCTGTCGACCTGCGGGGTTGTGCCGGGGATATACCGCCTGATGAAAGAGCAGATTCCGCTAACCTTGTCTATTTCGCTCCACGCACCGAACGACGAGATCCGATCGCGCACGATGCCGGTCAACCGACGCTGGCCGATCGACGAGTTGCTCACCGCGTGTCGCGAGTATATAGAAGCGACCGGACGGCGCATCTCTTTTGAATATGCGATGATTAACGGCTTCAACGACTCCGACGCACACGCCGAGGAGTTAGCCGACCGATTGCAGGGGGTGCTCTGCCACGTCAATCTCATTCCCGTGAACGCCGTGGCAGGCAAAGCCCAACAGCGCAGTTCCCGACTGCGCATCCAGAACTTTATGAAGGTGCTGGAGAAACGGGGGATCAATGTGACGGTGCGCCGCACATTGGGAGCAGACATCAATGCATCCTGCGGTCAGTTGCGAAGACAGGCTGACCAACAGGATGAAGGAAAGGAGGCGTTACCATGAAATTGACCGGTGATACGCATATCGGTCTTGTGCGCAGCAGCAATCAAGACGCGTTGCGCTACGGCACGTTGGACAACGACGGCTATTACGCCGTGGTGTGCGACGGTATGGGCGGCGCAAATGGCGGCAATGTTGCCAGCGATATCGCTGTGGATATTATTTCGGGGCGAATTGTTGACGGATACGCGAATGGAGCTGCACTGCGCCCGGATCATCTATTGGCCAGCGCCATGGCAGCAGCCAACATTGAGATCTTTGATCAAGCGATATCCAATCCGCAATGCGAGGGCATGGGGACCACAGTGGTCGCCGTCGTCGTATTTGGAAAGAATGCCTACATCTCCCACGTAGGAGACAGTCGGGTATATCTGTATAGAGGAAATACTTTACAGCAAATCACCCGCGATCATTCGGTCGTGCAGGAGATGATCGAGAGCGGTCAGCTTACGGAGGAGCAAGCACGCTCTCATCCGCGCAAGCACTTTATCACCCGTGCGCTTGGTGTGTCGGCGATGGAGGAGGGCGAATTTGATGAGCTTGAGCTCGAGCCGAACGATAAGCTGCTGCTGTGCACCGACGGCCTGACGAATATGGTTGACGACACCGTGCTTTCTGAGCTGCTTGGCAACGATGCCGGCATAGATATACTGATTCAATCCGCTTTGGATGGCGGGGGCACAGATAACATAACGGCTGTTCTGATGGAACAGAGTGAATGACCGAACGACTATTCAGAAAGATGAGGAATGATCAATATGGATAAGTATTTAGGTAAACGGCTGGATGGCCGCTATGAGATGCGTGAGCTGATTGGTGTTGGCGGTATGGCGTATGTGTATAAGGCTTACGACAGTGTGGATGATCGCACGGTAGCGGTGAAGATCCTGCGCGACGAATTTCTGACCAATGAGGAGTTTACTCGCCGATTCCGTAACGAGTCAAAGGCGATCGCTATATTGAACCACCCGAACATCGTGAAGGTGCTGGACGTGGGCTTTGGTCAGCATCTGCAGTACATTGTGATGGAGTACATCGACGGTATCACTCTCAAGGAATATCTCGATCAGCGCAAGGATATCCGCTGGAAAGAAGCGGTGCATTTCACCGTGCAGATCCTGCGCGCCCTGCAGCACGCGCACGATAAGGGCATTGTTCACCGCGACATAAAGCCGCAGAACATTATGCTGCTGTCCGATGGCACCATCAAGGTGACCGACTTCGGCATCGCACGTCTGTCCCGCAGTGAGATGCGCGCGACGATGGATGGCGAGAAGGCGATCGGTTCGGTGCATTATATCAGCCCCGAGCAGGCTCGCGGCGAGATCACCGACGAGAAGGCGGATCTGTATTCTGTCGGCGTGGTGCTGTATGAGATGCTGACGGGTCGCCTGCCGTTCGAGGCGGATAACGCGGTGTCGGTCGCGATCATGCAGATGCAGTCCGAACCGACGATGCCGTGCCTCATCAATGAGGATGTTCCCGAGGGCCTCGAGCAGATTACCATCAAGGCGATGCAGAAGGACGCTGACAAGCGCTATCAGTCTGCCGCTGAGATGCTTAGCGACATTGACGAGTTTAAGCGTAATCCGTCGATCAAGTTTGCTTACACCTATTTTGTGGATGAGACACCGACCCGTTACGTGGATGCAATTACTCGTGTGCGCGGCGAGGATGAGTTAAGTACCAAATCCCGCGGAGATAAGAACGGCGAGGAGGATAAGAAGAAGACCTCGACCGTGGCGATTCTCATCGCCGTAGCGGCGGCGATCGTGCTGGTAGTGGGCATCGTGCTGGCGTTCTTTTTGCCGAAGCTCTTTAATCAGGGCGCCAAAGACGATATTACGGTATACAACTTTGTGGGTAAGCATTATAACGACGAGGTACAGACCTACGAAAAGATCGGCAATTATACCATTAAGATCGAAGAGGCGTATAACAGCGAGCAGCCAGAGGGCTATGTTTATAAGCAGGAGCCTGCCGCGGGTAAGACCATCAAGATGCGTGGCACGATAACGCTGTATATCAGCAAGGGATCCAAAAAGGAAAAGGTTCCCACGATGACCCCCGGCGAAAAACCGAGCGATGTTCGCCGTCGTCTTGAACAGGCGGAGTTTAAAGTGGAAGAGTCGATGGAGAGCAGCGCCGATGTTAAAGAGGGCATGGCAATTCGCCTTGATCCCGAGGCGGGAGCCGAGGTGGAACACGGCTCGACCGTCACGATTTACATTAGCAGTGGTAAGCCGCAGGCTGAGCCAATCGATATGCCGAATGTTGAGAGTCTTTCCAAGGATGCGGCGATTCAGAAGCTGGTGACCGCGGGCTTTGATCAGACAAAGATCACCGTAGAAGAGGTCAATAGCATCGCTCCTAAGGGCGCGGTCGTATCGGTGACGCCGGATCATACCATCGATCAGTATCCTGATGTCAACATTAAGCTGATGGTCAGCACGGGCTATCGCGATGTGGAGATCAAGCTATACCTGCCGAATACCGATACGACGGTGGATCTGCAGTTCTACGTGGACGGCAAGCTGGATTCTGCATTGACCTCGAGTAACTCGAGCATTATGCCGAAGGATATCGGCACGCTGAAATTTAAGACAACGCTGGCGAAGGACTCCTACAAGGTTACGGTTAAGATCAGCGTGGCCGGCAAGAATAGCTTTGCTACCTATGCGGAGTTCCAGGTCGATGGCGTCAGCGGTAATTTTTCGCTGCTCAGTATTCAGGATTTTGTTGAGCCGTCCGATACACCCTCCACACCCGAGCAGGATCCATCCGTTTCTACGCCGGATGACGAGCCCACCTCTTCTGCGCCAAATGCTGAACCTGTGGGTTGAGGCAAGAATATGACGAATAATAAGCAAGGAATTATATTGCGCGGCATCGGCGGTTTCTACTATGTAGAGACCGCCGATGCGGTATATACCTGCCGCGCACGCGGCAATTTACGGCGGCAGGGCATCACGCCCGTCGCGGGTGATCGCGTCGAGATCGAGGTGCAGCCGTCGGGGGAGGGCTTCCTCACGCAGGTGCTTGAACGACGAAACAACCTTTTGCGTCCGCCCGTGGCGAACCTGGATCTGCTGGTGCTGGTGGCCTCCGTCTGTCAGCCGACAACAAATACGTTGGTGCTGGACAAGATGATTGCCATCGCGGAAAAGAAGGAGATCACCCCGATCGTCGTCATCAATAAGGCTGATCTTGCCGATCCGTCGGAATTGGAGGAGACCTACCGTAAGGCGGGGCTGGAATGCTTTGTCGTGTCGGCTATGCAGCCTGACTCCCTTGAACCATTGCGCAAGCGTTTGGCAGGACATATCAGTGTGTTTTCAGGCAATTCGGGTGTAGGAAAGAGCAGTATTCTTAACGCGATTGACCCGTCGCTCGTGTTGGAGACAGGGGAGATCAGCCAAAAACTCGGCCGCGGCCGCCACACCACCCGCACAGCAACACTGTATCATTTGGCGGATGGTTATATTGTGGACACGCCTGGCTTTTCCTCGCTCGATCTTGAGCAGGTCGAGCCGATCAATAAGGACGAACTGGCCGATTGCTTCCGTGAGTTTGCTCCTTTTGTGAATGATTGCCGATTTATCGGTTGCGCCCATTATAAAGAGCCGAACTGCGGCGTGCGGCAGGCGGTGGAGGAAGGGCTAATTGCTCGCTCTCGCTATGAGAGTTATGTGACGATGTATGAGGCAGTAAAGGATAAAAAGGAGTGGGTGAAGGGATGAGCCGTTGTGTGATCTTGTCTGCCGGTCCGGTGTCCGACGCGTCCTCCTTGCGGGAGCTGTTGCGTCCTGATGACGTCTTTATTGCTGCGGACGGAGGATGGAGGCTCGCGGAGCAACTCTGCGTGTCTCTGGCGGCTGTTGTGGCGGATTTTGATTCCTCCACAATGTCGTGTCTGCCCTCTGCGGTTGAGGTCGTTCGCTTGCCCGTGCGTAAGGACTGCACGGACACGGCCGCAGCAGTGGATTATGCAAGACAAAAAGGATTAACCGATTTCCTGCTTTTAGGCTGTGTCGGTGGGCGGCTGGATCACCAGTATGCCGCCACGCAACTACTCGTACAGCTTGCCGAGGCGGGTTGTCACGCGGTGATGGCGGATGGTGAGAACCGCATTTGTGCGGTCACGACCTCACCTTACGTTGCTGACCCGATGGTGGGCTGGTCGTTATCACTGTTTGCGTTTGGCGGTACGGTGCATAGGCTATCTATCCGACACGCGGCGTATGAATTATTCGACTATGACCTGCAACCATCCGACCCTCTGTGTGTAAGCAACGCAGCGCAAGGCGCTCCTTGCGAGATTACCTTTACCGATGGCACGCTACTCGTGTTTCGTTCAAAAGATTGACACCCTATTCACGTGATGTGCATAGTCTGTAATAGACACAGGATATTCACATTGACGGGAGGTCTTAGGTATGCGATGCAGAAGCCGCGGGAAACGGCATAACGATTCGAACGGCTGGTTGTTCGCGGCGTTCGGTGTCGGTCTGTTGTCTTGTACTATCCTCCCGTCAAAGCTGATGGTCGTGCTGCTTGCGGCAGCATTGATCCTCTGCGGGGTCTCCTGTGGAAAACGTTGATGGAGGCGGTACATATGCGTGTGGTGGTCATCAAGAGCCCGAAACTGCTCGGCGGTCTGTTAAGAAAATTGTTCGGTATCGAGAAGGTGCCGAACGATCTGCAATAAAATTAAAAAGACGGCGTAGCCATCAGGCTATGCCGTCTTGTCGTTTTGTTTAATTTACGATGAGGGATTCGCCGGTCATTTCGGGAGGCTTAGGCAGGTCGAGCAGGGTGAGCATCGTCGGGACGATGTCCGCAAGACGACCGCCGTCACGCAGTTCACACTCCTGACCGACCACGCAGAATGGGACGGGGAAGGTGGTGTGCGCCGTGAAGGGTGAGCCGTCGGGCTCGTACATCTTGTCTGCGTTGCCGTGGTCGGCGGTGATGATCGCCTTGCCGCCCATCGCGAGCGTCGCCTCGACTGTGCGACCGACGCAGGTGTCGACCGCCTCGACCGCCGCTTTAGCAGCGTCGAAGATGCCGGTGTGTCCAACCATATCGCAGTTGGCATAGTTGAGGATGATGACATCGTACTTGCCGCTGTTGATCTGCTCCACGACCGCATCACACACCTCATAAGCGCTCATTTCGGGCTTGAGGTCGAAGGTGGGTACGTCAGGCGACTGGATGAGAATGCGATCCTCGCCGGGGAAGGTGCGCTCCTCGCCACCGTTAAAGAAGAAGGTAACGTGAGCGTATTTCTGTGTCTCGGCGATGCGCAGCTGGGTCATGCCCTGCGCACTGATATATTCGCCCATCGTCATCGTCAACTCCTGCGGCTCGAACGCGACCTTGACGTTCGGCATTGTCGCGTCGTAGCTGGTCATGCAGACGTATTCGAGCGGGAAGAAGCCGTTCTTACGCTCGAAGCCGTCGAATGCGGGATCGACGAAGGTGCGGGTGATCTGACGAGCACGATCAGGACGGAAGTTGAAGAACACGACGCTGTCGTTCGCTTTGATGTTACCGTCCTTCTCCAGCACGGTGGGGAGCACGAACTCGTCGGTAATGTTGGCGGCGTAGGACGCCTTCATCGCCTCAACGGCGTTGTCGGCGGTGTTGCCCTCGCCGTACACCATCGCAGCATACGCCTTCTCCACGCGATCCCAAGCAAAGTCGCGGTCCATCGCATAGTAGCGACCCATTACAGTCGCGACCTTGCCGACACCGATCTCGTTCATCTTATCGCACAGCTGCGCCATAAAGTCAACACCAGAGGAGGGAGGCACATCGCGACCGTCCATCAGCGCGTGGACATAGACCTTATCGAGGCCATGGCGTTTCGCCATCTCGAGCAGACCGTACAAGTGTTCTATGTGGCTGTGCACGCCACCGTCGGACAGCAGACCGATGAGGTGCAGGGCAGAATCGTTCGCCTTGCAGTTACCCATCGCACCGAGCAGCGCTTTGTTGTCAAAGAAATCGCCGTCAGTGATGGACTTGGAGATCTTGACGAGCATCTGATACACGACGCGTCCCGCGCCAATGTTGGTGTGACCGACCTCGCTGTTGCCCATCTGCCCGTCGGGAAGACCAACGTCAAGACCCGACGCGCCAATCTGCGTGGTGGGGTTTCCGGTAAACAGCTTGGAGAGGTTCGGGGTAGCCGCCGCCTCGATGGCGTTGCCGTAGGTGTCGGGGTTAAAGCCGAAACCGTCCATGATAATGAGGGTCAAAGGTTTTTTCATTGTAGGATCCACCTTTCGTGAAAAGAGGGCGGGGCATAACGCCGCGCCCTCTTAAAGTCTATTTACTTATTTCGCTGCCGCGACGATGGTGGCAAAATCGTTGGACTTCAAAGAAGCGCCGCCGATCAGACCGCCGTCAACGTCGGACATCGCGAGCAGCTCCGCCGCGTTCGCCGCGTTCATCGAGCCGCCGTACTGGATGGTAACAGCCTTTGCCGCAGTCTCGTTGTAGAGATCCGCGATAACCTTACGGATGAGGGCACAGACTTCGTTGGCCTGCTCGGCGGTTGCGGTCTTGCCGGTGCCGATAGCCCACACAGGCTCGTAGGCAATGATTATGCGGCTCAGCTCCTCCTCAGAGACGCCATCAAGCGCGATCTTAGTCTGCATCGCAACGACCTCACCGGTGATGTCCTGCTCACGCTGCTCGAGGTATTCGCCCACGCAGAGGATAACGGTCAGGCCCGCATCCAGCGCGCCGCGCACACGCTTGGCAACGGTTGCGTCAGTGTCGCCAAAGTAGGTGCGGCGCTCGCTGTGGCCGAGGATGACGTAGCCGACACCCATCGCACGCAGCATGTCCGCCGCGATCTCGCCGGTGAACGCACCGCTCTTTTCCCAGTAGCAGTTCTGCGCAGCGACGCCGATGTTGGTGCCTGCGGTCGCCTCGAGGGCGGCGGGTAGGTCAACGAAAGGGACGCCCACGACCACATCGCAGGTCGCTTCCGCGACGAGCGGCTTGATCGCATTGATCAGTTCGGTAGCTTCCGCCGGAGTCTTGTTCATTTTCCAGTTACCGGCAATAACATACTTACCCATAATTTTATACTCCTTACTTTTTGATTATTTATCGCTCATCGCGGCGATGCCTGGCAGCTCCTTGCCCTCGAGGAATTCGAGAGAAGCGCCGCCGCCGGTGGAGATGTGGCTCATCTTATCACCGAAGCCGAGAGTGTTCACTGCAGCAGCAGAGTCGCCACCGCCGATAATCGTGATAGCGTCGGTCTCAGCCAGTGCCTTGGCAACCGCGATGGTGCCCTTCGCCAGCGTGGGGTTCTCAAACACACCCATCGGGCCATTCCACACGACCGTCTTAGCGTTCTTGACCTCAGCGGCATACAGTTCAGCGGTCGCAGGGCCGATATCCAGGCTCATCATATCGTCAGGGATAGCATCGGCCGCCACAATGTTCACAGCGATTTCGCCGTCGATGGGGGTGGGGAAATCCTTCGCGATCGTGCAGTCGACAGGGAGGAGGATCTTGACGCCCTTCTCCTCGGCGCGCGCGAGCATCTCGCGGCAGTAGTCGATCTTCTCGCTGTCCAGCAGAGAGGTACCCACGCCGTAGCCATTCGCAGCCAGGAAGGTGTAGGCCATACCGCCGCCGATGATGAGGGTGTCTGCCTTGTTCAGCAGGTTCTCGATCACGTTCAGCTTGTCGGCAACCTTGGCGCCGCCCAGAATGGTGACAAAGGGACGGGCAGGATTATTGACGGCGCTGCCGAGGTACTGTACCTCTTTGGCCATTAGATAGCCGTTGGCAGACTCCTCAACATAGGAAGCCACGCCCACGGTGGAGCAGTGAGCACGGTGAGCCGCACCGAAGGCATCGTTGACAAAGAGGTCGCACAGAGAGCCCAGCTCCTGAGAGAAGGCCTCGCCGTTCTTGGTCTCTTCTGCACGGTAACGGGTGTTCTGCAGCAGCACGACATCGCCGTCCTTCATCGCCGCAACAGCTGCCTTGGCGTTGTCGCCCACGACGTTATCGTCCGCGGCGAACACAACGTCCTTGCCGAGCTTCTCGCTCAGGCGTGCAGCCACGGGGGCGAGGGACAGCTCCGGCTTCGGCTCGCCTTTCGGCTTGCCCAGATGAGAGCAGAGGATGACCTTCGCTCCGTTGTTGATGAGGTACTGGATGGTGGGCAGAGCGGCCACGATGCGGTTCTCATCGGTGATGACACCGTTCTTCAGCGGCACGTTAAAATCGCAGCGCACCAGCACGCGCTTGCCGGCAACCTTCAGGTCTTCGACGTTCTTCTTGCTCAGATAGCTCATAGTATGACTTCCTTTCAAAAATAGATTGTCTGTTAAAAACATAACATAGAACGGTACTATTGTATACGATTTTTCGCCCGTTTGCAAGGGGGTGTGTGGAAAATCGTACAAATATACAAATATTTTATCCTTATTATTCCTTTTTATGTGATCACAGCAAACGCAAACCCTTGGGGTAGCGATTTTTGAGGCGTCCGCCGACACATTTTCCGAAACCGACAGGCAGATCACCGACACCGACGGCTGTCCAACCTTTTTCACTATTGAGCGCAAGCTCCTCGCCGTGCAGAAACGCGAACAGATGGGGATCATTCGGTGCTAATGATACGGCACGGCGACAGCCCGCAAGATTGGTTGCCAAAAAGGCGCTGTGGCAGGGCTCAAGTCGGTTTTTGCATACTTCGGCGACACGGATGCCCGCGGACAGAATGTTGAGTCCCGTCAGATCGGGCAACTCGGGCGGTAACAACCGCACGCAGTCGCCGAAGGTGACGAATTCGCCGATTGGCGGGCTAATAAAGCACTCCGCATACAGCTCGCGCGCGGCGTCGCGGTTGGCGTCTTTTATCGGTGGAGTGTATGCCCGCGGCGGATTGGCGGTGGCATTCTCGTTGCGCTGCAGCAGCGCGATAAAATGCCCCTCGCCGCCGTGTTGGGGGAAGATACGCCGACAACCCGAAAGATCCGCTGTACAAGTATCGGTGCTGCAGAATGAGCGGATGCGGTCAAAGTTAAACGCGGGAGTTCCCCATGGGGCGGTGATTGGAATAAGCGAAAAGTCAGGATAATCGGCAAGAAAACGTGCGATGACTGCCTCGTTTTCCTCAGGGGCGAAGGTGCAGGTCGAATAGACTAGCCGTCCGCCCGGTCGCACAGCGCGTGCAGCGTTGTTCAAAATCTTGGTCTGTCGCGCAGCGCATAGGCGGATGTTGTCTAAGCTCCACTCGGTTAGTGCCTGTGGTTCCTTGCGGAACATCCCTTCGCCTGAGCAGGGGGCGTCGACCAGAACAGCGTCAAAATAGTCGGCGAGTGTGCTGCACAGTTTGGCGGTGTCGTTGTTTGAGATAACCTGTCGCCGTGCACCGCACCGTTCGAGGTTTTGCTCAAGTATGCGTGCACGACTGGGGACGTATTCATTACTCCACAGCAACCCGCTGTCGCCAAGCACGGCGAGAATCTGGGTGGATTTGCCGCCTGGAGCGGCGCAGAGGTCGAGGATCTTCTCGTGCGGTTTTGGCGCGAGCACCGTGACTGCTGAAGTCGCGCTCGGTTCCTGCATATAATACGTTCCTGCGTGATGCAGCGGGTCACTGCCCGCCTTGTGTGGTTCGTCGAGGTAAAATGCCTCCGACGCAAACGGGGAGGGGGTCAGCGGCAACGGGAAAATGGCGCAGAACTCTTTAGCGGATATTTTGGCGGTGTTGACGCGCAAACCGCGACGCAAAGGAGCGTCGTAGGCGGCGAGGAATGCCGACCACTCGTTACCGAGTAACGGTTTCATTCGTTCGGTAAACGCTTGCGGCAATTGCATGATCGTCCCTCCTTTACACAGAAAATGCTGTTACAGGAATCTGCAACAGCATTTTTCTTACACTTCTTGTTTTGCTTTTTCCAGCGCCTTGGCGAGCTGATCGGGGCAGGAAGTGCCCTTGTAGCCGCAGCGGATGCCGGACAGACGGCGGATGACCTCGTCGACGGTCATACCGTCCACAAGGCCAGAAATGCCCTGTGTGTTGCCGTTGCAGCCGCCGTCAAAACGGACGTCATACACACGGCCGTCACGAATGTCGAAGGAAATGTTGCGAGAGCAAACGCCTTGGGTCTTGTAGGAATGACTCATTGTGGTTGCCTCCTGTTATCCGCGCTTTTTCTGCGCTTTATAGGCGCGCATCTTCTGCACCGTATCTTCGGGAGCCTGACACCCGAGCGGTCGGGCAGTCTTGGCGTACATCCCGTGAAAATCGCTGCCGCCGGTCACCAGCAGCCCGTGCTGCTCTGCAAAGGCGGTGAGTGCTGTGACTTGCTCCTCGGTGTGCGTCGGACGCCACACCTCGATGCCATCGAGCTTGCCGCTTTCGACGAGTTCTTCCATCAACTCTTCGCTGTGGTAGGTGTAAGGGTGCGCCATCACAGCGATCCCGCCTGCACTGTGAATAAGGTCGATGATCTCGTACACGTCCGGATAGTCAAACGGGATATAGGCGCAACCGTTTTTACGGTTGAAGAGCTTCTCAAATACCTCACCGAAGAAAGAAGAGGCGTAACCCGCGTCGATCAGCGCGTGCATAATGTGCTGTTTGAAGATCGCCGAGCTGCCGGAAGCACAGCGGGCGATAGAGTCGGGGATGATGGGGTAGTAGCGGAGTACCTTGCGCACCATCTCCGTGGCAGCAGTGCGGCGTGCTGCGCTGATCTGACGGCACATACCCTCGAGACGGTCGGGATAGTCGCAGAGGTAGCCGAGAATGTGCACACGGCGATCGCGTTTTTTGTCGTAGGCAGAGAATTCGACACCGTGGATGACGTCGATTCCGACACGCTTGCCGGCGATCACTGCGCGGGTTGCGCCGGCGATCGCATCGTGGTCGGTGATGGCAAGCGCGGTGATGCCGCGGCGCTTTGCCGTAGCGAGCAGTTCGTCAATGCCCATTGAGCCGTCGGAAATTTTTGTGTGGCAGTGCAAGTCGATAGCCATTTTACCCCTCCGTGAGATTATCCCCCTGAAACCGTATATCCATTCACCAACATAAGGGTATTATACTAAAATTATCCAAAAAAATCAACCTGAAAATGGCGAAAAACCTTGAAAAATTCACGTTTTCGTCAACTGCACAAATTCTCTTCACGTTGATGATGCCAATGTAGGCTGAATGTTACAAAAATCGACAAAAGGCGGTTGAAAACGGGCGTAAATCGTGCTATACTGTGTGTCGTAAACGAAGTTGAAAGGACAGATATTATGACGAAGATCGATATTTTTTCGGGCTTTTTGGGCGCGGGGAAGACCACGCTCATCAAAAAGCTTATTAAAGAAGCTTATACGGGGGAGAAGCTGGTTCTCATCGAGAACGAATTCGGTGAGATCGGCATCGACGGTGGCTTTTTGAAGGAGGCCGGCATTGAGATTACGGAGATGAACTCCGGTTGTATCTGCTGCAGTCTGGTTGGTGATTTCACCGAGGCGCTCGGCAAGGTGCTCGAGCGGTTCTCGCCTGACCGCATTCTTATCGAGCCGTCGGGTGTCGGTAAGCTTAGCGACGTCATACGTGCGGTGGAAAAGATCGCATCAGAGGATGTGAAGCTAAACAGCTTTACGACTGTCGCCGACGCGACCAAGTGCCACATTTATATGAAAAACTTCGGCGAGTTTTACAATGATCAGATCGAGCACGCGGGCTGTATCGTTCTCAGCCGTACCGACGGAATAACGCAAGAAAAGCTGACGGCTTGCGTTGAACTTCTGCGTGACCGCAACAAGGGCGTGACGATTATTACGACCCCGTGGTCGCAACTGGAGGGCGCGCAGATCCTGATGGCGATGGAACGGAAAAATACGCTTGAAGCGGCGATGGCTATGCTGGAGGAAGAGGAGGTCTGCCCCGAATGCGGACATCATCACCATCATAGCCACGATCACCACGAAGATGAGCATCACCATCAACACGATCACGATGAAGAGTGTCACTGCCATCATCACGAGGAGTATGGCGATCATCATCACCATCACGATGAGGAAGAGTGCCATTGTCATGAGCACGATCACGATCACGACCATCACCATCACCATGGACATCATCATCACCGCCACTACGCGGACGATGTGTTCACCAGTTGGGGTGCCGAGACGGCGATCGTTTACTCAAAGGCGGATATTCTGCACGCATTGGAGGCTCTGCAGGATGAACACCGCTTCGGCGCTGTCCTGCGCGCCAAGGGTATTGTTGCGGGTGAGGACGGACAGTGGATTCATTTCGATTATGTTCCCGGTGCTCCGGACGTTCGTGTCGGCGGTGCGGATGTGATCGGCCGTCTTTGCGTGATCGGCGCACAGCTCAACAAGGCGGCGGTCGCCGAGCTTTTTCGCTTACCCCACACCGAGGAGGCGTAAAATGGAAATCCCCGTTTATTTGTTCACCGGCTTTCTCGATGCCGGAAAAACCTCGTTCATTCAAGGGACGCTAGAGGATAAACGCTTCAACAGCGGTGAGCGCACGCTTGTTTTGCTGTGTGAGGAGGGGGAGACGGAGCTGGATGTCAGCCGTTACCCTTCCCAAAATGTCTATATTGAAACAATCGAAGAACCGGAACAGTTGACGGCAGAGAATCTGACTGCACTGCAAAAGAAGCATCGCGCACAGCGCGTCATAATTGAATATAACGGGATGTGGCTGCTCAGCACATTGTTCCAGAATATGCCCAAAAACTGGGTGATCTATCAGGAGATGCTGTTTGCAGATGCCAACACCTTTGCCGCGTACAACGCGAATATGCGCAATCTGGTCGTGGACAAACTCGGGTCACCTGAACTTGTGATCTTTAACCGCGCGCAAAAGGGGTTGGATAAAATGACCCTGCATAAGATCGTGCGCGGCGTAACCCGCCGTTCCGAAATCGCCTATGAATATAGTGAGAACGACGTGGAATACGACAACATTGAGGACCCGTTGCCCTTTGATAAGGATGCGGCGATGATCACGATAGAAGATAGTGATTATGCCTTGTGGTATCGGGATCTGTCAGAGGAGCTGAACGTTTACGACGGAAAAAAAGTAAAATTCAAAGGGCAAGTTATGGTCGATCGTTCCGTCCCCAAGGGCTGTTTTATCATCGGCAGACCGTTGATGACCTGCTGCGCTGATGATATTCGCTTTGCCGGCCTCGTGTGCGAGTGGACGGACGTGTCGACGCTCAAAAGCCGCGATTGGGTCGTGTTAGAAGCTTCGATAAGCATTCGTGAACACGCTTGCTATGGGCGTGTCGGGCCAGTGTTAACCGCGATAACGGTCGTTAAAACAGACGCTCCCGAAAATGAGGTCGCTACATTCTATTAATGCGCTAACGCATTAGCAGAGTTGCGAGTTTCGCTATAAACGGGACATTTGTGCGTGATATTTTGGCGTTTTTAACAGAAAACGCGGCGCGTTTTTTGCGAAACAGCCGAAAAAGAAATTTCCCCTTGCAAAAAGACCTTAGAAGGTGTATAGTTATATTGACAGCGGTCATTTTTGCCGTTTGTGCATTTTATCCACAGTGCGGCAACGCGCCGCTGGAATATAATTTTTTGGAGGTATATCGTTATGAACAAGGTAGAACTCATTGCCGCTGTTGCGGAGAAGGCTGGTCTGTCCAAGAAAGATGCCGAGAAGGCTGTTGCTGCTGTCGTTGGTTCCATCGAGGCCGCTCTGGTCGCCGGTGAGAAGGTCCAGTTGATTGGTTTCGGTACTTTTGAAGTCCGTGAGCGCGCTGCTCGCATGGGCCGTAACCCCCAGACCAAGGAAGCCATCAAGATCGCTGCTTCCAAGCAGCCCGTCTTCAAGGCCGGCGCGGCTCTGAAGAACGCTGTGAAATAAACACTGCACGATTAAAGCCGTCCGTTCGGACGGCTTTTTTTGTCATTGGGGGAGAAGAATTATGCGTTTAGATAAATATTTGAAAGTGTCTCGTTTGATCAAACGCCGTACGGTAGCCAACGAGGCGTGCGATGCGGGGAAGGTGCTTGTCAACGCGAAGCCTGCGCGGGCATCGTACGATGTGAAGGTGGGAGATGTGATTGAGATCACGCTCGGCGCCCGGCAACTGCGCGCACGCGTTATTGCCGTGCAGGAAACGGTAGCCAAAAACGATGCGGCAATGTTGTATGAAGTTTTACCTTGACTGAGCATACCCGCCTCTCTTTGTTCATACATATTCTTATGAATGGATGGAGGCGGCGCTATGGAACGTAACGATAAACAAATGCATACATCGCATCAGCTGATTATGCAGGAAAGGCAGCAGTTGGAATTGACAGGCGTGTCGGATGTGGACAGCTTTGATGAAACAACCGTTCTGGCATACACGCCGCTCGGGGAGCTGACGATCCACGGCAGTGGATTGCACATCCGACAGCTGGATCTTGCGTGTGGTTTGCTATCAATCGAGGGCAACATCCGCGCTCTGGAGTACGCTGACAGCCATAAAGGCGGCGGATTCTTTGGCCGCCTGTTTCGGTGATTTGCCGTGCCTGAGTGGATAGGACGGCATCAGGTCGCCCTGCTTATTGAGAGCGGCGCGCTTGGCGTATGCCTGGGATTTGTGTTTGATTGCTTTAATGTCTTGAGCAAAATGCGCCGTCGTAACCGATTGCCGGTCTTTCTTGGTGATGTCGCCTTTTTCGTGTTGGCAGCTTTAGTAACCTTTTTCTTTTCCTTAGCGGTGATGGATGGGCGGATGCATCCGCTTCTGTTTTTCGGTATTGCGATTGGTATGATTGTACAGCATCTAACCATCGGTAGGTTGTTCAGCCGTGCACTTTACCTGCTGCTGCGTTTTTTGTACCGTGTGTTTCGGACGGTTTTGTCGTGGATAACTATCCCGTTTCGGCTGGCAATGACGGCGATTTTTCGTGTTTTTTCACTCTTGCGGGAGAAAATAGGAAAAAGTGTAAAAAAAGCGCAAAAAAAATCACGTTTTTTTCAAAAAAACTCTTGAAATTTGTGCCGTTTGACTGTAGAATAGACAGTGTGAATTTATTTTGGCTATAGGATTGCATTGCGGGGGTGGCAATATGAGAACAGGGCGTCGTCAACGCAAAAAGAATAGTGCTTTGTTCCGTGTTGTCATAGTTGCGGTCGTAGCCTTCGGCTTTTTCAAACTGGTGCAGATCCAGATGCAGCTCAACGAGAAACAGGCGGAGATTGATGCGCTGGCGGAACGCAAAGCGGTCGAGGAAATCTATCTCGAGGATTTGCAAAATAAAGTCGACAATATTGATGAGAATTTAGAGCAATATTTGCGTGAGGACGGCTATATCGGTCCGTACGATCAGGTATATCAGTTCGTAAATTGACCTAGGGGGATTTTGGAAGTCTATGCAGTTAGAGGTTGGAGCGGTATTAGAGGGTAAAGTTACCGGTATTACCAAGTTTGGTGCGTTCGTCGAGCTCCCGGAAAAGAAGACCGGTATGGTCCATATTTCCGAGGTGGCTTCTACATACGTCAAGGAGATCCGAGACTTTATCACTGAGGGACAGACTGTCAAGGTGAAGGTGCTTAGCATTGGTGAGGGTGGTAAGATCAGCCTTTCAATGAAGAAAGCGTCGCCGCCTGCACCGCGCACTGTTGCACCGCGTCGCCAGACGTTTTCCGGTCGCCCTGATAACTTTGAATGGAACTCTTCTTCCTCTCGCAGCGAGAACTTTGAGGATATGATGAGCCGCTTTAAGGCTACCAGCGACGAGAAGTTTTCCGACATCAAGCGTTCGATGGATAGCAAGCACGGCGGATTTGCCCGCAAGACGCCCCGCGGCGGCCAATAAAAATCCGGATCATTTTGAAAGGGACCGCCTTTTCTCCGTCGGAGAAAATGTGTTCCCTTTCTTGCTGTTTAAGTGCGGTTGTGTGCCGCGCGTGTGATGAGAAAAGGAACGGGATTATGGAATTGATCGAATTTTGCGCTCCGTGCCTGTTTGGCATTGAGGGAATATTGGGCGATGAGTTACGCCGCATGGGCGCGGAGAATGTTCGCCCCGAGAACGGACGGGTGCTGTTTAACGGTGATCTGTCGATGCTTGCGCGGGCGAATATCTCCTCGCGTTATGCTGAACGAATTCTGATTGTGCTCGGCCGGTTTGCCGCGCGGTCTTTCGATGAGCTGTTCGAAGGCGTGCGCGCGCTGTCGTGGGAACGTTGGATCGGTCGTGCAGATGCGTTCCCTGTGAAGGGATGGTCGCTCAATTCTAAGCTCCACAGCGTTCCCGACTGCCAGTCGATCATCAAAAAGGCGATCGTGGAACATCTGCGCGATGCATACGATACGCGTTTTCTCAATGAAACGGGCTGTAAATGTCAAGTGCAGTTCACGATACTAAAGGATGAGGCGACGCTGATGTTGGATACCAGCGGCGCCGGATTGCACAAGCGTGGTTATCGCACAGTCGCCGGCGGCGCGCCGATCAAAGAAACGCTGGCGGCGGCGATCGTCGATGTGACCCGCGCGCGGCGCGCACAGCTTGTCTGTGATCCCTGCTGCGGTTCGGGAACCCTGATAATTGAGGCGGCGCTCGCGGCCAAGGGTATTGCACCGGGTATTCGTCGAGGTTTCTCGGCGATGCATTGGGGTAGCATTCCGGAGGATGTTTGGAAACAGGAGCGTACGCGTGCACGGGAATTCGAGCGCGATGTGACCTTTGCGGCACGAGGTGGAGATATTGACGCTGAGGTGCTGAAATTAGCGAAAGAGAACGCGCAAAAAGCGGGTGTAGGGAGTTGTATATCCACCGCGCAGACGGATATCCGTTCGTTTGTGCCCGATGGTGACAGCGGCACGGTGCTGTGCAACCCGCCGTACGGCGAGCGACTGCTGGACGTAAAGGCGGCGGAAGAACTTTACCGCGTGATGGGTAAGGTGTTTGCACCAAAAGCCGGTTGGAGTTATGCGATCATCAGTCCGCACGAACAGTTCGAGGAGCTGTTCGGTCGTCCCGCAGATAAACGCCGCAAGCTCTATAACGGTATGCTGAAATGTCAGCTTTATATGTATTATAAATAAGGATCGTTAAAAGGAGGCGTGTCGTATGCGTCACGTATTCATTCTCAATCCATGTGCGGGGAAAAAGCAATTTGCTCTGTCTCTTCGCGAGCAGATCGTAACATATTTCTCCGCTCACCCTGAAGAAGAGTATTGCATCCGTTTAACTGATGCGGTAGGCGCTGCCACCCGTATCGCGCAGGAAGAATGCGCCAAAGGGGATCGCGTGCGACTGTACGCCTGCGGAGGGGACGGAACCTTGCAGGAGACGGCGAGCGGCATGCCGCAGGGCGGCGATGCCGAACTGACGGTCGTTCCTTGCGGCTCCGGTAACGACTACGTGCGAACGTTTGGCGGTAGTGATGTTTTCCTTGATCTGCCCGCGCTCATTGAGGGCGTAGCGATTCCTGTGGATGCTGTCGACTGTGATGGGAAGTTGTCGCTCAACATTGCGGCGATCGGTATGGACGCTAAGGTAGCGGCAAAGATGAACCGCTATAAGCACCTGCCCGGCGTGAGTGGCTCGCTCGCGTACAATCTCGCGATTGTGGACGTATTTTGTCATCCGATCGGGGATGAAATGAATATCGTTATCGAGAGCGAGAACGGCACGGTCGAGCGAAGCGACAAGTATTTCCTTGCATTGGCGGCGAACGGGCAGTATTACGGCGGCGGCTACCGCGGCGCGCCGCACGCGATTGAGGATGACGGCTTACTGGATTTTGTGCTGGTCAAGAAGATTAGTCGCTTCCGTGTGTTGCCTTTCCTTAAGAAATACAAAGCGGGCAACTATGACGATTTATCCTATTGTGAGCACATTCGCGGCACAGCGATGTCCGTCACCGCAAAAAAAGACACCTACTGCACGGTTGACGGCGAATGTGCCTGTTCCAACAAGATGTCGTTTACCATCTTACCGAGCGCCTATCGTTTTGTCGTCCCTGCGGCGGTTGTCGAGGCGAAAAAGGCGGCACACGAGGTCATCGATGGGGCGTTTGTTGCATCTGCTTTATGAACAATTTTTTAAAAAATGAAAAATGTTCCAAAATATACTTGATTTTTCAAAAAAATGGGGTACAATAGAGTTAGCACTCGAGATAGGAGAGTGCTAACTTTTGTTTGGTAATATTATTTAGGAGGCTTACTTATGTCTATTAAACCGTTGGCAGACCGTGTGGTTCTGCGCTTTGTCGAAGCTGAGGAGACCACCAAGAGTGGCATTATCCTCGCCGGTGCGGCGAAGGAGAAGCCCCAGGTGGCGGAAGTGATCGCTGTTGGCCCCGGCGGTAATGTCGAGGGCAAGGAGGTCACGATGTACGTCAAGATCGGCGATAAGGTGCTGATCTCCCGTTATGGTGGCACGGAAGTGAAACTGGACAACGTGGAGTACACCATCGTTCGCCAGAATGATATTCTTGCGATCGTTGAATAAAGATATCGTTCGGTTCAGACAATATTTGGAGGTAGAGTAATTATGGCAAAAGAAATTCTGTACGGCGAAGACGCCCGCAAGGCCCTGCAGGCCGGTGTGGATCAGCTCGCCAACACCGTGAAGATCACCCTCGGCCCGCGTGGTCGCAACGTGGTGCTGGATAAAAAGTTCGGCGCTCCGCTCATCACCAACGACGGTGTTACCATCGCCAAGGAGATCGAGCTGGACAACGCGTTCGAGAATATGGGCGCACAGCTCGTCAAAGAGGTCTCGATCAAGACTAATGACGTGGCGGGCGACGGCACCACCACCGCGACCCTGCTCGCGCAGGCGCTTATCCGCGAGGGTATGAAGAACGTTGCCGCGGGTGCGAACCCGATGGGCGTCAAGAAGGGCATTCAGGCGGCGGTAAACGCTGTTGTGGAGGAGGTCAAGGCTAACTCTAAGAAAGTCAGCGGCACCGAGGATATCGCCTCTGCGGCGACCATCTCTGCGGGTGATGCGGTCATCGGTCAGCTTATCGCTGAGGCGATGGAGAAGGTCTCTGCGGATGGCGTGATTACCGTCGAAGAGTCCAAGACAGCGGATACCTACACCGAGGTTGTTGAGGGCATGCAGTTTGACCGAGGCTATATTACGCCTTATATGGTCACCGATACCGATAAGATGGAAGCGGTCATCGACGACGCGTATTTGCTCATCACCGATCGTAAGATCTCCAACATTCAGGACATTCTGCCGCTGCTCGAGCAGATCCTGCAGTCCGGCAAGAAGCTGGTTATCATCGCGGAGGATGTTGAGGGCGAGGCGCTGTCAACGCTCATCGTCAACCGTCTGCGCGGCACCTTCACCTGTGTCGCAGTCAAGGCCCCCGGCTTTGGTGATCGCCGCAAGGAGATGCTGCAGGATATCGCGATCCTCACCGGCGGTCAGGTGATCTCCGAGGAGCTCGGTCTGGATATTAAAGAGACCTCGATTATGCAGCTTGGTCGCGCTCGTCAGGTTAAGGTGACCAAGGAGAACACGGTCATCGTTGACGGCATGGGTGACAGCGATATGATCAAGGCGCGCGTGGCGCAGATCCGTTCGCAGATCGAGACCACCACGTCCGACTTCGACCGTGAGAAGCTGCAGGAGCGCTTGGCGAAGCTCGCCGGCGGTGTTGCGGTCATTAAGGTCGGCGCAGCGACCGAAATCGAGATGAAGGAGAAGAAGTTGCGCATCGAAGACGCGCTGGCTGCCACTAAGGCGGCTGTTGAAGAGGGTCTCGTCGTCGGCGGCGGCGTGGCGCTCATCAATGCTTCCAAGGTGCTGCTCCCGATGCTGGAGACGGCGGAGGGCGATGAGAAGACAGGTGTTCAGATCGTACTCAAGTCCCTTGAGGAGCCCGTTCGTCAGATCGCGCTCAACGCGGGTCTCGAGGGAAGCGTGATCATCGACAAGATCCGCACCGCTGACAAGAAGAACTACGGCTACAACTTCGCCACCGAGGAGTTTGTGGATATGTTCGCGGCGGGTATCGTCGACCCGACGAAGGTTACCCGTTCGGCTCTGCAGAATGCGGCGTCCGTCGCGGCAATGGTGCTGACCACCGAGTCGCTGGTTGCCGACAAGAAGGAGCCCCTGCCGCCCGCGCCGCCCGCGGGTGCCGGAATGGACGGTATGTATTAAGATAATGCAAGAAAAAGTCGAATGCAGTTTTGCATTCGGCTTTTTCTCTTGTATATTGCAGGGTTTTGTGGTACAATACATCCAGCAACCGTAAACGGAGGGTCACGATGAATAAATTAGCTGGATTACAACCTGAACGGGTATTTCATTATTTTGAGGAACTCGCGGCGATCCCGCACGGCTCTGGGAACACCGCCGCGATCAGCGCCTACTGCGTGGCATTCGCCGAGGCGCACGGCCTTGCTCATGTGCAGGACACGCTCGGCAATGTGATTATCAAGAAAGCCGCAACAGCCGGTTATGAGGATCATCCCGCCGTCATTCTCCAAGGGCATTTAGATATGGTTTGCGAGAAAGCGCCAGACTGCACCATTGATTTCGAGAAAGATGGACTGGAGCTCGCAGTCGACGGCGATTGGCTGTTTGCCGAGGGCACGACTCTTGGCGGCGACGACGGTATTGCGGTGGCGATGGCGTTGGCGATTCTAGATGCGGACGACTTGCCGCATCCGCCGCTCGAGGTGCTGCTTACTGTCGATGAGGAGATCGGTCTCTTGGGTGCTGCTGGCTTGGATGGTGCAGCCTTGGATGGACGTTTGCTCATTAATATTGATTCTGAGGAAGAGGGCGTACTGACGGTTAGCTGCGCGGGCGGTTTGCGCGCTGATGTCGCTCTGCCGATCGAGCGTATCTACAATTACTGGAACACCTATAAGATTACGGTTGATGGACTGCAGGGCGGTCATTCCGGCGTCGAGATCGACAAGGGGCGTCTCAATTCCAATGTCGTGATGGGGCAGTTCCTGCAAACGCTGGAGACCTATCGCATCGTCCGCATTGAAGGAGGTCAGAAAGATAACGCCATACCGTGCAAGACGACCTGTGTGCTTGCCGCGACGAAGGATATCACCCCGTTTGGCGCAGCCTATGCACAGGAGCATCGTATTGAGGGGGATTCTAACCTAACGGTGACGGTCGAGCACGCGATCGCGGAGAATTATACGATGACTGATGAAGCCACGCGGCGTGTTGTGGAGTTTCTGACAACAGTGCCGAACGGCATTATCTCGATGAGCGAGTCGATCGACGGCTTGGTGCAGACCTCGCTCAATCTTGGAATTCTCAAGACAGAGGGCGACGCGGTCAAGGCGAGCTTTGGTCTGCGCAGCAGCGTCGGCGAAGAGAAAGCGGCGTTGCTCGCGCGTGTGAAGACGGTCGCGCAATCCTGTGGCGGCCGTTGCGAATCAAGCGGCGATTATCCTGCGTGGGAATATTGCAAGGAGTCTCGTCTGCGCGACACGATGTGCGCGGTTTGGAAGAGGATGTACGGCTCTCAGGCGAAGGTTGTCGCAATTCATGCAGGTCTTGAGTGCGGCTATCTGTGCGATAAACTGCCCGGTCTTGACGCCGTGTCCATCGGCCCCGATATGCAGGATATCCACACCTGCCGCGAGCGGCTGTCGATTTCTTCCGTCGAGCGCGTTTATCGCTATGTTTGCGAGATTCTGAAGAGCTTATAACAATAGCAAAAAGCGGAGAGCGTATTGCTCTCCGCTTTTTCGTTTGTTATTTCCACTCGATGAAGTGGTAGCTGTCGAGAATCTGGAAATAGCGTGCCAGCCGCTCATACAGCGGATGAGCTTCTTCGCCAAAATGCTCGTCGACGAGCTTGCCGAGTTCGGTGATGCTCTTTTCACCATCCAGCAACGGCCAGACAAAGCTTCCCATCGTATCCAGATGGATGTAGCTGGTTTTCGGGCGACCAAACAGCTTTTGCGCTAGTCGATTCGCCCAACCGGCGTTTTCGATCTCGAGCGTTACGATTCCCGCGTTGTCCGTCGTCCAAGGGATGGATGCGGGACGGCAGGGGATACGTTCCAGATAGTTCTCGGGGATGATGATCGGTTTTTTCTTCATATTATTCTTCCGTCTTCTTCGGCTGCTTTTTCCAGATGGTGAAAGCGAGCAGAGAGAGGATGATCAGTGCGAAAACGATCACCGAGCCGATGGTGGCAGCCCATTCAGGCAGGTTGAGCTTGCCGGACAGATCCAGTAGCTCGCCAACACCGAACACCGCGAGGATGGCCAGCAGAATGCCGACCAAGCCTTCACCCGCGATCATACCGGAGCAGAAGAGGATACCGTTGCTGACCGTCTGCTCTTTGTTGTCACCCTCCTTCATCTTATCGAAGAACCAACGGATGACACCGCCGACCATAATGCAGGCGTTGAGTTGTACGGGCAGATAGATACCGATGGCAACGGGCAGAACCGGGATGCCGAGGATCTCGACAACGACCGCCAGACACACACCGATGAGGATCAGACCCCAGGGCAGGTTGCCGCTCATAATGCCTTCAATGACCATCTTCATCAGCGTCGCCTGCGGAGCAGCAAGCTCGGCAGAGCCAAAGCCCCAAGCGCTATCCAGCAGGTTGAGGGTTGCGCCGATTGCCAGCGCCGATGCGACAACACCGATGACCTCGCCGATCTGCTGCTTTTTCGGCGTCGCGCCGAGCAGATAACCGGTCTTAAGGTCTTGCGAGGTGTCGCCGGAGATCGCTGCGACGATGCAGATAATCGAGCCGATGGCGATTGCTGCTTGCATACCGTCCGCACCGGCTTCGCCGGTGAGCTTGAGGATCAGCGTGGCGATGAGCAGCGTTGCAATCGCCATACCCGAAACGGGGTTGTTACTGCTACCGACCAAGCCGACCATGCGGGAAGAAACGGTCGCGAAGAAGAAGCCGAAGATGACCACGATGATCGCGCCGATCAGCGACACAGGGATCGCAGGCACCAGCCATACGGCCAGTGTCAGGACAAGGATGGCAATGAGCACGATCTTGAGGTTGATATCCTGCTCGGTACGAGCGGCGCTCGCGCCGGAGGAGACCGAGAAGCCCTTGATGGCATCGCGGAAGGTGCGTACGATGAGCGGCAGAGACTTGATCAGGCTGATGATACCGCCTGCAGCCAGAGCACCCGCACCGATGTAGCGGATGTAGGTGCTCCAAATGCCTTCGGCGCCGCTCGCGGCGAAGATCTCGCCGATGGTCTCGGTGCCGGGGTACATCAGCATATTACCGCCAAACAGCACGATCAGCGGGATGAGAATAACCCAGCTGATGATGCCGCCCGCGAACATATAGGACGAGATGCGGGGGCCGCAGATGTAACCGACGCTCATCACGGCGGGGTAGATCTGCGTGCCGATCGTACCGGGGTAGTTCTTCAGAGAACCGCGCAGGTTGACCTCGCTCGGCACAAGCTTCAGGCCGTCGATGATAAACTTGAACAGCGCAGCAAAGCCCATACCCGCGAATACGGTGGAGGCGTTAGCGCCGCCTTTTTCGCCGGCGAGCAGCACTTCGGCGCAGGCCTGTCCTTCGGGATAGGGCAGAGTGCCGTGCTCGCGTACGATGAGCGCATTGCGCAGCGGCACCATGAAGAACACGCCGAGCAGACCGCCGATGAGGGCGATGAGGGTGATCTCAACGAGACCGGGCTTTTCCATCACGCCTTCACGTGCCCACAGATACAGAGCGGGAAGGGTGAAGATTGCACCAGCGGCAAGGGATTCACCGGCAGAGCCGATGGTCTGCACGAGGTTGCTTTCGAGGATGGAGTTCTTGCGCATAATAACGCGAATGACTCCCATCGCGATAACGGCAGCGGGGATAGAAGCCGACACCGTCATACCGACGCGAAGACCAAGGTAGGCGTTCGCGGCACCGAATATAACCGCCAGCAGGATGCCCATAATGACCGACGTTACCGTCAGTTCGGGTGTGACCTTGTTGGCAGGAATATACGGCTGAAATTCTTTTTTCTCTTCCATAGTATTCTCCTGTTCAGATATATTAAAAAGACAACCTCAAGGATTGTATTTTCCAAAAAACATACTCAATAATTTTACCATACACAATATCATGTTGTCAATAATACTACTTATAGAAATAATGGGAAGAAGATTATTATTTTTTTGCAAAAAACAAGGTAACATCTGCGTCGTTTCTTACCATACACCAAAAACAAAGAACCCAACCAAATGGTTGGGTTCTTTGTTTTTGGTGCGGATAAGAGGACTTGAACCTCCACCGAGTTGCCCCGACTAGAACCTGAATCTAGCGCGTCTGCCAATTCCGCCATATCCGCATATTCTATTGTGTTCTCGGCTGATCGCCGCGGAACGAATAGAATTATAACGCGAGAAGATCGGTTTGTCAAGGGCTTTTTAAAAGTTTTTTTAAAATCCTAAAAATAATCCGAGTTACCCGTTTGCGCCGAATAACTGCACCCAGTAGAAGTGTCCTTTGTGTTCGAGACAGGCGATGCTGACATGCGTGAAGGCAGGGTTCAAAATATTCTTTTTGTGCTCAGTAGAGTTCATCCAAGCGTCAAAGATGCCTTGCACGACAGAGTTTTCGTCAGTGGGAATGGCATTTTTACCGAGGTTTTCTCCGCGTGTATTATAGCTGGCACCCTCTTCATCGTATACAGTGTCCCATTTGTCATGGTCGGGGCGTTCGTGCTCAAAGTCAATCGTAATCTCTTTAGCGCGGATGTCGGCAGCATTCATCATCTTGCCGTTATCCATCTTAAGTTCATTGAGGCCGGCCTTTTTACGTACCTCGTTGATTAGCTTTAGAACTTCGTTCTCTTTATCGTGATGGAATTTGTTTTCAATATTCGGTGTGTCGTGCTGTTTCTTTTTGACATTAATGGAGTACTCACAGGTTAATACCGAGCCGTTTTCGTGCTCATATACAATTGTCAACTTTTTTGTGCCGGGATTTCTCGTGTTGAAGCCCATGACTCTGAAGCCACTGCTTATAGTATCGCTTGATCCGTCGCTGTATAAGCGGTTAATTGTCAGACCGGTAGTGTTAAGCTGTTGGTCGCCGGAGATATAGGTCGTCTTATTCGGCATTTTGTTGATGGATATGCCGGTGATATACTTTGACGAAGCAGGGATGTTCTGTTGAACAGAAGGTGTCTTTTGCGTAGATGTAGTTGAATTGGTAGCCTTTGATGGGGCATTAACAGTTGAGGTAGTAGATGCAGCGCCGTCGGATGTTTTGCTTTCCCCCGTAGCGGCTGTGCTTTGTGTTGTTGAGGATCCTTCTTTGCTGGAAGATGTATTCATAACATTAGAAAAGGCATTTTCAATCGCTGAATCCACACCGTCAGGGATGGCGATGCTACTACCGTTCTCATCACGAACGGTGATGTCGATTGAACAACCGCTCAACAGAGTAAAGCACAGAATGGCGCTCATAGCAATGCGGATTTTTTTCAAAATAGTTCCTCCTCAATGAATAATCAACGTCTTGGATAATACTGTTCAAAAATGCAGGTGTCAAATTTTTTAAGTGCAGTCGCTTCCTGCTCTTTGTCAGTGATCGTCCAAGCGACGGTCATTGGGCGGAATAGGGAACGGCAAAACTTAAAAGCGAATTTGTTTCGGTATTTGTAGTCGTACGCAATAAAATCCGGTTTGGTGAGGAAGTTGGTTAATAGCGCGCCGAGAGCAACGCCTTGCCAAAAGTTTACCTCGTCAACGTCGTCGTAGCAAGTGGAGAGGATGCCGCGTATGACCTGCGGCTGGTTCTTACGAAACCACTGTACCATAAACGGATTGAAGGACTCAATGCACAGCGGCCCTTTATATTTCTCGAGCAGAGGCCACGCTTCAGCGCACAGCGAGGTGTCATTGTTGGCACCATAGCTTTTGATTTCGCAGAGAACAGGCGTGTCGCCGAGCAGCTCGAGTGCGTCCGTAAGCAGTGGGATGTGCTCGTTGCCGCCTTGAAGCGTTAACAATTGGAGTTCCTCATAGGTAAGCGCGTCAACACGCTTATTAACACCGCACATACGGGATAAGTCCTTGTCGTGGAAGACGACAATCTGTCGATCGGCGGTGAATTGGATGTCAAATTCGACACCAAAACCTGCCTTCTTTGCTCTTTCAAAGGCGGCGAGGGAGTTTTCGGGAGCCTCGCCATCCTCGGTATGCAGGCCTCGGTGTGCGAAAAACGTGCGGTTGAACGGCTCGCTATTGCGACGACGCCGCGGGGCGATGGCATACAAGAATAGGCACGCCACCAATACGACTAAGCCGAGCAGAATATACACAGTTACCATGGATCAATCCTCGGTATCGAAGTTCTCCAGCAGAGACTTCTTGGTCGGGGCGACAGTGTCGCCGTGGCGTACGAATAGCATCGTAACAAAGGACGCGGCAACGAACAGCGCGGAATACAGAAACAGTACCTTGTAGCTCACGTTTTCAAGCAATGCGCCGGCTGCGATGGGGGTGATGGTCTGCGCCGCCATCGAGAAGGTGTAGTAGTATCCGGTGAAACGGCCGACGTCCGACAGATGGCACATCTCGACGACCATCGGCAGGGAGTTGACGCTGATCGCCGCCCAGGAGAAGCCAACCAGAATAAAAATCAGGTACAGAATAGGCGAAAAGCTGTTGGCGTACAGGGTGTACAGATAGGCGGCAGCAAAGCAGCTTGCGAGCACCGCCGTGCCGAGCAGGATGGATTTTTTACGACCGATCTTTGCGGAGAGATGCCCGATCGGGATATACGAAACAATCGCACCGGCCGTGGCAATCGTCAGGCAAAGGCTGGCATCGCCGAGAGCCATACCCCAAGCCTGACCCGCAAAGGTGGTAAACCAGGTTGTAATGCCGTTGTAGCCGAAGAACCACAAAAACACCGAGATCAGCAGGAAAACAAGGCTCTTGACGACGGGCTTTGCGAGCTTTTCCTTCGCCGTGGTTTCGGTGACCTCGGCTTCGTCGGTGTCATACTGCTTAGCCTCGGCGACCAGCTTCGGTTCGTTGACGGTCAGTCGCAGCACCAGCACGGCGACAGCCATAATGCCTGCCACGACCGCAAACAGCAGAAAATAATCGACGTGTTCCACGTTGCCGATACGCTTGTTGGAGTACAGCACGCTGGAAACGATCAGGTACAGAATACCGCCGGCAGCGCCCATCAGGTTGATGACCGCATTGCCCTTACTACGCAGGGGCTTGGGCGTCACGTCAGGCATCAGCGCAACCGCGGGAGAGCGGTAGGTGCCCATCGTGATAAGCAAGACACCCAAAACGATGATGAAAGCAATTAACTTCCATTCCGCGGGAGCGGCGGCGTAGCTTTTATCAATGAGTGGCAGAGTGAGCATCAGCAGCACAGCGGCGATGGTGCCGTACTGGACGAACGGCATACGACGACCGATGCGGGTGTTGCACTTATCAGACAGCGATCCGAAGAAGGGAAGAAGAAACAGTGCCAGCACGTTGTCCGCGGCCATGATGGCGCCCGATATTGTTTCGCCGATGCCGAAAGTACCGGTCAGAATCTTCGGAATGACACCATCGTACATCTGCCAGAACGCTGAGATGGAGAGGAATGCAAGACCGACAAGAAATGTCCGCTTGTAATTCAGTTTCATTTTATAAATTCTCCTTTTGCGTGTAGGGGTTATTCATCGCAACAGGGATCGTGCTTTTTAACGACCGGATCGGGGGACAGATCGGGAGCGGTAGAATCACCGAGACCGGAGGCTTCGCTGAACATCACGTCTCGCTTAACAGCGTTGACCGTGTCGGTGGGGACGATGATTTTGGAGGCGCGACCGTCCGCCATACGGACGAGGGCTTCATATTTCTTGAGTTCCAGCACGGCCGCGTCCGCGCCGGCCTCGCGCAGCATACGGATACCTTCCGCTTCTGCCTGGCGGGCGAGCATAACGGCTTTCGCTTCGCCTTCGGCGCGGGCGATACAGGCGTCGCGCTCGCCTTCAGCGGCCAGGATCGCTGCACGCTTTTCACCTTCAGCGCGGGTGATGGCGGCGGCCTTGTGACCCTCTGCTTGCAGCAGGGTCTCGCGGCGGTCGCGCTCAGCCTTCATCTGTTTTTCCATCGCCATCTGGATTTCTTTCGGCGGGATGATGTTCTTGAGTTCCACGCGCCCGACCTTGATGCCCCACTGATCGGTGGCATCGTCGAGGATGGCAGTCATTTTGCCGTTGATGGTGTCACGGGAAGTGAGGGTGCCGTCAAGCTCCAGTTCGCCGACGAGGTTACGCAGGGTCGTCGCGGTGAGGTTGGCGAGAGCGTTGATCGGGTTGACAACACCATAGGTGTACAGCTTGGCATCAAAAATACGGTAATACACGACCGTGTCGATCTGCATCGTGACGTTATCCTTCGTGATCACAGGCTGGGGAGGGGAGTCGAGCACCTGCTCTTTTAGCGTGATCTTTTTTGCGACACGCTCGAAGAAGGGGACCTTCAGGTGCAGACCGGCGCCCCAGGTGCAGCGGTATTTTCCGAGGAACTCGGTGACATACTCGTGCGCCTGCGGTACAACGCGAAGGTTGCAGAGAAGGACGATGAGAATGAGAACGATAATGCTGATGACGTATTCCATAATAAAATCTCCTTTCGTACGCACAATTACATACAAATAAATTATACCATATTCCTAAGGATTATGCAAGAATGATTTCATCGTTGCACCACGCCGGAGAATATGGTATGATATCGGAAGGAAGGGGCGTGAACCGATGCAACAAAAGTATCTGTTGTTTGATCTTGACGGAACCTTAACCGATCCCGGCGAGGGGATCACCAACTCCGTTATGTATGCGCTGGATAAGTTCGGCATTACCATCAAGGAGCGGCGGGAATTGTATCCGTATATCGGTCCGCCGTTGACGGATTCCTTTATGCGTTATCACGGGTTGTCGCCCGCTCAGGCAGAGGAGGCTCTGGCGCACTACCGGACGTATTTTGGGGATAGGGGAATGTTCGAAAACGTCCCGTACGACGGCATAGCAGCGTTGCTTGAAAGCTTGCAGAGAAAAGGCTACACCTTGCTGATTGCCACCTCGAAGCCGGAGGAATTTACCATACAAATTCTGCAACATTTTTCCTTGGATAAATACTTTGCCTTTGTAGCAGGAAACACGCTGGACGAGAGTCGCCCAACAAAGGCGTCGGTGATCGCTTATCTGCGTGAACGCTATCCCGAAATTTGTGCTAAAAATGCCGTTATGATCGGCGACCGCAAATACGACATTGAGGGCGCGCGGCAAAACAGTCTTCCTTCCATCGGCGTGTTGTACGGCTATGGGTCACACGAGGAACTGGAAACAGCGGGTGCGACGGCCATTGCAGCCGACCTTGCCGAATTATTATCCGTTATCGAGCAGTTGTTACCCTGAAAATCGGTTTTTTGTTAAAAATTTCGCGATTTTGCCCTTTACAATATAAATCAAGTGTGTTAATATATATGGTGGTGTGTCGGGGTTTTGTGATCCCGTGCATAAAGACCAATATTATATTCCCAAAAGGAGGACATATCTATGGCAAGAAAGTTTAAGACCATGGACGGTAACAACGCTGCGGCTCACGTGTCCTATGCGTTTACCGAGGTTGCGGGCATCTATCCGATCACCCCTTCCAGCCCCATGGCCGACTATGTGGACCAGTGGGCTGCCGCCGGTCTGAAGAACATCTTCGGTACGACCGTTAAGGTGTCCGAGATGGAGTCTGAGGCGGGTGCCGCCGGTACCGTGCACGGCTCTCTGAACGCTGGTGCGCTGACCACCACTTACACGGCGTCTCAGGGTCTGTTGCTGATGATCCCCAATATGTACAAGATCGCGGGTGAGCTGCTGCCCTGCGTGTTCCACGTGTCTGCCCGTACGGTGGCTTCTCACGCGCTGAACATCTTCGGCGATCACTCCGACGTTTTGGCTTGCCGTCAGACCGGTTTTGCGATGCTGGCCGAGACCAACACGCAGGAGGTTATGGACCTGGGTGCTGTTGCGCACTTGGCGACCATCAAGGGCCGCGTGCCTTTCATCAACTTCTTTGATGGTTTCCGCACCTCTCACGAGATCCAGAAGATCCAGGTCTGGGATTATGAAGACCTTAAGGAAATGTGCGATATGGACGCTGTCGCTGAGTTCCGCAAGCGCGCGCTCAACCCCGAGCGTCCCGTGATGCGCGGTTCTCACGAGAACGGCGACATCTTCTTCCAGCATCGTGAGGCCTGCAACAAGTACTATGATGCGATCCCTGCGATCGTTGAGGAGTATATGGGCAAGGTCAACGAGAAGCTGGGTACTGACTATCAGCTCTTCAACTACTACGGTGCTCCCGATGCTGAGCGCGTCATCATTGCGATGGGCTCCATCTGCGACGTGATCGAAGAGGTTATCGACTATATGGTCGCCAAGGGTGAGAAGGTCGGTCTGGTGAAGTGCCGTCTGTATCGTCCCTTCTGTGCGGACAGACTGTCTGCGGCTATCCCTGCGACGGTTAAGAAGATTGCGGTTCTCGATCGCACCAAGGAGCCCGGTGCTCTGGGCGAGCCCATGTATCTGGACGTTGTTACCGCTCTGGCGACGCAGGGCCGTGGCGACATCCGTATCATTGGCGGCCGCTATGGTCTGGGTTCCAAGGATACGCCTCCTTCCAGCGTGTTCGCTGTGTACGACGAGTTGGCTAAGGACGCGCCCAAGGCGCAGTTCACCATCGGTATCGTGGACGACGTAACCGGCCTCTCCCTCGAGGAGAAGGAAGCGCCCAACACCGCTGCTGAAGGCACCATCGAGTGCAAGTTCTGGGGTCTGGGCGGCGACGGTACCGTCGGCGCGAACAAGAACTCCATCAAGATCATCGGCGACCACACCGATAAGTATGTGCAGGCGTACTTCCAGTACGACTCCAAGAAGACCGGCGGTATCACCATCAGCCACCTGCGCTTTGGCGATAAGCCGATCAAGAGCCCCTACTACGTCAACAAGGCGGACTTCGTGGCTTGCCACAACCCGTCCTATGTTCTCAAGGGCTACAAGATGGTCAATGATGTTAAGCCCGGCGGTGTCTTTATGATCAACTGCCAGTGGAGCGCCGAGGAACTCGACAAGCACATGCCTGCTGAGGCGAAGCGCTACATCGCGAAGAACAACATCCAGCTCTACACCATCAACGCCATCGACCTGGCGATTGAGATCGGTATGGGCAAGCGTACCAACACCATCCTGCAGTCTGCGTTCTTCACGCTGGCGAACGTTATGCCGCAGGCCGAGGCCATCCAGTATATGAAGGATGCTGCCACCAAGTCCTACTCTAAGAAGGGTATGGATATCGTTGAGATGAATCACAAGGCGATCGATGCCGGCGCTACCGCGTTCGTGAAGATCGATGTGCCTGCCGCTTGGGCGACCGCTGAGGACAACGTTGTTGTTGAGTCTGAGAATGGTCCTGCTAAGCTGGTTAAGATGGTTGATAACATCATGAAGCCCGTTGGCAAGATGGACGGCGACAGTCTGCCTGTTTCCGCTTTCATCGACCACGCTGACGGTACCTTCGAGCAGGGTGCTTCCGCTTATGAGAAGCGCGGCGTTGCCGTGATGGTTCCCGAGTGGAATCCCGACACCTGTGTTAAGTGTAACCGTTGCTCCTTCGTTTGCCCCCATGCCACCATTCGTCCCTTCGCGATGAGCGATGAGGAAGTTGCGGCGGCTCCCGAGGCGATGAAGAAGCATGCTAAGCCCGTCGTGAAGACCAACTACACCTACACTCTCGCGGTTTCTCCGCTGGATTGTATGGGTTGTGGCGTCTGCGTCGGTGTCTGCCCGACCAACTCTCTGACGATGGTCGCTCAGGATAGCCAGGCCGCTCAGCAGGAAGTCTTCGACTACTGCGTTGAGAAGGTTTCCGAGAAGCCCGAGGTTTGCGGCAACACCGTGATCGCCAGCCAGTTCAAAAAGCCGCTGCTTGAGTTCTCCGGCTCCTGCGCAGGTTGTGCTGAGACCGCTTATGCTCGTCTAATCACTCAGCTGTTCGGCGATCGTATGTATATCTCCAACGCTACCGGTTGCTCCTCCATTTGGGGTGGCCCTGCTGCTACCTCTCCGTACACCACCGATGCGAAGGGCTTCGGCCCTGCTTGGGCGAACTCCCTCTTCGAGGACAACGCTGAGCACGGCTTCGGTATGTACCTCGGCCAGAAGGCCGTCCGCGCTCGTCTGATCGAGCAGGTCAAGGAGATGGCTGCTTCCGACAAGGCGTCTGCTGAGTTTAAGGCGGCTGCTGAGGAGTATCTGAACACCGCTGAAGACGGTGCGAAGAACACCGCTGCGACCAACGCGCTGATCGTTGAGCTGGAGAAGGCCGCTACTGCCGGCTGCCCGACCGCTCCTGCGATCCTTGCTGATAAGGAATTCCTGTCCAAGAAGTCCGTGTGGATCTTCGGCGGCGACGGCTGGGCGTACGACATCGGCTTCGGTGGTCTGGACCACGTGCTGGCTTCTGGTGAGGATGTCAACGTGATGGTCTTCGATACCGAGGTGTACTCTAACACCGGCGGTCAGGCCTCCAAGGCGTCCAACATCGGTCAAGTGGCGCAGTTCGCCGCTGCCGGTAAGGCGATTGCCAAGAAGAGTCTCGCTGAGATCGCGATGAGCTACGGCTACATCTACGTCGCGCAGATCGCTATGGGCGCTGATATGAACCAGACCATCAAGGCGATTGCCGAGGCCGAGGCCTATCCGGGTCCGTCGCTGATCATCGGCTACTCTCCCTGCGAGATGCACTCCATCAAGGGTGGTATGGTCAACTGCCAGGCCGAGATGAAGAAGGCCGTGGATTGCGGCTACTGGAATATGTTCCGCTTCAACCCCGCTGCTAAGGCGGAGGGTAAGAACCCCTTCACTATGGATAGCAAGGAGCCCACGACCAGTTATCGCGACTTTATCATGAACGAAGCTCGTTATTCTTCGCTGACTCGTTCCTTCCCGGATCGCGCCGACGCGCTGTTCGATAAGGCCGAGGAGGCCGCCAAGGCTCGTTACGAGCATTTGGTGCGTCTGGGCGAACTGTACGCGCAGAATGTCTGATAGGTCTAACTGATTAAAATATCCCTTCCGTCTCGGCGGAAGGGATGTTTTTTGTCAAAAAGGGCTGTTCAAATCGGAAATAATCGTGTATACTTGTAGCAGATTATTTGAAGGACGGATGACGTTTTGTTTATCGGAAATGTAGAAATTACGGGGCACGCCGCGCTCGCGCCGATGGCCGGGGTCGCGGATCGGGCGTTTCGTCGGATGTGTATGGATTACGGCGCTGCGTTCGTTGTCGGCGAGATGGTTAGCGGTAAAGGGCTAACCTACGGCGATCGCAAGAGTGCGGAGCTTCTGGAGTTGGACGAGGATATCCGTCCCGCGGCGGTGCAGCTTTTTGGTGACGATCCCGAAATCCTTGCAAAAGCCGCGGTGATGTCGCTGGAATATAAGCCCGATTGGATCGATATCAATATGGGGTGTCCTGCGCCAAAGATTGTCGGTAACCACTGTGGCAGTGCACTGATGCGCGACCCTGAGCTTTGTCGACGACTGGTACAGGCGGTAAAAGGTGCAGTTGACGTACCCGTCACGGTAAAGATCCGTAAGGGCTATTCTAAGGACGCGGTCAACGCCGTCGAGGTCGCACGCGCTTGTGAAGCAGGCGGTGCGGATGCAATCGCCGTTCATGGACGCACCCGGGATCAGATGTATGCGCCTCCCGTTGACTGGGATATTATTCGACAGGTGAAGGCGGCTGTTAAAGTGCCTGTCATCGGCAACGGCGATGTTGTTGACGCGAAATCAGCAGCGGCAATGCTGGAGCAGACGGGCTGCGATATGGTGATGGTCGGCAGAGGAGCGCTTGGCGCGCCGTGGGTGTTTGCGCAAATCGAGGCGTATCTGACGCATGACCGTATCCTTCCTCCACCAACGATTGCTAAGCGCATGACCGATCTGATGCGGCAGGTAAGGCTCGCTGCAGAATATAAAGGCGAGCGCATAGCGCTGCTTGAGGCGCGCAAGCACGCTTCGTGGTATATGAGCGGTCTGCGTGGCGCGGCGGCGATGCGTCGTGAGGCCGGACAGATTAACAATTTGGATGATCTGGCGGCATTTTGTTGTCGCGTTATTCAGATGGTGGAGGACAACGGCAATGAAGGATAAGATCATATTAGCATCAGCCTCGCCTCGCCGTCGGGAGATCCTTACGCTCGGCGGCGTTCCGTTCGATGTATGTCCCGCGGCGGACGAATGTGCTCCCGAACATCTTCCACCAGAAGAACTTGTCCGCGCGCTTGCGCGCAGTAAGGCGTCGCAGGTAGCAGAGCAATTTGCCGATCGTATCATCCTCGGCGCGGATACGATGGTTGTTCTGGACGGCAAAATGCTTGGCAAGCCAAAATCGAAAGAACACGCTGTCGAAATGCTGATGAGCCTACAGGGGAAGGAACATCAGGTGATGACAGGCGTGTGGTTGATTGCTACAAATGACGCAAAAGAAATTGTAAAGGAAGATGGCTTTACAGACATTGCGGCGGTGAAATTCTTCCCGATGACCCGCGAAGAAGCCGAAGAATACGTCGCAACAGGCGAGCCGATGGATAAAGCGGGTGCTTACGGAATCCAAGGCTATGGAATGCGCTTTATCGAAGGGATCTGCGGCGATTTTTACACGGTGATGGGCCTTCCAGCGGGGCGATTATTACGCTTTTTGCATGATTTTCGCGGCGAATAATTCCCCTGTACGTAAAAACCCCACTTTTTTGTAAAATTTTTCAAATTGTTGTTGAGATTTTGCGGTAAACAGGTTATAATAATGTAATGAATGAGAAATTACCATAAGGATAAATTTTCGGAAGGGAAGATTGATTATGTTTTTGAATCGAGATATCGGCATTGACCTCGGTACGGCGAACACGCTGGTTTTTATGCGCGGCAAAGGCATTGTGATGCGCGAGCCGTCGGTTGTTGCCGTGGATGTCAAGAGGGATGAAGTGATGGCGGTCGGCTCTGAAGCAAAGGAGATGATCGGTCGTACTCCCGGTTCGATTTCGGCTGTTCGTCCGCTCAAGGACGGCGTTATCGCGGATTTTGAGGTGACTTCCGCGATGCTGCGCTATTTCATTAAGCGCTCTCTGAAGTCCACGCTGTTTCATCGTCCCCGTTTGATTGTGTGTATTCCCTCGGGTGTGACCGAGGTAGAGCGTCGTGCGGTTGATGAGGCTGCGCGTAACGCGGGTGCGCGTGACGTGCAGCTGATCACCGAGCCGATGGCGGCGGCGATCGGCGCCGGTCTGGAGGTTTCCGAGGCTGCAGGCTGTATGATCGTTGATATCGGCGGCGGTACGTCTGAGGTTGCGGTCATCTCGCTGGGCGACATTGTGACTGCACAGTCGGTGCGCGTAGCGGGCGATGATTTCGATGAGGCGATCATCTCCTACATCAAAAAGAAATATAACCTGCTCATCGGTGAGCGCACAGCGGAAGAACTGAAAATCACCCTCGGTTCCGCCTTCCCGTATGAGAATGAGTCCTCGATGGACGTTAAGGGTCGTAACCTCGTTGACGGTCTGCCGAAGAATATCGTGATTTCCGCCGAAGAGGTGCGTGAGGCGCTGGCCGATCCCGTCGGTGCGATTGTCGATGCGATCAAGTCCACACTGGAGCGCACGCCGCCCGAGTTGAGCGCGGATATTATCACGAACGGTATTATGCTGACCGGTGGCGGTGCTCTGCTGCGTGGTCTGGATATGCTCATCAACCGTGAGACCGGTATGCCGGTGCACGTTGCGGAGAACCCGCTTGATTGCGTAGCAATCGGCACGGGTAAGTGCCTTGACATCGGTATGGTCAGCAATTTCCGCGCCAATCGCCGAATCTAATGCGCCAAGCGGAAGACGGACTGTCTTCCGCTTTTTGGTATTTTGTCGGGAAGGAGTGAAACGGTGTGAAAGACTTTTTTAAAAGCTTTTTTGTGCGTGTTCTGGCTGTGGTGGCTTTAATTTTGGTCGGTATTATGATTTATAGCGCCTCTACCGGCGGGATTGCCAGCTTGCCGCAGACGATTACGGGCGCGGTCGTTACGCCGTTTCAATCGTTGGTCACCGGTATTTCTAACGGCATTTCGGGCTTTTTTGGTGGCCTTGTCGGCGGCGGCGAGTTGCAGGAGCAGGTTAACGCTTTGTTAAAGGAGAATGCGGAATTACGCCAGCAGATCGTCGATTACGATGAACTCAAACAGCAGAATGACTGGTATACCGAGATTCTTGGTTTACACGAGGAGCATTCGGACTACACCTTCTCGTCCGGTCGTGTAATTGGGCGTGATCCGTCGGATACCTACGGAAATATTACGATTTCTGCAGGAAAGAACGCGGACGTGTCGGTTAACGATCCTGTTGTTTCGCCAAACGGCGATCTTGTTGGTGTGGTGAGCGAAGTTGGATTGACGTATTCTAAAGTGCGCACGGTGCTTGATCCCGCAATAAAGGTATCGGCGCAAATCAGCCGCACGGCGGACACAGGATACACAGCGGGAAGTACGGTTACGATGGCGCGCGAGCGGCAGCTTCGTCTGACAACGCTTGAGCGTTCTTCGGGGGTTGCGATCGGTGATTACGTTGTCACCTCCGGTATCGGCGGAATTTATCCGGGCGGACTGCTTATCGGTAGTGTGCGTGAGATCAACAACGCCTCCGATGGTATGACCTTGGATGCGAACGTTGAACTGTTTGCGGATATTTATAACTTAAAGCAAGTGATGGTGATCACATCCTTCGATGGACAGGGTTCTTCGACGGAGAATTGATGCAAAGGGGAGAAGAGTATGAAAACGCGCGTGAATTCCAGTCCGTTTTCGACACTACTTCAGCAGAAAAACTATCTCCCATGGCTACTATACGGCTTGTCCACCTTGCTTGTTCTGCTGTTGCAGACCGCACCACGTATTTTCCCGACAGTGTCGTTTGCCCGCCCATTTCCACTCGTCGCGTTTGTCATCTGCACGGCTGTGCTGGGCGGTGCGCGCGCGGGAGCGGCAGTTGGCGTGTTTTCCGGCATTTTATGGGGCGTATTTTCTTTTCGACTGTTTGGTTTTGACGCATTGTTGCTGATGCTGTGCGGCTTAGCGGCAGGGTTACTCGTTGAATGGTTTCTTAGAGCGAATTTCTATACTGCCTTACTTCTTTCTTCGAGCGGGGTTCTTCTATATGTTTTGTTGGAATGGTTTTTTTGCTACGCAATCTTTCGAAAAGAAAACCTATCCGAGATACTTTTTAAGGTGTTACTCCCGAACGGGCTGTACACTCTTGTGACGATTCCGCTGACGTATCTGCTTTGTTATTTAATTGCGCGGTTTGTTCGTCGACGCGCAAGCGTATAAGTTTTCAACAACCTTTCTGGAGGTGATAGCTGTGTTGAATATGGATAGACCGAGCGGTGCATTAAGTATGCGCCGTGTGTTGGCGCTGTTCATCATCATGGCGGTCATCTTCGGACTTTTTTCTATACGCCTGTTTAAGGTGCAGATCATCGATGGCGAGGAATATGCTAATCTCGCTGAGGCCGGCACTAAAACAACGATTTCCATCTCTGCCTCCCGTGGCGAGATACTTGATCGCAACCAGATTCCGCTGGTGTCTAATCGCACCAGTTACGCCGTTGTGCTGGATTACAACTATTTTCCGCACAATAATCTGAAGGATCAGAACGATTGCCTTCTTTTATTGGTCAATCTCCTGCTTGAACAAGAAGAGGAATGGAATGACACCCTGCCGCTTTCCGTTTCAGCGCCTTATACATTTCTTGAGGATCGCGAGTCCGGCGTAACACGGCTGAAGAATTATCTGCGTATGGCAAGCTATGCAACGGCGGATAACTGTATTGGTCAGATGATCGAGCTTTATGAGCTGGAGGATTACTCTGCGCAGGAGCAACGTTATTTGGCCGGCATTCATTACAATATGTCGGTCGCGGGCTTCGGTCAACGCACGCCCTACACGTTCGCCGGCGATATTACGAGCGAAACGATGTACCGTATTCTCGAAAATAGCACTCAGTTCCCGGGAGTGGATGTCAGCACCGTGCCTGTGCGTGAGTACGTCAGCGGCGAGACGGCGTGCCATATCATCGGCAGCGTCGGCCCGATTTACGCGGAAGAGTATGAGGCTCTGGCCGAAAAGGGGTATTCGTATAACGATATCGTCGGCAAGAGCGGCATTGAGGCCGCGGCTGAATCATATTTGCGCGGGCAAGACGGAGCGCGTGTCTTGGTCAAGAATTCCAGCGGTACAGTAACCTCCGAGGAGGAGACGATTGCTCCAACTCCAGGGCAAACGGTGATCCTCAGTATCGATTCCAAATTACAGCAAACCGCACAGAACGCAATGGACAAAAAGATCAAGGAGCTTCGCGCGACGGCCATTGAGGGTAAAGGTAAGGATGTTAAAAGTGGTTCTGTCGTTATGCTGGACGTTACAAATGGCGGTGTTATGGTTTGTGCGTCTTGGCCAAGCTACGACCTTTCTTCCTATACGGAGAACTATAATGAATTAGTTAGTAATGAAGATAATCCCTTGTTTAACCGAGCGCTTTACGGCGCTTTTGCGTGCGGATCAACCTTTAAGCCCGGCGTTGCATTAGCGGCGATCACGGATGGAAAGATCGCGCCGACCGCGACCATTGATTGTACTAGAACGTATATGTATTATGCCCCCAGCTACACGCCGAATTGTATGGGTCTGCACCGTCATTTGACAGTGGTCGGGGCGCTGGAGAAATCCTGCAACTATTACTTTTACGATGTCGGTCGAATGATGGGGAGTAATCTGTTTAGTTATTTATCGTTGTATGGGTTTGGACAACGCACGGGTGTCGAAATCGGCGAATCCACCGGCGTTCAGCAAACGCCGGAATCCTTAAAGGCGATCGGTGGTGCATGGGTGCCGGGCGATTATCTGCAGCTTGCGATTGGTCAGCGTGGCTCATATACGCCGATCCAGTTAGCGGCGTATACGATGATGATTGCGAATAACGGCGTACGTTATAAGACGCACTTTATTCATTCTGTGCGCAACTTTGACAGCGCGGCCGATACGGTCATCCACCCGGAGGTTTTAGCGACTGTCGATTGGAGCGACGCTGCGATGCAATATGTGAAAAAAGGGATGGTTGCCGTCGGCAAATCAGGTACGGCCAGCAGCTATTTTGCCTCGACAGGCTATACGATTGCCTGTAAGACCGGTACTGCACAGACGGGTATCCGCAACAGTTCGGATCACGGCACCTTTATCGCTTATGCACCCGCGGATGACCCCGAGGTAGCGATTGCTGTCGTTATCGAACGCGGCACGTCTTCGGCTTCAACCGCGGTCGCAAAGGAAGTGCTCGACGCCTATTTTGCGAACAAAGAGATGGGGGAGCCGCCGACGGATTACGGGGTGATTTTGCCGTGAATTTGCGAATTTTGCAACAAATATCTGTTTACAATTAATCGCTTTTGTGATATACTAACCTAAAATCGGCTGATTTAACGATCATGGGGAAGGAGCGTGACATAATGAGCCGTATTACCGTGATTACATCCGGCAAGGGTGGCGCGGGCAAATCCACGGTTTCTGCCGGCCTCGGCTATGCGTTGTCGCGCTCGGTCGGCCGTGTGTTGCTCGTCGACACCGATGCCGGCCTTCGCAGCCTTGATCTGATGCTGGGCGTCGGCGGTGCGACGATGTTTGATCTGGCGGATGTGTTTGCGGGCAATTGTGAGCCTGTTAAAGCGATCTATCCTTCGCCTGTTTGCCAGAATGTGTTTGTTCTGCCTGCGCCGATCAGCCTCGAGGAGATGTGCAGTCCCGTTGAGATGCGTGCTCTTTGTCAAGGTTTGACCAAGTATTATGATCAAATCATTATTGACTGTCCTGCTGGTGTTGGGCGTGGCTTTGAGACTGCGATTGCAGCAGCGGATCTGGCCCTCGTGGTGACGACTCCCGATATGGTGTGTGCACGCGATGCGCAGATCATATCCCGTCTGTTGGAGGATCGCGATATCCCGTCTCGGCTTATCATTAACCGCTTGCGTCCGTCAAAGGTGATGGACGGCTCGATGCCGGATGTTGATGAGATCATCGACACGGCTGGCATACAGCTGCTTGGCATCATCCCAGAGGATGAGGCGGTGGCGGTAGCGAACGCCAATGGTCGCCCGTTACCGAACGACTGTAATGCGGCGGTGTGCTTCTCGAATATTGCACAACGCTATCTCGGCGCGCAGGTGCCACTGGCTAAGTTGGAAAAAATGTAATATTAATCCGTGTTAAAACAAGGAGGTTGGTTTCATATGAATGTTGCATTGATTGCACACGACGCTAAGAAGGAATTGATGGTCCAGTTTTGTATCGCCTATTGCGGTATACTGAGTCGTCATAATCTTTGTGCCACCGGAACGACCGGTAAGCTGGTCGCCGAGGCTACGGGGTTAAACATTACCCGTTATATGAGTGGCACACAAGGCGGAGGGGAGCAGATTACAGCGCGTATTTCGTGTAATGAGATCGACCTGCTATTGTTCTTCCGCGATCCTCTGACCGTGAAGTCGAACGAGCCGAATGATTACGATATGCTTCGTCTGTGCGACATCCGCGGCATCCCTGTGGCGACCAACATTGCCACTGCCGAGGTGCTCATACACGGCTTAGAGCGCGGCGATCTTGACTGGCGCAACATCGTAAATCCCGCTGAATAATATCGACAGCTAATTTCGACAGTAAGGGTGCATATTTATGTGCCCTTTTGTCGCGTAAATAACGAATTACAGGAGAGAATACCCATGGATATGATCACACAGGCACCTCGCGGCACGTTGGACGTGCTGCCCGAGGACAGCCACAAATGGCAGTATATCGAGAGCACGGCGCTTTCCATCGCGCAGGATTTCGGTTTTCGCGAGATCCGCACGCCGGTCTTCGAGCATACAAACCTTTTCCAGCGCTCGGTCGGCGAGACCACCGATGTGGTGCAGAAGGAGATGTACACCTTTGAGGATAAGGGTGGTCGTTCGATCACACTGCGCCCCGAGGGAACCGCAGGTGCGGCTCGCGCGGCGCTCGAGCACGGTCTGCTGAACAGCGCTCTGCCTGTAAAGGTGTCCTATGTTACATCCTGCTATCGCTACGAAAAGAGCCAGAAAGGGCGTTATCGCGAGTTTCATCAGTTTGGTGTTGAGTGTTTTGGCGCGGCGGCACCGCAGGCAGATGCCGAGACCATCTCGCTGGCACTGCTGATCCTCAAATCGCTCGGGCTGGAGAATGTCAAGCTGCACATCAACTCCATTGGTTGCCCGACCTGCCGCGCACGCTATCACGAGGCTTTACGCGCGTATTTTGAAGCGCACAAGGATGAACTGTGTGGAACCTGCCTCGGTCGTCTGGAACGCAATCCTATGCGTATTCTTGACTGCAAATCGCCCGTTTGTCACGAGCTGGCGGCAAAAGCACCGGTGATGATCGATTATCTGTGCGACAATTGCGCCGCGCACTTTGAGGCGGTGAAAGGCTGTCTGGATGCGGCTGAGATGCCATATGAGCTGGACACCCACATTGTCCGTGGCCTCGATTATTACACCCGCACGGTGTTCGAATTGGTCGCACCGAATGGCTTGGTCGTTGCCGGCGGCGGTCGTTACGATGGTCTTTTGCAGGAACTTGGAGGTGTTGCACAGCCCGGTCTCGGCTTCGCGATGGGTCTCGAGCGACTGTTAATGGTGATGGAAGAGAATGGTTGCCACTTCCCGCCCGCTCCGAAGTGTGAGTTGTATTTCGTGTCGATGGGCACAAAGGCGGTCCAGCAGTGCTTTGCTATGGCAACAAAGCTACGCGAAGGCGGCGTGGCGGTTGAGTGCGATATCGTCGGCCGTTCGCTCAAGGCGCAGATGAAATATGCGGATAAGCTCGGCGCGCGCTACACCGTCGTTGTCGGTGACAACGAGCTGGAGACCGGCGTGGCTCAGCTTAAGGATATGACCACCGGCGAGTCGGAAGAGATCCGACTGGATGACAGCCTATATACGACGTTGTACCGCAAATCGCTCGATCGAGAGCTTGCGGGAATGACGAATCTGTTCGGCTCGGTTGCCGAGATTGGTTAAGGAGAATGAGATTATGGCAGAAACGATCAATGGAATGAAACGTACCGCCTACTGCGGCGAGTTCCGCGAGGAGCACGCAGGACAGGAGGCTACGGTGTTCGGCTGGGTGCAGCGTCAGCGCGACCTCGGTCAGCTGATCTTTGTTGATCTGCGTGATCGTACTGGTATCGTGCAGCTGGCGTTCGACCAGGATACCGACAAGGCGGTGTTCGATAAGGCGTTTTCTCTGCGCAGTGAGTATGTTGTTGCCGCGCGTGGTGAAGTGCGTGTGCGCTCTTCGCGCAATGCCGACATTCCTACTGGTGATGTCGAGATCGCGGTGAAGGAGCTGCGCATCCTCAACAAAGCGGAGACCCCGCCCTTTGAGATCGTCGAGAACTGCGTGACGGCGGAGTCCACCCGTCTCAAATATCGCTATCTTGACCTGCGCCGTCCCGATCTGCAGAAGAACATTCTTCTTCGTCATCAGATCACCAAAGTCATCCGCGATTACTTCGATTCCAATGGATTCATCGAGATTGAGACGCCCATCCTTATTAAGTCCACGCCCGAGGGTGCACGCGACTTCCTCGTGCCCAGCCGTGTGCATAACGGGCAGTTCTACGCGTTACCGCAGTCGCCGCAGCTGTATAAGCAGTTGAGTATGGTCGCGGGCTTTGATCGCTATATTCAGATCGCGCGCTGCTTCCGTGACGAAGATCTGCGTGCTGACCGTCAGCCTGAATTTACGCAAATCGACCTTGAGATGTCCTTTGTGGATGTCGAGGACGTTCTCGCGATGGCGGAGGGCTTTGTTGAGACCTTGTTCAAGAAGGTTTTGAATGTCGAAATTCCGCTGCCGCTTCCTCGCTTGACCTACAACGAGGCGATGGAGCGTTACGGATCGGATAAGCCTGACACCCGTTTCGGTATGGAGATCATCGACCTGACCGATGCGGTGCGAGGCTGCGGTTTCGGGGTGTTCGCTTCGGCGGTTGAGAACGGCGGCTCTGTCCGTTGCCTGAATGCGAAGGGTGCGGCGGTCACGCTGTCCCGCAAAGAGATTGACAAACTGACCGAGATGGTCAAGGGCATCGGCGGCAAGGGTCTTGCGTGGGTGCGCTGGACCGAGGAGAATTGCACCTCTTCATTCGGTAAATTCCTCACCGAGGACGAGATGCAGGCGGTGCTAGCTGCGGCGGGTGCCGAAAAGGGCGATGTGGTGTTGATCGTCGCGGATAAGACGAAGAATGTGCTGACCACGCTCGGTGCGTTGCGCCTGGAGCTGGCGAACAAGCTGAATATTCCGCGTGAGGGAAATAACCTCTTGTGGATCACCGAGTTCCCATTCTTCGAGTGGGACGACGAGAGTCAGAGCTGGCTCGCGATGCACCATCCCTTTACTTCGCCGCTGGATGAGTGCATCCCGTATCTGGATATCGCTCCAGAGAAGGTGTATGCTAAGGCCTACGATCTCGTATTTAACGGCATTGAATTAGCTTCGGGTTCGATCCGCATCACCGATCCTGAGCTGCAGAACCATATGTTCCGCGCGCTCGGTATGTCGGAGGAGGAGGCACATCAGAAATTTGGCTTCCTACTGGATGCGTTCCGTTACGGCGCACCGCCGCACGGCGGTATGGGCATCGGCCTCGATCGATTGGTGATGCAGATGCTCGGCGCAACCAGCTTGCGTGATGTTATTGCTTATCCGAAGGTGCAAAACATGGCGGAGCTGATGACTGACTGTCCGTCTGTCGTAGATGAGCGGCAGTTGACCGATCTCGGTATCACCTTGCTGGATACGGAAAATGAATAGGAAATAGCAGACGACACCCGTAAAGCTGAAGAGCTTTACGGGTGTCGTTGTTGAGTAACACATTGATTTTAAGTAGTTCTGACGATTCCCCACGCGTCGGTCAGCCGATCAACTGACCAAGCCGCATTTGCGGGAGAGGTTGAGGGCAGGCAGATCGCACTGCGCCTGATGTTCGGAAGGATATAGCGGTTATAATAACGCTCGGCGGTCTTGCCGTTGACGAAGATCTGACGGATGTTCGCCGTGGTCAGGATAGGGGATAAGTCGCTTGCTTGCACGTTCTTGATCGTGCTGTCCGCGCTGCCTTCAATGTCACAGGAGGCGATGACATCCCACAGCGCGATGTGATGCGACAGCAGAAACTGCCGCTTTTCCTCGATCGTTTTCGGCTCTTTAACCTCAAACACCGCCGAAATTACCTTCCAGAATCGGTTTTGCGGATGGCCGTAGAAGAACATCGCCTCCCGTGATTTGACCGATGGAAAGCTACCGAGAATGAGAATTTCGGAGGAACTGTCATAGAGCGGGTGAATGGGGTGGGAGAGCATAGGATTCACCTTTTTGTAGTTATTTTTGCGCATATTCTTGTATGAATTTCAGCAGTTCTTGATTGTTTATATAAGACGACCCAGCTTCAATGTCGGCGATTTTACCGCAGAACTCGTTTACATACATTGAACGGTTGCTTTTAAGTTCAATTGCTGCACCGAATTGTGGAGTGCATCCTTCGCCGGTTGCTTTTCCTACATAGGTGGATGCGTTATATAATTCCAGAAAGGTTTTAATTTCTTCTTGGGTAAGTTCGTGAGATTTATGGGTACCACCATCTTCGAGAATCCATGCCGTTATCGATTCTACTTCGTCAATTTCGATGTGCTTAAATGAGCTGCTACACGCAGAAAGAGATAGTAAAAGGATTAAGGGAATTAACATAGAAATAATCTTCTTCATTAAAAACAACTCCTCTACATAGAATAAGTTGGCGGGACTTTGAATCCCCGTTTTCGCCGAGAGTGGTTTGTGCGCAAAATGATGGGTGAGTGCTTCGGCAGAAAACGATGATATTTTTCGTTGGGAAAAATATGGCGAAACAAGAACCTCAAAGCACCGACTCTACCAATGCAACAGGGCACCCGATGGGTGCCCTGTTGCATTGGTGCAGGCGGCGGGACTTGAACCCGCACGCGTGAAGCATTGGCTCCTAAGACCAACGTGTCTGCCATTCCACCACGCCTGCAACTATCTGACCGCATAAGTGTATCATATCTACTGAAAAAAATCAAGCGTGGTTATTCGTTTTTTTAGTATTTCGCAGAGCGGCGTCGCGCTTTGAATAGATGCAACCGCAATAGTCTTGTCGATACAGTTCGTAATCGACAGATAGCTGACATGAGCGTTTATATCCCTCTCGTTTTTTGAAGTCGGAAAATAAATACGAAACACCGTATTTCACAGAGAGGTCTTTTCCGATCTCGTTGAGCTTGGCAGCGTTTTTCAGTGGACTGATGGATAGGGTGGTGGTGAAATAGTCAAATCCACCATCCTTTGCCGCGCGGGCGGCTTCCTCCAGCCGCAGACGGTAGCAGGCAAAACACCGTTCGCCACCCTCGGGGTCATTCTCGTGTCCCTTGGCGATCTCGGTAAAGAGTTTGGGCGTGTAATCGCCGACGATCAGCGAAATGGGATGATGATGCGGCATTTCGTTGATCAATCTCTGCTGTTCCTCAGCGCGACGGTTAAACTCCTCTGATGGAGAAATGTTCGGATTATAATACAGCACCGTTATGGCGAAATAGCGACTCAGATATTCCAACACGTAGCTTGAACAGGGCGCGCAGCAGCTGTGTAACAGCAGTGTCGGTACGCGATTGCTGTCAGCGATGCGCTGCAGCTCTTTATCCAGTATCCGCTGATAATTCTCCGCCATAACAATGCTCCTTTCCTTTAAAAACGCCGCCGTATATTCGGCGGCGTTTTATCAGTCTAACTTGCTTTCGTCTGTGCTTTCGGCTTCGGGATTGATGTGTACAAGTATCTGCTCGATGCGGCGGTCATCCATTTTCTGAACAGTGAAGTCAATGTTTTTATAATGAACGATTGCCTGATCTTCTTCGTTCGGGATGTAGCCAAGCTGATCCATGACAAAACCGGCAACGGTATCGTAATCGCGATTCGAGATCTCCATATCCAGAAGTTCTTCTAGCTCGCCGATGCTCAGCGAGCCATCGATCTCGAAGGAGTGTGCATCCAGCTGCGTGACCTCTTCCTCTTCGTCGTCAAATTCATCCTGAATACTGCCAACAATGGATTCCAACAGATCCTCGATCGTAACAATGCCGGCGACACCGCCGTATTCGTCCACGACGATCGACATCTGCAGATGCCTTTCGGTCATTTCCTCAAACAGATCGTCGCATTTTTTGCTATCCGGCACGAAGTGCGTGTCGCGCAGTAGATGGCGGATGGTCACGCCTTCGGGTATCGGCCGACCGACATAGGGGAGAAGATCCTTAATGTACAGCACACCGATAATGTGGTCAATATCCTCTTCAAACACGGGTATGCGGGAATAGCCGTCGTCAATGCCGACGCGCAGAGCTTCCTCGATCGGGGTATCGATCTCGACGGCCGAGACATCAATGCGAGGCGTCATAATTTCCGTCGCGGTAATGTCGTCAAACTCCAGGATGTTGTTCACCATATCCGCTTGTGCTTCTTCGATTGCGCCGCTTTCTTCGACGGCGTCCATCAGCTCGATAATATCGTCTTCCGTGACCTTGTCTGGGTTATCCTTCGGGTTGATGCCACTTAAGAGAAGCAAGGGATAAGCCGCGATGCGACACAGCCAATCAAAAGGTGCATACAGAGCATACAGCGGTATGAATAATCCTAAAGTGAACTTTGTTGTCGATTCGGGGTTTTTGAGCGCAATGCGTCGGGGGAGCTGACTGCCGAATACCGTCAAGCAGAAGGTCGAGAGCAGTACCAACAACAGTATTGACAGCACGTCTGTCAGCGAGGTATCCACAGAGGAAAGCAGCCAACCGGCAAGCTGTCTGCTCAAAGATTTGGTAAAGCCGTACAGCACAGCGGCTGTGGCAAATAGGCCGCCCAGCCGCACACCTAACCGTACACGGTCGTGGAAGTGGCGCTCGTTTTCGAGTAGGCGACGAACGCGTCCAATCTTACGGTCACCATCGTCCTCAAGCTCGCGGATGCGGTTGTCAGCGAGCGCTTGAAAGGCTTCATCTCCGAGAGCGAGGATGATATTGAACACCAGAAATAACAATGCAGCAAGAATAAATATAAATGGATTACACGCAGGGTCAGGGTCAGGCATGGTATAAGTTACCCCTTTCTATAAAAATACATTTATATCATAGCGCGTTTTCGTGTTACTGTCAACTTATTTACATATTTTCTTAAAATCCGTGATAAGATAACCATCCGCACAAATACACGGAATCATCTTGACAAAACCCCAAGATGTGGGTTAAAATAATAAATTGTAATACTGTATCTAGTAAAGGATGATGCTTTACATGGCAACGAAAAAGACGGCCTATACCAACGAGAGTATCACCGCTCTGAAGGGCGCTGACCGCGTGCGTAAGCGTCCAGGCGTTATGTTCGGCTCGGATGGACTGGAGGGCTGTGAACACGCCATATTCGAGATCCTCTCCAATTCCGTGGACGAGGCGCGTGCAGGCTACGGTAACAAGATCGTCATCACACGTTACGCCGACCACTCCATCGAGGTGCAGGACTTCGGGCGCGGTGTGCCGGTTGACTTCAACCAGAAGGAACAGCGCTTTAACTGGGAGCTGATCTTCTGCGAGCTGTATGCGGGCGGTAAATACGACACTGAGGATTACACCCTTGGCCTCAACGGCTTAGGCGCCTGCGCAACGCAGTATGCGTCCGAATATATGGATGTCGAGGTCAAGCGCGACGGCTTCGTGTACACTCTGCACTTTGTGCACGGCGAGAATGTCGGCGGGCTAAAAAAAGAACCGTATACTAAGAAAGACACCGGTACACGTATTCGCTTTAAGCCCGACATTCAGGTGTTCACTGACATTGATGCACCGGTCGAGTATTTTGACGATATTCTGCGCCGTCAGGCGATCGTCAACCCCGGCCTGCTGTTCCATTTCCGCAATCAGCACGGCGGCAGCTTTGATGTGAAGGACTATCAGTACGAGAACGGAATCGCTGATTATGTCAAGGAGATCGCGGGCGAGGAGACGATGACGGGCGTGCAGACGTGGACGGCGGAGCGTGTCGGCCGCGACCGTGCGGACAAGCCCGAGTATAAAGTCAAGCTCAATGTCGCGATGTGCGTGTCCAACAAGGTCAATCTGTTAGAATACTACCACAACTCCAGCTGGTTGGAGCACGGCGGCTCACCCGATAAGGCGGTCAAGAGCGCTTTCGTTTCGCAGGTGGACGCCTATCTCAAGCAGAACGGCAAATACCTCAAGAATGAGTCGAAGATCACCTTCCAGGACATTCAGGACTGTTTGGTGCTGGTATCGTCCTCGTTCTCGACGCAGACCTCGTACGAGAACCAGACAAAAAAGGCGATCAACAACAAGTTCATCCAAGAGGCGATGACCGAGTTTCTACGCCACAGTCTGGAAGTGTATTTCATCGAGAATAAGATGGATGCCGACCGCCTGTGCGATCAGGTGCTGGTCAATAAGCGTAGCCGTGAAAAGGCGGAGACCACCCGTCTCAACCTCAAAAAGACGCTGCAGTCGAGCAACGATCTTGCGTCACGCGTACCCGGCTTTGTGGATTGCCGCAGCCGTGATGTGAACGAGCGCGAGCTCTTCATCGTGGAGGGTAAATCGGCAATGGGCGCGTGCGTTCAGGCGCGCGATTCTGAGTTTCAGGCGATCATCCCGATCCGCGGTAAGATCCTCAATTGCCTGAAGGCGGAGTTTGATAAGATCTTTAAGAGCGAGATCATTGTTAACCTGCTCAAGATTATGGGTTGCGGTGTTGAGGTGCGCTCAAAATCCAACAAGAATCTTGCAACCTTTGATTTGTCGCTGTTACGTTTCAGTAAAATTATCATTTGCACCGATGCGGACGTCGACGGCTTCCAGATCCGCACGCTGGTGCTCGCGATGCTGTATCGCCTGACCCCCACGCTCATTGAGAAGGGGTACGTATACATCGCGGAAACGCCGCTGTATGAGATCAGCACCAAGACCGATACCTATTTTGCTTATAATGACCGCGAAAAGGCGGCGATCCTCGAGGGCATCGACGGGCAGAAATTTACCATCCAGCGTTCCAAGGGACTTGGTGAAAACGAGCCCGAGATGATGTCGCTGACAACGATGAATCCCGCCACCCGCCGCCTTGTGAAGGTCACACCGACCGACGTTGAGGAGACGGCACAGGTGTTCGATGTGCTGCTCGGCGACGACCTCGACGGGCGTAAGCGCATCATCGCCGAGCACGGCGCGGAATATCTCGATATGCTGGATCTGGAGTAAAGGAGGGGAAGACGAATGGCTGGTAAAAAGAGCAAAAAAGAACTGGAAAAGAAGGTCAAGGGTCTGCCCTCCAACGCCCACATCACGGGTGCTGGTGAGGTCGAGCATCAGATTATAACCGATACGCTACGCGAGAATTATATGCCCTATGCAATGAGCGTTATTATGTCGCGTGCGATCCCCGAGATCGACGGCTTTAAGCCCTCGCATCGTAAGCTGCTGTACACGATGTATAAGATGGGCTTGCTCAAGGGTAATCTGATCAAATCTGCGAATATTGCGGGTCAGACGATGAAGCTCAACCCGCACGGCGACGCGGCGATCTACGACACGATGGTGCGTCTGTCTCGCGGTAACGAGGCGCTGTTGCACCCTTACGTCGAGTCGAAGGGTAACTTCGGTAAAGCGTATTCCACCGATATGGAGTGCGCCGCCTCGCGTTACACCGAGGCGAAGCTTGCACCCATCGCGGAGGAGCTGTTCCGCGACATCGACAAGGATACGGTCGATTTCGTCGATAACTACGACGCGACGATGAAGGAGCCGTCCTTGCTGCCGGTGACGTTCCCGTCTATTCTGGTTAACAATAATCTCGGTATCGCGGTCGGTATGGCGAGCAACATCTGCTCGTTTAACCTGCAGGAGGTCTGCGAGACAACCATCGCGCTGATGAAGGATCCCGAGCACGACATTCTGTCCACCCTTAAGGGCCCCGATTTCCCCGGTGGCGGTCAGCTGATCTATGACCGCGAGCTGCTGCAGAAGATCTACGAGACGGGTCGCGGCAGCGTGAAGGTGCGCGCGGTCTATTCCTACGATAAGTCCAATAACTGCATCGACGTTACCGAGATTCCGTATTCCACCTCGATCGAGGCGATCATCTCTAAGGTCGCAGAGCTGGCGAAGGCGGGTAAGGTGCGCGAGATCAACGACATCCGCAACGAGACCGATCTGCAGGGCCTGAAGATCACCATCGACCTCAAGCGTGGCACCGATCCCGATAAGCTGATGAACAAGCTCTACGCGATGACCCCGCTCGAGGACTCCTTCGGCTGCAACTTTAACGTCCTTATCGGCGGCGTGCCGCAGGTGATGGGCGTCGCAGGTCTGCTGGATGAGTGGGTCGCGTTCCGTATGGAGAGTGTGCGCCGCCGCACCTATTACGATCTATCTAAGGCGAAGGAGCGCCTGCATCTGCTTAAAGCGCTCGAGAAGATCCTACTTGACATTGATAAGGCGATCAAGATCGTGCGCGAGACCGACGCGGAGGACGAGGTCGTTCCGAATCTGATGATCGGCTTTGGCATCGACAAGGTACAGGCGGAATATGTCGCCGAAATTAAGCTGCGCCACCTTAATCGCGAGTATATCGTCAAGCGATTGGCGGATGCCAGCGATCTTGAGAAGATGGTGGAGGAGCTTGAGGAGACTCTCAAGAGCAAGGCTCGCATCCGCCGCATCATCATTGACGAGCTCGGCGCCGTTGCGAAGAAATACGGCCAGCCGCGCCGTACACAGCTTATCTATGCGACCGACATCGAGGAGGTGCAGGTGGAGGAGGCGATTGCCGACTATCCCTGCACACTGTTCTTCACCCGTGAGGGCTATTTCAAGAAGATTACCCCGCAGTCGCTACGCATGAGCGGCGAGCATAAGCTTAAAGAGGGGGACGAGATCACTCAGACGGTGGAGACGTCGAACACGAAGGAACTCTTGTTCTTTGGCGATCGTTGCAACGTCTACAAGAGCCGCGTCGCCGACTTTAAGGATACCAAAACCAGCGTAATGGGTGACTATATCCCCGCAAAGCTCGGTTTTGATGAGGGCGAGGGCACGCGCTATATGGCTGTCCTGACCGAATATACGGGCTATATGTTGTTCTTCTTTGAAAACGGTAAGGCGGCGAAGGTGGAGATGAGTGCCTATGCAACTAAGACCAATCGCCGCAAGTTGATTGGCGCGTATGCGGACAAGTCGCCTGTGGTGGCGATGTTCTATATTCCCGAGGACACCGAGTTTGTGCTGACCGCAACTTCAGGCCGCCGTCTGCTGGTGCATACCGGCGCGATTGCGGCGAAGTCCACTCGCAACACCATCGGTGTACTGGTGATGACGCTTAAGGGCAAACATTATCTGCAGTCGGTACAGCCGTACGTTGTCGGTTCGCTTACGAAGGAAAACCGCTACCGCACTAAGACGCTTCCCGCTGCGGGAGCAATGCCGCAGGCGGAGGATTTCGGCGAGCAACTGACCCTCCTGTAAATAAGAAAACCGCTGCCGATGAAACTTCACCGATAGCGGTTCTCGGCAGCGGTTACGGCAAACGCATTCGAAACAATAACCGTTGCTGATCGTAGTTTGCGCAGGGAAAAGCCGAATATTCCGAAAAAATTGAAGATTTTGCTTGCATTTCGATAAAAACTATGGTAAGATACCTAGGTGTCTAATGAGCAAAATGTTTCTGGAGGGAAATGTATGTCTGTTTATGAGTATATTATCGGCGCGATTCTGATTGTGTTTTCGCTGCTGATCATTGTTGTTGTGCTGTTCCAGGAGGGTCGCCAGGCTAACCTCGGCGTTATTTCGGGTGCTGCCGATTCCTTTATGGACAAGGCGATGGCGAAGACGTGGGATGCTCGTCTGGCTAAGTGGACGAAGATTATCGCGATCGCGTTCTTTGTTCTCGTGTTTGTCGGTATGCTGGTGACGCAGTTCCTCAACCCGCAAGCACTGAAGAGCTACAAAGAAGGCAACGCCTCGTCTGCTGCTACCACCACGACTACGACAGCGTCTACCACGACGACCACCACTGCCGCAACAACGACTACGACCGCTGCGAAATAATTAATTCAATGAGTAAACCACCTGCTATACGGCAGGTGGTTTTTTCGCGCATTTTGATTAAGGCGCGTCTATTCGCCCTATACTGTTCATAGAATAATAGAGCAGAAAGGGAGACGACGATGGAAAACACACTCAAAAAAGTGCTGCTGCGCGCAGACGAATCGCCCCATCCGACGATTGAAGCTATTCGTGAGGTCTGTCAGCAGCTGAATTTGGCAGAGGCACGATTCTCGATGGAAAGCGATCCGGATCTGATTGAAGGCTGCATCTTTGAAATGGAGTCGTTGCGTGCTCGTTATCGGTATTTGCTGCGCACGGCACGGGAACAGGGAATAACCTGTGCGGAAAAAAGCCATTTATGGGGAGAGTAGGGGGATAGATTGTGATGTTGTGGTTGCAGATCGGGCTCATTGCGGTGGCGGTGCTGACGTCAATTGCCGTGTTTACGGCCGCTGTTCGCAGCGGAAGCCCGCTGCGAAGGGTATTTGGATCGGGGTTACAGGGGCTCGGCGCG
>JAEIGA010000212.1_pt1 | contig 82182 bp, 70 predicted proteins | sample 9270691 | NCBI WGS metagenome assembly JAEIGA01 (sample SAMN17057246, study PRJNA624740) | gut metagenome | biome: biome; isolation source: fecal sample | host: Bos grunniens | place: China: Xizang | collected 2019 | reverse complement strand
TATAGGTTCATTTAGCACTTCAGCCGGGATAAATAATATTTATTATAATGATGACGCTACCGAAGTTGCTCGCTACGATATCTACGGTCATAAATTAAGTGAACCAACAAAGGGTATTAATATCGTAAAATACAGCGACGGCACAGTGAAAAAAATGATAATAAAAAAATAGAAATTTCTCAGTTACAGCGTGATTGCTGTTAACGTAAAGAGATATACCCAAACGGGTGTATCTCTTTTGTTTATTTTGGCAATTAGATGTGGGTGTAATTTAGCATATATATTTTTGGGAAACGTTGTATTTGGGGAATGTATTTATGCTTCAAATATAAAAAAACTGCACCGAAATCGATGCAGTTTAGGCGTATTTAGGTGATTCGTTTTTTACCAGATTACAACGCGTTCGTTTTCGGGACGGAACATTTTGTTACCTTCGGTTACGTTGAATGCGTCGAAGAAAGGTTGAAGGTTGCGTAGTGTTGCATTTACACGCCAGCGACCAAGTGAGTGTGGGTCGGTTTTGGTGCGAGAAAGAATTTCTTCGTCACGAATGTTTCCTGCCCATACATTAGCGTATGCAAGATAGAAGCGTTGTTCGGGAGTAAATCCGTCAATATCTTTTCTTTCTTTACCTTGGAGAGAGTTGTGATAAGCGGTAAGGGCTACGCGAAGACCACCTTGGTCGGCGATGTTTTCACCAAGAGTGAAACGACCGTTAGCATGAGTATCGCCAAGTACAATTACGCTATCAAACTGAATTACAAGTTGTTCGGCTAACTTATTAAAAGCCTCTGCATCTTCGGCTGTCCACCAATCTTTGAGATTGCCATCTTTATCGAATTGACGGCCTTGGTCGTCGAAACCGTGTATCATTTCGTGTCCGATAACAACGCCAATAGCTCCATAGTTTAAGGCATCGTCAGCTTCGGGATTAAAGAATGGGGGTTGAAGAATGCCTGCAGGGAAACAAATTTCGTTTGAAAGGGGGTTGTAATAAGCATTTACGGTTTGAGGAGGCATATACCAACGAGTTTTATCAACCGGTTTGCCATAGTCGGCAAGACTGAAATCAATATTATGTTTGATTGCAGCTTTTACATTTTCCCAGTATGACTTAGAGGGGTCGATTGTCAAATCGGAATAATCACGCCATTTGTCGGGGAATCCGATTTTAACAGTGAATGTAGATAGTTTTTCGTGAGCTTTAGCTTTTGTAGTATCACTCATCCATGTGAGATTGTCGATGTGTTGTCCGAGTGCAATTTTAAGATTCTTAACAAGCTCAAGCATTTTATCTTTAGATGATTGAGGGAAGTGCTTTTCAACATATAGTTGACCAACAGCCTCGCCAAGCATATTGTTAGGAATGCTTAATGCACGTTTCCAACGAGGTTGTAGCTGTTGTACGCCTGAAACAACCTTTGAAAGTTCAAATTTAGCATTTATGAAATCGTCGCTAAGGAAATTAGCTGCCGAAGATATATATCCGGCAGTGATGTAGTCGTGTAATGCTTGAATGTCAGCACATTTTATTATGCTGTCAACAGTAGCTAATGATTTAGGTTGACCGATGATAACAGTGTCAACATCTAAGCCTTGTTTTTTGAAATAACGACGAAGGTCAACATTGGGATATTGAGCAGCAATCTGATCAAGTGTCATAGGGTTGTAGCTTGCAATCGGATTACGTAATTCTTCGCGTGTCATCGCAGTTTTAGCTAACGCAGTTTCGATATCCATCACATTGTCAACTACGCGTTGCTGAGCAGTTTCGTCGTAGCCTACGAGTTTAGTAATGGTTTTGATGTATGTTTTGTAAGCTTCGCGAATTTTATTGGTGTTTTCACTGTCTTCAAGATAATAATCTCTGTCGCCAAGACCAAGTCCACCTTGTTGCCAATACATGGTGTTCATATTTGAGTTCATCATGTCGGCATCTACTCCGGTGCTGAAGAAAGCATCTACACCAACCATTGTTGCCATAAGGTCAATTAAATCTTCACGGTTTGTGTTGTTAATGGTTTCAATGTCTTTAATAATAGGCTTAGCACCTTGCTCGTTGAGGCGAACGCTGTCCATACCCATGGCATATAGGTCGCCGATTTGTTGTGCGGCTGAACCTTTGGTCGCATTTTTTGAGTCAAGACCGGTAACAAGTGATTTTACTTGTTCGCGAGTGTTTTCGCCAAGTTGGTCGAATGTTCCGAAACGAGAATACTCCGGTTTAAGAGGGTTAGCTTTCATCCAGCCACCACATGCATACTCATAAAAATCTTCTTGAGGAGCAACGGAATCATTTAGATTGGCACGATCTACTCCTTTGGGTGTTTTTGTTGTGCACATTGTCATCGTTGAAGTTAAAGCGATTGACAAAACTACATAGGAAAATTTTTTCATTTTGTCGTTGAATTAAAGTTAATTATTTAGTTTTGATTTTATTTCATCTAATTCTATAGAAGCAAGTTCCCATATACTCATTGCATTTTCAAGTTGTTTGTTTTTCTCGGCATGCTGGGTAAAAATGTCATTGCTGACATTTCCATTTGCTATTAGTATTTCAATTTCAGCAATTTCAGCCTCATAACGAGAAATTTCCATTTCGGCGTCTGTTACTTTTTTCTCGGCACGTTTTATTGCTTTTTCTCGTTCTCGTTGCTCAGCATAGGATAATTTGCTTTGAGAAGGAGTAGGGACTTCAGTGTCGTTTTGTTGTTTGGTTGAAATGTTTTTTGTCGCATTGTTGCTAATCTCAAGCTCAGCAAGGGTTGCAATCTTTTTCTTTTCAAGAAATTCATAAATACCCCCAAGACATTCTTTGACTTTCCCACCTCCAAATTCATATACTTTCTCTACTAAGCCATCAAGAAATTCTCGGTCGTGAGACACAACAATAACCGTGCCGTTAAAATCCTTAATGGCTTGTTTAAGAATATCTTTCGTTCTCATGTCGAGATGGTTTGTCGGTTCGTCGAGAATGAGTAGATTTACCGGTTCAAGTAAAAGTCGTATCATGGCTAATCGGGTTTTCTCGCCTCCTGATAAAACTTTAACCTTTTTATCAGAGGCTTCTCCTCCAAACATAAATGCCCCAAGAATATCACGAATTTTTGTGCGAATATCTCCAACTGCAACTCTATCGATTGTGTCGAATACAGATATTTCTCCATCAAGAAGTTGGGCTTGGTTTTGTGCGAAATATCCAATCTTTACGTTGTGCCCGATTTTTAGATTTCCGGTAAAAGGTATCTCGTTCATGATACATTTTACCAAAGTGGATTTCCCTTCCCCGTTTTTTCCTACAAATGCAACTTTTTCTCCTCGTTTAATTGTAAATGTTGCATTGTCAAACACTTGGTGGTCGCCATATCGTTTGCCTACATTGTCGGCAATGATAGGGTAGTCGCCCGAACGAGGTGCCGGTGGAAATTTTAGATTGAGATGAGAGGTATCTACCTCGTCAACTTCTATACGCTCTATTTTCGAGAGTTGTTTTATGCGACTTTGCACCTGTACAGCTTTTGTTGCTTTATATCTAAATCGTTCAATGAAATCTTCTGTTTCTTGAATTTGTTTTTGTTGATTTTGATATGCTCGCATTTGTTGCTCGATGCGTTCTTGGTGTAAAACTACATATTTTGAGTAGTTTACAGCGTAGTCGTATATTTTACCGAGCGAAATTTCAATAGTTCGATTAGTGACGTTGTCGATAAATGCACGGTCGTGTGAAACCAATACAACTGCGTTGGCTTTTGTGATGAGGAAATTTTCAAGCCATTGAATCGACTCGATGTCAAGGTGGTTGGTTGGTTCGTCAAGAAGTAGAACGTCGGGGTGTGTGAGTAGTAGTTTGGCAAGTTCTATTCGCATACGCCAGCCGCCACTAAATTCGGCTGTTGGTCGATTGAAATCATTGCGATTAAATCCCAGCCCGATTAATGTTTTTTCCATTTCGGCCTCGCGATTTTCGCTTTCTTCCATTGCTATGCGTTCATTTAGAATGGTTAGTCTGTCAATAAGTTCTTGATAACTACTACTTTCATAGTCATCGCGTGATTGAAGTTCATGATTTATCTTGTCGAGTTGGCTGTGCATTTCGTCAATGTGTGAAAATGCTTTGCTCACTTCTTCAACAACGGTAAGGGTGTCGTTTAACACCATTTGTTGGGGTAGATAGCTAATTGCGATGTCGTTAGGTTTGGCAACGCAACCCGAAGTCGGATTTTGTAATCCGACAATAATTTTGAGCATAGTTGATTTGCCGGCTCCATTTTTACCTACAAGAGCTATTTTATCTTTTTTGTTGATAACATAGTTTATGTTGTCAAACAAAGATTTTGCACTGAATTCAACCGATAGATTTTGTATCGAAATCATTTATTGAAACACAATTATATTAGTTATGCAAAGTTAGTAAGTTGTTTTCGAAATACAAATAAAAAAAGGACACCTGATTAGGTATCCTTTTATAATTCATGTAAATTCTTCTCGAATTATTCTGCACTTTCAGCAGCAACTTCTTCTGTTGCTTCTTCAGCAGGAGCTTCAGCTTCGGCAGCGGCAGCAACAAGTTCAGCTTTTTTCTTTGCAATTTCTTCTGCTTTTGCTTTGTTTTTAGCTTGCTCGTCTTCAAGGCGTTGTTTTGCATCGCTTGCTTTTTTGCTTGCGAGGTCTGATTTGAATGCTTCAGTAGTAGCTGTTTTTTTGCTCTTCCAAGCGTCGAAACGACGTTGAGCTTCAGCTTCATCAAAAGCACCTTTTTTCACACCACCTTGGAGGTGTTTCATTAAAAGTACACCTTCGTTAGAAAGAATTGTACGCACAGTGTCGGTGGGTTGAGCACCGCAGTTTACCCAATACAAAGCTCGTTCGAAATTCAATGTTATTGTAGCAGGATTAGTGTTAGGATTATAAGAACCTATCCTTTCAATAAATTTACCATCTCGTGGTGCTCTGCTATCGGCGATCACAATAGGATAAAACGCATAGTTTTTGCGACCATGACGTTGTAATCTGATTTTAGTTGCCATTTAAGTAAAAATTAAAAATTTAGTTTTGTATTGATTTTTGCGACTGCAAAGTTACATAAAATATTTTATACGGCAAAATATGACTTGATTAAATATGTGATTATTTTCAGATAAACTCTTCTTCAGCTACTTTTATTGACTCAATTTTCCCAATATCGTGCCATTGATATTCTTCTGAGGGGGTATAACCCATAATCTTCAAATCATTGCATTTGTCGATATAGAATGGCGTGATAGAGAATTTTGGCTCGGAAGAATAGTCTTTAAGAACGTCAAAAATTGAAGGAGAAACAATGTGCACACCACCAAATGCAAGAAGCTTATCGCGTTCTTGTGGCACATATCCCAACGGTTTTACTTCTCCTGTCGCAATATTAGTCCACCCACGAAGCTGATTTTTATTATTGATATAAAAATATCGGGTAGTTTTGCGGTCGGCAACGAGTAATGTGGCATCAGCCTTATTTTCGATATGTTGTTTAACCATTTTGTGTAAATCAAAATCGGTTAGAATATCAGCATTATGAATTATAATTGGTTCGTTGCCATCAAGCCATTGTTGTGCTTTGAGTATGCCTCCTCCTGTGTCGAGCAACAAGTCTCGCTCATCACTTATGTGGATTGTTATGCCGAAATTATTGTGTTGCTCAACAAATTCAATAATCTTTTCGCCAAAGTGATGAATATTAATAACAATATCGTCGATACCATGTGCTTTAAGCCGATTTATTACTCGTTCGAGCATAGCAACTCCACCCACTTCAACAAGTGCTTTTGGTCGGTCATTTGTTAATGGACGTAAGCGAGTGCCAAGGCCGGCAGCAAAAATCATTGCTTTCATCGCGAACTATAATTTTGCGTTGAAAATTTGTTCGATGTTTTGCTCTCGATGCACCAATTCAACCTTTACGTTGAACTTTTTATTGATATGTTCTGCCATGTGTTGGGCACTATACACTGAGCGATGTTGTCCACCGGTACAACCAAAGCATACCATGAGATTAGTGAAACCTCGTTCAACGTATCGTTTAACGGTTGAATCAACAAGCTCGTAGGCGTGGTCGAGGAATGTCAATATTTCACCATCGTCTTCAAGAAAGTCTATAACCTGTTGGTCTAAACCTGTAAATGGTTTATATCGTTCATATTTGCCGGGATTGTTTACTGCACGACAGTCAAAAACATATCCGCCACCATTGCCTGAAGTATCGTTGGGAATCCCTTTTTTATATGCAAAACTCATAACCTTAACAGTTAAGGTGTGTTTTTGTAAATCGTCGCTAAATTGTTTCATTTCAACAACTTCTTTGAGGATTTTGCTTAAATATGGGTATTCGGGATATGGTTCTTGTAGTAGGGTGCGAAGATTTGCAACAGCGTATGGCACACTTTGCATGAAATGAGGTTTCTTCTCAAAGTAGCCACGGAAACCGTATGCCCCTAATACTTGTAGGGTACGGAACAATACGAAATGACGTAATTGCTCATGGAAATATGGCTCATCAACAGGCTTGTATTTGCGTAGAGCATCAATATATTCCGAAATTAATTCTTGGCGTAAACTATCGGGCATATTAGCTTTAGCTTGCCAAAGGAATGATGCTACATCATAGTAAAATGGACCTTTGCGACCACCTTGGAAATCAATAAACCATGGCTCGTTGTCAACAAGCATCACATTGCGTGATTGGAAGTCGCGATACATAAATGTGCTTGATTGGCTACGCATAAGCACTTCGCTCATCGCTTGGAAGTCATCTTCAAGTTTGTCTTCTTGAAATTCTAAACCGGTTGCTTTTAAGAAGCAATATTTGAAATAGTTCAAATCCCACATTATTGTACGAGTGTCAAACTCGGCCAATGGATAGCATTTGTTAAAATCAAGTCCTACAGCTCCGGCAAATTGAACATCAGGAAGCATGCGAATTGTTTTTATCAACAACTCTTTTTCTTCATTGCTAAAAGAACGTGTCAAACGCCCTTTTTCGATTGCTTTGAATAATATTTCATCACCTAAATCTTCTTGTATATATGCCATATTGTCATCGGCAACGGCAAGTACTTCAGGAACAGGAAGATTCTGGCTCTTGAAATGCTGTGCAAGATATATAAATGATTCGTTTTCTTCTTTGCAGGTGCCAAGTACGCCAATAATTGATTTTTTACCTAATAATCTGAAATATCGACGATTTGAACCCGAAGCAGGAAGCTCAATAATTTCAGTTGGCTCACTGCCTACTACCTGATTATATAGTTGAGATAATATAGTTGTATTCATGCTAATAATATATTTAATGCAAAGATAGTGGTTTATTTTTATTCTTTGCATGCAAATATGATTTTTTGAGAATCTTTGAGACTTAATTGATAATAAATTATGTTTTTTTTGTTGTGAGTTGAGATATAATGCTTAAAAAGCGTATCTTTGTAGAAAAATATTGGAATGATGCTTAAATTTTTGAAACATATAGGGCAATTAATCATGTCGCCGGGAAATGGTTGGGAAGATATTTCTCATGCCGGTGATGACCCCAAACAATTGGCTACGACAGGGCTATATCCATTATTTGGTTTGGCTGCAGTAACGGCATTTGTGCAGTATTTCTATGATACTGACTTAGGCTTGGTTACTTTGTTGCAACATGCAATAATCGTTTTTGTGGAATTATTTGTTACCTATTTTATAGCATCGGTAGTCTTTGCATCAACTTTGCAACAGTGGATAGAAGGCGAAATAAACGAAAAGAGATATACAACTGTAATTACCTATTCTCTTGCTATTATCGCATTGACAACAGTTGTGAAAAACTGTTCGCCTGTAGAGATGTCGTTGATATATTTCTTGTATTTATATGTAGGTATTGTATTGTGGAAAAGCTCTCGATATTTAGCTATAAAAGAGGATAAATTGGGGCAATTCATTATAATGTCAATGCTTTCAATACTTGTCCCTCCATTTATTATAGGAGCGATATTAAGTTTTTTCATCGGATAAATTATTCAGGAAATGAAAATTAGCAAAGATGTAAATATTAAAAACAAACGTGCTACGTTTGACTACAATATATTAGAAACATTTACAGCGGGGATTGTCTTGACAGGAACAGAGATTAAGTCTATCCGATTGGGAAAAGCCGGGTTGACCGATACATATTGTTATGTAACAAATGGAGAGGTATGGGTTAAGAATATGTATATTGCCGAATATTTTTATGGCACCTATAACAACCATGAGCAACGTCGCGATCGCAAATTGTTGCTAAATCGCAAGGAGATTCGTCGTCTTGAAAAAGATGGTAAAGAAGCCGGTTTTACGATTGTGCCTTTGAAATTGTTTATAAACGATAGAGGATTGGCTAAATTAGTTATTGGTCTTGGTCGTGGTAAAAAGGAATATGACAAACGTCAATCAATTAAAGAACGAGAAGACAAACGAGCTATGGCTCGAATGTTTGAAAAAGTTTAGACAGGAGTTGAAACGATTATTAAACGATCGCCATTTGCTATAGTTACACCATAAAGACGATACTTGTTATCGTCTTTTATTTTTAGTTTTTTGCGAAGCTCGTCGGCCGAAAGAATAAAGTTTCTAACTGCCACATTTGCTCGTGGATAATCTTTTACAACCTCTTTTGCCACTCGAGAAGTGAACGGATAAATCTTCGCTATCTTATAGCAATCACCGGGGAAGTCGGGGATAATTTGAGTTGAGGTATATATATGTGTGTGTTGATGCAGTTTTATTGCGTTGAAATGTTGTGAAAGCAATTTGAATGGTTGTAGCTTCATTATGGCAGGGTGTGGCTCGTAAATATACATACCCTCATGGATTTCTCCATAATTGTTGGTTGCCGATGATTCATCGTCGAGAGTAAATGAAAAATCAGACGTTTCATCATCAATTGTAACGCAATGTAGAGTAGGGGATATTTTAGGATTTTTGAAATCTGCAACGGCTACAATTTCTTTGCATTCTTGGCGAGTGCCAATGGCATAAAGGTCGGTGGTTTCTGGTAGCTCGCGTAACACCTGTGTGGCATCGAGCATTGGTGATGCTTTTACGATTAGTTTATCGCAATGTTGCTTGATGAGATCGAGTAATTCCACTACATTAGGTTGGCAATCCGATAAGGCAAATAAACGCTTCCCACCATCGCCACGGCGAGCCGGGTCGATGAATATCGTATCGAAATGTTCAGTGGATTTTTTGAGATATTCAATACTGTCGGTATTAATGCCTGTGAAATTTGGAATATTTAATGTCTTTGCGTTTATTGTTAGAGCATGAGCTACATCTTCGTTGAGATCAATGGCAGTAACATGTTTTGCCTTTAGAGCAAGATGAAAAGCATCAATGCCAAGTCCGGCAGTCATGTCGAGAATTGTTTCCCCTTCATTTATTAATGTTGCGTGAAACTCGGCAAGGTCATCTGAAGTGCATTGTTCAGCCGATAGGGCAGTGGGAAACACAAAGTAAGGCGATAGGAGAGTGTTATGTAACTTTTTTGCAACCTTTTTTCGGCATTCAATCTGCATTATAGCGTACTCATAAATTGAGGCATCATCTTTCTTGCGACAACTCAACCTCAATTTTGTCGTGTCGTCGTTGCGATGCTCATCAATCCACTTAATAATATCCTCACTTAATTCAGTAATCACAACAAAGGATTAGTGCTTTAACAGATTTTCCACTTCAGACCGTAATAAAGGTAGGTGATTTATTACTATACTTCAAAGAATGTCTAAAGCTAAACTATCATAACCATGTATAATATAGTTTCTCGTATCAACTATTTTTCGAGCATTTGTGATGTTAATATCGGGATATTCTTTAAGAATACGATTCATTGCTTCGCCCAATATTTCTATATTTCGTTCAACAGCTCTGCGAAAACATAGGTCTGTGCAGAATGTATCATATCGTTTCGGACGTTCATCCATAAATAAATTAATTTCATCTATGGCGATTATTATATCTTCAAGATATTTATATATTTTGTTATCCATATATTAGATTCTTAGTTTGGTCTAATTCTTTTCTAAAATAAGAGTTCTTGACAGCTGAATCGTCAACCAAATCAACATCTCTGCCTAAGATGTCTTGTAAAGAATATTTGAAATCAAAAAAATTGACGAAAGGGTCCTCAATTTCTTGAGAGTTGAAATCAACTAATAAATCAATGTCGCTATTGTCGTTAAATTTATCGGTAAGAACCGATCCAAACGCAAATAACTTGTTAACCTTATGTTTTTTACATAAAGCAATAATCCGTTCGAGATTGAGCTCAATTAATTTCATAAACAACAATAAGTTTTTGCAAATATAACGATTATCTATGAATATCAACGAGATAATGTGCAAAAAGTTGTCATTCTAAATTTAAATTAGATATAATGAAAAATAAAAGGCTTTTAATTGTCGATTAAACAGCGGTTAAAACCTTTTAGCGTTTATTTGTTCATAATGTGACCTCTTTTATGTGTATTTTCGTTTTGCTCTCTCTGCAGCTAATTCAAGTTCTACATAGAAGCTAATGTCATGATTATTGCATGCCTCTATATACGACTCATATTCTTTTTCCATTTCTTTTTGTATCATAAAAATCTTAGAATTAATAGCAACTTGATTTAATTGACTATTATTGTTCTTAAGACTATTATAAATAGGTTGTATTGCAATAGAGAGATGTGTGTCAAACAGTTCCTCGATCATCTTAAGAAATTCTAGGTTCGGTTCAGTCATGGGGAAATTCGAGGTATATATATGTAGCTTTCTAAAAAGAAGATTTTCATCTTCGCTTTCCAGAAGAAATGTCATAAGCAGTTCATGTTTATTCTTTGTAGTACGTGGGGACAGATGTGAATACCTGTTTTCGATTTCCTTTATTTTTTCTAAAATCCACTCTACTGTAATTACAGGAAATGTGTTGTCAAGTTTTATATTATATTTTTTTGCTTCTGTTATTGCTGATTTTCCATAGCTTTCGATAAGTAATAAGTAATATTCTTCGGTACAATATGATTTGATATGTTCAAATGTTTTTTGCTTTAATTCTCCAATTTTACAACAGCTATCTCTCGCTGTGGTTTCTAATGAAAATATCCGTTCTTTGGCATCTTCATCTGAAAGGTTTGCTATCAGCACACCTAGTGATTGTATTTCATTAGCATTATTTGGATTAGATGCTTTATACTGCTCCCAATAACTTCTAAGTTTAGTCTTGTTTAAATTAGGATTGGATTTGGATTCAGAATCATTAACGACAACTTTACTTTTTTCAGGTTGATTATTAATTTCTTCTTTTTTCGTTTGCGATGATTCCTTTTTGTCCTTTTCATTAGCGGAATATATAAGAGCGAATCCAATTGCAATAAAAGAACAGGGACCAAAAATACTATTTCCAGCTGTCATGGCTCCGATAAAACTTAGAATCCCAAGAATGAGGCAAATATATCCGGCTGTTTTCATAAGTGAGATGTTTTTTATTATGCTTTGTCTATTTTTTTTGAACACAAAACGGCAATCAAACCGATAATGACATTTAGCAGTGAAAGACCGAATGCAATGCCAAACCCAATTTTACGGGTACGACCTAAACAGCCAATGCCAAATGCCAAGCCAATGGAAATAATAAGAAAGAATAAAGTATCCATAATCTTTATTTCGTGTTTCGCATCTCCCAATGAAACAGTTAAAGTTAGGATATAGAAAAGGTGTGGAGATTGTATTTCGTTTTATTCTAAAGTCAGGTCTTCGCATTACCTACAGCATGAATAAAACAATAGCCCCACACCGATTTGCTATATAAATTGCCAATCACGGCAAAGTATAAGCTACCAATGCAGGTGCTATTGTTAATTCCATCTTCATGCTGTTGTCAAAGTTGCGAAGTTCGACTTTAGAAGATAAAATTTCAATAACACCTTTCGTTAAATATGTAATGGTCTCATTCGTTGTCGCTACAACAAAATGTCGAAACCACTGCAAATATAACGAAAAATATTATAATGTGGAGCTATAAGAGTGAAATATATCAAAAAAGAGTGTGTAAATTATGCCCATTCTGTCAAAATTTCAAGAACAAAAAGTCATAATGTGCATAATGACAGAAACAGATGTATTTATACTTGACCCTTTATAAAACAAGAAACCTCGCAATATGCAAACAATCCCTATTTAATATGTGTTATATAGTTGTAACCAAAATTCAAGTATAGTTTATGACAACGATAATTTTTTCGCATCCGTGGCAGGGTAGTTTTAATCGAGCAATATTAGATGGCGTAGAGAAGAAATTGCGTGATGAAAAACGTCCTTTTCAAATGATTGATCTTGTTGCCGATGGATTTAATCCAACTATGACAGCAAATGATTTAGCCGGTTATAATCGTGGCGAAACTGCCGACCCATTAGTGGCAAAATATGGTGAGATGCTTCAAGGTACAGATGAATTGATAATAATCTTTCCGATTTGGTGGGGCATGATGCCTGCAATTTTTAAGGGTTTTATAGATAAAGTGTTGCTAAAGGGGGTAACATATACTTATTCGGAAGAGGGGGCAATGTTGCCGGCGTTAAATATTCGTCGCACTTTGCTTATAACTACATCGCAAGGACCTACACCTCTATATCGCCATTTTATTGAAGATAATTTGGTGGCATTTGTATTAAACGCAGTGGGAATAACCGGAGTAGAGTGGTTTAATTGCGAAAAAACAGCCCATGGGCCAAGAGACAATCGTGAGGAATTTTTGAAAAATGTAATATCAAAAGTGTAATTTAAGGCATCAGAGTCGGCCGTTGTCATTGTATGAGAAGTAATTGGTGGGCGTGATGATCAGATGATCAAGAACATTGATGTCAAGTAATTTGGCAGCTTCCTTTGCCTTGGTTGTAATGCGATCATCGTCGGGACTTGGGCGAAGATTGCCCGAGGGGTGATTATGAACAAGGATAATACCCGAAGCAAGTAATTCGATGGCACGTTTTAATATGAGTCTCACGTCGGTTACTGTCCCCGAAACCCCACCTTTGCTCATACATTCCTCAAATATCACTCGATTGCTGCGTGATAGGTATAATACCCAAAATTCCTCATATTCGAGTCGTTGAAGTTTGACCCGCATCATATTATAAATGTCGGTCGAACTTTTTATTTGTGTGTCTAATGCCGCATCTTCATCGCGAGTGCGAAGCCCTAATTCAAACGCAGCGGCAAGAGATATTGCTTTGGCTGTACCTACACCTTTGAATCTCTTTTTCATCTCGTGAATTGAAAGTCGGCTCAATCGGGAAAGACGATTGTCACACGAGGCAAGAACCTCTTGGCTCATTGAAATTACCGATTTTCCGGGTAGTCCACTTCCGAAGATAATTGCGAGCAATTCGGCATTACTCAACGACCGAATGCCAAGCGAAAGAGCTTTTTCGCGAGGTTTGTCGCTGTCGTCAAGGTCGGCAATGCGTCCCAAGAAACGGTTTTCGGGTTCTTTTATTTGGTCGCTCATAAGGGGCTATTTTCCTTTTCTTATTGCAACTTCTTCTTCAATGTTGCGACCACGACGCAACAGAATCTTTGTGGTAAATGCTTTGATAAATCCCCAGCCATAGCCACAAAGTTGCAAAATACTTGCTGGAACGGCTTTAAGGGCGATGATGAGAGATTTTGTGGAGAATAGGGCAGTGATGAAAATAGCCACCAAGTATGCTACTAATGGCAATATGCACCACCATTTCCATAGTATCGATAGTAATATCAACCCAACCGAACCAATCACAAATACAGCGGGGAGTGTATGTACGAGTTTTAATGAATCGGGATAAAGCAGTTTCAGTGTAATACGCGACATCCCAAAAACATATACTTGGCGAGTAAACAATCGCATATTCACTCGGCGTTTGTGATATACAAACGCTTCACGAATCAGCCCGATTGAAAAGCCGGCTTGGCGAATGCGTGTGCTCATATCAATGTCTTCAGAGAACATTTCACGAAAACCACCCACTTTTTCATATACTTTGCGAGAGTAACCCATGTTGAATGTGCGAGGCACAAATTTTTCTAATTGCACTTTTCCTCCACGAATGCCACCGGTTGTGAGGAATGAGGTCATAGAATAGTTGATTGCTTTTTGAGTGGTGCTGAATGATTCGTGTGCGGCATCGGGACCTCCAAAGCAATCAAGAGGATTTTTGTCAAGAACTTCGGATAGCGTTTTGAAATAATCGGGTGGGATAACACAGTCAGAATCAAAGAAGATGAAGTAATCCCCTTTGGCTCGTTCAAGCCCATGGTTGCGAGCAATTGAACGACCTTCGTTCTCTTTATAATAATATGAAGCATTAACTCTATCGGAATATTCCTCAACAACCTCTTTGCATGGTGCCGAAGAGCCGTCTTCAACAATCACGACTTCAAAGTCTTTGCATGATTGAAGAGCAAGGCTTTCCATTAGATCGCGAACCTCATCAATGCGATTATATACCGGTATTATTATTGAAAAACGTGGCATTGTGATTAGTTTTAGGTGTTAAATTATTATGGGATTAACTCATTCGTGATTTATAATCTTCGTAGGTGTATTGTCGCAGATATTCACACTCACCATCGGCACGGCATAGCACAATTGAGGGATGTTGAATGCCATTGAACATATTTGTTTTTACAGTAGTGTAGTGGTTCATATCTTCAAGAGTGAGACGGTCGCCAATTTCAAGAGGCTTTTCAAAGCTCCAATCACCAATAAAATCGCCACTTAGGCAAGAATTACCACCGAGACGATATGTGGGCAGTACCGAATTAATCTCTACACTCTCTGTGATTTTAGGTTGATAGGGCATTTCAAGGCAATCGGGCATGTGGCAAGCAAATGATGCGTCGATGATTGCTGTATTAACGCCTTGATTTTCTACAACATCAACTACCGATGTGATTAAATCGCCGGTACGCCATGTAAAGGCACTGCCCGGTTCGAGAATCACATCAAGCCATGGGTAACGGTTCTTAAAGTTGGTTAGAAGTGAGATAAGATGCTCTATATCGTAACCCTCGCGAGTCATTAGATGTCCTCCACCCATATTTACCCATTTTATTTGTGGTAAATATCTGCCAAACTGAGATTCAAACGCTTCAAGCACTTTTTCTAAATCGTATGATGTCGATTCACAAAGAGCATGGAAGTGCATGCCCTCAATCCCTTCGGGTAGTTTGTCGCCAATAATATCGGCAGTTACTCCAAATCGAGAGCCGGGTAGGGCAGGATTATATATGTCGGTTTCGATTACCGAACATTGTGGATTTACTCGCACTCCGGGAGATACATGGCGTTTCCCGGTAGTTAAGTTGTGTTGATTCACATCATTTTTGAATCGTTCCCATTGATTGAGAGAGTTGAAAGTGATGTGAGTGCTACCCTCAAGGTAACGATTTATGGTCAATGGCGTATATGCCGGGCAATATGAGTGAACTTCATTGCCCAAACAGTCGAGAGCCAAATCCATTTCGTTGAGAGAACTTGCTGTTGATGCGGTGCAATATTCCTTGATAATAGGGAATGTGCGCCACAACGCGTTGGCCTTGAATGCCATGATTATATTTACTCCGGCTTCACGTTTCACTCGATTGATTAATTCGAGGTTACGACGAAGGCGATCCTCATATACGATGTAGAATGGAGTGGGTATTTCGTTAATTTTCATTATCCTATAATCTTAAAATGAGCGAATTTGAGTAATAGCGTTTTTGTTCCGGTATTGGCAAACTCAACAATAATGCGAGCATCGGTTGACGATGTGTCAATTGTTGTTATTTTTCCGGTGCCGAAACGTTGATGTTCAATAATCATGCCTTCAGAAAGAGATTTTGCATCATGAATATCACTAACGTTAGTCTGAGGAATTTTAGCCGATGATGATGCCCCCTTTTTGTTGAGAGGGGTCAAATTGCGTGGTGCATGATAGGTTTTGAGTTCGGAATGGAATGATTCTCGATAATTCTCTATTGGATTAACAAATGAAGTATTTCCACTAATAGATGTTCCGGAACAAAGATTTAGATATTGAGGGTCTATGTCGCGAATAAATCGAGATGGAGAGCAAGTCTTTGTCTGTCCATTGCGAAAACGAGAAGATGAATACGATAGCATGCAAAAACTTTTGGCACGGGTGATGGCAACGTATAATAATCGGCGTTCTTCCTCAATTTCACTTTGAGTAGTACACATAGATGATGGGAATAGCTCTTCCTCGATGCCGACGATAAACACATTGCTAAATTCAAGACCTTTGGCTGCGTGAACAGTCATCAAAGTGAGTTTCTCTCCGTCGCCATCTTGGGTGTCTTGATCGGTAGCTAATGAAACCTCACCGAGAAAATCTGTTATTGATATGTTGTTTTCTTCTCCTTCTTCTAATTTGTTGGCAATAAATTCCTTAACCCCATTGAGTAACTCATGAAGGTTCTCTTGTTTTGATATGCTTTCGGGCGTTTTATCCGAGAGTAGCATACTTAAAAGTTGGGTTTCACGAATAATATGTGTTGCAATCTCTTCAGCGTTTTTGCCATCTTGATTTAGATTGATGAATGATTGAATTAAGTCGCGAAATGCCAACAATTTTTTTGTTGTCCCGGAATTAACCCCGGGAGAATATTGTGCGAGGTTATTAATAACTCCCCATATACTTACTTGGTTGTCAATGGCACAACGGATAAGCTTATTAACAGTGGTGTCTCCAATTCCACGAGCCGGGAAATTAATAACACGTTTTAGTGCTTCGTCATCATTGGGGTTGATTGATAATCTAAAGTAGGCAATAGCATCTTTTATCTCTTTGCGTTGGTAAAATGAAAGTCCCCCATATATGCGATAAGGTATATTGCGTTTGCGAAGCGATTCTTCAAGAATGCGAGATTGTGCATTGGTGCGATATAATATTGCAAATTCATCATAGCCATCGTGAGAAAGCATTTTTACTTGCGAAATGCGATTGGCAACCAAGAATGCTTCTTCATAATCACTATAGCTTTGTACCACCTCGATTTTAGAACCCTTATCGTTTATTGAAAACACTTGTTTGCGAATTTGCTCAGTGTTTTTGTCAATAAGCGAGTTTGCAGCGTTTATAATCGTTTGAGTAGAACGATAATTTTGCTCCAATTTGAATATCTTCAAATCGGGGTACGCATTTTTTAAGTTGAGAATATTGCGAATGTTTGCACCTCGAAACGAATAAATGCTTTGAGCATCATCGCCCACTACGCATAAACTGTGATTTTCTTTTGTGAGCTGAGATATAATCAAATGTTGAGCAAAGTTAGTGTCTTGATACTCATCAACAAGAATATAACGAAAATATTCTTGATAATGATGAAGAATATCGGGATTATCGCGTAATAAAACATTTGTATAGTAGAGCAAATCATCAAAATCCATTGCACCGGCAACAAAACAGCGATGACAATAACCTCGATATATCTCATGGGTGCGAGGTCGTTTGGCTCGTCGGTCGGCCTCCATTATATCTTTTGATTGTGCATAAGTCGCTGGTGAAATGAGTGCGTTTTTTGCCATTGATATAGCACTCATCACAGTAGATGGCTTGTATATTTTATCATCGAGTTCAAGATCTTTGATAATCGACTTTATAAGTGATTTTGAGTCGGCGGTATCATATATTGTGAAATCACTTTTGAAACCTAATCGTTCGGCATTAATGCGAAGAATACGAGCAAATATGGAGTGAAATGTACCCATCCATAATTTTGATGCAGTTGCACCTCCAACAAGTCCCTCAATGCGTTCTCGCATTTCACGAGCCGCTTTGTTGGTAAATGTCAATGCCAAAATACGCCAAGGCTCGTAGCCATTATTTAATAAGTGTATGATTTTGTAAGTAAGTACACGTGTTTTTCCCGAACCTGCCCCTGCGATAACGAGTTGCGGTCCATCAAGATAAAGTACAGCATCTTGCTGCTGTTGGTTTAATTCATTAATATAATCTTCCATTAATGCAAAGTTACACTCTTTAAGGAGTGAAAACAAGAAAATAAGAACTAATTTTTAGAGAAATTTATTGAGAGTGGCATCATATAACATTCCTATTGTAGCCAACTTTTTGATTAGCTCATCTTTGTCAATATCTAAATCTTCGCACAAAATGTCAAGAGAAGCATAATTGTCACGTAGTTTAGTATTGATATAACTAAAAAGTATAAATGGGTCTTGTGGTAAATCTTTCATGTGTTTTTAATTTTGTTGCGACAAAGGTAGTCAATATTATAATAATATTGTGTGAATAGTTAGTTTTTTGTGCTATAACTCAATCTTACTATCAATTTAATTTCGTAACTTTGTGAAAAATTAAAAAATTATATGGCTGATTCATCATTATTATCTCGCCTTGACGGCATTGAAGCTCGATTTGAAGAGGTTAGTACGCTGATAACTGACCCTTCGGTTATTGCTGATATGAAACGTTATGTGCGATTAACTAAAGAATATAAAGACCTCGAAAAATTAACCGGGGCAACTCGTCGCTATCGCAATCTTTTGGGTAATATTCAAGAGGCTCGTGAAATTCTTGAAACAGAAAATGATGACGATATGCGAGCAATGGCAAAAGAGGAACTTGATAGTGCTAACGCCGAATTACCAAATCTTGAAGAAGAAATAAAATTACTTCTTATTCCAGCCGACCCTGAAGATGGTAAAAATGCAATACTTGAAATCCGTGGAGGTACCGGTGGTGATGAAGCTGCAATTTTTGCCGGCGACTTGTTTAAGATGTATAGTAAATATTGCGAGTCAAAGGGTTGGAATGTTGCGATTACAAGTTTCAGTGAAGGTGCTGCCGGAGGCTTCAAGGAAATTGTTATGGCAGTGAGTGGAGAGGGTGTATATGGAACACTTAAATATGAGAGTGGTGTACATCGTGTACAACGTGTGCCTGCAACTGAAACACAAGGCCGTGTTCACACTTCGGCTGCAACAGTAGCAGTTTTACCCGAAGCTGAAGCATTTGATGTAGAAATTAACGAAGGAGAAATCAAGTGGGATACATTCCGAAGTGGTGGTGCCGGTGGACAGAATGTGAACAAAGTAGAATCGGGTGTGCGTCTTCGTTATTTGTGGAAAAATCCTAATACCGGAGAAACCGAAGAAATTCTTATTGAGTGTACTGAAACTCGCGACCAACCAAAGAACAAAGAGCGTGCGTTGAGCCGTTTGCGTACATTTATTTATGATAAAGAACATCAAAAATATATTGATGATATTGCTTCACGACGCAAAACTATGGTGTCAACTGGCGACCGTTCGGCAAAGATTCGTACATATAACTATCCGCAAGGACGTATTACCGACCATCGTATTAATTATACAATATATAATCTCCAAGCATTTGTTGATGGCGATATTCAAGATTGTATCGACCAACTTATAATTGCTGAAAATGCAGAGAAATTAAAGGAAAGCGAACTCTAAAAATAAGATATAATGAAAAGAACAGAATTAGTTGAAAATATACGTCGCAAAGGGTCGTTCCTATGTGTTGGGCTTGATCCTGATATTAAAAAGATTCCTCAACATCTTTTGAGTGAAGAAAATCCACTATTGGCATTCAATAAAGCGATTATTGATGCTACTGCTCAATATGCAGTGGCATATAAACCCAATCTTGCTTTCTATGAAAGCCTTGGCGTTGAAGGTTGGATTGCACTTGAAGAAACAGTAAAATATATCAAAGAAAAATATCCTGATCAATTCATCATTGCTGATGCAAAACGTGGTGATATAGGTAACACATCACAACTTTATGCTCGTAGCTTCTTTGAGCATCTTGATGTTGATGCTATCACTGTTGCTCCTTATATGGGCGAAGATAGTGTAACTCCATTTCTTGGATATGATGGGAAATGGGTAATTCTTTTGGCGTTGACTTCAAACAAAGGAAGCCATGACTTCCAATTAATTGAAGATAAAGAAGGAAAACGCATCTTTGAACATGTGCTTGAAACTTCGGCTAAATGGGCATCAAGTGATGAAATGATGTATGTTGTTGGTGCTACACAAGGAGCTATGTTCCAAGATATACGTAAAGTGTCGCCAAATAGCTTCTTGCTTGTTCCCGGGGTTGGAGCTCAAGGAGGTAGCCTTGAAGAAGTTGCAAAGTATGGTATGATTGAAGATTGTGGATTATTAGTAAATTCTTCTCGTGGTATTATATATGCCTCAAATGGAGAGGACTTTGCAGAGGCTGCTGCAAGTGAATCAAAAAAACTTGCGAATGAAATGAGTGAATTATTAAAGGCTCATAACATCATTTAATATCAAAAATACACATATAATTGAGAAAAAAGGTGTAATTTTGTGAAATCAATTTGTAAAAACTAAATTATAACGTTATAACTAATTAAATTTTCAAACGAAAATGACTATCGACAATTACAAATTTGCCGGCAAAAAGGCAATCGTCAGAGTGGACTTTAATGTGCCCTTAGATGAAAACGGAAACATCACAGACGACACTCGTATTCGTGGTGCACTTCCTACACTCAAAAAAATTCTTGAAGAAGGTGGTGCTCTTATCATCATGTCTCACATGGGTAAACCAAAAGGCAAAGTAAATCCTAAATTTTCTCTTGCTCAAATTAAAGATGCAGTAGCTGCTGCTCTTGGTCGTGATGTGAAATTTGCCGAAGATTGTGCTAACGCTGCTGATGCTGCTGCAGCATTGCAACCCGGTGAAGTGCTTTTGCTTGAAAACCTTCGTTTCTATGCAGAAGAGGAAGGTAAGCCTGTAGGTATCGATAAAGAAGATCCAGCTTATGAAACTGCTAAGAAAGAAATGAAAGAAAGCCAAAAAGCATTTGCAAAGACTCTTGCCAGCTATGCTGATTGCTATGTGAACGATGCATTTGGTACTGCTCACCGCAAACACGCTTCAACTGCAGTTATCGCTGACAGCTTTGGTGAAGATGATAAAATGCTTGGCTATTTGATGGAAAAAGAAGTTCAAGCTGTTGATAATATCCTTAGTGATATCAAACGTCCTTTCACTGCTATCATGGGTGGTTCAAAAGTTTCTACAAAAATTGGTATCATCGAAAACCTCATGGATAAGGTTGATAACTTGATTCTTTGTGGTGGTATGACATATACTTTTGCTAAAGCTCAAGGTGGTAAAATCGGTCTTTCAATTTGCGAAGATGATAAGCTTGATTTGGCTCTTGATATCATGAAGAAAGCTCAAGAAAAGGGCGTAAACCTTGTTCTTGGTACAGATTGTATCGCAGGAGATAAATTTAGCAACGATGCAAACACTCAAGTTGTTTCAGCAATGGATATTCCCGAAGGTTGGGAAGGTATGGACGCAGGTCCTGCAACTCGTGAATCATTTGCTAATGTTATCCGCACTGCTAAAACTATTCTTTGGAATGGTCCTGCCGGAGTATTTGAATTTGATAACTTTGCAGGTGGTTCTAAAGCTATTGCTGAAGCTATAGTTGAAGCAACTGAAAATGGTGCATTCTCACTTGTTGGTGGTGGCGACTCTGTTGCTTGTGTAAACAAATTTGGTTTAGCTGACAAAGTATCATACGTATCAACCGGTGGTGGTGCTCTCCTTGAAGCTATCGAAGGAAAAGTTCTTCCTGGCGTAGCTGCAATCAAAGGTTAATCAATTAGATTTACATATTATGAAAGTGGTAAAACTTAATGTTTTTACCACTTTTGTTTTTTTAGCACAAAACAACTCAATATAGTTTAATGTTATATAAATGAAATTATAAATATATAGAGTTATGAAACGTGTAATTTATATTTTAGTTGCAATATTGATTTGTTTTGGTGTAGGCTATACAGCCAATATATTCCAAGCAGAGTCGTTGGCGACATGGTATCCGACTTTAGTAAAATCGGAATTGACGCCACCAAATTATGTATTCCCAATTGCATGGGGTATAATCTACCTTTGCAGTGGATTGTCAATTGGATTAGTTTGGAATAAACGCGAAACTTTGGATTTGGGCTTAGGGTGGATTTTTATTCTTCAGTTGGTGTTTAATTTTGCATGGAGTTTATTATTCTTTTATTTGCAAGATCCATTTAGTGGACTGATTGATTTGATATTGTTGGATTTGACGGTGTTATTCTATGTAATAACATGCTATCGCATTAATAGAGTGTCGGCATGGTTGTTTGCTCCATATATCTTATGGTTGATATTGGCAACGTATCTAAATACATATATTGTGATTAATAACCCAATAATGTAGATTATATACCAAATAATTGTTTTGCATTGGTGGTTGTAACTGATGCCACTTTTTCACTTGTGAGAGATAGGTGTTGTGCGATATGTGCTGCCGTGTGAATTAGATATACACTTTCATTGCGTTTACCCCGATGGGGAACGGGTGCCAAATACGGGGCATCTGTTTCAAGTAATATGCGGTCAATTCCTATACATGGAAGTGTTTCTCGTAATTTGGAATTTTTGAATGTAACAATGCCGTTTATCCCAAAGTAGAAATCCCCACGCTCTCTAATTCGTTCAACGTCTATATTTGTGCCACCAAAGCTATGAAATACGCCTTTGGGTTTTATGACTAACCCATCAAGAACTTCTAAAATTTCGTCAAGGCCTTCGCGACAATGAATTATTACAGGTAGATTTGTTTCAACAGCCCATTGAAATTGCTGCTCAAGTGCTTGCATTTGTTCATTTTTGAACGTCTTATCCCAATATAAATCAATGCCGATTTCACCTACTGCGATATATTTGTTTTTGTGCTGGTAAAATTCGTTTTTGACCTTAGATAAATCTGTTTCCCATGATTCTTTAATTTCAGTAGGGTGTAACCCCATAGCCAGATATGTGTTTTGAGGGAATTGATTGTGTAAATTTTGCATTGGAGCAATTGTTGATAAATCCACATTCGGAAAAATCATTCGTTTAATACCGGCTTGTATGGCACGTGTAACGGCATCTTGTGGAGATGGTTGAAACTCCTCAAGATATAAATGAGTATGGGTGTCAATAAGCATGTGTTGTTGATTAATTTGAACGAACGATGGCTCCTTTTGCTAAATCTTTGAAAAAGTCCATGTCTTTTTCACTTAAACCAACGGTTTTTAGGGCATCAAGTGCTTCTGCAACATATTGCTCCATTAAATCTTTACAACGTTTATCGAGATTTAGATTAGTGTATATTGTTTTTACTCGTTCGATTTTTTCATCGGTAGCAATTTGTGTATTCCCAATAAGATGTTTTAATTCACCACTATTGTCTTCATTTAACGCAGAGATAAGTAACCAAGTTTTTTTGTCATTTAGAATGTCGCCACCAATGTTTTTCCCAAAAATATTAGGGTCTCCAAATGAGTCAAGGTAATCATCTTGTAATTGGAATGCTAATCCAAGTTTTACTCCATATTTATAGAATGCCTTTTGCTCTGAGTCAAATGCTCCAGCCATGATAGCTCCGAGTTTACATGCACAGCCAAGTAATACAGAAGTTTTTAAGCGAATCATATTAAGATATTCTTCCACTGTAACGTCAAGGCGTTTCTCAAAATCCATGTCGTATTGTTGCCCTTGATATACTTCCATTGCTGTTGTGTTAAATAGCGACAATACGTCCCATGTTTTTGTGCCATCGCCTTTTGCTATATATTGAGTGGCAAGTGTTAACATTGCGTCTCCCGATAGAATTGCAGTTGATTCATTCCATTTGATATGTACAGTTGGTTTTCCTCTCCTCATATCGGCTTTATCCATAACATCATCGTGTAAGAGAGTGAAATTATGGAAGATTTCCACTCCAATAGCTTGATTTTTAGCACCATCAATATCTCCACCCAAAGCATCACATGTAGCAAGTGTTAAAAGTGGACGAAGACGTTTCCCCCCCTCACTAAGTGTGTATTTAATAGGTTCATATAGCCCGTTTGGCTCTTCGGGGTATTTAATCTTACTAATCGCTGTGTTAATGTACTTTACTAAATAATCGGGAGTAAACATAGACGGTTGTTATTTTAGTGCGTTATTAAATTCAATTAAATCACTATTATTATATATTGAATCAATCGTAGAGATTAAAACTTTATGGGTTGTTGTATCTTGTTTTAAGATTTTACCTAATTGATTAGGTGTAGATGCCAATATGTATAGTTTTGCTTTGTCGATATGGTTATAAGTTTCTACACATGAGTCAATGGCTTGCTTAAATGCTTGAATATTGCAAGCTTTTCCGGTTAAAGAATACCATGAACTAATGTTATGAACAATTTTTCTTGCTCTATAATGGTTTGATGTTGAGTCAGATAAAAAATCTTTCAACATAATCTTAGCAGCTAATTGAGGAAATACCATTGTTGCCAATGCAGCTTCGTAGGCTTGTGGTATTGAGTCGTTAATTTTGTTGACAATAGCTATTCCTAATTCTGGATTATTAATTACGGAATTACTTAATAACGAAAGAGAATCAAGGTCATCATGTTCAATATAATGGCAAAAATGAGTTATAGTATTGTCAACTAATTCGTTGTCAATACTATTACATGAACTAACGAAGTTCATTAATAATATGGTCAATAAAAGAGAATATTTTTTTGCCATAAGATTTTTTACAGATGCTTTCTAATTTACAAAGTTACAAAAATAACCCACAAGAAATAGCATAATTGAGATAAATTTCAAAAATGTAAATTTATTCTAAAAGATATAATATAGTATAATAATCAATATCGTTTGTGCGTATTATAGATACTAAATTTTTGATTATTGAAACGAATAGTATATATATTATTTTTGAGTTTGTGCCTCTCTATTACTGGGTATGCAGCAGTGTCATATTCTCAAGAACTTGAGAAAAAGGCTAATGCAGGAGATGCTCAATCGCAGTATCTAATGTGTCATTGCTATATAGATGGATTAGGAGTTAAAAGTAATTATATAAAAGCTCTCAATTGGTGTGAACGAGCGGCAAGTCAAGGTCACAAAAATGCGTTGACGCAAATGGGCTATTTTTATTTTAGTGGAAAAGGAGTAACGCGAAATGATGAGGTGGCTTTTAAGTATTTCAGAGATGCAGCAAAAAAAGGTTGCCCCGAATCGCAATTTATGCTTGCTCGATGTTTTAAGGAAGGTAGAGGTACGCGAAAAGACCCTCGAAGGGCTTTTCAATGGTGTGAAAAATCGGCACAACAAAATTATGCTTTAGCTCAATGGTTTTTAGGCGAATGTTATAATCGAGGTGAGGGTGTTGATAAAGATATTACAAAAGCTGAGTTGTGGCTGAAAAAATCAGCAAACCAAGGTTTTGTACATGCTCAATATTCATTGGGAATGTTTTATAAAAAATGTAGAAATACTAAAGATTATCAACGATTATCATTGGAGTGGTTAGAAAAAGCAGCAGCTCAAAACCACAAGTTGGCGATGCTTGAGCTGAAAAAATAGGGTAACGATTGATCCAAATAGGAGATTTTATAATGGTAACTCTTCAGCAATGTATTTTGATGTAGGGGAATTTGAATTTGCTATTTCTTCGGGTGTGCCACATGCTATTATTTGTCCTCCGTCTTTTCCTCCATTGGGTCCCATGTCAATAATATAATCGGCACACTTCAGTACGTCAAGATTATGTTCAATAACCAAAACTGTGTTGCCTTTATCGACAAGACGATTTAATACACCTAATAATGTTTTTATATCTTCAAAATGAAGACCTGTCGTAGGCTCATCAAGAATAAACAGGGTTTTCCCGGTATCGCGTTTTGATAATTCGGTTGCGAGTTTTACCCGTTGATTTTCGCCTCCGGATAGAGTGGAAGATGGTTGCCCGAGTTTAATATAACCTAATCCGATGTCTTGTAATACTTTTATTTTGTTTAGGATTGCAGGTATACCACTGAAAAATTCTACCGCTTGATTGATTGTCATGTCGAGAACATCGGCGATTGATTTTCCTTTGAATCTCACTTCAAGCGTTTCGCGATTGTATCTGCGACCACCACACACTTCGCAAGGAACAAGCACATCGGGTAAGAAATTCATTTCAATAGTGCGATAGCCATTGCCGTTGCACATTTCGCATCGACCTCCCGAAACATTGAATGAGAATCTCCCTGGTTTATAGCCTCTTATTTTAGCTTCGGGTAGATTTACAAATAAAGAACGAATGTCAGAAAAAACACCTGTATATGTAGCCGGATTTGAGCGTGGCGATTTGCCAAGAGGTGATTGATCAACTGTTACAACTTTGTCGATATGTTCAATACCGATAATCTCTTGATATGGTAGAGGCTGTTGGTTTGACCTATAAAATTTTTGGCTTAAAATGGGTTGTAGTGTCGCATTAATTAGACTTGATTTGCCACTGCCCGATACACCGGCGACACAAGTAAATGTGCCAAGAGGTAGAGTGAATGTAACATCTTTAAGGTTGTTACCGGTACACCCGATAAGTTTGATTGTTTTGCCATTCCCATTACGCCTTGTTGTGGGAACTTCAATTTTGAGAGCTCCGGTAAGAAATTGTGATGTTAACGTGGATTGCTTTAACATCTCTTTTGGCTCTCCTTGAAATACAACCTCGCCACCTTTTCGCCCTGCTTTCGGTCCGATGTCAATAATATAGTCGGCTTCAAGCATCATATCTTTGTCATGTTCTACAACAATAATTGAGTTAGAAGCATCGCGTAGCCGTTTTAGAGAATTAATTAGTCGTCGATTGTCGCGTTGATGTAGTCCAATGCTTGGCTCGTCAAGAATATATAATACATTTACTAATTCAGATCCTAATTGAGTTGCTAATCGTATGCGTTGGCTTTCTCCTCCGGAAAGTGTAGCCGAGTTTCGGTTGAGTGATAAATATTCAAGACCTACGTCAACGAGAAAACGAAGTCGAGTGCCTATTTCTTTAAGTATTTCTGTCGCAATTATTGATTGTTGCTCTGTTAGATAGAGGTTGGCATTTTCAACCCATTTCAATAAATCAGAAATATCGAGTTGAGCTAAATCGGCGATATTTTTATCTCCAATAAAGAAATGAAGAGCTTCACGATTTAATCGTTTGCCATTACATTCGGGACACACTGATTTTGAAAAGAATTGTCCACTCCATTTTTGTGCGGCAGCTCCGGCATCTTCAGTTTGTTGTAGCTCAATGTATTTTATTAAACCTTCATACGTTTGTGTGTAGTTTGACAAACTTAAAGTTTCATTTTTTATTATCAATCGTTCAGTTGTGCCATTAAGAATATCGTTAATGGCTTCTTCTCCGAGTTCTTTAATAGGAGTTTTTATCGTATGACCATATTTTTGGCATATTGCATCGATTTGCCAAAATATCATAGAGTTTTTGTATTTTCCTAATGGAATAATTCCCCCATCATATATTGATATACTATCATCGGGAATTATTTTATTCTGGTCGATTAAATTTACATTGCCCAACCCTTTGCAACATGGACATGCTCCTTGTGGAGAATTAAACGAGAAGTTATGTGGAGCAGGTTCTTTATAAGAGATACCACTGATATGGTCCATTAACATTTGGCTATAATGAAAGATTTTATCGTCTTCTACATCATATACCATTAATTGTTTCCCACCTTGTTTTAAGGCAGTGGATATTGTTTTTTTTAGTCGGGCTTCATCTTTGTTTGATGCACGAAGTCGGTCGATTACCAATTCAATAGAGTGATTTTTATAACGATCAACTTTCATTCCCAAAGTTATCTCTTGAATAACATTGTCAATACGAACAGTTAGGTAACCTTTTTTTCGTAACTGTTCAAATAATTCTTTATAATGGCCTTTCCTGTTTTTGACAATTGGAGCAAGAATATAAATTTTTCGACCGTCAAATTTATCAAGTATTAAATCGTATATTTTTTCTTCGGTGTATTTAATCATTGGTTCCCCCGAAATATAGCTTCGTGCTACTCCTACACGAGCATATAATAATCTGAGGAAGTCATAAATTTCGGTTGTAGTTCCGATTGTGCTTCGAGGGTTCTTATTTACTGTTTTTTGCTCAATAGCGATAACCGGACTTAAGCCCGAAATATAATCAACATCGGGGCGTTCGAGAGAACCGAGCATATTACGAGCATAACTTGAAAATGTTTCGATATATCTGCGTTGTCCTTCGGCATATATTGTGTCAAATGCCAATGATGATTTGCCACTACCACTTAATCCGGTAATTACCGTTAATTTATTGTGGGGAATAGAAACATCTATGTTCTTCAAATTGTGAACACGAGCCCCAACAACCGTAAGACTATCAACAAATTCATCATCTGTTTTCTTATCAACTGACATGGCGTTTTTCAACTGTATTATTTGTTTAACCAATTTGGATTATATACCGATTTTTTTTGAGAAGAGCGATATAGTGACTCTTTTTGAGGAATTTTTATTTTATATGTTTTGCCCGATTTATTAATAAAATGTTTTGCTTGAATCCATGGATTTTGCTCGCGAAGTTGGGCGAATGTGATGCCATGCTCTTTAGCCCATGTAGGCCAATCTTCAATAGGCGTATTTATTTCAACAACATCGCATTCAACAGGATAATAGAGTTGGCTTTCTGTGATATAAAATCCATATTTTTGAGGATTCTCGATTATAAGTTTATATGCAAGAATGCGAAACATATATCGAGAAGTCTCTGAATTGAGATGTAAATCAAAAGCCGATGATACTTGTTGCTTAGCAAGCTCCGATGTGATCCTGCCATTACCTGCGTTATATGCACATGCAACCGACTCCCAGTTACCATATTTTTCGTATGATTCTTTTAAGTATTTGCATGCGGCAACGGTAGCTTTTTCAAGATTTAATCGTTCATCGACATAGTCATTAATCTCAAGCCCGTATAATTTGCCGGTGGCAGGAATAAATTGCCATATTCCGGCGGCTTTAGCGGGAGAATAAGCTCTTGCGTCAAGCATGCTTTCAGTACAAGCAAGGTATAAGAAATCTAAAGGAAGACCGTTTTCTTTTAATATTGGAGCTAATAATGGGAAAAGTCGATTAGCTCGTTTGATAACCAATAACGTGTTGCCATGAGTATAAGAAAGAGATGTTAACTCTCGATCAAGTCGCTCATACATATCTATACGGTCAAAATCTATTTTTTGTCCGGCAAATGTTATGGATTTGGGAATTATAGGATTAACTACTTTTGAGAATTTAGGAGTGTCTTGTGCAAAACATGAAAGAGTTGCGAAAATTAATATTATTGAAATATATATATTTTTCATTGATGTTTTATACTATGTTTATTTTGAGTTTGAGGCATTTGTGTAGTTTATGATATTAATGTCTCCACTTAGTTTATAAGCTTTGCCATCAGCTCCTTGTGCGTTTATTACGTAATAATAAACTCCTGCCGAAACGAATTTGCCATTATATTTGCCGTCCCAACCTTGTGATGGATCATTAAGTTGTGCGACCTTTACACCCCAACGGTTGAATATGTGGCATTCAAATGATGTGATTGATTTATAACTAACTTTCCACTCATCGTTAACACCTTCCGATGCGTTTGGCGAAAAGACGTTAGGACATTCAAGACGTGATTCTCCCACAAACACTGTGTATGTATCGCTAACGTAATCGCACGAACCACTTGCATTGCTCGCCATGAATCTCACGTATGTTGTGCCATGTTCGTCAAATGTATATGTGGTTATGGGGTCATTAATTCGCATTGTTATGTTTTCAAACCCTTCGTCTGTTGCCATCTGCCATTCTTTATATACAACTGCATCGCTGCATATTGCCTTAAATTCAATTTCACAAGGAGCCGAGCCACCAAGGGTTGTTTCCTCTTTTTGTTCATTCTCAACTTCTCTTGCAGTTTGAGTCGCTGATGTTTTTGCTTCGACCGTAGGAGTATTGTAATAGTCGCTTGCAATGGATTTTTCCATACCCCATTGTCTTAGGTATTTATCGCCATGTAATGTAAATTCAGTGTTGCAGAGGGGAGAAGTTGTGCGAAATGTTGAGTTTAAGTATGGGAATGATTCTTCTACTAATGTTTGTTCGTATGACTCGGATTCCTCGTTGTAAGACAACGAATAATAATTTAATTTTATATCGCGGTCTAATTCTTTGGCTTGTCCGTTTATTGTATAATAAATAATGCGATTGGCATTTCCGTTAAATAGCAGTTCAGTCATATCGCAATCTTGTTCGGGCCAGAAACCCAATGAAGATAAATGTAATTGATGAGCCGAATAATCTACAACCCAGCAATAATATCTATTAGTGCCTTCTTCAATAATATACCCCATATCTCCTTTGCCTGTGATATTTAGAGTATATGATTTCCCATTTTGTGTCACTCCGGCAATCTCTTCGGCATATCCACCACCGAGATTACTATATTTATACCAAGTTACAGGGTTTGTAGTGGTAGCGGAATATGTCATTTTGACTCCGTTAAGACTATTTAGGATATAAATATCATTTAGTCCGGTCGCCGATTCGGGAGTTTCTGTGATAACTTTGTAAGTAGTGCCGGTAAATGAGATAGTAGCGTTAAGGGCAAAAATAGTAATAAGCGAAGATATAGTAACGATAATTCTAATCATGTGAAATTAATTTATTCGCAAATTTAATAAAATCACAAACGATAAGCAAGTGATAAAACTTCAATATTAGTTAAACGATATTATTTGCCATTTATTTCGAAGAATGTATCTTAATTCCCATTAATCACTCACACGTAGTCGTTATACTAATGTATCATATTTATGACGGAGTGAGAAATGAGATAAAAAGTATTTTATTATGTTTTATTAGATTTGTTTCGGTTGTTGAAAAAAATGTTGTAATTTCGCAAAGAGACTAATCTAAATTTTCTCAGCATAAAATAGCAAATGAATAAGATAAAGTTGTGGCTTTCAAAATTGTCTTTTCGCACAGGTGTAATTTTAATTATAATCTGTGTAATATGCTATATTATTTCGTTTGCTCAAATGTTATTGCCAATTAGTGCAACTGCTAAAGGGATATTTTGGTTTGTGTTTTTTGGTTTGGCTAAAACATTTCAATACGCAGGTATTGCTGTGTTAGGAGTGGAGGGAGTGAAACGAATAAAAAAATGGTGGAATAATATTAAAACAAATAAAAAATGAAACGTGTATTATTTATTTTAATGTCTTTGATGTGTTTGTCGCAATTAAATGCCGCAAATACACGCATATCGATTCTTCGCAAATCAAGTTCGGTAACTCACCAATGGATATATATGCCATCGGGCGAAACCATGACGCAAAATGGGCTTAAAAACAATCAATATACGTTGACACAATTGCCAAAAGCCACCTATATAGAATCAGAGTTGATTAATGTAGCCGGTTGTGATCTTGAAATGTCGGTGCGTTATTATGTATCAACAAAATCAACGCATTCGATAAAAATAGAATTGGTTGACAATAGTGATAATGTGGTATATTCATTTGAAAATGAAAAGCCTGAAGTTAATGCTTCAACAATGACAGTGGGAGATTATGCTACAATTGGTATATTAGATAATGTTAAACAGGTAAAAATAAGATTGTCATTGTCAAAAGCATATAATGAAATAGAGGCAATAGATATAGATGAATTGGAATTATATTCAAAAAATGGCACCGGTGTGGAATCTATTGCATGGGAGTCGTTTAATATTACAACTAACCATCAAGGGATAATTATTGATAGTGAGAAAGATTCAAGTGTTGAGGTTTATTCGTTGAGTGGAACTCTCATAAAAACAAATGCGATTCACACAGGGGTAAATCGCATTAATATTTCATCAGGATTTTATTTGCTAAATATAGGAGGTAAAGCCTATAAGGTAATAGTTCCTTAATCAATAAATCGAGAGGTTAGTTTGTCGTATGCGTCAATGCGACGGTCGCGTAGGAATGGCCACCATCGACGCACATTTTCAGAACGTTCCATGTCGACATCGATAATAGCGGTTGTTTCAGTATCAGTAGGGGCGTTGTATAAAAATTCGCCTTGTGGTCCGGCAACAAAACTGCTTCCCCAAAATTGAATGCCATTGGTGTTGCCCGATGGGTCTGGTTCATGTCCCACACGGTTTACTGATATAACAGGAAGCCCATTTGCAACGGCATGGGCACGTTGAATTGTAATCCATGCTTCACGTTGACGTGCTTGTTCTTCAGGGGTGTCGCTACTTTCCCAACCAATAGCAGTGGGGTATATTAAAACTTCAGCTCCACGCAAAGCCATTAGTCGTGCCGCTTCGGGATACCATTGGTCCCAACACACCAATACCCCAAGCCTACCTACCGAGGTTTCGATTGGCTCAAATCCTAAATCGCCCGGAGTGAAATAGAATTTTTCATAATATGCAGGGTCGTCGGGTATGTGCATTTTGCGATATTTGCCGGCGATAGAGCCGTCTTTTTCAAAAACAACGGCTGTGTTGTGGTATAGTCCGGGGGCACGGCGTTCAAAAAGTGATGTTACGATTACAACGCCAAGCTCTTTAGCGAGTGATGAATAAAAATTGGTTGTTTCCGATGGGATTGCAACGGCAAGGTTGCAATTGTCGGTTGATTCTACTTGGCAAAAGTATAATGAATCATGTAGCTCTTGGTTTATAATTAGTTTGGCTCCTTGAGAGGCTAACTCACGCATTTTTTGAGCTAAACGATTGCGATTGTCGGCAATGTCGGCAGTGTTGTGTTGTTGAATAATGCCGGTGCGTAATAACTTATTTGACATAGTTTATAATATTTCTTTAGGGAGTTGCATTGTAACGCAGTGTAGTGAGCCATGTTGCTTTATCAAGGCGTTACAATCAACTGTTATTATTTTGTGATTAGGGAATGCGATTTGCATTATTTGAGTAGCCAATAAATCTTTTTGTGGCTGATTATAAATAGGCATAATTACCGATTTATTCATTATGAGAAAATTGGCATAAGTGGCAGGAAGCCTATAACCATCTTCATCATAAATGGCATCGGGGAGAGGTAGTTCAATGAGATTAAAAGGATTGCCATCTTGTGTGGTAAATTGCATCAATTGATGTTTCATCGATTGCAAAGCCTCATAGTGAACGTCGGCTTCGTCATTTGTGCCAACATATACAATGGTATCGTTAGGGGCAATGCGAGCGAGTGTGTCGATGTGGCTATCGGTATCATCTCCTTCCAAAAATCCATAGTCGAGCCAAAGAATCTTTTTAACTCCAAACGTTGATGATAGAACTTGCTCAATCTCTTCCTTTGATAAATCTCCATTTCGATTAGGGGATAATAAACATTCCGACGTAGTGAGCAACAAACCATTCCCGTCGCTTTCAATCGAACCACCCTCAAGAGCAAATCCCATACAATTATTATATGTGCCTTTGATAGCCTTTTTTTCTATCATGGTTCGAGTGATGAGGTTGTCTTTGTTTGATGCGAATTTTAATCCCCAACCATTAAATTGGAAGTCATTGAGAATGAAATTACCCTCTTTATCGCATGTCGTGATTACTCCAAAATCGCGAGCCCATGTGTCGTTTGTTGGAATCTCGTAATATGTGATGAGCGATTTGTTAATGTGGTTTAAGTGCATCTTAGGGATTTCAATATCGGGAGCAACGATAATTACGTTAGTCTCTTGAGTAATCGCTTCAACGATGTTGATATAGCATTGTGTTACCTCTTCAAGCATGTAATCCCAATCGCTATTTTTATGGGGCCATGAAAGTAATATTGCCCCAAAAGACTCCCATTCGGCAGGTAATCGTAACATATTTATTGTTTCGTTATATTATTCATCAAAATCTTTTAGTGAATCCCATACTGAGTCTTGCGACATTTTATATTCATCACAATAGTCGAGAAATCCACTTTTTTCGCTGCTACCTACTGCATGGCACCATTCGCGATATTCTTCAAATAAAACATCATCATCTAAAAGCAGTTTTTTGAATTCAGCTTCAGCTATGTCAATGCTTCGATATTGTTCTAATAAGGAGTTAAATAAATGAGTAATATCGGTCATGATACAATGAATTTTAGTTTGATTAATAGATTTCAATTAATATTAATTGTTATGCAATGATTTATAGCAGTTTTATAGTTCAAATATAATCTAAAAACTCTAATTTCAATAATTCTAACTATGAAAAAAGAATTAAATTTATATATATTTGCAAATGTGTGCAATATTATTACCCTATGGTGTGCTTATATTTGCATAGAAAATAAAACTAACCACTAAAATTTTATCGTTATGACTGCGACAGAAAGAAGAGAATCAATAGTAATTACTCCTCATGTGATTAATACGATTAATGCACTTCCCGAAGAAGAACGAGTGGCTGTAGCTTCAGCTTTTATTGGAGAGATGATAATGGGTGTTGACGTAGAAGATTCGTTATCGCCAATTCAAATAATGTTGTATGCCGTAATAAAATCATACGTGCAACGTGATTCATATAAATATAATCAGGAACATTTGGCAGTTTGATAAACCATACCCCAATATACAAACCTTTATTATATAGCCAGAAGGCGAGAAGTTGATTGAAACTTCCCGCCTTCATTCTATTGTTAAATGTTTTATAGCAAAGAAACAGAACGGCGAATAAATGAATTTAGAGCTTCGCCTTTTAATAATCCATTGCCTAATAATGCAAGGTCAATCAATTGTTTAACAATTGGTTGATTTGAGGCATATTCCGATAAGATTTTTGTTTCATCTTCGCGAAGGGATTTTACAGCCTTTTCAAGTGTTGAGATATTTGCATTATCTTCGTCGCTTAAAGATTTATCTTTATTGGCATCGCGAATAGCTGTGATTTTTGCATTATTGTCGTTAATCGATTTAGTTACAGGTGCAACTTTGTCGGCAACTTCAGCATCGGCATTTTCGCGGATTTTTACGATAAGAGGATGCTCAGTGTTGACAATTAGGTTATAGCTATCGGGCATTTCACCATAGAAATTCATGCCGGGTTGGAATGCTGCCATCTCTTTCATGCGTCGCATATATTCGTTTTGAGTAATGATAATGGGAGCATCTGTTGCACTAATTGCCTCAAACGTAATAATGAACTGAGCATTGTCAACTGTTGGAATTTGAGAGTTGAAAACGCCGGTCAACATATTGCGTTGGTCGGTGGTGAGAAGAACCTCTTTTTTATTTTCTTTGCGAATGAGATTATCTATTACATCGCTGTCAACACGCACAAATTGTGATTTCTCGATTTGTTGTTCAAGCAAGCCGATGAAGTGGCAGTCGAGTTGACCATCCATCAATAACACATTGTACCCTTTTTCGGTTGCAGCATTAATATAAGTATATTGAGCAACGGGGTCGGTGGTATATAGATGGATTAGATTTCCATCTTTGTCGGTTTGAGACGCTTCGATGAGTTGTTTGTATTCTTCGAGAGTGAAATATTTTCCTTCAGTATCTTTGAGAAGAGTAAATTTCTTGCCTGCTTCGCGGAATTTTTCATCGCTCAACATGCCATACTCGATGAATATTTTAATGTCGTCCCATTTTTTTTCAAATTCAGCTCTGTCTGCTTTGAAAATTTCTTCAAGACGTGAAGATACTTTTTTAGTGATGTAGGTAGATATTTTCTTAACAGCAGCATCACTTTGAAGATATGAACGTGATACATTTAGAGGAATATCGGGAGAATCGATAATCCCTTGGAGAAGCATTAAAAACTCAGGGACAACACCTTCAACTGAGTCGGTAACAAATACTTGGTTGCAATATAGTTGAATGCGGTTTTTGTTAATATCGAAGTTGTTTTTGATTTTTGGGAAGAACATTATACCGGTTAGTGTAAATGGGTAATCAACATTTAAGTGAATCCAAAATAGTGGATCGTCTTGACCGGGATATAGCTCATGGTAGAAGTTCAGATAGTCTTCATCTTTTAGTTCTGTTGGTTTTTTCATCCATGCAGGAGAAGTTTCGTTGATTACTTTATCTTTGTCGGTATCAACATATTTGCCATCTTTCCATTCTTGTTCTTTACCTGAAATTACAGGGACAGGAAGGAAACGGCAATATTTCTTTAATAAAGTGTCAATGCGTGATTGTTCAAGGAAATCTTTGTTATCATCGTCAATATATAGAACGATGTCAGTGCCTCGAGAGTCTTTTTCAATTTCTTCCATTGAATATTCGGGAGAACCATCACATTCCCATTTTACAGCTTTTGAACCGTCGATATATGATAGAGAACGAATTTCTACTTTCTTGGCTACCATGAATGCAGAATAGAAACCTAACCCGAAGTGTCCGATTATTGCGTTGGCATTATCTTTATATTTTTCAAGAAATTCTTCGGCACCCGAAAATGCGATTTGATTGATATATTTATCTATATCTTCAGCAGTCATACCTATGCCTCGGTCGCTAATGGTTAGTGTGCCTTTGTTTTTATCGGCTGTAATCTTAACATTAAGCTCTCCTAATTCACCCTTGTATTCGCCACATGATGACAATGTTTTTAATTTTTGAGTTGCGTCAATGGCGTTTGATACAAGTTCGCGTAGAAATATTTCGTGGTCGCTATAAAGAAATTTTTTGATGACGGGGAAAATGTTTTCGGTTGTAACCCCAATATTTCCTTTTTTCATGTTTATTTATTTTATGTTATGAATTTATTGTTATTTGTTGTTATTTATTATGCGAGTTGATATTTTATCGATTTCCTTGTTGTAATCAAACTCAAGAGTGTCTCCGGGTGAAATGGATTCGCTGATAATCAATTCGGCTAATTCATCTTCAAGATATTTTTGAATAGCTCGTTTTAATGGTCTTGCTCCATATTGTACATCATAACCTTTTTCGGCTATGAATGTTTTTGCTGCATCTGTTATAGTTAGGCTATATCCAAGGGAGTCAAGGCGATTGATGAATCCGGCAAGTTCAATATCTATGATTTTGAATATTGCTTCTTTATCAAGAGAATCAAACATTATAATGTCGTCAATTCTGTTCAAAAATTCGGGAGAAAAAGCTTTATTTAGTGCTTTTTGTAATACTCCGTGGGTATATTCTTTGTCGATGGCTTTAGTTGAGAAGCCAATGCCTGAGCCAAACTCTTTTAATTGGCGAGTGCCGATATTTGAGGTCATTATTATTATAGTGTTTTTGAAATCCACTTTACGACCATAACTATCGGTTAATCTACCTTCGTCCATTACTTGTAGTAAGATGTTGAATACATCGGTGTGGGCTTTCTCGATTTCATCAAGAAGCACTACAGAGTAGGGGCGACGTCGCACCTTTTCGGTCAACTGTCCACCTTCTTCATATCCCACATATCCCGGAGGTGCTCCTACAAGACGTGAAACTGTGAATTTTTCCATAAATTCACTCATATCCACTCTGATAAGAGTGTCTGCCGAATCAAATAAATATTCAGAGAGTTTTTTAGCCAAATGAGTTTTACCAACTCCGGTTGGTCCTAAAAACAGAAATGTTCCAATAGGTTTATTGGGATCTTTCAAGCCTATGCGATTGCGTTGAATGGCTTTAACAATTTTGTCAATGGCATTATCTTGCCCAATAATATCATTTTTTAATATTGGAGCCATTTCAAGAAGTCGTTTTCCCTCGGCTTGTGCAATCCGTTGAACGGGAACACCTGTCATCATTGCAACCACTTCGGCAACTTTATCTTCATCGACTGTTTCTCTCTTTTTATTAAGCTTTTCTAACCAACTTTGTTTCGCATCATCTAATTGAAGTTTTAGTTGATGCTCTTTGTCGCGAAATGATGCGGCACTTTCAAAATTTTGAGCTTGTGCCGCTTTTAATTTTAGTTGAGATGTTTCATTGATTGCAACCTCTAAATCTTCAATCTCTTTAGGAGCTGCGATATTTGTAACATGAACTCTTGAGCCGGCTTCATCAAGGGCATCAATGGCCTTGTCGGGAAAATTACGGTCGCTAACATAACGTTGAGTTAGTTTTACGCATGCGTCAAGAGCTTCGGGGGTGAAATTCACATTATGATGCTCCTCATATTTTTCTTTAATATTGTTGAGGATTTGTAGCGTTTCTTCAGCCGATGTCGGTTCTACGATTACTTTTTGAAACCTGCGTTCTAATGCACCGTCTTTTTCGATATTTTTTCGATATTCATCTAATGTTGTAGCCCCAATACATTGGATTTCTCCTCGAGCTAATGCTGGTTTAAGCATGTTGGCAGCGTCCATTGTGCCTTGTGCATTTCCGGCACCAACAATAGTGTGTAGCTCATCGATAAATAAAATTATATCTTTGTTTTTTGACAACTCGTCGAGTATTGCTTTTATTCGTTCTTCAAATTGTCCTCTGAATTTTGTCCCTGCAACAATTGATGCCATGTCAAGAGCTATTACGCGTTTATCAAATAAAAGTCGGGAAACTTTACGTTGAACAATACGTAGAGCTAAACCCTCAACGATAGCCGATTTACCTACACCGGGTTCGCCAATTAATACTGGATTGTTTTTCTTTCTACGACTTAATATTTGGGCAATACGCTCTATTTCGACATCTCGACCAATTACCGGATCAAGTTTGTTTTCTTCGGCGGCTCGAGTCATGTCAATGCCATACTTATCGAGAACAGGAGTGTCATTCCCTTTTTTCGACATTGTTTTGGTCGTTTCTTTTTTTGCTGATTGGTAATCATGCGAATCATGTGCCATAATGTCATCTTCTTCGAAGTCGTCATCGGTAAAACCGGCTCCGGCAAAAGGTGTCTCGGTGATGTTTTTTAGTTGTTCATGTAGGCGTTCGTAATTAATGCCGGCATTTAAAAAGTTTTGAATAAAATCCATATTGATAATTTCAGCGTTATGAAAAAGTGCCAGTAGCAAATGTTCAGCATCAACACTTTCGCTTCCTAACATTCGTGCTTCTAATGCACTAAGTTTTATAACTCTTTCGGTATAAGCATTTGCAAATATATTCTTGGAAGAATAGTCGGTTGTGTTGTTAAATGATTTTTTGTCAAGTTCTTCACGAAGCAAGTCTATAGGAGCCTCCTTTGTTAGGGATTCCATTAATTTTAACGTGCGAGATGAAGATTTGTCGGATAACGCGAGTAAGAGATGCACCGGCTCTATTTCAGAGCTTTGGTGTCTTATCGCTTCGTTGCGACTATTCTCAAGAACTAATTTATATTCAGCTGTAAATTTTGTGTTCATTTAAGAAAATGTATCAATAAATTATGATGACTATATATTCATAATGCAATTATTGTGCCAAAGATATTGTGCAAATTCCTAATAGAATTAATTGTAAAATTAAAAAATCAAAAGAATCGTTGAAAATTTAATTTTTCGCTAAAAAAATTGTATCTTTGTATGATTATTTTAATGTAAATTAAACCGAGGACGGCTGGTTGCAGTCTAATCGGCAATGTTTGACTAATTAACACATCATTATAACAAAATGTTGGAACAAGATCGAATATTAAAGATCAATATCGAAAACGAAATGAAGTCGGCATATATCGACTATTCGATGTCGGTTATTGTGTCGCGTGCTCTCCCTGATGTTAGAGATGGTTTGAAACCAGTGCATCGTAGAGTGCTTTATGGTATGAATGAAATGGGTAATACATCAGACCACCCTCACAAGAAATCTGCAAACTGTGTGGGAGAGGTAATGGGTAAGTATCACCCTCATGGCGACTCATCAATTTATGGCACAGTTGTGCGTTTGGCTCAACCTTGGGCATTGCGTTACACTCTTGTTGATGGGCATGGTAACTTTGGCTCGGTTGACGGTGATAGTGCGGCTGCTATGCGTTACACTGAAGTGCGTTTGGATAAGATTGGAGAAGAAATGCTTCAAGATATTGAAGCCGACACCGTAGATTTTCAACCAAATTATGACAACTCTCGCAAGGAGCCAACCGTATTGCCAACACGTATTCCAAATCTATTGATAAATGGTGCTTCGGGAATTGCGGTGGGTATGGCAACAAATATGCCTCCTCACAACTTGACAGAGTCAATCAATGCGTGTGTGGCATTAGTTGATAATCCAGAATTAACTATTCCGGAATTGATGCAATATATTAAAGCCCCCGATTTCCCAACAGGAGGCACGATATATGGTTATAATGGAGTCAAAGATGCTTACGAAACAGGTCGTGGTCGCATTTTAATTCGTGCTAAAGCTGAAATCGAAAGTGATGCTAACCATGAGGATATTATCGTAACAGAAATTCCTTATAACGTCAACAAGGCTGAATTAATTAAATATATTGCTGAGCTTGTTAATGAAAAGAAGATTGATGGCATTGCCGATCTAAACGACGAAAGTAACTATAAGGGTATGCGTATCGTTATTCGTTTGAAAAGCGATGCAAATGCCAACGTTGTGCTAAACAAATTATATAAGATGACTCAAATGCAAGCATCATTCAGTGTGAATAACGTTGCATTGGTAAATGGTCGTCCCAAATTGTTGAACCTAAAAGAATTGCTTCAATCATTTGTTGACCATCGTCATGATGTTGTGATTCGTCGCACAAAATTCCAACTTGGAAAAGCTCAAGAACGTGCTCACATTTTGCAAGGTTTGATTATTGCATCTCAAAATATTGATGAGGTAATACATATTATTCGTTCTTCGGCTAATACCGACGAGGCAAAAGCTCGATTGAGTGAGCGTTTTGAATTGACCGATGCTCAAACAACGGCTATCGTAGAAATGCGTTTGAAGCAACTCACCGGTCTTGAACAAGATAAACTGACACAAGCTTATGAGGAAATTTTGCAATTAATCGCAAGTTTGGAAGAAATTCTAAACAATGATGCAGTTTGTCGAAATCTAATCAAAGAAGAGCTTCTTGAGATACGTGATAAATATGGCGATGAACGTCGTACTGAAATTGATTATACTGCAGGCGACTTCAATGCTGAAGATTTCTATGCCGATGATGAAATGATTATTACAATTTCTCATCTTGGATATATCAAACGTACTCCATTAACCGAGTTTAGAGCTCAAAATCGTGGTGGGGTAGGAGCTAAAGGTAGTGATACTCGTGATGAAGACTTTATTGAACATATATATCCTGCGTCAATGCACAATTATATGTTGTTCTTCACTCAAAAAGGACGTTGCTACTGGTTGAAAGTTTATGATATTCCAGAAGGTACTAAGAATTCAAAAGGTCGAGCAATTCAAAACTTGCTTAATATTGAGTCAGATGATGCAGTGAAAGCATTTATTCGCATCAAAGCTCTTGGCGATAGTGAGTTTGTGAATAGTCATAACTTGATTTTCTGCACAAAGAACGGTATCATAAAGAAAACAAAACTTGAAGCATATTCTCGTCCTCGAGCAAATGGTGTAAATGCAATTATTATTCGCGAAGATGATCAATTGTTACAAGTTGAATTGACAGATGGCAATTCAGAAATTCTTATTGCAAATCGCAATGGTCGTGCTATCCGTTTCCACGAAAGTAAAGTGCGTGAAATGGGACGTATGTCAACAGGAGTTCGTGGAATGACTCTTGATGGTGGCAATGACGAGGTTATTGGAATGATTTGCATGAATGCCGATTCGGAAAACAATGTCATGGTACTTTCTGAAAATGGTTATGGCAAACGTTCGCTCCTTGAAGATTATCGCATCACAAACCGTGGTGGCAAAGGTGTTAAAACAATGAATGTTACCGAAAAAACCGGAGCCCTTGTTGCGATTAAGAGTGTTAATGATGAAAACGATTTGGTAATCATTAATAAGTCGGGTATAACATTGCGTATTCATGTTGCTGATTTCCGAGTGATGGGACGTGCAACTCAAGGCGTAAGAGTTATTAACCTTGAAAAACGTAATGATTCAATAGCTTCGGTATGCTCTGTTGATACCGACCCTGAAGAAGAGGTCGAACAAGTTGATGGCGAAGTTTTGGAAGGTCCGGTTTTAGATGACGAAGTAGAAGAAACAAACACACCTGACGAACCTCAAGAAGAAGTAGAAGCATAATATTAACAACTTAAATACAATAAATTATGAAAAAAAATAGTATTTTAGGCTTGTGTCTTGTTGCCGCAATGTCAATGTCGGCACAAAAGAGCCTCATGAAAGAAGTTGAAAATACTGTAAAAAGTGGTAACTTTGATTATCCTACAGTAAAAGCTCAAATTGATGAAATTACAGCTAATCCCGAAACAAAAGATGATGTAAAAGCATGGATGCTTGGAGGTAATGCTGCTTTTGCTCATTACGATGCTTTGTTCTTGAAAGTACAAATGGGTCAAGAAGTAGATAAAAAAGAAATTGGTAATGCTATGATTGACGGCTATGAATATATGATTAAAGCATTGCCTCTTGATACTGTAATTAATGAGAAAGGAAAAGTTAAGGCAAAAGAATCAAAGAAAATCTTAAAATCAATCGCTGAAAACTATAGCCATTATAACAATGCTGGTATTTTCTTGTGGGAAGCTCAAGACTATGCAGGTGCATACAAAGCTTGGGATATTTATGTAAATCTTCCCGAAGATTCTCGTATGCAAGTTGTAGGTTTGAAGGCTGATGCTGATTCTATCGTTTCTCAAATCATCTTTAACCAGGCTCTTGCTGCATGGCAAATCAATGACTTGGAAAACGCTCTTGTGGTTTTTGAAAAGGCTTATAATAAAGGTTACCAAAAGAAAAACTTGTTTGACTATGCAATTGCAGTAGCAACTCAAGCTAAGAAAAATAATGTAGCTGCTGATTATGCTAAAAAAGCTTATCCATTATACGGAAACGAAGATCCTGTATATTTGCAAGTGATTGTAAATGATTATCTTGAAAAGAAAGACTTCGCTAATGCAAAAGATTTCTTGAACGGATTGCTTGCAACTAATCCTAATAGTGCTCAATATAACGACTTAATGGGTGTATTGTTGGAGAATGAAGGTAATCAAGAAACTGCATTGGAATCTTATAAAAAAGCTGTTGAGTTAGATGCAAATCTTGCTATTGCTCGTTTCCACTTGGGTAACTTGATGTATAATAAAGCATACTCTATCGATAATGAAGCGTCAAGCAAATCACAAGCCGAATATGAAAAAATTCGTAAAGAACAAACTGAGCCACTTCTTCGTGAAGCTGCAGCACAATTAGAAGAAGCATACAATCTTGACGAACAAAACATGGGCGATGCGTTGAAACACTTAAAGAATATTTACTATATTCTTGGTGATGAAGAAAATCTTAATCGTGTCAATTTGATGTAATTAAGTTTTTGTAATAAAATAAATTGAGAACTGAGCTAAATTTTTAGCTCAGTTCTTTTTTATAGCAACGCAAATTCCGTTATGGACGATATTGCATTTTATACCAAAAGAATTTTATGGCACAGCAATAATTATTTGTAGTTTATACTATCCACTTTAGATGCTTATTGCTTCGGCTGTCCGATAAAATATGGATTTTACCCATGGTTATAATGTCGTATGTAAAAACCAAATAAACACTAAGGGCTGAATCCTGCAAATAGAATCAGCCCCTTATAAGCTTAAAAAGTTTTATCAGTAGTTATAATATAACTATTTAAGATTAAATGCCAAGGTCTTTTTTGATAAGAGCAATTTTTGCATCAGCATCGGCGATGGCTTTGTCATATTCTGCACCATTTGCCATTTGACCTTTCACTTCAACATAGAATTTAATCTTAGGCTCAGTACCAGAAGGACGGACAGAAATTTTTGTGCCGTCTTCGGTAAAGAATTGAAGCACATTTGAAGTTGTTGGCATATCCATTTTTTCTACTTTGCCGGCTTTCACATCAGTGAGATTGAGAGAGTCGTAATCTTTTATTATTACAACGTTGCTGCCACCAAGAGATTTAGGAGGATTAGAACGGAAGTTTTTCATCATAGCAACGATTTCTTCGGCACCACTCTTACCTTGACGTACAACTGAGATTCCTTCTTCACGAGAGAATCCATATTTAATATAGATGTCTTGAAGCATTTGGAGGAAGTCCATGCCTTTGTCTTTAGCCCAAGCTGCAGCTTCTGCCATAAGAGAAACAGCTGAAACGGCATCTTTGTCGCGAGCGAAATCTTCGGCAAGGAAGCCATAGCTTTCTTCGGCTCCACCAAGATAACGGCAAGTTCCTTCGTTTTCACGAATTACCGATGCAATCCATTTGAAGCCGGTGTAGCAGTCATACATTTTGATGTTGTTTGCATCGGCAATAGATTTGATAGTCTCGGTGGTAACAATTGTTTTTACAATATATTCTTTACCGGTGAGGCGACCAAGCTCAGCATTGCGAGTCATCAAATAGTAAAGAAGAATCATTGCGATTTGGTTACCATTGATGAGTACATATTCGCCTTTGTTGTCGCGAATTACGCAACCAACGCGGTCGGCATCGGGGTCTGATGCCATAACTAAATCAGCACCAACTTCTTTAGCTTTGGCGATAGCCATAGCCATAGCAGATGGGTTTTCAGGGTTTGGAGATTCTACGGTTGGGAAATCTCCACTTGGTACATCTTGTTCAGGAACGTGAATGATGTTGGTAAAACCATAATTTTTCAATGATGCAGGAATTAATTCAACACCTGTTCCATGAATAGGGGTATATACGATTTTTAGGTCGCTATTGTTTTTGATAGCTTCAGGACTTAATGAAAGCTCTTTAATTGCAGCAAGGAACGCATCGTCAACTTCTTTGCCGATAATTTCGATTAATTCAGGATTACCTTCAAATTTAATGCTTTCAGCCCCTTTGATTTTATTTACGTTATTTATGATGTTTACATCGTGAGGAGCAATGATTTGTGCTCCATCAGCCCAATATGCTTTATAGCCGTTATATTCTTTGGGGTTGTGTGATGCAGTGATGTTTACACCACTTTGGCAACCGAGATGACGGATAGCAAATGATAGTTCGGGAGTAGGGCGGAAACTGTCGAAAAGGTACGCTTTGATGCCGTTGGCAGAAAGAACGTTGGCAACAACTTCGGCAAATTTGCGAGAGTTGTTACGCACATCGTGAGCCACAGCTACTTTGATTTGCTCAAGGTCGGCAAATGCTTCTTTAAGATAATTAGCAAGACCTTGTGTCGCTGCACCAACTGTGTATATGTTCATGCGATTGCACCCGGCACCCATAATGCCACGTAAACCACCTGTGCCAAATTCAAGGTCGCGATAGAAACATTCGATAAGTTCGGTTTTGTCTTCAGCGTCGAGCATACGTTTTACCTCAGCACGAGTTTCGGCATCGTAAGCATCTCCGAGCCAGGTTTGAGCTTTCTCGGTTACTGATTTCAATAATTCTTCATTTTCCATAATTGAGATATTTTATTTTGTTGTTAATTATCAAATTAAGGTGTATTATTTCATCAATATACAAAGATAATTGATTAGATTGTGAATTACAAATTATATTTTGTTTACCAATAAAATTTGTTCGTAATTTGTTGCTCATTGCCACAATTATCTGTTGCTTTGATTGTAATAATATGATCCTTACCTTGTTTTATCGTTTTGGGGTCAATGCGATAGGAGATTATCGCATTTTTGCTATCTAACTCAAACATCACCCATTTACCATCAATCTCTCCTCGGTAGCATTTTACCCCACTGAGGTTATCTGAAATGTGATATGATATGATTCCTGTTGATGCCCATTTATCTTCATTCCTTGGGGATAGTTTGGGGGCAGATTCGTCGGTAGTGATAGCATAGTTGCCAAAACGATTAACATAAGCTATAATCTTACTGTTTTTGTAAAGTGATTTGCATGCCGATTTATTGTTGCCATTGATTCTTACTATGCAGTATTGTTTTTTATTGATAATGTTGTCGTTGTCGAGGTCGATGGCAATGCGATAAGATCTGGCAATAGGTATTTCATCGTTGCCTATTGTGTATATAAGGGAATGATATTTTGTATTGCTATTACTTGAAACATCTACATTAACATCTTCATAAAGGCAACCTTTGAAGAATCGAATATTTATCCCTTTGTGGTTGATTGTGTCGTTATTGCTGAGGTGTGATATTAATTTCCCTTTGAGTAGAGGCTGTTTGATTGCTGATTTAGTGCCATGTATGGTAAACGAAACCGAATTCCTATTACTATATTCATCGCTCATTATAAATTCACAGTTGTAGTCTCGTTCTGAGTCAATATTTATAGCACCATTGATGAGTGTCGATTCTACTATACAACCTAATGGGCGAGATTGAGGAATGCGTGTGTGCATGTGCCATTGGTTATTGTCAATGAGATCCTTGTAGTTGACCAATGTATTTATTGCACGAGTGGCATTAAATTGAAAACGGTCAATGGTGCGTTTATATACTTCTTGTCCATCAATTTTGAGGGTGAGATATTTTACTCCATATATATTGAGAGTGTTTGTCATGTAGTCATTGGCATTTATAGCAGGATAAACTAATCCCCATGCGTTAAATTCTAACTTTTCAGAGTTGTCGATGCTAAGGTATGTGGCATTAGTGCTTCCATTTACTAATCCTTTTTGTTTGTCGGGGTAAAGTATGAGTTTGTGAGCCTTAGGTGCAACACTGTCAGCGATAAAATTTTTGAAATAGGGGAGAGGGTCAATGGCGTCGCCCGTTGCAGTGTGTCGCACTTCCATGTGAAGATGTGGCCCAAATGAATGACCGGAATTGCCACTTAATGCAATAATTTCGCCTTTTGAAACAGGAATGCTATCAGCAGGGAATTTAAGGTTTATAGCAAATGTTTCACGACGATATTGTTCGGCACGCACGATTGAATCAATTTTTGGTGCGTACTGTTCGATATGTGCATATACTGTAGTTAATCCATTAGAAGGGTGTGTAACATATATTGCTCTTCCATATCCACCTCCCGAAACGCTTATTTGAGATACATAACCACTTTCGGCACAATGTATTGGTTTTCTTGTTTCTCCTTGAGTTTTGAAATCAATTCCTGAGTGGAAATGATTGGCTCTTAGTTCTCCAAAATTGCCACTAAGCACTAATGGGAAGTCAAATGGTCTATGTAGTGAGGCAGTTGGCTCTGGAGCACGTTCGTTTAATGATTTGATTGAAATGTTAGAAAGTTGTTGTTCGTTCTCATTGTTACCGATTGATTGACAACCAACCAAAGCCAATGCGATGAATGATATTTTTGTGATTGAGTTATATAATGACATTAGTTCTATTATTTTTGCTGAAGTGCTTTTGATGCTAAAATCCCAAGAAAAATTGTTGTTGATGCGGTGCCGTCCATCGTAGGCTCATTGGTTGAGTAGTCGCTATAGTCGTCGTGATAAACAACTGTGGAATTTTGGAACTGAGCATATTTATCCTCATTTCGGAGATGAACACCTTTTAGAGAATTGAATATATTATAATATACTGGGCCATCAACAAGTCCACCGGTAACTTGAATTTGGTTGAGGTTAGTGAGGGCTGAGTGTGGGTCGTGAGGATAATCACCATCAATGGGAAGACCTACAATCATGCATTTGCCCCAAGGGTTCACACCAAATAACCAGTCGCGCATCGCAGTTTCCATTTCAATGAATTGGTTGTCGTTGGTATATTGTCGGTATGCCATAGCTTGTGTAATGAGTGCAACGGTCAGGTTATTTGAACACCAAATAAATGGTATTCCATTAAAAAATGTATTGTCTTTGCCTCGGTCATATACACGTTGTAATCCACTTTTTACATTACGATTAAATTCTTTCTCGATTTTATCGTTGTTGCATTGACTTAAAAGTATGTGTCCTAAATTATAGAATGGATACCACTGATAATGATGAGCAGAGTCGGCTCCCATCCATGGTGTTACCGGCTCTTGGCGACCATAGTCAACGGCATCATTAAGATATTTAGGGTTGTGAGTAGTAGCAAATTGTAAAATTGCTGCGAGTTCCAAGTCATCAACCCAATTGTCTTCTTCATAATAATATGGCGATGTACAAGGAGCTGTTTGACAGGCTCCGGGATTTGCTTTGGCTATATCGTAAGCTACTGAACTTCTACGCTTTAGTTCTTTTGCGAATGTGGGGTCGATTTTATCAAAAACAACGCCTCCAAGACTAAATGAAGAACTAAATTTAGCTACTGATGATGCTAAACCTTTACTGTCATTATAATTCCCCATTAAACCGTAAGGATAATCTGCACATGGATAAACAGGGCGTTGTTTACCTTCGCCCCAACCATAATCAACCTTGTCGTCGGCAGGAAGAACAGCCATGCGATGGTCGCGGTCATCAGCGATTTGATTAAGATAAAGAGTGTCGTTGGGATTCATTTTCATCAACCAGTTAAGTCCCCAACGAGCTTCATCAAGAATGTCGGCTATGCCATTACTGACATTGTTCCCATCTGAATCAAATTTATCGTCCCACACATTAGGATTAGTTAGATAAGCTACGAGCATTTGTGTTGTAGCGTTTGCACTGGTAGTGAGATATTGAAGATAGTCAGATGCATCGTGCCAACCTCCGGTTACATCGACGTATTTGCCATCGTTTTCACCACTTAGTACTAATATGCCGTCATGTTTATGACATGAATCTCTTAGTGATGGGTTATAGCCACATCGTTGTTGTCGCATATAATATAACGGGATTTCTTGGCAACCAGCATATACATTATTGCCAATGTTAATTATTGGAGATTCGCTATCGAGTCCGATTAATTTATATTCCCCAGGAGTAGATAGCGATGAGAAATATAATCGAGCACACATTTTCATCGGTTCCCATGCCGAGGTTATTTTAATAGAGTCAAGATTGAATCGTTCGTTGGTCGAAATATTAATAAGTGCAAAGTCATTGATGGTTAAATTCTCAATGGAATTGGGCATCATCGCTACAGCGACTTTGATGTCGTCCTCAAGATAACCAATCTGATTTACACGTAAATATACGTTGTTTGCAATCAAGGATATATTGAAAATATGTATAAAAGATAGTAGGGTGAAAATTTTTTTAATCATAATGTTATTTAGAGGGATAGATATAAATAAGTTTACTTACAAAGTTAATCAATATAAATTAAAACATCTGTTAAATGCTACAAAAATGCGTTGATGTATTAAACCAAATTGTCGGTTTTGAATCAATAAGGATATAAACCGGTTTTTAGACAATGAGAATTTACTAACTAAAATTATTATTGATTATGAAACGTAGAATATTAAGTATCGCATTTGTTGCAATTTCAACCATATTGTTTACTTCAGTAGCTCAAAATGAGAGTAAGTCATCTCAAGAAAAATGCAAAAAAGAATGTTGCAAAGAGCACGAAATGAAAATAGGAAAACGTTCGAAAGCTCCTCAATTTAATCCCTTTGAAGGAATTGAGTTGACTGAAGTGCAAAAAGAGCAATTAAAAACTAAGACAAAGGCATGTAATGCTGAAAGAAAGAAAATGAAACAGGCTAAAAAAGAAAGATTTGAGGCTGAACGAAAAAATTATAAAGAGATGGGGAGAAAACATCTTGATGATATTAAGCAAATATTAACTCCTGAACAATATGTGAAATATCTTGAGAATATTGTTATTAATCACCCTCCAAAACATAAAGGTCCGAAATCTCATTGCTTTCATAAAAAAGAATGTGCTAACTGAGATAGTATGTCTCGAAAAGATATGAAATAATGCGTTAAATAGAATTAGAGTGTGAAATATATGTAAAAATACAGTTCAAAGTTGTTCGTTTGTGCCTAAATTCTATATATTTGCAGTTAGAATAAGATTAAATGTATAACAAAAAACTATTAGAAAATTATGAAAAAAGCAATTTTGTGTTTGGCAATAGCATTTGTTGCATCATGTTCATTCTCAATGGTGGCACAATGCCCAAAGGACGCTAAATGTCCAAAGACTGAACAATGTGAGGTAAAGAAAGAATGTAAAAAAGATTGTGCAAAAAAATGCGATAAGAAAAAAGAATGTACAAAGAAATGCGAGAATAAATGTGCAAAGAAGTGTGATAAAAATAAAAATTGCACAAAGAAATGCGAAATGAAAAAGAACGCATGCAAAAAAGAATGTAAAGAATCATGCAAATAATATTTTCTTGATATGTGCATTGAAAGAGGTTGCTAAAAGGCAATCTCTTTCTTCTATATGCCCAATAAGCCAGATTTTGGCATCATTACCGGAGAAATAAATATGAAAAAAGGTTGCATTAAGCAACCTTTTTTCGTAAATAGGATATGTTTTGTGTGATTATACCCAACGAGTATAAGCGAAGTCTTGACGGTGAGGAAGTTCTGCATTCTTTGGATAGATACGATATGCAAAGCGGAATACACCGGCATCTGTAAGAGTGCTTTTGAGTTCGTAAGTGAGGACATTACCTTCTTCCTTAACAACTTCAAAGTCAATTTTATTATAGAGCTTGTCTTCGCCGTTTTCTGTTTTGTAGATTACGTTTTCAATTGCAAGATCTTTGCCTAAACCATTAGTGTCAACGATGATTTTTACGCTGTATGGTTGACCGGTAACAGTATTATTTCCGCTATCTTCAGTTATAACGTCAAATACTTTAATGCCGTCCCAAGCAGCTGCAACTTTTTCTTTCCAAGCAACGATGTCTTTTGCAAGAGCATAACCGTTTTCAGCAAGACGAGTTGTGCGTGCAGCTTCTTTGTTATAGAAACGGTCGATGTAATCGTCAATCATACGTTTCATAGTGAAGTTAGGAGCGATGTCACCGATAGACCCCTTGATGTATTGAATCCACTCAGGAGAGTAGCCTTTTGAGTTTTTAGCGAAATACAATGGAATGATTTCGTTTTCAAGCATTGAGTAGATTGTTGCTGCATCAAGTTTATCTTGTTGAGCTTGATCAGTATAAGTGCGTTTGTCGGTCAATGCCCATCCTGCTTTTTCGTTGAAACGATAACCTTCATACCACCATCCATCAAGAACCGAGAAGTTAAGCACACCGTTCATTTCAGCCTTTTCGCCTGAAGTACCAGATGCTTCAAGAGGGCGAGTAGGAGTATTTAGCCAGATGTCAACACCGGTAACAAGACGTTTTGCTACAATCATGTTGTAGTCTTCAAGGAAGATAATCTTACCAAGGAATTGAGGCATGCGAGAGATTTCCATGATGCGTTTGATGAGACCTTGGCCTGCACCATCGGCTGGGTGAGCTTTTCCTGAGAATACGAATTGTACAGGGAATTGTTCGTTGTTTACAATCTTAGCAAGACGATCGAGGTCGGTAAACAATAGGTGAGCACGTTTATATGTCGCAAAACGGCGAGCGAAACCAATGATAAGTGCATTAGGATTGATTTTTTCAACGATGCTCATTACTGCTTGAGGATCACCTTGGTTAGCCAACCATTTTTCTTTGAAATCACGTTTAACGAAGTTGATAAACTTGTTTTTCAAAGTCATACGCATGTTCCAAATTTCTTCATCTTTAACTTTGAAGATACCTTTCCATGCTTCAGGATTGCTTTGGTCTTCAAATACTTGAGCACCAAGTTTCTCGGTGTAGAATTCTTTCCATTCCGAAGCTGCCCAAGTTGGCATGTGAACACCATTGGTAACATAACCAACGTGTGATTCTTCCCAGCTATAGCCTTTCCAAATACCTGCAAACATTTTCTTAGAAACTTCTCCGTGCAACCAACTCACACCATTTGCTTCTTGGCAAGTGTTGAGAGCAAATACGCTCATTGAGAAACGTTCGTTTGTATTTGGGTTTTCGCGACCCATGTTGATTAGGTCGTTCCAACTAATACCGAGTTTTGCAGGATATTCACCCATATATTTGCCAAATAAACCTTCATCGAAATAGTCGTGTCCGGCAGGTACTGGGGTGTGAACTGTATAAAGAGATGACGCACGAACCATTTCAAGTGCTACGTTGAAATCAAGATGTTCTTCTTGAACATAATCAACAAGACGTTGTAGGTTCAAAAGAGCAGCATGACCTTCATTGCAGTGGTAAAGTTGAGTTTTGATGCCAAGTTTTTTCAACATCAATACACCACCGATACCGAGTAGATATTCTTGTTTGATGCGGTTTTCCCAGTCGCCACCATAAAGTTGGTGAGTGATAGGACGGTCAAACTCGCTATTCATATCAAAGTCGGTGTCGAGTAGATACAATTTCATGCGACCTACGTTTACTCGCCAAATGTGTGAGTAAATGATACGTCCGGGATATGGAACTTCAAGGATAACAGGTTTGCCGTTTTTGTCACAAACTTGTTCGATAGGAAGTTGGTTGAAGTTTTGAGGTTCGTAGTTGGCAATTTGTTGACCATCAACCGAAAGGCTTTGAGTGAAATAGCCATGACGATAAAGGAAACCAACTGCTGTCATGTCGATGCAACTATCAGATGCTTCTTTAATATAGTCTCCGGCAAGAACTCCAAGCCCCCCTGAATATATTTTCAAACAATTGCAAAGACCATATTCCATAGAGAAGTATGAAATAGATGGAACGTCTTTACGCATTGGTTTTTTCATATATTCTTTGAAATCGGCATACACTTTTTTAATTGTAGCCATCATTTCTTTATCGTTGATGATCTCTTGAATGCGGTCAGAACTTAATTGTTGTAACAACATAACAGGATTTTCGCCTGTTGCACGCCATAAATCACGATTTAATGAGCGGAAAAGAGATTTAGCTTCGCTATTCCATACCCACCAAAGGTTTTTTGACAATTCTTCCAATGGCTTAAGCTCAGAAGGAAGATCAGATTTAACAGTAATGTCACGCCAAGCGGGTGCATTAGAGTTGCTTACTGGTAGTTTCATAAATTTATTGTTTAATTAGATGAATTAAATATTTTCTATAATTAGTTTTTGAGAGCAATATTATATGCTTCAATGTAGTATTTTATAAAGTTGTCCCAAGCAGCTGTTTTCGCGGTTTCCATTGCCGATTTGCTTATTTGTGATGATTCTGTAGCTCCACAATCAACCAAATATTTCAATGATTGTGCAATGTTTTCAGATACTTCATTGTAATTGAAGTCTCCACGAGTAATTACCTTAACTCCACAATCGTCAAACTCATTTTTGAATGAAGATAGAATCCATTGCCCAAATCCGGAAAGGGTAGTGGTAATGGTGGGAACACCAAACGCTACACTTTCAAGAGGGGTGTATCCCCATGGCTCATAATATGAGGGGAATACTGTAGCGTCCATACCTATTAATAAATCATAATAGCTTTGGTTAAATATGCCATCGGTGCCATTTAGATAGCAAGGGACATATATTACAGTAACACGACTGTTTTTGTCATTAGCGAATCCAATGCCATGAATGCGATTAATAATAGAATCTTCAGTAGGATTGTTTAGCCAATGAGTAATAACAGGATCTTCAAGACGTTTTTTGCGTTTTAATGAAAGAGCTTTTTGTAAATCGGCACGAGGCTCTTTGACCCATGAAGGAACCATTACATAAGCCAATATGTCACGTTCGGGGTCTATGTCGCCCAATCGTGCTACAGAGTCAAGGAATAAGTCGATACCTTTATTGCGATATTCGCAACGACCCGATGTCGCAACAATAAATGTATCATCGTTCATTTGATATCCAACAAGTGAAGATGCAACATTGAGCAAGTTTTTGCGAGCTTCTTCACGAGCAGAAGCAAATTTAGTTTTTGTTGGCACGAAATTTTGTTCAAAACCATTAGGTGTAACCACATGAGGACGAATATCAAGCAATTGCTCACATTCGATAGCTGTGATTTCACTTACGGTAGTGAAACAATCAGCATTGTGTGCTGCAGCCTTTTCAAGCGAATGCTTTGATTGCATGTTTAGCTCGGCAGCCATTTGGTCGCCGTTATAACCTTTGAGGTAGTCATATAGTGGTTTGTTATTGCCACAAATGCTACGTCCTATGCTTGTTGCATGTGTTGTGAAAATAGTTTTTACCGATGGTAAGGCTCTTTTTACATATAGTAATCCCATTCCGGTAGTCCACTCATCAAAATGGGCGATAACATTTTTATTTTCAATTTTCTCGAAGTTGCAAATACTTTCGATAACAACACCTGCTGCGTGAGAGAATGCACAAGCTTCGTCATAATCACCATAGGCGTGAAGTGAATCAACTCCATAACGATTCCACATTTCGCCATAGAAGCTATCTTTAACAGCATACATCGAATCGAACTTTACCAAAACCACGATAGGTTTCCCGGGGATATCCCAACGACCAACTCTGACACTAACTCCTTCGGGGAGTTGAACCTGAGATTTCCATTGTTTTAATAGCGTTTTGGATTCGATAAAATAGGGTGATGGGTTTTCTGCACTCCACACATCGGGACCTACAAAAATTGTTTTATCCTTATATAATTTTTGTAATGTCTTTGCTTTTGTTGATAATACGGTGTATATACCACCGATTTTATTACAAACCTCCCAGCTGGTTTCAAACAGCAAGTCAATCTTTACCGTTGTTTCTTCCATAATTGTAGATTTTCAATTTTGAAAGCACAAAGATAGTAAAAAAAAATTAATTCCACCGAAGTTTCTATATAATTATATCACAATTAATAGATTATGTTTATGTTAAAACTTCCGGATATATAGATGGCAAACGGCTTCTGACTTATTGTTTATCTATTTCTTGAGATAATTTTGGATTAGTGCTTTTTAGATGTTTTTTGAATGATTTGATATAATAGTCGGCTTCTGCATTTAATTTTTCGTCTCGTAGATTTTGTTCATGAGCCTTAATCTCAAATAATTTCTGCTGTGTTTGCATATCTGAAAGAGATTTGTCGGCAAATTGCATAGCATGTTCTTTGGCTATAACTTCAATGTCGGGATATATTTGAATATTTGCATTCTCATTGTTGCAAGAACAAGAATCAAAAAAAATGGTTGTCAAAATAGAGATGCTAAGTGTAATAAGTTTTACTTTTTTCATAAAATTGAGATTGCTATTTTTGCACATGCTTCGGCATCGGCAAGTGCATTATGATGATTATTAAATGGAATGCCGAGAAAATTACAAATTTGTGGTAATGAATAAGACGAACATAATTGTCGCGGAATTTGATGACGAGAAGCTGCTAAAGTGCAATAAAATCCGTTTTCGGGGAAATCAATTTGGTATGTGCGACAAGTGGCTCGTATGCACCGTTCATCAAATGATTTGTTGTGAGCAACTAATGGTAGATTATCGATGAAGTGATTTAATTCTTTCCACACTTTGTCAAAACAAGGTTGATTGTCGGTGTGATGGGGAAATATGCCATGAATTTCTTCGCTAAATTTTCTTACATACCAATTTGGCTCTGGTTTAACTAAATGGTAAAATCTATCAACAATACACTTATTAATCACTTTTACCGCTCCTATTGCACATATACTCGTGGGGTGATAATTTGCGGTTTCTACATCTATTGCGACAAAATTATCCATATCAATTGTTAATTAGGTGTAATAGATGATTCTTCACATTTTCCATTAGCCATCGAGGTGTAGAGGTCGCACCACATATCCCGATGCTGCCTATGTTGGTAAGCCATTGAACGTCAATTTCATTCTCATTTGAAATAAAATGGGTATTGGGGTTCACGTCAAGACATTCGTTGTATAGAATTTTTCCGTTACTGCTTTTTTTTCCACTGACAAAAAGCACTAACTGATGGTTTGCTGCAAATTGACGAATATGCTCTACACGATTGGCAACTTGTCGGCATATCGTGTCAAAGCTATTAAATATTGCATTTGGCGATTTCTGTTTTGAAATTTCTTCTCTAATTTTAGAGAAACCTTGTAATGATTTTGTGGTTTGAGAATATAATGCGATGTTTTGACTGAGATCAACTTTTGAGAGTTGGGAAATGTCTTCAATAACTATAGCTTCCCCATTTGTTTGACCCACAAGCCCATTAACTTCTGCATGCCCGATTTTTCCGTATATGACAATTTGTGGTCGTGGACACATGTTATTGTATGTGTCTTTTATTCGTCGTTGAAGTTGTAGTACAACAGGACAGGTTGCGTCAATTATTTCAATATTGTTTTGACGGGCTAACTCGTAAGTAGAAGGTGGTTCTCCGTGAGCTCGTAAAAGCACCTTTACATTGTGTAAATTCTTTAGCTCGTCGTGAGTAATTGTAATCAAGCCTTTGTTTCGTAAACGTTCAACCTCGTCGCTGTTGTGTACGATATCTCCTAAGCAGTAAAGTTGACCTGTTTTTTCAAGTTCTTCTTCTGCTTTTTGAATGGCAGTTACAACACCGAAGCAAAATCCTGATTTGTTGTCGATTTCGATTGAAACCATCTAACTTTATTTGTTGTTAGCTATTGCTTTATTATATTCATTGATGAGCCATGTGTCTTGTTCGGCAATTGACATGTTTGAATTGTCAAGCAATATAGCATCATCAGCTTTCCGAAGAGGACTTTCTTTGCGAGTTTCGTCTATGTGGTCGCGAGTTACAACATTGGCAAGAACTTCCTCATACGTTGATTGTTGACCTTTCTCAATAAGCTCTTTGTGGCGACGCATAGCTCGAGTTTCGGCAGATGCGTTAACGAATATTTTTAGTTCCGCATTAGGAAATACGGTAGTACCAATGTCGCGACCGTCCATAACGATGCCTTTTTCAATTCCAAAAGATTGTTGCATGGCAACAAGTGCATGGCGAATTTCAGGAATTACAGCTACTTGCGATACATTATTAGATACATCAAGTTGGCGAATTAACGATTCTACATCCTCACCATTGAGTATAGTATGCTGCCCATCTTCGCACACCTTGAAGTCAATTTTAATGTGTGGAAGTGATGCAACAAGGGCATCGCAATCAACGATATGGTCGGGAGAAATCATGTTATTTCTCATTGCGTATAATGTTACGGCTCGATACATTGCTCCGGAGTCAATGTAGCGATATCCTATTTTTTTTGCTAAAGCTTTTGCCATACTGCTTTTTCCTGATGAAGAATATCCGTCGATGGCAATAGTAATTGTTTTATTACTCATATAATATAATAATGTGTATTGGTTTATTTTATGAAGTCATTTAGATTGGCAGTGAGATTTACCATAAAAGTAGTTGCTCCGGTGTGTGGTTGTGCAAATGCTACATCTACACCAAAATATTTAACATTTAGTCCTGCACATAATGAGAATCCTGAAAGTAAATTCCTCGAGTACATGCTCATATCTGTTCGAGTTTTGTGGTTATATGCTAATCCGATGTGATAGTTTTTTGATGGCACAACGTCGGCGGCAAATATAAGATGCCTGAATAAGTTTGGGAAAAATGAATCTTTTAGTTGTGGAGATTCCGATGATGTCCCATCGCCTGGGTCATAATATGGTAAGTTCCATTTTGTCAAATTCCATGCCGTAACCGACAATCTGACAGGAATGCTGCCTAATCCTTTTGTAAAGCCTAATCTCACGTCCATGGGTAAGCGATCATGGGTTTCATTGAATCGTTTTATTTGTCCTCCCAAATTGGCACCAACGAGTGATGCTGAAAAGTCAATTTCAGGGTCGAAATAATTAACACCAATATCAGTGGCGAGAGCCATTGCCGAATATTCATCGTATGCACTATATACAAATTTCAGATTAATCCCACCTCTCCAGCGAGCACTAATATCGTGTGAATATGCAACATTAACAGATATGTCTTTGGGCGAAAATGTGCCAAGAATATTACCAATTTCGTCAGCGTATTTCATATTGCCATACCCAAAGTATTGTATTCCGGCTAATAATGCACTTCTCTCGGTAATTTTTTTTGCAAATTTTAAGCCTGCAAAATTAGTATTACCTATATACATCATATAGTTTATGCCTATTTGCATGTCCATCTCAGGGCCTAAAAGAGCCGGGTTTTGGTCGGTAAGGTTGAGGTTGTCTTCTATGGTTGAGATGTTAATACCTCCTAACCCATATATGTGAGATGACGAAGGAAGATTTAGAAAATTGTAAGCAGTTGACCCATCTTGTGACCTGAGATTTAGTGATATAACTAAAAAAAATAGCCACAATAAAAGCCGTGATTTTATTTGATGTTTGGAGCAGTGTTGCATCTATATTGGTTTAATTGAACATACTAATACTATTTAATAACGAAATAACATGTTATGTATTATAATAAAGTTTCCTTTTTTTACATTTTTTCTACATTGTAAATAAACATAAAACATTAATAATCATTCTCAAAATTGGCAGTGTGGTTTTGTGCGATAAAAAATTACATTTTATATTTGCACTGTAATAACCAAATATAATTAATAATCAAAGATAACTGACACAATAAATGCGAATGTTGAATCGATTAATTGTATTAACAATTTTGACGTTTAGTGCTAATTTTATTAATGCTCAAATTCATAGAGTTTACACGGGTAACGGTCAGAAGAACAATGAAATTACGATATATGATTCGGGTTATGTGGATGTTGTGCCACAATTCCCGGGAGGCGAACGTGCTTTGATGAAATTTATCAATGAAACACGTTGTTATCCAACCGATGCCTATAATAATAAGGTACAAGGACGTGTTGTGTGTAGTTTTGTTGTATATCCCGATGGCTCAATTAATGGAATATCTGTGATAAAAGGAGTTGAAGAAACTCTTGATAAAGAAGCTGTGCGTATAATAAGAGAAATGCCTCGATGGATGGCAGGAAGTATTGATAACCAAGCTGTGCCGGTATCATGTGTTTTGGCAATTCCATTTAGATTATAAAAATAAGAATATAAATATACACAAAAAAGAGGCAAATTGCCTCTTTTTTTGTGTATATATAACCTATATGATGGTTTTGTTGATAAAAATACAATAAAAAAATGTGTATTTTAAGAAAAAAGTGTAACTTTGCCATTTCAAAAATTATGCTAAATGTAGGAGTAGTTTTTATTGCAATAATAAACATAGAAAAAACGGGTCCTTAACTATATAATACATGGCTCTTAGAGAGTTAGATATAGTTGTTCCTCAATTTATTGATAAAACAATAATAAATCTAAATAACTTTAATAATTAACCAAATGAAAAAGATGCTTTTATCAGTAACTGTTGTGTCGGCATTATTTGCTAATGCCCAACAGTTTGACGTGGTAAGCGTAGAGCAAGTCCCTACTGATAACCACGAAATGACTTTCCATCCTCGCTTTATGCCCGATGGAAATCTTCTTGTGTCGGCCTTGAATTATGATGGCTTGTCACTTATTAATGTGAAGAGTGGCGAATACACTCTATTAACCGAAATGCAAGGTGCAGGTTATTGCCCTGTTATTAGTAAAGATGGCAAAACTATTCTTACTCGCAACATGAACAAGGCTGAGCTTACACAAGACATTTATGTGCTAGATGTAGCAACAAAAGGTCTTAAAACTGTAGCTAAAGGTATTGACCATGTAAATCAAATGTCATTCAATGGTAGCGTAGCTATGTTGCCAGTTGAAGGTAACGCTGTTAAAAAAGTTGTGTTAAAAGGTGCTTCAGAAGCATCTCTTGAAGATCTTTTGGTTACAGAAGAAGAACTCAAGATTGTGGTTTATGCAAATGGTGTTCGCACTCAATTAGATCCTCTAGCTGGTCAATTGGATGGTTGTGATCCTTATTATACTTGGACAAGTCTTTCTCCAGATAAATCGCGTATTCTTTTTGGTTGCAATGGTAATGCATATGTATGCAATCTTGATGGAAGCGAAGTTGTTAACTTGGGTGAATTGCGCTCACCATCTTGGCGTGGAAATACTCACGTAATAGGTATGCGTGATGAAGATGATGGTTATTATTACACAAAAAGTGACATTGTGATTGTAGATGTTGCGGGTAATAACTACCAACAACTCACCTCGTCTTCTGACGAAATCAAAATGTTCCCAAGTGTGTCGGCTGATGGTAGCAAAATCGCTTATCACACAACTGAAGGAAAAATTTATGTAATGACAATTAAAGAGAAATAAGCGATGAAAAAGATATATTCATTAATACTATTGCTACTTTGTGTGTCGTTAGGCGCATCGGCTGCATCAAAAACTAAATTATATGTAAACCCTGGACATGGTGGTTATACTTCAAATGACCGTCAAACGTCAATGCCAGCGGTAAATGGTGTGAAACTTCCCGTTTATGACGTAACAGTTAATAATGGGACTCCATTATATAATACTTATAACAGTAGTAACTGTTTCTGGGAATCATCGGGTAACACTTATCGTGCACAAGGTATTAAATATTTCTGGACAAAATATGTAAACAGCAATATCAAATTGTCGCGTGAATCAAATACTCAAGCTACTGACAAGGAACTTTCTACTATTGCGTCAGAATCCAACTCATATGGTGGCTACTTTATGTCGCTTCACACCAATGCAGGTAACGCAAGTGCTAACTATGTTGTAGTTATGTGTCGTGCTAAATCTAAATCAGACTATTCGGCTTATAACTCAACTTCATTGTCTATGTCGAAAGCAGCTGCTAACTGGCACGATTATGTAAAATTGACGAATGTTACTTACAGCACACCTCGTGGTATGACTGACCGTAACTTCTATGGTGGTTCTGGTCTTGGAGTGTTGAATACTAACACAGCTCCTGGTTATTTGGCTGAATCATGGTTCCATGACTATCGTCCTGAAGCATTCCGTATGTGTAGCAAAGGATACAACTTCTTCCTCGCTTGGCAATTGTTGCGTGCATATCTTGAAACTCCAGGTATTGATGGTGTAAATATTTGTCCAATCATTGCTGGTGATATTCGTGATCTCTCTAAATCTTGTGGCTATACAAGCTATACTACTCGTGGTCGTGATAAATATCTTGCAATAAACGGTGCAACAGTAACATTAGTTAATGTGGCAACTGGTGGCTCAAAAACTTATACTACTGACCAATTTAATAACGGTTTCTACACATTCTATGATTGTGTTCCTGGTGCTACATATGAAATTACAGTATCAAAAACTGGTTATAAAACAGTTTCTAAAAGAGTAACTGTAGGTAATGATGGTAAAGGTTCTCAACATCTCCTTAACTTCGACTTAGAAGAGGGTGTTGCTTCTGGTATCTCTGTTTCTCCTGCTTCAGTAGATTTTGGCGAAGTTACTGCTGAAACTTCTACTTCAAAAACTATTTCAGTAACTGGTACTGAATTGTCTTCTGCTATTTCAGTTGCTTCAAGCAATACTACTGATTTTTCAATTAGCACAACTTCATTGGCTAAAACTGGTGGCTCATTGACTGTAACATACAAACCATCTGTTGCAGGTAACCACTCTACAACTATTACATTGACAAGTGGAACTCACAAGAAAACTGTTATCGTTAGCGGTTCGGCTAAGAATCCTCCTTTGACATTCACTGAAGGCTGGAACTTCTCTGAAACAACTGGTAAGAAAGCTGCTTGGATGACCGATTACACTTCATTCCGTAATATGGCATTTGGGGCTGGTAAACTTTATGTTGTAAACAACTCAAGCGAAATCTTGATTTTGAAGGCTCAAACTGGTGAAAAGATGGGCCAACTTAATATGAATGGTGTTTCAGGTGGTACATTGAATGTTATCGACGTGAAATATGTTGATGGTAAAATCGTAGCATGTAACCTTGCAACTACTACTGAAGGTCAACAAGATCTTAAAGTATATGTTTGGGATAATGACAATGCAACTCCACGAGTATTGCTCCACACTACTAACATTGGTGGTACAGTTCGTCTTGGTGATACATTCAATCTTGATGGTGATTTGACAAATGGTACACTTTACTTTGCTGAAGGTAAAGCTGATACTGATACTAAAGTGGTTTCTTATGCTATTACTAATGGCGTAGCTTCTACAACTCCTTCTGTTCTCAACGTGACTGAAGATGGTACAGATGGTGTTCAGTTTGGTCTTTCTCCACGTGTGCTTCCTGAAGCGAATGGTAAATTCTGGTGTGTAGGTCAAAACTACTACCCAACATTATTTGACTCTGAAGGTCTTTTGATGGCATCGGTTAATGCTAAAGCTCTTAAAGAAGAGGTTGCTGGTAATACATTCAAAGCATTTACATATAAAGGTACAAGTTATGGTCTTGCTACTACATATGAACCAAACTCAACTACAACAGAACGTCTCCGCAAAGGTCGCGTAGTACTTCTTGATGGTACAGCAGGTTGGGCTGAAGCATCTAACATTGGTGAATATCCATCAACTGGTCTTGGTACTACTCGTAACACTTCAATGTCATCGGGTGTTGAAGTTGCAGTAAATGGCAACTCTGGTGTGGAAATGTGGGTATTGGTACACAACCAAGGTATCGCTTACTATAAGAATGGTACAGTTCCTACTTACTCTTATGAAAAAGTTCCACAAATTTCAGTTCCAGCTGAAGTGTCAATTAAAGCAACAGAAGGACAATCTGCTACTCAAACAATTGCAGTAAGTGCAGAACTTCTTACAAGCAATATCTCAGTAGCGATTTCAGGAAATAGTGCATTCTCAATTGACAAGACATCTCTTGATGCAACTGGTGGCAACATTGTAGTAACTTATAGCCCAAAATCAGCAGGTGCTCACGAAGCAACTATTACATTAACTGCTACTGGTGCTGCAACTCAAACTATTAAAGTGAAAGGTACTGCTGAAGCAGCAATCGCACAAGGTCTTACAAAAGTATGGCAAAATACATCTAAAGTTCCAGGTGTTGCAGCTGGTGGTGATCTTCGTTTCGCTGCAGTTTCTAATGGCAATCTCATTACTGTAGATAAAGTTAATAATAAACTTGTTCAAGTAACAGAAACTGGTTACTCTGATTACTATGATTGTGCATCTGCATTGTCAACTCATTGGAGCGCTTCAGATATGGGCCCATTAGTAGCTTGTGATGATGCTGGTAACTTCTTGGTTCACACAGGTTGGTCAGGTGCAGCAGCTGGTAGCAACTTCATGATTATTTCAGCTGACTTGAAGAATACATATAAACTTGATTTGAGCACAGTTGAAGGTTATACTCCTGCCCGTTGTGACCAAATGGGTCGCATTCGTGGTAACATGCTTTCAGCTAAAGGTGCTTACGCATTTGTCGTTCCTAATGGTGGCACACAAGTTCTTATCGTGAATATCAAGAATGGCGCAGTTGATGCTGACTACACTCAATTGTCGAATACTATTGCTGGCGTTGGTTTGACAACTTCATGCTGTCCTCAACCTGCATTTGATACAGTAGAAGAAATCAATGCCCTTATGGATGAAAATGGTGACTTGTCAAATTCATTCATTATGCGTTCACGTGGCGTTCCTGGTAGTGTGTTTGCTTGGAATGATGATAACACTGACATGGTTAAAGCATGGACATTCTCTACTGCTGACGGCGGTTGTACTACTGCAAACGCTTCAACCGAAGGTTTTGATTGGTTCAAACTTTATGACAAATCTTACTTCATCATGCCTGTAACTACTGATGGCACAACTGGTACTCGTGGTTCTAACTTCGCTATCTTCGATGAAGAAGGTACATGTGTTGCAACTTGGACTGAAGGTCAAAAAGCAGGTCTTGGTGCTGCAATGGGTAGCTTCATCGTAGTTCCTAACAACGACTATTCAGTATTCATCTATCACTATGTTCCTGGAACAGTTGCTGAAAAACTTTGCTTCGCAGTTGCTCCTCAAACAAGTGGTGTTGAAAATGTAGCTGCTAACGAAGCAATGACTGTTGCTTGTGATGGCGTTACATTGAAAGTAAAAGGTATTGACGCAGTAAAAGTATCGGTTTACTCAGTAGCTGGTGAATTAGTAGCTAACGCTAAATCAAATGTAGTAAACGTTAAAGGCTTCAATGGTGTTTACGTTGTAACAGCTGTTGATACTGCAGGCGTTTCTCACACTGCAAAAGTGGTTATCCGCTAATCGAATAATACATAATATAATATAAACGCCCTTGCTCATTACGAGCAGGGGCGTTTTGTGTTGATTAGATTAATATTTAGTCTAAACTATTGCGAAATAGGGGTGCAAATATTGACGCGACTATGGAAATTAGTATAATGTTGAGGGTAGTGAGCCACACAATATTGTTTAAGGTTATGGCTCCCACATTAGAAATATCACATACTATGCCTATCTCAATGCCTAATACAACTAATATGGCAACAATATAGCCCACAATCTCAATGATAGAAATTGAGCTACGACGTTTTTCGGGTAAGCGATTCATTACCTTCTTGACAAACCATTCATTTCGTGGAGCCAGAGGCATTTTTGTGTCAAGCAGTTGTCTTATTTTTAGGTCTTCTATGTCGTTTTGTTTCATAATTACTTATAAGTTAAATTGTTGCATCATTTTCGAGAAATTGTCGCATTCGTGATTTTCCACGATGTAGATATGATTTAACCGAGCCATCGGGCATTCCGGTAATTTCTATAATCTTTTTTATTGGCATATCTTCAAGATAGAACAGCATTATCACAGCACGCTCAGCATCTGGAAGCACGGATAAACACTGCTCAACCGTCAATCGGGCATCAATTTCTGTTGTTGGAGAAACCGAGTTACTATCGGGAGGTATCTCATCGGTTGTAATATGTTGACTGCGTCGATGCGACAGAAATTCATTGTAGCCTATGCGATAGAGCCAAGTCTTAAATTTGCTAATTCCTTGAAATGACCGAATGGCAAGATAGGCTTTTAAAAATGTGTCTTGAGCAAGGTCGTCGGTCAATGCCTCGTCGCCACATAGGTTGAAGAGAAACCGTCGCAGACCCTGTTCGTATGCAATAACTAATTGCCCAAACGCATTGCGATCATCACCGGCAACGCATCGGGCTATTAGCTTCAGTTCTTCAAATCGGGTAAGCATTATTAATTGTGCTTTGCGATATAGAATTATTGATTGTTATCTTTTTTACGGTCTTCAATAAAGTAAGTGATTAGTTTGGCAGCACCTACTAATAATGGGATTAACCCGAGAGAATATGCTGTAACTGTGGGATCAACAATTAGGAAAAAAGCGACAACTCCTACTCCCCAAGCAATCCATACAAGAGCCGATTGTAATCGAGTGCGAGGACTCTTTTGTGAAATGAAAAAATTGTCGGGTAGGGGGTAATTATTGTCAATGGCCTTCTCGATAAGTTTATTACGCTCACGTTGACGACTGGTTATGCCTCGAATTGCGAAAAATATAATTAATACTATGCTTGCAAATGGGGTGACGATAGCAATAAATACAATAGCTAAAATAAATATACCTTCACTCTCAAATCGGTCTTTTTGATTTTGAATAATTGTAATTTCTGCTTTTTGCGTATCGTTTTCTGCTTTAATTCTTACGATTGAATCAGTCGCCGAAGAATCATTGATAACGACGCTGCTGTTGCTCGAGTTTATTCTATCCAATTGTTCTAATTTTTCGTTTATTTGGCGACTAAACTCTTCAATCTCCTCTTGAGTGATGGCTTTGCGTTGGCAACTTGAAAATGAAATACTTGCAATTATTGAAATTGTAAAGAAATAAATTAAACGTTTCATATATAATCTTTTTGTTAATATTATAAGTTTATTCAAGGGTAATATAATCGATTATTTATAACATAGATGCAGCAGCTCATCAAAAAGTTGCAAATTAATAAAAAAATCTTTTTTTTGTTGACTTCGCAAAAAAAATTAATAGAGAGGTTTTAGATTTAGAATTTACTTGTTTAAGTATATTTTTTATAGCCAGGGTAGGCTTGAATTAATTATTAATGTGTGATTTGGTGTTATTATTGCGTCCATGCAAATGTCATGATCTTCGCGTGGAAGTCTTTCAATTAATTGGAAATCATAACATATTCCAATTTTTAGGACGGTCATGTCGCATAAAAGTCTATCGTAGAATCCTTTTCCTCTGCCTAATCTAATGCCGTCAGGACTGAATGCTATACCGGGAATAATTGCGAGGTCAATTATTGAAGGAGAAATGATATTGTTGCCAGTGGGTTCGAAAATATTGAAACTGCCGATTGTAGTTTCTCCTGCTCGAAGAATTTCTAAGTTATTGCCATTTACCCGAGGTAGATAAAGGTTTTTGATGTTACTCCAACTTTGTAAGTGAGATTTAGTGTCTAATTCATCGGGAAGGGAATTGTAGGTTAAAATGTTTGAGGCACCCTTAAACCACAATGATGCTTCGATTTTGTTTTTTACGGTTAAAGCATCACTATCTTTTTGTTCAAGTGATAGTGATTTTTTTAATTGTTTTATGGCAAACCGTATGTTTTGTTTGTTCATTTATTTACCATATTTAATGGGGAATTTTGAGTCCCCTTTAGAAATATGTTTGATTGCAGTTTTAATATTTGTGTCGTATGTATTATACACTTCATAGTAGGCATGGCTACCAATAATATCTCGAGCAATTAAAGATTTGATAATTGTTAAGATTAATTGACGAGATGTGTTTATGTAGTACCATTGTGCTGGGATTTTATTCTTTTTTGCAAACTCAACAAACTCGAATAGGAGAGCATCGTCGTTAGGGAGCTTGTTTAGTACTTCTTTTGTTGTTTTGCAGACTTCAAGGGATTTGCGATTTCTGTCGCAATAATTGAATGCAAATTTCTGAAACAAACCGGCATTGGCAACGGCATAGTAATATTTTGTGATGCCCGAAGTGTCGTTAGGAACAAAAATGTCAGGCATAATTCCACCACCACCATACACCTTTCGGCCATTTGCAGTTGTGTATTCTATGGATTTGTCTAATTTTATGCTATCGACATTGAATGATTCTCCATGATTGAAGCGTTCAATAAGTTCGTTGTTATAATTTTTATCCCCTAATTTGTAGTCTTTTTGAATACATCTGCCTGATGGGGTATAGTAGCGAGCGATTGTTAGGCGTATCGCACTGCTGTCGGGTAGCGTAATTTGTTGTTGTACTAACCCTTTGCCAAATGACCTACGTCCAATTATTAAACCCCTGTCGTTGTCTTGTAGAGCTCCTGCAAAGATTTCACTCGAACTGGCTGAAAATTCATCAATAAGGATTACGACTTCTGAATTTTGAAAAGAACCATTGCCATCGCTTCCTGATGCTTGGCTATCATATCGTGATTTGGTATTAACAATCATTTGTCCAACAGGAAGAAACTCATTAGCCATTAATATGGCACTACCCATATAGCCACCACCATTGCCTCGAAGATCAATAATATATTTAGTGGCACCTTCGTTTCTGAGGTTATTTAATGCAGTAATAAATTCATCGTATGTGTTGCGACTAAATTTATTGACTTTTATATACCCAATTTTAGGGGATATTATATAGGCGGCATCAACTGAATTTACGGGAATATCTCCTCTTATGATGTCAAAAAAAAGTGTTTTGGGTGAAGAATTTCTTTTAATGCCAAGAGTTACTTTTGAACCTTTTTCTCCTCGTAATAATGACATGACTTTCTCATTAGAGATTGAGATTCCTGCTACATTCTCATTGTCAACCGATATGATTCTGTCTCCGGCAAGTAATCCGACTTTTTCGCTTGGCCCATTTGAGATGACCTCTATAATGGATATTGTATCGCTCATTATTGAGAACGAAATTCCTACGCCACTAAATGAACCTTCAAGTTCTTCATTAGTGGATTTTAGATCTTTGGCAGATATGTACGACGAGTGAGGGTCAAGTTGTGCGATTATATCGGGAAAAGATTTTTCAATTATACTATCAATACATACGGTGTCAACATATTTTTCATCAATAAGTGATAAAATTTCGTTGAGTTTTTTGTTGTGGAATCTGCTTGAAGAAAAAGGAGTGAAAAATCTCCCTATAAACATGCCGATTATTAATGTGAAGGCAATGATTAAAGGTAGGTAGATTTTGTATTTTGAGTTGTCGGACATTTCAAGATAGTAATTATTGTAAATCTTCAATATGAATACATTCAATCTTGGCACGTTTTAAGAGGTCGATGCCGTCGGTAATTCGGTATAGTTCATTGAATACCACTCGTTTTATTCCGGATTGGATTATGAGCTTTGCACATTCGACGCATGGCGATGCTGTTACATATAGAGTCGCCCCTTCGCTACTATTATAACTCCGTGCAACTTTGGTTATGGCATTTGCCTCTGCGTGTAAAACGTATGGTTTGGTTGTGCCATTGTCGTCTTCACATATATTCTCGAACCCGGCAGGTGTTCCATTATATCCATCAGAAATTATCATTTGGTCTTTAACAATAATGGCTCCAACTTTTCGTCGAGTACAATATGAATTTTCAGCCCAAATTGTGGACATACGTAGGTAGCGTTTATCTAAAATTTCTTGTTTTTCGCTTTGAGTTGTGTTCATCGCTTATAAATATATGTGTGATTTATTTGACAAAGATACCAACTTTTTTATTGCTATGCAATAAGAATTGCAATGGTGTTGTCATGTTGGTTTGATTGAAGTCAGTATAATACCATGTGTTTTACAAATGTGATGGGACTGAAACTTTCTGTGTGGCAAATTGTAACAGAAATGAGCTAAGTCTTCCATTTTTATAATATGTTGAAATATAGGCAATAAGGAGGTTGTAGAAATAAAAATATTCAAATTTAACAAAAAATAACACGAATATTATTTTGATATTAAAATATTTTGTACATTTGTGCTGTGATTAATTTGTTTTTATATTAAAATATTAAAGTATGAGTTCAAAAAAGTTTCAATCAAAATTAATGTCTTTGCAAAATAACTTATTGAATTTTGCATATATTTTGACATCAAACAGGGATGATGCGTATGATTTACTTCAAGACACAACCCTAAAGGCGTTGGATAATGAGGATAAATATGTTGATAATGTGAATTTCAAGGGGTGGGTATTTACTATTATGAGAAACATATTTATTAATAATTATCGGAAGGTAGTTAGATCTTCTACTATCATTGATCAAACTGAGGATTTATATCATTTGAATTTGCCACAAGATTCGGGATTTGATACACCTGATGGAGCATTTGCGGTAAAGGAAATAAATGAAGTGATAAATTCTTTCTCTGATGAGTACCGTATCCCATTTTCTATGCATGTTGCAGGGTATAAATACAATGAAATAGCTGAGGAGATGGGGTTGCCATTAGGTACGGTAAAAAGTCGAATATTTTTTGCTCGTCAAAAACTACAAACGTTATTGAAGGATTATCGATAATATGAATTTTTGAACTCAGCAATAGGTTTATGTGGATACATTTGTATCCACATTTTTTTATATTAACAATTTGAAAATATAATCATCGGCCTTTATGATATATACCCCATGATGTAAATCGCTGGTGTCAATTTGTTTAACATTATTTTGATGAGAAATTTTTAATCCATTGATGTTGAAAATTTCAATAGAATCACATTTTGAAGAAAAATTGATTTTTCGATTTGCAATTGACCATGTTAAATTATTACATGTGGTTCCGTCAATATAAGTAGTAGTGTAATGTGATAGTTGATATGCCGCCAACCCATTTCCAGCAGAGTAAATGTATAGTTTTGTTTGAGGATAGCCGTTTGAGCCAATTTGTGTTGAAGATGTGGCAAGCGTAGAATTATTAGTTGAAGTAACGCTGCCTAAAAAAGTTGTAGGAAATTTCCACAAACTCTTAATTCCTTCAAATGTGTCAACTTGGTTGCTTGACCCATCGAGAAAATTTGGGTGTAGTGTTATTAACTCAAATTTAGAACCTTCCGTTTTGAAATTACAACCGTATATTAACATTGGAATATTGCCATGTTTGAATATATGTAGACCGTTTCCTGAGTAATCAGATGTAACATTAAATGATGCTTCTTTTGAAAAGTCGCCTTTTTGTGATGTGCCTTTGCAAATAGCAGGAAGAATGGAGCTATTGTCATAGATATAATAATTGCTTGTTGCGTCAAGAGGGTAAACGCGAGTGTTTTCTGCATTTGAAATTGAAAATAGTTTTTTGTTTACTTTGGCTTCGATTATGCTTACTGATGGAGTAAAGGTCCACGAACATATTGCTACCGCAGTGCTACTGTTACGTTCTAATGCACTGTATAATGTAAAATCTCCTGTTTCAACATTTCCTATTGCTTTTGCAAAGTTTATATATTGTTGATCCATATTCGTCGGTAGTGTGCATGTATATCGTTTTGTTACTGTCGCTTCCTCGTTTGAAATAGTTAAAACGTCAACAGTTAAATCTACATTAAAAGAAGAACTGATGTCTCCTGTATTTATTGCATAAATATTTCCGGCATCATCAATGTCAATACAACTTAAGGCTCTTTCTGGTTTTTCAAAATCGCCATAATCAATAAATATGGAATCAAGGGTTTCGCCGGTTTCGGCATTGTATCGCTTTAGATGTGGAATGTTGTTAATGATGTCGCAGTGACTTATGTAGATGATATTATCTTTCAGTGCAATGCCTCGATTATAACCTCCTTTTTCTATTTGACAAAGCCCATTTGATGTGTTCTCTGAACGACACCAAAGAGAACTTAATACTAATGGAGATTCGTATCCATTTATTGATATTGGAGGATACTCATTGTTGTCGCGAATTATGGTATATTTGTCGCTCGTTTCGCTTTGACCGGTAATCACAAAACTCATTGTGGGTGTATAGTTGTTGTCGTAGCAAACTCGCCAATAAAATGTTCCATTGCCAAGTTCTGCTGGAGACATTGGGAATTGTATCCAACCTCCGTCAACAGTTAACCATCGAGTTGAATTTCTAAATATAATGTCTTCAAAATCTATACTTTTTGCAATTTCAAGGGTTAATGTTGAATATTCTTCATTGCATTGACATATAAAGTAAAAATTGTCAGAGCTTATTGTCTCGTTATTTTTAGGATAGTATTGAGTGATGTTTGCATTGCAATGGAGAGAAAATGCAATTAGTGTAAAAAGTATGAAACTGCGTAACATGTTATTGTTCTGTTTATTATTTGTTGTTTGAAATGTTTTCGGGGAGAGCTTTTGACGTTTTTGCTCCCATCTCTTTTAATTTTTTTGCTTTGCTGATTAAGTTACCTTTTCCTTCAGTTAATTTTGTCATTGCATCATTATATGCTTTTTGGGTATTGTTTATTGAATTGTTTATTTTTAGCATATCATCAACAAAACCCACTAATTTGTCATACATTTTACCACTCTCAGTGGCTATTTCTATGGCATTGCGTGTTTGCCGTTCTTGTTGCCATATTTGTTCTGTAAGTTTTAACACTGAGATTAAATGAGTAGGGGATATGATTAATACGCGACTATCGTATGCCTCTTGCCAAATATTGTGGTCAAGTTGCATGGCACATATATATGCTGCTTCATTAGGTATAAACATCATTACAAATTCGGCTTTTTCGTTGCCAAGATAATCTTGATATTTTTTTGTTTTTAGTTCGTTAATATGGTTGCGAATCGATGCAAGATGTTTCTTTTTGTGAGTCTCTTGTTCATTTGAGTTCTCGCAATTTATATAATCGGTGTAGGCATTAAGCGACACCTTAGAGTCGATTACAATTTTTCTTCCATCGGGGAAGTTTACTACTACATCGGCAATCAGACGTTTTCCCTCATCGGTTGTAGTCGATTCTTGAACATAAAATTCTCTGCCTTTTTCTAAACCTGATTTCTCAAGAATGTTTGCCAAAATCATTTCGCCCCAATTCCCTTGGATTTTGCTATTACCTTTTAATGCCAAGGTTAAATCTTTTGCTTCTTTTCCAATGGATTGATTTAGCTCAATGAGTTCTTTTATGTGAACTTGTAGTGAATATCTTTCTCGAGCTTCATTTGAATAACTTTCAGCAATTGTTTTTTTGAACTGTTCAATATTTTCTTTTAGAGGAGAAAGAATTTCAGTTAGTCGAGTTTCGTTTTGTTCTTTGAATACGATTGTATTTTGTTTGAGGATTTCGTTTGCGATGTTTTTGAAACGCAATTCTGATTCTTTTGAGAGTTCTTCCTTTTCTTCCTCAACAAATCTAATTCGTTCATTTAATCGGCTGTTTTCTTCTCGTAGTTTAGTTTCGATTAGTTTGTTTTGGCTTAATTCCGATTTTAATTCTGAAACTTGTTGTGTTAATATAGTAGTTTGATTTTCATGTATGATTTTTTCAGCATTTAACGATGAATTTTTGGAGTGTTGGGTGTACAATAGGTATAATAATAATGAAATTGTACCGATACAAATTAGTAATGCGATTGATAATGTGGTTATTGCACTCATGTGTTGATAATTTCTTTGATGCAAAGTTACTTCAAATTTATATTATTTGGGAATTTTATAGTAACTTTGTACCACATTTTTAGATTAAATATGAAAAAACGGAATACGTCAAATTCTTATTTTGGAATATGGTCAATAATGACAGTGGCTTTGGCTGTTTTTATTGGGCTGTCAATATATGAACCGGTAACTATATGTGGTATTGAATTACGCACTATTAGTATGGTTGATAAATTGACAAAAACTCCTGAACCGACTCCCGAAGAGGTTGCGGAAGCAAAACGTATTGAGGAAGAAGTTAAAAAGAAAGCTGAAATGCCTAAATATGACTTGTCAACACCTCAAACATTTTTGTTTATTGGAGATTCAATGCTTGAGGGGTTATATCCTCGCCTTGCTGCATACGCAAAGGAAAATGGACATAAGTTATATGTTGTAATTTGGTGGGGTTCGACTTCTGAAAAATGGGGTAACTCAGATAAGTTGAAAAAATATGTTGAGAAATATCAACCTACGTATGTATTTATATGTTTAGGGGCAAATGAATTATTTGTGAAAGACATAAAAGAAAAACGAAAAGATTATGTAACAAATATGATTTCTCAAATAGGCGATCGTCCTTATTTGTGGATTGGACCGCCCAATTGGAAACCAGATACCGGAATTAATGAGTTAATAGACGAAAATACCCCTGAAGGATATTTCTTTTTGACAAATGGTATGACGTTTGATCGAAAGAAAGATGGGGCACATCCAACTCAAAAGTCTTCTGAATTGTGGATGGATAGTGTGTTACGTTGGATGAAAAAAGATGGAGCAAATCCAATTATAAATATGGAGGTGCCACAAGAGCAAACAGCTCGGGCTACACGTGTAGAAGTATTATATCCTAACAGTAAATAGAATGGAGTTGCTTAGTCCTGAGGTTTGGAATAATATAGTGGAGCTTCTTTCATATCAGAAAGATGCTCCAATGCTTTTTTCAAGTGGTTTGTTTTGGGTGATATTCTTATTGTTTATTCCAATTTATGCCACGCTTAAGAATCGTCGTTGGCAGATGATTACATTTGTCGTGGCATTTAGTTTATATTTTTATTATAAATCAAGTGGCTTTTTCTTCTTGCTGTTGATTGGAACATCATTGTTGGATTGGATATTGTCGCATATAATAATTAAACTACATTCTCGCTTCACTCGCAAACTATGTGTTACGATTTCAATAATTTGTTCGATTGGGATTTTGTGCTATTTCAAATATGCCAACTTCTTTCTGTGGAATTGGAACCAAATGATAGAGTGGAATTTTCAACCGTTAGATGTTATATTGCCCGTAGGTATCTCGTTCTATACATTTCAGTCAATTAGCTATATTGTAGATGTATATAAAGGTAGGGTTAGCCCAACAAAAACATGGTTGGAATATCTGTTTTTCTTATCATTTTTCCCTGCCTTAGTAGCCGGACCGATTGTTCGAGCCGATTATTTTTTGCCTCAGGTCCGACAAAATAATCGTGCTACTCGCAATGATATTTATTTTGGCTTTTGGTTGATATTATTGGGGATAGTTAAAAAAGCGATTATTGCCGATTACATAGCTCAATATAATGACTTAATATTTGCGAATCCTACCGGTTACACTGGTTTTGAATCATTGATGGGTGTTATTGGTTACACTATGCAGATATATTGCGACTTCTCGGGCTATTCCGACATGGCAATTGGTATCGCATTAATAATGGGCTTCAAATTGAGCAAGAACTTTGACTTCCCATATAAATCAAAGAATTTAACTGAGTTTTGGCGACGTTGGCACATATCGTTATCCTCATGGTTGCGTGATTATATCTATATCCCACTTGGAGGTAATCGCAAAGGAACATTTCGCACCTATATAAATAATTTCTTAACTATGCTCATTGGAGGATTATGGCATGGTGCCGACTGGAAATTTGTGTTTTGGGGAGCAATGCATGGAGTGGGTTTGGCTATACATAAAGCATTTAGGCCTTTATTGGATAAAATACCAAATACTTGGTTGGTAAAAGCGATATCATGGTCAATAACAATGATAGTTGTGTCATTGTTGTGGGTGTTTTTCCGAGCCGACTCTTGGCAAGATTCATTATTGATAATTCAAAACATATTTATTGATTTCCGTCCTGATTATATTCCTGTATTTACATCTGTCAGATATATATGGATTGCGATGATGGCTGTGATTATTATTTCTCATTCATTGCCGCAACGTTGGTATGATGCAATGGCTAATTGGTTTGTTAAATCCCCTTGGATTGCGAAACTTGCAATATTTGTAGTTGTTATACAGCTTGTTATTCAGTTTATGAGTGAAGAGGTAACGCCATTTATTTATTTCCAATTTTAGAAAATTAAGACAAATATGAAAATATAGCAACCGGGAGAGCTTCTCACGAAGACCTCCCGGTTTTTCATCACATTATGCTTATTAAAGTGCTATTGATATAAGATGAGAAAAGTAAATGCAAATCATATTGTGTTTAATATCTGTTGCTAACAACGTCCCAGTCTATTATGTCCCACAAAGCATGTAGTGCATCGGCTCTGCGATTTTGGTAATCGAGATAGTAGGCATGTTCCCACACATCAAATGCTAATATTGGTGTTAGACCTTCTGTTAGTGGGTTTGATGCATTTGCTCCTTGAGTGATAAATAGATTTCCTTCATCATCGCTTGATAACCACACCCAGCCCGAGCCAAAAAGTTTCACGCCGGCTTCCTCAAATTGTTTCTTGAATAATTCAAACGACCCAAATTGAGCATTAATGGCTTGACGTAATTCCCCTTGAGGCTCTCCACCACCGTCGGGCGAGAATGAGAAAAAGTAGAATATATGATTCCACGCCTGAGATGCGTTGTTAAACAATGCTCCTGATGAGTTGATTATGATTTCTTCAAGAGGCATATCTTCTTTATCTGTTCCTTTGATTAGGTTGTTGAGATTATCGATATATGCCTTCTCATGTTTTCCATAATGAAACTCAATAGTTTCTTTACTGATTGCCGGTGATAGAGAATCGTTGGCATATGGCAGTTGTGGTTGTGTATATAACATTGTCGTGAAGTGTTTAGGTTAATATACACATAAAACACTTCACGACAAGAATTGTTCAACTGATAATATGATTATTTTTCTAATAAGAGATATTTATTTAGTGTAGCTAATGCTTGATGATAGCGATATTCAATATCAAGATAATTTTGTTGAGCTTCCAAAAAGAAGTTTACTTCTTGAATATAAGTAATAAGACTTATTTGCCCACCATCAAGGGCTTTCTTTAATAATGTAAAGTTGTCATTATCTTCGATAGTAGGACGATAATCTTCCATTTCTTGTAATAACGAAATGGCATTTGCTCGTTGAACTTTTAATTGTGCTGATTTCTCAATCTCGTATGCTTTGTTTTGCAGTGATAATGCTTTTTGTGAAGCCTCTATTGCATTTTTTTTATGACGTTTTGAGAATGCCGGAATTGTGATGCCAATTGAAAACCCATTAAAGTATGTGCCTAATTCGTTTTCGAGCGTATATCCTAATGAAAATCCGGGGAACTTGCTCATGCTAAGGGCTTTTGAATTTAATTCTTGAGCTTTAGCCATTGATGAGAATTGAGCTACCTGTGGATCGTTTTCTTTGAGCATCTGCATGTATTTTTCTTCAGGAAGAATAGTTTCGTCGGGGTAAGTGGTTAATTCCATTAAAATATGAGAAACATCTTTACCTCCATTCTCAGCCAATAGAGTTGCCTCAAGAACATCTAATTGATTTTTTAGATTTTTATTTTGTTGCGACAATGCTATTTTCTCAATTTTCAACTTGTTGATGTCGAGCTTTGTTACTTCACCAAGCTGAATCCCTTGTTTATATTTCAATGAAAGAGTGTCGATTTGACTTTCTAATTGAGATACGAGTGAGATTTGTTTGCGAAGATTTACTATGTCAATTAGTAACAACTTTATATCAACAAGTTTATTGAGAAAATTTGACCTGTTGAGATAGTCCATAGCTTCAGTAGTGCTGTTAATTGCCTTCTTTCGTGCTGAATAAGCTCCGGGCCATTCAAAACTTTGCGATACACTCACACCCCATTTTGCACCCTCTTTTCCCCATTTATGTTCATATCCGATTTCGGGGTCAGGAAGATTATTCTCACTTTTTAGTGAGTTGATTTCTGATTCATTTTGTGCCACTGAAGAAGCGAGGGTAGGGTTGTTTGTGGCAATATCATATAGAATTTCATCAAAACTTTTTGCTTGAGCAGTGATGGTAATGATGATAACTGCAAATAGTATTATTAATCGTTTCATTTCTCTGATTTCATTGATGTTATATAATAAATAACCGGAACGACAAAAATGTTTAGAATTGTAGATGATAATAACCCACCTAAAATCACAATAGCCATTGGTGATTGTATTTCATTTCCCGGCTCACCTCCATTTATTGCAATGGGAATTAGAGCTAATGCCGAGGTAAGAGCAGTCATGATTATTGGGTTTAGACGGTCGGCTGACCCTTTCATGATTCGGTTTATTAATCCCATTCCTTCTTCTTTCAGGGTGTTATAGTGAGAGATAAGCAGCATGCCATTTCGGGTAGTGATACCTAATAATGAGATAAATCCGATAATGGCAGGAATATTGAGTTCTCCCGAAGTACATCTTAAAATTATTATACCACCAATTAGAGCTAACGGCATATTTATGAGGATTATAAGAGAATATTTTACATTTTTGAACTCTTGATATAGCAACATAAATATTATTAGCAAAGCACCGATTGAAGTGAGTGCGAGAGTGCGAGATGCTTCTGCTTCGCTTTCAAATTGTCCTCCATAGACGATATAATAATTTTCGGGCAATTTGATTTTTTCTTCTATACGTTGTTGAATCTCATTTACTGCACCTCGCAAGTCGCGGTCAGCCACGTTGGCTGAAATTATTAATCGGCGATTTACGTTTTCGCGATTAATCGTGTTTGGACCACTTGTTGAAACAATATCGGCAACATAGCTCAAAGGAATTTTTCCTTGGTTGCTGTCAATCATCAAATTTGAAATTTTGTCGATTGAATTACGATGTTCATCACCAAGTCTTACAGTGAGGTCAAATGGTAACCCATGTTCATATACTTGCGAAACAACTTCGCCACCTAATGCCACATTAATAAATTGTGTTAATTGATTTATCGTGATTCCATATTTGGCAAGTAAATCACGACGAGGACGAATATCAAGTTGAGGACGTCCCACTTGTTGCTCGATATTGACATCTACAACACCTTCCACTCCACTAAAGGCTTGCTTTATTTGAGAACCGAGCGAATATAAATGATTTAGGTCATCTCCAAAAAGTTTTATAGCTATTTGCGATTCTGTTCCCGAAAGCATTGCATCTATTCGGTGTGAGATCGGTTGCCCGATTTCAATATTGACGCCTGGAATTGTGGCGAGCTTTTCACGAACTTCTCTCACTACTTCGCCTCGTGTGCGGTCGGTGAGTTTGTAAGGTGCTTCGATTTCCGATGAGTTCACTCCAAATGAGTGTTCGTCAAGCTCGGCTCGACCGGTTTTACGTGCCACCGTTTGAATCTCGGGAATTGTGAGTAATATTTTTTCAGCTTCTTTTCCTATTTTGTCGCTTTCGTCAAGGGCAATGCCGGGGAGTGTACTCACATTTACCGTAAACGAACCTTCGTTAAACGATGGTAAGAAACTTCTACCAAGGGTAAAGAATAGAGCTATTGCAATAATAAATAAAATTCCAACAGACCCTAATATTCCCTTTTTGTTGTAAAGGCTCCATTCAAGACCTTTTGAATAATAATGCTTAAGTTTCCGGGTAATCCAAGGCTCTTTATCGAGTTTAGCTGTCGCATTTTTAGTACCTAACAAAAAACTGCATAAAACAGGTGTTAGTGTTAATGCTACGATTGTTGATGCCACCAATGCTACGATAAACGAAATGCCAAGAGGAATTAACATTCTACCCTCAATCCCACTCAAGAAGAATAGTGGCAAGAAACTCGCAATAATGATTAGTGTAGAATTCAAAATAGGCATACGCACCTCTTTCGAAGCCTCAAATACTATTGCTATGGTTGATTTACGCTCGTTATGAGGTAAAAGGCGATTTTCTCGTAATCGTTTATACACATTTTCCACATCAACGATGGCGTCATCTACAAGTGAGCCTATTGCAATAGCGATACCACCAAGACTCATTGTGTTAATTGTAAAGCCTAAAAAGTGAAGCACCAACACTGCAATAATTACCGATAATGGCAGTGCTACAACCGAAATAATGGTTGTGCGAATATTCATCAAGAAGAAGAATAATACTATAACCACAAATAAAGCACCTTCAAGCAATGATTTCTGCAAGTTGCTGATTGAATTGTCAATAAAGTCGCTCTGTTTGAATATGTTAGTTGATATGTTTAAGTCTTGAGGCATGTTTTTTGCCATAGATGCCAATTCGGTCTCTATTTTATCGGTAAGTTCGATTGTGCCTACTGCAGGTTGTTTTGTTACGGTTATCAGCACAGCCGGATTGGCACGTTCCGAAGCAACCCCAAGTCGGGGCATTTTGTTTCCAATCGTTACATTTGCAATATCTTCGATTAGAACAGTGCCATTTTCATTGCTTCTTACAACAGCTTTGCCAAGTGCTTCGGTCGAGGTAGTATTCACATCTCCTTTAATCAAATACTCATTGCCATATTCATAAAGCACACCTCCTGTGGCATTATTGTTGATTCCGTCAACGCATTCCATCACCTCAGTAAGTGTTACATTGTAATGACGCATGCGTTCAGGCATGATTTGAATTTGATATTCTTTAATATCTCCACCAATCACAGCCACTTGCGACACTCCTCCTATTGATAGTAGGCGTGGACGAATCACTCGGTCGGCAAGACTGCGTATATCACTCATTGATGTTGAGTCAGCCGTTAATCCTATAATCATTATCTCTCCAAGAATCGATGATTGAGGACCGAGGGTAGGGGTTTCTACTCCGGGAGGGAGTTGATCGTTGATTGTGGATAATTTCTCCGATACAATTTGACGGGCAGTATAAACATCTGTACCCCAATCAAATTCTACCCACACAATAGAAAAACCTGTTGCCGATGATGAACGCACTCTACGCACATCGGTAGCTCCATTAACGGCTGTTTCTATAGGAAACGACACAAGTTTCTCAACCTCTTCAGGTGCAAATCCGGGAGCTTCGGTCATTACAACTACAGTGGGAGCATTGAGGTCGGGGAATATATCAACTTCAGTTCGCATCAGCACTACAGTGCCAGCAGCCATCATCACGACCGACAATAATAATATTGTCAACCTATTCTTTAGTGAAAAACCAATTATTTTGTTCAGCATAGTCGGTCTTTTTTAATGGTTATGACTATGGCCTTCAGGAATTGCTCCGCTCGATTCTGCCAATTTCACTATGATAGCACCTTTAGTTACAACTTCGTCTTTGCGTGTTAGTCCTGAGAGGATTTCAATTTCGCTTCCGTTAGAGTTGCCTATCTCAACCAATCGTTTCTCATAACACTCATCGTCGAGTTTCACATATACAGAGTGTTTCCCTTGTTGCTCTGTTATGGCATCAACAGGTAAAACAATCGCATTTGATTTGGTGCTACCAATAAGATATACTTCAACAAATGCTCCTGGAATTGCAGAACCATTATTATCAAATGAGAAATGAATAGGGATATATCCGGTTTGTTGAGCAGTGGCAGTTGTAGGCTTCGATATCATTTTGCCATTTACCTCATTGAGGTGGATTACATTGTCGGCATACGATGGCTTGAAACTTGCAGTTGTGATAGTTGGGAGTTGCCTAAAATATTTTTCGGGAAGGTCGGCTCGCAAAGTGAGGCGTGTAGAACCCGATATGACAGCAATTGGTTGCCCGGTAGTTACATATTCCCCCTCTTTTACAAGAAGTTGGGTTATTGCACCCGAAGTTGCTGCTTTAGCAATGCCGCCGGTAGGTAAACCCGAATATGACGCTAAAGCCTCATCGTATGCTTGCTTGGCTGCATTATATTCTTTGGTCGTAACAATTCCATCTTCATGTAGTGGCGTCAATCGGTCAAGTTCGCGTTTTGTCGCTTCAACAGCCACACGTGCATACTCGTTGGGGTCGCCACCTGCTATATTTTTTGATGAAATGCGAGCTATCGTTGTGCCACTCGACACAATTTTCCCTTCTACTGTTCCGGGTGTGAATTTTACAATTCCGGGAGCTGTTGCCGCAACGATTGATTGGTCGGTTGGTGCCGATTCAATTTGCCCCGATACCTTTATAATATTATTGAAATCACGAGGTTTTACCATTTGGCTATAAACTCCGAATTTTTTAGCCTGCTCTACCGAGAGCACGATTTCACTTCCATGGTCATTCCCTCCGTGGCTTCCATGGTCGTGATGATGATGCCCTAATCCATCATCTTTTGCCGATGGTGTACATGATGTTATATAAATGAGTAAAGTAGAGCATATCGCTATACTATTCCATATTCTTTTCATATTTATTTGATTTTTAGTTTGGTAAATAGATTAATGGCATTCCCCGATGCTGTTAGCTTAGGAATGTTGATTGATAGTGTGTGTTAGCAGTATGGGGGAGCTCGAAGCCCAATAGTCCATCTAACCCCTTCATTTATAGAGGTGTTGAGTTGTGTGTTGGGATTTTCCTTTTGATAATCAATATTTGAGATGCAAATGGGTGATTCAGATATGATTGCACTTAATAATAGAGTGGGGTAGGTGTCTAACGAAAGCACAGTTTGCTTTGTTGCTTGATAATCCCCAAGGTGTGCTGAGCAATCTTCACCATCGCCACATTTGTGATCTTCATGATGGTGGCAATGATTACAACCTGTTGTTTCTTGGTTATTATGATGCTCATCGGTGTCATTACAACATATTGCTGTAACGGCAAAGATAATATTCCCTTTATCGTCATGATGATGAAACTGAATGATTGAACTCATCACAATCATCAGCAACACTACAATCGATATGCCCGAAAAACACCTTTTCATCTTAAAAATTTAGGGAACTATAACTTTGTTGGCACAACATCTCGTATAACTAATTGATTTAGGGATAGAATCCTCTCCGAATTGCAATTCGCAATTCTCCTCCCCCCCCTCTTTTCCGTAAAAAACAAGGGGACAGCTTGATTGTTTAATGCATAAGAAGCTCTCCCTCTGAAATTTGTGAAGAAAATTTTAGGGGGAGTACGGCGTAGCCGGGAGGGGGTAAAAGCTGAATAATCTATTTTTTGTTCCAACAGGGATATAATTGCTAAAATTTATCATTGCAAAATTACTAATAAAAATCGAAAAATTAAATACACATTATTAAATAAACAGAATTTAGATTTTATATATATGAATTTTATACTACCTTTGTGTAAGTAAATTCAAAATAGTGAATTATGAAAAAACTAATTACCTTGTTTCTTTTATCGGTAGCCATCGTGGCGATGGCCGACACGCCAAAGTATCTCACTCTTCATGGAGGAGAAAAAGTTAAGTCCTATTCAATAAGCGATATTCGCAAGATTACTTTTGGCAAACAAACCGCCAACAATCTTGAAGTATATCAAAAAAGTAAAACCACTGTTGACAACTATCCTTATTCCACATTTGAGAAAGGAGTGTTTGAAGTTGAGCCCTCGGGAGTAGAAGGGGTGATGGCAGATAATAATGATTTGTCGGTAGCCTATAATTCCGGTACACAAGAAATCAAGGTGTCATCAACACAAGAAATCACCGCCGTTGTGGTGTGCAACCTCAATGGCATGGTAGTTGAAATGTCATCACCCATGACAACCGAAGCCACCGTTTCACTTTCTGACTACGCATCGGGCATATATGTAGTAAAAGCAGTAACGGCT
>JAEIGA010000211.1_pt1 | contig 82626 bp, 75 predicted proteins | sample 9270691 | NCBI WGS metagenome assembly JAEIGA01 (sample SAMN17057246, study PRJNA624740) | gut metagenome | biome: biome; isolation source: fecal sample | host: Bos grunniens | place: China: Xizang | collected 2019 | reverse complement strand
GCAATATCATTTGTAACATTAATTCCACCAACAGGAATCGCCCCAAAATACACAGGATGCCCATTCTTAAATGTAGTAATACTTGTTGTACCACCACCAATATCTACAATAGTAGATCCTAACTCTCTCTCATCATCAACCAAACAAGAAAGTCCTGATGCATACGCAGAAAAAGCTTTCATCTCAACATCTAAATGAGAACTCTCAACAACTGTTGCCAAATTACGATACATTGGTTTTGGATAAAGACCAAGCAAGATATCAACACTTAAATTTTCACCAAAAATATTAATAGGATTTTTAACTTCTTCACCATTATCAACATGATATCCCATTGTTAAAAAGTGAATTGGTTCATTTCCTTCAACATTAACTTTCATCAATCCTTTATCTGTAACTTTTTTAACATCATCCTCACTAACAGGACGATTTTTATTTATAGTAACAGATGAGCTTCTAACTGTACTACGAGTTCTATCACCACTTACATTAACAATAACGTTAGTAATACGCTCATTTGCCATCTGTTCAGCAGCTTCAACTGCATTACAAACAGCAATAGTTGCCTGATTAACATCAACAACTACACCATTTTTAATACCTTTAGCAGCATTATATCCATATCCCAAGATAGATACTCTTTTTTCTTTTGTAATTCTTGCAATAATGCAACAAATCTTTGATGTTCCAATATCAAGCGCAGCAACTATTGGTGATCTACTAAAAGAATGGCTCATTTTTACCCCTTTTCAATTTTTTATTCTTTTATCATCATGTTTTCTACAGATTTATCAATATCTACAATTATACGATTTTCATATCTTAAATCAAAGGAAGTTAATTTACGCTTAAAAATTCCCTGTCTTTTATTCAATAATACTAATTTTTCATACGCTTTATCAAAATTTTTCTCAGGTAATTTAACAGTTATGCCATTTTCAATATTATCAAATATCAAATTCCAACGCCTATTTGAAACAAAGATTCCGGCTTTTACTCTATTTGCAAGCTCTTTATCCGTTTCTAAAACATCTAACAATTCTCTTAAATGATGAGGAGCTCCATCTCCTGCTAACACCAATAAAGGTGCATCTGGCTCATACTCTTCAACTTCAATAACATTACCATCTTTATCTACTGGATAATATCTTCCCTCATATTGCCATATTGCTTTAACTTCTCTCTCTTGAATATTAACCAAAATATTATGAGGAAAAAAGCTTCTTTTCACAACACATTTTCTAACCCAAGTCAACTGCTCAATTCTTTTTTGTAACTGTTCAATATCAACCCCAAGAATACTCTCATTCTCACTAAAATTTAACACTTGAATCAAATCTTCATAAGACGTCCTATTATTACCTTCAACAATAACGTCTTCAATATAAAGCCCATGCTCTGCAGAAAATCTATAAATTGATTTCATCATATTATTAAACTGCACTTTAATAACATCATCCCTAATAGTAACAGCAATCAAAGATATCGCAAAAATAAAAGAAAAAACAATAACAACACCCAACAAGCGATATCCCCACTCGCATTCAGGTTTAACAAAATTTTCTTTTATTTTCACAATATTATCGCTACCACCTAACATCGCACTTTATTTTTTCACCCCCATACGACGCACTTCCCATTCCAACGTAATTGATGTTTTTTCTTTCACCATTTCAATAATTTTTTCACCCAAAGTTTCAATATCTTCGGCTGTTGCCTTACCATTATTTATCAAAAAATTACTATGCTTATCTGAAACTTCTGCGTCACCAACCTTCAATCCTTTACAGCCTGCACTCTCAATCAATTTCCAAGCAGATAAACCTTCAGGATTTTTAAAAGTTGAACCAGCTGTTCTTTTGTTTATAGGTTGATTTTTAATTCTATATTCCTTTTGTTCCTCAATAACCTTTTTAATATTTTTGGCATTGGATTTAAAACCTTTCAACACCACTTCCAATACAATCCAATTTTCAGGAAACATACTCTGTCTATAAGAGAAATTAAAATCATCCCCGTCAACATCGTATATCTCACCCCAATCATTCATAACTTTAGCACTAACTAAAACATCTGAAACACACTTACCAAAACAACCAGCATTTGTCCTAATCAAACCACCAATTCTTCCCGGTACAGAGCAAATAAATTCTAATCCACCTAATTCTTTCGCAATCATTTCTTTTTGCAAATCACTATTTCTAACCCCTGCTCCAACAGTAAGATTTTCTCCATCAAAAACAACTTTCTTAAAAGCTTTTGAATCTAATTTAATAACAACTCCTGGAATTCCACCATCTCTAATTAAAAGATTAGAACCTCCACCTATAACATTTACACTAACTGCAGGCTCTTTTCTTACTAAAAAACTCTTTAAATCATCATAATCCTCAGGAATAAACATAACCTCAGCAGGGCCGCCAACACCAAACCAAGTATGTTTTGAAAGCTTCACATTTTCAATATACTTTCCCCTTACATCAGGTAAACTATCAATTAATCCTTCTTCTTTTTTAAAAAAACTTTCAAACATTTTACATTCCTTTTTATTTATTAATTATCTTTATCTTCTGCCGATGCATTTTTTCTTGTCAACGCCAACAACATTCCCATAGCTAAACAGCTAGCAAGCATTGATGAACCACCATAAGAAATAAATGGCAAAGTCATACCTTTAGCTGGCATTAACTTTAATGCTGAAAACATATTAACAATAGCCTGACCACCTAAAGACGCAGCCAAACCAGATGCAGCATACATCTGAAATAAATTATTATCTTTCATTGACAACATCATCGCCCTAATAACAATAACACCAAAACAAATAACAATAATAGATGTCAACCAAACTCCACACTCTTCTCCAGCCAATGCAAAAATAAAATCCGTATGAACATCAGGTAAACTCATCTTAACCATACCTTCACCAGGACCTGTTCCCAACAAATTACCATTTGCAAACGCATCCATAGATTTTTGTATTTGAGAACCAATTTCATTTTCTGTAGCCAAAAACCTATCAATTCTATCTCTAACATGAGCTAAAAAGAAATATGAGCCAATAACCAAAAATATACCCAAAAAAAACAATACACTTATAATCCAACCAGAAATACCAGCCCAAATCATCTGCAAAGCCCAAACACCTGTAATCAAAACCGTCATACCAAGGTCTGGTTGTCCAAATACACTAACAGCTGTAAAAACAAATAACACAAGAGATATAGCCATACCAGGAAAATCTTCAATACGCTTATTTGCATCTAAAAGCCAAGCTGTCACCACAATAAATACAGGCTTAATAAATTCCGAAGGTTGCAATGAAAAACCAGCAAACTTAATCCACCTTTGTGCACCTTTAGCTGAATCTCCAACAAAATATGTCATAATAACACCAATAAATGCACATAAAAAACCAAACACAGCCAAACGTCTAATTGTACGCATACTTTGCATTGAAGTTCCAAGCATCAAAAGCACACCAGCACAAATAAACACGGCTTGTTTTTTTACAAAAGCAAAATCATCAACTAATCTATCTCTATGAGCTGCAGATGGACTAGCAGACAAAACCAACATAACCCCAATAAAAATCAAAAACACAGTTATTGAAAAATTAACCTTATCAACTGTCCACCACCAATTTGAAATCTTACTCTTACTATGTCTAGTTAATGAAAACATTTCTATTATAACCTTTCTAAATAACTGACAACAAACCAATCAAAGAAGCCAACAATGTAACCATCCAAAAAGTATACACAACCTTATTTTCACTCCAACCCAACTGTTCAAAATGATGATGAATTGGCGCCATTCTAAAAAATCTTTTTCCTGTTTTCTTAAAATAAACAACCTGAATCATAACAGATACTGTCTCAACTACAAAAACAATTCCCATAATTGCAAGCAAAATTTCATGTTTCAAAATTACAGCAATCACACCTAAAACAGCCCCTAAAGATAACGAACCAGTATCTCCCATAAATATACGAGCCTTTTTAATATTAAACCATAAAAAACCAATACATCCCCCCGTCAAAGCAGCACAAACCACTGCCATTTCTATACTCTTAGGAACATAAGGAACAACACTCTCATTAAATATTGGATTTCCAGTAGCAAAAGCAACAATCATAAATGCCATAAATACAATAGCAAGCATTCCCCCTGCAAGCCCATCTAAACCATCACTAAGATTAACAGCATTAGACGCACCAGAAATAACCACAACTGCGAAAGGAACATACACCCATGAAAGTTGAATAGAAAAATCTGTATAAGGAAAATACAATCTACTTTCAATCATATTAGGAGTAGCAGCCCCAATCACATTAACAGCAAGCACTGCTGCCATAAATTGTATAAAAAGCTTCACTTTTGCTGTCATTGCATTTGGTGTTTGTTTTAAAACTTTAACAATATCATCAGCAAAACCTGTTATACCATACACCAATAAAACCAACATAGAAATCCAAACAAAGTGCAATTTAACATTCGCAAACAACAACATTGCCAACAAACTACTACCCAAAATTAAGATTCCCCCCATAGTTGGAGTACCTTTCTTCTCAACTATATGGCTTTGAGGCCCATCTTCTCTAATTGGCTGTCCACTTTTACTAATTTTTTTCAAAAAATCAATCAAACGGCCTCCTGTTAAAACAGACACAATAAATGCAAACAAAAAAGCCATAACAGATCTACAAACAACAGTATCAGGTGCATATGATAAGAAAGACCACATAAAATAAATCCTATAAATAAAATTAAATTAAGTCACAAAATATATTTATTTTACTTTAACAGTCAATATCTAAATGAAGTCTTAAAAAAAACAATATTGCGCATATTTTTTTATTTTTATTTATTTTTAATACAAAATATATTACACTATAAAATAACAAGGAGTTTGAAATGATAAAATATTTAATTATAGCTTTATTATCTTTATGCATAAGTTCTAAACCAATTAATGCTGATGAATTACCTCCAGAACTTATAGATTTTGGCGATTTAAGTAGCATGGTTCCAATTAATGACGATTATTATGCAACTCATAAAAAAAGCGAGACACCACAGTCATTTAAACAAGAAATAATTCCATATATTAAAGAAAATATTTTAGAACAAGCTTCATACAATATTAGCAATCCAGAACAAGTATTTTGCTATCATATATCTAAACGCCCAAAAGGATATAAAGGATACACATTAAACAATTATGCTATAAATGACTTCTGTGGACAGCTTAATATTGATGAAATAGCAACAACTTACGAAGCTCTTTTCACAAGAAGCCCAAACATTATTATATCTCAAGCAAATTGCCGTATAGAACCCAAAGTAATGCTTAGATTCGTAAGAGGTGTTGACTATACTGATGTATTATTATCATCACCATGCCCATCTTTTACAATATTTTATGCCGGAAGATATAAAGCATTTAACATCCAACAAGCAATTATCGATGATATAATACAACAATTTACCGATAAGAAAGAACAATTTAATTCACCATCTTTCCTAAAACAATTAGTAGCAAATGGTAAAGCAACCACTGTTCAAGAAGAGCATGAATTAGAAAAAAAACAAAAAGATTTTATATCTTCTAAAAAATCAATACAAGAAGATACTGCTTCTAAAAAAGACTCAACACCCAAAAAAGGATGGGGAAACATAAAACTTAATATGCAAAAACAATAACTAAAGTTTTTTTAATAAAACTCTTTACATATTTCAAATTTTCAAGTAAACTCCTTAAAAATTTAAGGAGTTTTATAATGTTTTATCCTGATCAAGCTTTTATCAATACTTTAAGTTCAGCAGAGCGTTTTATTTTCTTAAAAATAATATGTGGACTAGTAGCATCTGATCGTCAAGTAACAAAAGGAGAACTTTTATATTTAAAAGAAGTTGCTCTAAAATACCAAACAACTAGCGATACACTTGTTGATATGATAAAAACATCTAGCCGAAAATCATCTGTCATTCTTGCAAGAAAAATAACCAATCGCACAAATGCACTTGTTCTAATAAAAGATTTATGCATGGTGGCAAGTAAAGATACAGAACTAGAAGATCACGAAATAGAATATATTCTTGATGTTGCAGAAGCAATGCAAATAGAACCAATGAAAGTTCGTGAAATAAACGACATTGTAAACGAATATTTATTTGTTGCTAAAAAAGCAAGCATCATCTTAGAACAACAATCATAAACAAGAGAGAAAAAATGTCAGAAAGAATAGCAAAATTTTTAGCCCGCAGTGGAGTATGCTCAAGACGCAAAGCCGAAGAACTAATAACACAACAACGAATAACTGTTAATGGTGAAACAATCACATCTCCAGCATTTTGTGTAAATGGAGACGAAACAATATTATTTGATGGCGAAAAAATTCAAAAAAAAGACAAAACAAGACTTTGGATTTATCATAAACCAACTGGATTAATAACCACACATAAAGATGAAAAAGATAGAGACACAGTTTTTAATCATTTACCAGCAGGTCTACCTAGAGTAATAAGTGTCGGTAGATTAGACTTAAACTCAGAAGGTATTTTACTCCTTACAAACGATGGTGCTCTATCAAGAGCATTAGAATTACCTGAAAATGGGTGGTCTCGCAGATACAAGGTTAAAGTACATGGCTTTTTGAATGAAAAAAAACTTCAAGAACTAACCAAAGGAACAACTATTGATGGTGTTGAATATGCCCCATGCAAAATAACCATTGATAAAAAATTAGGAACAAATGCATGGCTTACAATCTCCCTCAACGAAGGTAAAAATCGTGAAATACGTAAACTTATGGCGTCTATCGACCTAAATGTTGCCAGATTAATTCGTGTTTCATATGGACCTTTTCAATTAGGTTCACTAAAAGCAGGTGAAGTAAAAGAAGTTCCTCAAAAAGTATTAAAAGAACAATTAGGAAAGATTTATAATATATGCGAATAATATCAGGCTCCAAAAAAGGAAAAAAACTATTCACCCCAACAACAAATACTATTCGCCCAACCGCAGATAGAGCACGAGAATCTATCTATAATATATTATACTCAAAATTAGATAAACCTCTTTGTGAATATACCTTTTTAGATATTTTCTCAGGAACTGGAGCTTTTGGTTTAGAAGCCCTATCTCGTGGAGCCAAATCTACAACCTTTGTAGATAAAGACCTAACATTAACCAAAAAAAATGTAACTTTATGTGGCTTTACTAATGTATCATACATAAACAAAGATGCTCGTTTTTTACCAAAATCACCTAAAACTTATGATATCATTTTTTTAGATGCTCCATATAATAAAAATCTAACCACTCCAACTCTCAATAATTTGCTTATTAACGGCTACTGCAATTCAAACACCCTAATAATTGCCGAAACCCATAAAAATGAAGACATTGAACTAAGCGATAATTACCAAATTATAGATACTAGAATCTACTCTATTGCTAAATTTATTTTCATTACCCTAAAAAAACATAAATTAATTTAAATTTTATACAAAAAAAGGCTTGATTTTGTACAAAAAGCATGATAATATTCCCGCTGAAAAAATATTATTGTGCCCAAATATATATGTTTATTATCATCTAAAGGGTACATTCTCAAAACCAGTTTCTCTATTCTGCAACACATATGTCAGAATTTTATATATAACAAATAAAAGTATAATTTTTAAAATAATGTAAAAATGAACAAACGAAGCTTTTTGAGAAAAGTACTAAAAGGTAGTACATTCTCGCAGTTATTTAATGTTTTACTGATGGTAGTAGTAATTGCTTTCAGTAGCTGTGCAAAAGAGGAAAGTATCATCAATCACACAGGCGCGTTTGAAAAAACACTAACAGTCTCAGCGTACCCAACAGACTCTTTAACCAAGAGTTATGTTACTTTTGACCAAGCTGCAACAATGACGAATTCAACACTCGACATTGATTTAAGTTTATCTCCATTCTGCTACTGCAATATCACTTTATCTAAACCTCAAATTTCTATAAAAGAAGGTGAAGATTTAAGCGCTATTGTTGTTAATTCAAAGGTTATTTCTCAAACTCCATTTGAACAAAACAGCCGCTCAGGAGAAGATGTAGTAGAAGAACTTGAATTTAGCGATGGTCAAACAGCCACCCTATCCTATGGTTACAACTTTGAATATTATAACACCGGCGATGAAGATAGTGCTTCACCCCATGTTGTAATTGACAGCATCCGTTTCCATTCTATCCAATTAGATAGTCTTGGCATAAAAACAGATACAACCGATACCTATCGAGCAACACTTACATTCGAGGTAAATTATTCCCATGTTGGAACAACTTACACCGATGGAAATTATACAATAATGGCTAAACCGTGGTACTACAAAGTTATAACCACCGACCCATTAATTGTAGAAAAAGTGGAATACTACGATGGAAAATATGTAGGTTGTCCTATTCAGGCCTATGAGGTAACAGAAATTGTAACCACAAATAAAGGTGTAACGAGCACTGTTTATAGAGTTGATTTAACATCCGAGTTCAATGCTCCCCAAAAGAAAGAGCAACCAACTCTTGATTCGCTATTTAATGAGTTTTCAACCGGAAAACTTGAGGAAAGAAAGTTTTCTGAGGCCAAAAATGCAGATGGGTTCACCATTCGCACAATGACAGGAACCTACACCTCAAGCAATACTGGTAAAGAAAAGAATACAGTTATTCAAAGTACTGTAAACTTTAACTATCAGTTCCCCACAATGCTTGAAACTCAGTACGGAAAACACAACATTTCTCCCCTCACCTTAAAGTTTGAGGAGTTAGGTTTTAGTATTACAACAAATAAGAAAACCGAAACAAATATTTCGTATAATTCAACCAATAGCGTACAAGCAATTCTTGGAACTTGTGAGTTAGACGTGCTTGATGAAGAGGTTAGCTTAACATTAGAGCGTCCCAAAACTCCTGATGTTGTAAAAGTGGATTCTGTCTACACGCTAACCGGTGAAGGCGATGAGTATAACGTCGAAAAGAAAATTATTTACAATGATGGCTCAACTTCTGTATCAAAATATTCATATACAGGAAGACACAACATCAGAGTAATAAACTTCGGCGAAGTATACACATCAAACACACAATGGAAAGCCAATCCTCTCCAAAAGGTTGATACAAAAAACACCTCCGAGGAAAAGAAGTTTGCCACACTTACAAAGTTTGTCATAACAAATCAAACTACAACTTGGCAATCAACTGCAACCAACAACACACAAAGTGGTAATTTTGCCTTTGAGGAAACATCACCTATCGTTAAATTTATTGATGGTAGTATAGAAAAACCATTCCCCGAACGTAAATACAACTTAACTGATATCGGTGCAGACCTCGCAACCAATCCTGTTGAATTAAATAAAAACGGTAAAACTTACGATGCATATGCATATAACTATACCATTTCATCAGTTTGGAATCAATCAACCGCACAAACTCTTGTATCAGAAGGTACACTACTCATCGAAAAAGATGTAGTCGGTCAAACAACCTACAAAACTGAAAAAACTTGGTCAGGTAAAACTGTAACATTAAAAGTAATAAAGACTACCCCTCATAGTCTTACACAAGACGAGGTAGAAACTTATACTAAAGAGTTTACAGTATCAATGAGTAACTTGAGCTACGATAAGTTGTATGCAGAAAACACCAATTTTGCTACAACATCTAGCGTTGTTCCAACTAACACTTCTAGTGAAGATGGTTTCTGGACAACAAACGCTAGAAAACGCTCATTCACTTATAAAGTATCTAACCAAGCAGTTAGTCGTGAGATACCTCAAGAGGTAAATGACGCTGTAATTACATTCAATGATGGAACTTTTTCTCATACCTTTGATATCAGCTTAAATATCACCAAGGCAGAGAAGTTTAATAGCTCTTTTGTTGATGGTCTCTACACCGTAACACCTCACATCTTGACAATCACAGCTCAAACAGATGGTAAATCTTTTACAGCAGAAGGAAAAACTGATATATACGTTAAAACTCCTGTAACAGTGAAAGATTACACCAAAAAAACTGTAGTCTACAATGATGGTAGCGTTGATTTCGTCCTCACAAAAAAAATGAGCGATAATACAACTCAAACCATTACTGCAAGTAACACATACGGTTCACGTTTTGCTTTTGATTTCAAAAATGCTACACCTCAAACCAAGGTTGTAACAAACGTTACTCACACTGCATCATCTAGAACATCTACCCCTTCAACATCATCAAGAAATCAAGACAAATGGAAGGTAAGCGTTTCTTCAAACTCTTATATCCACACTCTTGATAACCAAAACGCTTCAGATAAAGTAGAAAGTCCTTTTACATATAACACTTTCTCTGCTGTCTATGAAGACACAGACCTTGGCAATGTTAGTTTTAATGCTCCAAGCATTAGACTTTCAAACAAGTCATATACTTTAACTGAACTTGGTTTAACCAATGGATATTACGAATATAATGCAAACATTGGTGTAAATGCCATTGTAAATGGTGATGAAGGCTCATACTCCACAGAACTTGGTGTTGCTCATAAACTAAAAGTTAAAGACAACAAGCCTGACGGACCAAACTTGGGTAAACCTAAAAGTTTCTACGTAAGTGCAACTTACGATCCTACAACAAAAGTAACTCGTCGCGCTTTCTGTTTTAACTGGGAAGACGGTGTAACTTATGCTGTATGCGATTATGAAACCATGTTACCAAATGACATTGATTTCAAATATGAAATCAGTAGTTACTCTGGTTACAACTCCGTAGGATACAACAAAAATGGTTCAAAATGGCAACCTGCACGTGGTAGTGATGATAGTGATGCAATTCGTTGGTATGACAGCAACTCTAGCTTAATTTCAGCTATTGATAAGGCTGTAAGTTGTAAAACAATCGGTTGGAAAAACATTGTTGATGATAAATATTCATTGATAATCCCCGGTTACACTTACGTAATCAATGGTTATGAAATAACAGTTACTGCTCCAAACGGCGAAAAGGTAACATTCAACAGCCACTACAAAGAGTAATGTACTAATCTCTATTCAAAAAAGCCCCTCAAACGGGGGCTTTTTTTTATTCTATCGTTAAGCGCAAACTTTCCAATTCTTTTATTTTATCTCTACACTCCATTGCCTTCTCAAACTCTAAATCTGAAGCATAATCTCTCATTTCTTTTGTTAAACGCTTAATTTCTTTATCAATATCCTTAAGTCCACATACATCCAACGTTTTAACTTTTTTACTCTTAGCATCATCACACTCAGTCATTGTCATTAACGTATTAGAAATTTCTTTTTTAATCGTTTTAGGAGTAATATTGTGCTTCTTATTATATTCAAATTGTTTATTACGACGACGCTCTGTTTCATCAAGTGCTTTTTTAATAGAATCAGTCATTTTATCTGCATATAAAACAACCCTGCCCTCAGCATTTCTAGCAGCCCTACCAATCGTTTGAATAAGTGAACGATACGATCTTAAAAATCCTTCTTTATCCGCATCTAAAATAGCAACCAACGAACATTCTGGAATATCTAATCCTTCTCTTAGTAAGTTAATACCTACTAAAACATCAAAAACCCCACTTCTTAAATCTCTAATAATTTCTATACGCTCCAATGTATCAATATCAGAATGCAAATATCTAACTTTAATACCATTTTCCATCAAATACTCAGTAAGTTTTTCAGCCATTTTTTTAGTTAATGTTGTAACTAAAGCTCTTTCACCTTTGGCAATAACTCGTTGACATTCAGCCATTAAATCATCAACCTGATTTTCAACAGGCTTAACCACACATTGAGGATCCATCAATCCCGTTGGTCTAATCACTTGCTCTGCAAAAACACCATTACTTTGTTCTAATTCCCAGTCTCCAGGAGTTGCAGAAACAAATATTGTTTGTGTTCTAAATTCATCCCATTCTTCAAATTTTAAAGGACGATTATCAACACAAGAAGGTAACCTAAAACCATAATCCGCAAGAGTTGACTTACGATTCCTATCTCCTCTATACATTCCACCAATTTGTGGAACAGAAATATGACTTTCATCAATAAACAACAATGCATCTTTAGGAAAATATTCAAATAATGTTGGAGGTGGCTCTCCAGGATTTCTCCCTGTTAAATATCTTGAATAATTTTCAATTCCTTTACAATGTCCTGTTGTTTCCATCATCTCTAAATCAAAACGTGTTCTCTGCTCCAAGCGTTGAGCTTCAACCAGTTTGTTTTGCGCCTTAAATTCATCCAATCTCTCTGCCAAATCTTTTTTTATATTTATCATCGCTTGAGAAAGAGCTGGCCTTGGTGTTACATAGTGATTTGCTGGATATACAGTAATTTCATCCAAATCTGCAGTTTTTTTGCCCGTTAACACATCAAATTCACTAATTTTTTCCACCTCATCACCAAAAAATGAAATTCTCCATCCTCTATCCTCATAGTGTGCAGGAAAAATATCCAAAGTATCCCCTTTCACTCTAAAAGTAGAACGCACAAAATTTGCTTGATTTCTTTCATATTGAAGAGCTGCCAAATTATGATATATTTCTTTAGGTTCTAAACAATCACCTTTTTTTATGCTAAAAGCCATAGATGAATAAGATTCCATACTACCCAAACCATAAATACAAGAAACCGATGCCACAATAATAACATCTTTTTCTTCCAACACATTACGTGTAGCACCATGTCTCATTCTATCTATTTGCTCATTTACAGCAGAATCTTTCTCAATATAAGTATCTGTTTTTGGAATATACGCCTCTGGCTGATAATAATCATAATATGAAACAAAATATTCCACATGATTATAAGGAAAAAATTCTTTCATCTCTGCATAAAGCTGAGCAGCTAAAATCTTATTAGGAGCCATAATCAACGTTGGCTTTTTCATCTCTTCTATAATTTTAGCCATAGTAAAAGTTTTACCACTTCCGGTAACACCCAATAGAACTTGATTTCTTTCACCTCGTTTCAACCCATCACACAAGTCTTTAATTGCATATACTTGATCTCCTGATGGCTCAAACGGACTTACAACTTGGAATTCTTTACTCATAGATTTTTATATAAACTTTTTGTATACCAAAGTCAATAATATTCATTATCAAAAAAAAGAGTACCTTAAGGCTTACCTTAACGTACTCTTTAAATCACATCATAATCACGTGCTCAACAACCTATAAAAAACTTCATGAACAAGTCAACCAAAATAAAACCAGAAAGTCCTCCAAGTAATATATTGATTGTAACTAGATATATTGTAGCCTTTACACTATAAGAACTAATAAACAATATATCATAAAGTCTGAAAACTTTAGCAATTGTATAAAATAGTAATCCTATTACACACAAAATTTTTGCCAATGCTACACATTCTTTAACAACTGCTAACAATGCGCCTAATTCCAAACAAAACGAATTCAGAACTAGCCAGCTCTCAATATCTGAGAGTTTTTTACTCGGTATTGCCATAATTGTACATATTAATATTTTTTTTACACCCATACTATATATTTTTAATCAAATCAACTATTTTTTATACAAAAAAGCCACCATTATCTGGTGGCTACATATTTTTTAGATAATTTTATTAAATATCCTATTCCAACGAATAGCCTTTATCCACGTAACTGGATTATACCATTTTTGACTTCCATCATGAGAATAAAATAAAAATCTAGCCTTACCTGTTATGTTATTATATGGTACAAACCCAACATCTTTACGAGAATCATTAGAATTATCTCTATTATCACCCATCATAAAGTAATGCCCTTCAGGAACATTAAACTCTATCGTATTATCAACACCTTTTACATTATCTGATAATTCAATGATTTCATATTCCTTTCCCTCAGGATTTGTTTCTTTATATTTTTTAAAATCAACCGAATATATAATATTATTAATCACATAATTATCAATATATTCTCTCTTATTTGGAACTCCATTTATATATAATCTTCCCCCTTTAACCTGAATCTTATCACCTGGAAGCCCTACCACTCTTTTAATAAAATCCGTTTTATTATCTCCTGGATATTTAAACACAACAACATCACCTCTATTAGGTTTATCATCCCAAAACCTTCCCTCAAATTTAGGAAAACTAAATGGAAAAGAATGACGTGAATATCCATACGTATATTTAGATATAAATAAAAAATCCCCCACTTCTAAAGTTGGATACATCGAACCAGAAGGAATTTTATAAGGTTCAATCCAAAATGTTCTAACTAATCCTGCAATAACAATTGCTAAAAAAACAGTTTTAAGTGTTTCCCATAAAGATTCCTCTTTTTTTTCTTCTAAATTGCGCTCCATAATACAATCCTCATCACAAAATAAACTCTAGCAACAATAAACTTTAACCACATCAAACGCAATATCTTTTTATACTTTCTCCCCTTTTAAATATTTGTTTGCCCAAAAAACTCTTGAAACATCTCATTTTTTATGCTACAATTAAGCCGTAAAAATATAAATTATAAAAATTAGTACGTTTTATTATTATCAGTCTTTTTCATAATCCTTATGGGTTTTGAAATATGTTAGTATTATGCGTGCTAAATACCAAGTATAGTAAAAACCCCCAAAAATAACTATTATGAAGAAAATGTTATTCGCGACAAACGTCGCAATCTGTGTAGTTTTAATGAGCTCATGCTCAAGTGAAGAGTACAAAACATCATTCGTGCCCCCAAGCACAAATGACACAATTGTGGTCTCAAAGGATTTATTCTTTGAAGGAAAAATTTCTGCTTCTGCGCAAACAAGCGAAACACTTTGTGAAGGTGTCGTTTCTTTTGAGCAAAATGCAACCCTTACTGCCGATGGCAATGATGTTGAATATATTTTACCATCAAACCCCGAAGCCAAGGCGACAATCCTCTTAAACAAGGATACAATCCTCGTTGAAGAGTTTACTCTTCCTGAGATTATTCAGGCTTCTGAAAGGTCTGTTGTCATCAAAAACAACAAGCCAATTCAGGGCTCTATTTCTGGAACTGATGCTTTTTCTGACTCTCAGTCAGCGATTGTTTCAGGAGAATGGGCATATGATTTCATCTTGCAAAAGATGGACACCATTGCTTATCCTCACATTGAAATTCAGAGCATTGAATTTTCTCATGCAGATACAACAATCATTGACGATCAACTTTCAAACGTCGGTCTAAATTATGAAGTTGTATACTCTTATGCCAACACCGGCAATAAGTATGAGCAAGACGACAGCCTTGAAAGCGAAACGCTCATGGTAAGACCGTACTATTTCCAGAAAAAAGTACGCAAAGACATCACAAATGAATTAAAGCATTCATATCTTATTTGTGACACTACAATGAGATATGATGTTGATGCTGCATACCTTCGCGTTATTGTACGTCGTGTAAACGAATACACTATTGCACCTAACGACACAGTTCCGGTTAATAATCGTGAATTTGCTGTCATTAGAGTTGGTAAGGCTGGATCTGAAACTCTTTATGTTGATAATGGCATCCCATATGAAACAGAAGAGCACTCAGATGTAACCATCAGCAATTCAACAAAGGGTAATTTCTACCTCGAAGAACAGAAATCAACTCATACCTGGACAGCTTTGTTTGAAGGTGAGAAGATTAAAGTTCCACATGTTGATGCTATTGTACTCACTGTACAGAGCATAACATGGAGCGATGGAGAAACAAGCTTTAGCTTCCCGTTCACTGGAGATGTTAAGTGTACTCAAAAAGAAATGGTACATGAAGAAAACATGGGTTCGGACTATATTAATACTCGTATATTTACCATTGAAACCACACTCAATGGCAATTTCTTTACCAGATCAACTGGTAAAACAGTGTTAAGAGTTCATTCCTAATCTAAAAGAAAAGCGCCTACCTTTATGGTAGACGCTTTTTTATTTTTAAGCTAAAATATCTTCATTTTTATACCACCCAATTTTAAACACATCTGCACTTAAAAAACGCTCATCTTTATTTATTTTACCTAACTCTTCCATATCTCGTTCATCTAACTCTACATTAAGTGATCCAATATTTTCTCTTAAATGCATTTCATTTACAGATTTAGGAACAACTCCAACACCATTCATCATATTCCAAGCCAAAACCACTTGAGCCTCACTAATATTATTCCTTTTAGCAATATCTATCACCACATCTTCTTTTAAAACCTCTTTTCTATCGCCCCCTAATGGTGAATAAGCAACCATCTTTATCATATTTTTATCACAAAACTCTAATAATTCATTTTGCTGCAAATAAGGATGTCTTTCAACTTGCAACACCATTGGATTTATATCAGCCTCTTTTAATAACTCCTCAAGCCGTTTAATTCCAAAATTTGAAACCCCTATAGCTCTAATTTTTCCCTCCTTATACAACTCCTCCATAGCTTTCCATGTTTCAATAATAGGAACCTCATCTAACGAGACCATATCATCTTTAGTTAATGGCATAATAGCTTCTTTTTTTTGAGCAACAGGCCAATGCATTAAATATAAATCAAGATACTCCAATCCTAAATCTTTCAAACTCTTTTCTAAAGCCTCTCTTACATCCTCTTTTCTATGCATATTATTCCACAATTTTGAAGTAACAAAAAATTCATCCCTCTTTAAGCCATCTTCATTCATTGCACCTTTTAAGGCCATTCCAATTTCTTCCTCATTTCCATAAACACTAGCACAATCAAAATGCTTATATCCCAATTTTAATGCCCATCTAATTGCACTATAAATTTGTGTTTTATCACTCTTCCACGTTCCTAACCCCAAAATTGGCATTTCAACATCATTATTTAATTTTAAATATTTCATATCTCACTCCTTGTCTCATTGATTTCCTAATAATATAATCACCAATCAAACAAATTAAATACTATCTAAAAAATTATATAATTTTTTTCTTGCAAATAATAAAATATAAACTAAAGTTGTAGCATCGTTTAACTATTAACGATATTACCTTAAATTTAAGAGAGGGATTGTATACAATGAAAAAAACTTTATTATTGGCAGGTATTGCCGGAATGCTTGCTGCAAATGCAGAAGCTATTGATGCTACACCATATGTTGGTTTAGATATGAACTATGCTTTGGTTGATAGCGATTCTGATGTTAAACTAAGCTCAAAAGACTGGTCTTTATCTGGTGTAATCGGTGCTAGAACAGATCGTTTTGGTTTAGAAGCTTTCTATAACACAGGTTTAAGAGAACACAAAGCAAACAACACAACACGTATCAGTGGCTATGGTGTTGATGCATTAGTATTCCAAGATTTAGGTTGTTCTGGTCGTTGGGAATTAGTTGGTTCTGCTGGTATTGCTGAATACAAAGTTAAAGCACACGGCTATAATTCTGATACAGGTTTAGCTGAACGTTTAGGTGCTGGTGTTCAATATGCTTTATCAGAAAAAACAACTCTTAGAGCTATGTATCACCATGCTTGGGTTCATTCTTCATACTTAAATGAATTAGATGAACTTTCATTCGGTTTAAGATATAATTTTTAATCTTACCAAAGAATAAAAAAAAGAGGCTTTAATTTAAGCCTCTTTTTTATTTGCTTAAAGCATCTTCTTTAGATTATATAATTTTTCTAACGCTTCAAATGGTGTCAAATTATCCAAATTAAGATTTTCAATCTCTTCAATAATTGGATTTTTCTCTTCTTTCTTAACCTCATTTTTTAACACCTCAAATAATGGCAAATCATTTTCAATAGTTGCCACCATCTTATTTTGTTTTTCATCTTCAAGAAGTTTTAAAACCTGTTCGGCTCGTTTAACCGTTAAATCAGGAAGACCTGCCAATTTTGCCACATGAATACCATAAGATCTATCAGCAGCCCCCTTAATAACTTCATGCATAAACACCACATCACCATTAAATTCTTTTGTTTTCATACATCTTAAACTCAGCTGAGGCATTCTCTTCTCAAGCTTTGTCAATTCATGATAGTGAGTAGCAAACAAAGTTCTACATTTATTAACCTCAGCCAATTGTTCAACCACCGCCCACGCAATAGATAAACCATCAAATGTTGCAGTACCTCTACCAATCTCATCAAGTATCACAAAAGATCTCTTTGTAGATTGATTTAATATAGAAGCAGTCTCGACCATCTCTACCATAAATGTAGAACGCCCACGTGCTAAATCATCACTAGCCCCCACACGAGAGAATATTTTATCAACCACACCAAATTTAGCACTCTTAGCAGGTACAAAACCACCCATTTGTGCCATAATAACAATAAGCGCATTTTGTCTTAAAAAAGTTGATTTACCAGCCATATTAGGACCAGTTATAAGCCAAATATGCTCCTCATTTTCTTTCAAACAACAATCATTTCCAACAAACAAAGCTTCTCCATCTTTTCTCAAAGCTTCTTCAACAACAGGGTGTCTACCTTCAACAATTTCAAAATCTAGACCATCATTTATAATCGGCCTAATAAAACCATTTTCAACAGCAACCAATGCTAAACTAACTGCCACATCAATTTCAGCCATAATTTCAGCCGAACGAATAATAGCATCTGCTTGAGCTAAAATTCTTTGCTCTAGTTCAACAAATAGTTTTATTTCCATTTCAATAGCGCGCTCATCTGCTGATAGCACTTCATTTTCTAATTCACATAATTCATCTGTAGTAAATCTAACAGCATTAAGAACCGTTTGTTTATGAATAAATTTCTTATTCTCAAATATAGCATCAGCAAACCTTGTTGGCACTTCAACATAATACCCAACAACCGAATTATTTTTAACCTTTAAGCCAGATACTCCTGTTTCTTCTGCATATTTTTGACGTAACTCCTCACATTTCGCCACACTATTTTTTCTAATATCTCTAAGGTAATCTAATGGAGGATATGCCCCTTCTTTAATAAAACCTCCATTTCTTGCCAACTGAGGTAATACAGATCTATCATCACCCAATAATGTAAAAATATTATTCACCAACTGACCATGATCATAAAACTTATCAACTAACCTTCTCAATTCAGCTGGAATATCTGCATACATACTATCTTTCTGATAACTCTTAAATCCATTTATAATATTTTTAACATATGGTACTTTATCAAGGGTAATCGCCAAATCAAACAAATCCTTTGGCCCACCTCGTCCCACACTTAATCTACCTATTGATCTTTCAATATCCATTGAGCCTAATAAAACATCTTTAATTTCGCGTCTGACTTCAGGATTATCATAGAAAAATTCTACCATATCCAATCTATCATTTATAACTTTAATATTCATAACAGGCATTGCCAAACGTTGCGCCAACAATCTTCCACCAATACCTGTCGATGTTTTATCTAATACTCTTAATAAACAACTTCCACCAATACTATTTGGAGCTAAAATTTCTAAACTACGTCTAGTTGACGCATCAATTTCTAATATATCTTCACCAACAATATGCTTAGGTCTATCAATTCTAGGCAATGCACCTTTTTGAGTATTTTCAACATACTCAAGCAACACCCCACCTGCAATTAACTCTGATTTAGAAAAATCACCAAACGCATCAATAGCTCCCACCTTAAATGCTTTAAGTAATATATTTATAGCACTTGTATAATTAAATTGTGAGCGAGAACGAACTGATAATTTATCACGAAACTCCTTAAACAATCCAAAAAACTGAGGATGTTCCATTAATTTATCTTCAATAATAATCTCTACAGGATCAAGACGAGATAAACTTGCTAAAATTAAATCATACTGAGACATTTTGCCAACTTCAAGCCTTTGCATACAAAAAGCACCAGTTGAAATATCAAGCCATGCCAAACCAATTTCAGTTGGTCTAACATATATTGAAGCAATATAGTTATTCTTCTTTGCTTCTAATAATGTATCTTCTGTCAAAGTTCCTGCTGTAACAAGTCTTACCACATCTCTTTTAACAATAGCTTTATAGCCACCTCTTTGCTTAGCCTCTTTAGGATCTTCCAATTGTTCACAAATAGCAACTTTATAACCCATTTTGATTAATCTGGATAAATACAACTCATATGCATGAAAAGGTACTCCACACATAGGAATTTGCCTTCCATCCATCTTACTTCTAGATGTCAATGTTAATCCAAGCGCTTGAGATGCTGTAACGGCATCTTCAAAAAACAATTCATAAAAATCCCCCATTCTATAAAATAACAAATATTCCATATAATCTTGTTTAATTTCTACAAATTGTTTCATAGCAGGTGTATTAGGATTCATTGCCATTTCACTAAAAGTTACAACTCCACCTTTTATTTCTTCACCCATATTCTCTACAGCATCGCTACTCATTACTATTTTCTCACAAATTAACCATTTCTAAACATTACCTCACTATACTAATTTATATTTTTTAGTCCACTAATTTTTAGAGATATACTAATGTTAAATGATGATGAATTATTTGGAATTGATAAAAACTCCGGTTTTTCTTTAAGAGTTTTAATTCTATCTATCCCCTGTGGCTCAATATTTTTAATTTTAAGCATATTTAATATCTTACCATCACACATTGCAATTTTTTCATATATCTCACTTTTATTTTTTAATGCCATATTTTTAATGCCGATTTCAACTGAAATTCAGCAAATAAAAAAATACATATCAAAATTATCCTCTGGTACCTCAGAAGAAGAGTTATTAAGCAATATCACAGAAAAAGAAACCAAAGATTTAATTAGCGCCATCAACTCCATGCATAAATTTTGGAGCGATAAAAACCAAATGTTAGAAAACAGAACACTCTCTGATGCAGCTGTATTAGATACACTACCCGATCCTTTAATATTAATAGAAAAAGAAGCTCATATAATTGGATCAAATTTATCAGCCAGAAAATTATTTCAAAACAAGCTAAACAACATAAATTTAATTTCAATTATCGATAATCCTAAGTTCGTTACTGCACTAAATAAAGTATTAACAGGAACAAGCCGCAATGAAGAATTATCAATAAATTTAAACATAAATAAAAACAAACCTAAATTCCATATTCGTATTTCTATGCTTCCTTGGTTTGCTAAAGGAGACATTGTTGCAGTTGTATCTTTTTATGATTTAGAAAAAGTTCTTATTTTAGAAAAAATGCAACAAGATTTTGTTGCAAATGCATCTCACGAATTACGTACCCCTTTATCAATAATATCAGGTTTTATTGAAACATTGCAAACCACCGCTAAAAACGATAAAAATGCACAAGAAAAATTCTTAAACATAATGCAAGAACAAGCAAATTTTATGTCTGCATTAATTGAAAATTTATTATCATTATCAAAAATTGAATTATCAATAGATACCCTCCCAAATGAAAAAACAAAACTAAATGATATTATAAGAGAAGTATCATCTGCCTTAGAATTAAAAGCTAAAAATAAATCACTAAAAATAGAAAATAAACTTACAAGAATACCCCAAATAATCGCAGATAATCATCAAGTAACTCAAATCATACAAAATATATTAGATAATGCAATAAAGTATTCCATACCAAATTCAACAATAAGCATCAAAACCCAAAAAGTAAATAACATACCTCAAAATAAATTTTATGATGTATCTACTAGCCCTGCAATAAAAATTAGCATAAAAAACAAAGCAAATCTTATATCAACAAGTAATCTAACTAGATTAACCGAACGTTTTTATCGTCTACAAGAACATAAAAATCAAAACATCAAAGGTACCGGATTAGGCTTATCCATTGTAACCCAAATTATTCGTCGCCACCTAGGTAATTACGAAATAGAAAATAATGATGATGAATTTTGCTTTAATATATATCTTCCAATATCATTTGAAACAAAATAATATTACCACTCTATCACCATACCATCATAAGCTGGCTCAACTCCACTTGGACATTGAGATAAAACCTCTTGATAATCACTCTCAACCGCCATATGATTTATAACCATTCGCTTAGGCTCAATTTGTTCATTATATACCAGCAAATCATCTAAACCAGCATGAAATCTTGTTCCTCTAGGTGTTGTTAAAGGCATTACCATCAACTCAGGTTTTCTCAAAATATACCCCAAATCCTCTTTGGCAATTTCTCTAAAATCAGCAATAAAAACTAATTCCCCATCATTAAAAATAAATCCGGTACTTTCTACATTATGCCCAATTAATTTTATTGGAGTTACTTTTAAATCTTTTATAAAAAAACTTTCATTATAATTAATAACATTAGGACGAAGAGCCGCTCTAAAAACAGGATTAACATCACTATCATTTTCAGCAATCAAATATGGAAAACGAATTTTAATAATCTCCATATTATTTTTAGATGCATAAGTATCTATCGCTTTTCCTGTAATACGATTTATCTCTCTTAAATCATCAATACCATGCAAATGATCTGCATGAGAATGAGTATAAAAAACAGCATCCAAATCTCTAATATTATTATTTATTAACTGCAATCTCAAATCAGGAGACGTATCAATCAAAAATTTAACACCACTTAATTCAACATATGTGCCTGTTCTTAATCTATAATTTTTAGGATTTTCAGGATCACAATTACCAAACCCATACGACAAAGATGGAACTCCTGGAGCTGCCCCACTACCTAATATTATAACCTTAGCCACTTACGTCTCTCCTATTTTTCTTTATAATGCTTTTTGATATAATCTAAAAAAGTTATTAGATGTAATTTCTGCAACCTTATCAACACTCACCCCCCATATTTGAGCTAACTTTTCAGCCGTTTTAACCACATATGCTGGCTCATTTTCCTTCCCTCTATATGGAACTGGCGCAAGATAAGGACAATCAGTTTCTATTAAAACTCGATTTCTATCAAACTTCTCAAATACTTCAACAATACTTTGAGCACTCTTAAAAGTAATAATCCCTGAAGCAGAAATATAAAATCCTAAATCATAAACAGCTTTTGCAAATTCTTTACTTGCTGTAAAACAATGAATAACACCCCTCAAATCACAACATTCACTTTTTGCTTTTGATAGCATTTCTATCATATCATCTTCAGCATCTCTATGATGTATCATTAGTGGCAATTTAGTAATCATACTAGCTTTTATATGCCTTAAAAACATTTCTTTTTGCACATTTTTAACATCAAAACCATAATGATAATCTAAACCACATTCTCCAATAGCAATCACTTTATTATGTTTGGATTTCTCAACAATATCTTCAACTCTGATTTTATCTATTTTTTCAACTACACTATCAGGATGTATACCAACACTCGTCCATACATTATCATATTTTTCAGCCATTTCTAAAGCAATTAGATTATTATCTAAATCACTTCCTGCATTTAATACCCCTTTAACACCAGCATCAAAAGCTCGAATCAATACCTCATCTTTATCAATATGACAATGACTATCTATAAACACAATTCACTCACAAATTAAGCTTGTTTTTTTAACTTTTTAATTATTATATTTTTTTTCAATCTACTTATTCTATCAATATACAAAATACCATCTAAATGATCAATTTCATGTTGAAGAATAACAGCCAAATAATCTTCTGCTTCAATTACTTGTTCTTTTCCATTATAATCAAGATATTTTACTTTAATTCGTTGATATCTTTCAACTTCTGCACATTGTCCAGGAACGGATAAACATCCCTCATTAAATAAAATCTTTTCATCAGATTTTTCAATAATTTCAGGATTAACCATATACATAGGGTTTTCACCCTTTCCTTCTTCAGTTGTTTTATCATCAACAACAATTATACGCTTTGAAACTCCAATCTGAGGAGCCGCCAACCCAACTCCTTTATCTTCATACATAGTCTCTAACATATCATCAAGCAGAAGCCTAATTTTATCATCAACCACATCAACCTTTTCACATTTCTGTGCTAAAATTTTTTCAGGATATGTATAAAGCTTAAGTATTGCCATCTCAACTCTCTTTTAATTATATTCTAACATTCTTTGAAATTTGATCTAAAAGAGCATTAATCATTTTTGGCTCATTTTTTGTAAAGAAAGCATAAGCCAAATCCACATACTCTTGAATAATAACTTTTTTATCAACTTCAACTGTATAATTAAGTTCATAAATTGCGCACAACAAAAGTGCTTGCATAGTTGCATTCATATAATCATATGAACCACCATCTTTTAAATACACTCTCAAAGAATTTTCTAAATCTTCTTTTTTAGATAAAATACCTTTTACAAGTTTTTCAAAATAAGGTTTATCAATTTCAGCAAGTTCAACCATTTCTTCGCCATTAAAGCAATCTTCTTCAATTGCATAACGACCTACATCACCTCTAACAAAGTCTTCAACAACTTCATCAACACTTAACCCTGAAAAACCTGCCATATAAACAGCTTGAACAGATGCCAATCTAGCACCAGATTTTTTTCTAATTTTTTCAGAAACAAACTTTACCATATTATCCTCATATAACACACATTAATTAAGAACTAATTTTACTAACAAATTCTTCAAAATCTTTAACTTCTTTGAAGTCTTTATAAACTGAAGCAAACCTAATATAGGCAACCTTATTTATTTTTATCAGCCTATCCATTACTTTTTCACCTATATTTTTAGATGAAATCTCAGACACACTAGCGCTTTCACATTCACGTCTAATTTCCTCAACAAGTTTTTCCACTTCATATGTTGAAATACCACATTTACTAACTGCAAGACTAATTGAACGAAATAATTTTTCTCTATCAAATGGTACTCTTTCACCATTTTTTTTAATAACCATTAAATCTTGCAACCAAACTCTTTCATATGTAGTAAAACGTCCCCCACAATCAGGGCACTCGCGCCTTCTTCTAATAGCTGTTTCATCAACCGTATCACGCGAATCTTTAACTTGCGTATCAGTCTTTCCACAAAATGGACATTTCATATTTTTGCTCCAATATTTCTCAAGTCTTCTCAACATACTCAAAATTTTAATAAAAATCAAGATTTTTTTTATCAAAAAGTAAGCTCTAATTAACTTTTATACATCATAATATTTACATAAAAAATACAACACAACGAGGATCAAAATGCTAGAACTAACATCAAAACAAATTCTAACCATACTAGATTGCAACCAACCAATAGATGATGTAACCATTAACAACGTTTCAACCGATAGCAGAAACGTAAATTCTTCATCATTATTTATTGCAATAAAAGGTGAAAACTTTGATGGTCACGATTTCATAAAAGATGTTTTAGAAAAAGGCGTTCCCCTTGTTGTTTCTCAAAAAGAAATTCCCAATATTGATAATTCAAAAATAATCATAGTAAATGATACTCTAAAGGCTTTAGGTAAAATTGCCCACCATAATCGTATGCAATATAAAGGAACTTTGATAGCTTTAACCGGAAGTTCTGGCAAAACCACGACAAAAGAAGAGCTAAAACATACACTTTCAACTTTCGCCCCAACTTATGCAACCTCTGGTAATTTTAACAATCATATCGGCGTACCTCGCTCTCTTTTAGATTTAGATATGAACTCTAAATTTGCCATAATAGAAATGGGAATGTCATCTCTTGGTGAAATTAGTTACCTAACATCACTAGCATCACCAGATATTGCAATTGTTACTAATGTATATCCAATGCACATAGAATTCTTAAAAACCACTCAAAACATAGCTATCGCAAAATCTGAAATTTTTGAAGGCTTATCCTCCTCTGGTTTAGCTATTTACAATGCAGATAGCTTGCATGCAGATATCATAAAAAATAATGCATTAAAATACACAAACAACATTCACGCATATTCCAAAGAAAAATACCAACATATTAAACTAAACCTAAAAGATACTGGTGAACACAATTATTATAATGCTTGGGTTGTACTATCTGTAATCAAAGCTCTAAACTTAGATATTGATACAGCAATTTCTGCTATAAATAAATTTACCCCCCCTGCCGGAAGAGGTAAAAAACATCAATTAAACATCAACAACAACAACATAACTTTAATTGATGATAGCTATTCTGGCCAACCAGATGCTGTAAAACTAGCCATTAAATCTTTAGCAAACATAAAAACTTCTGGAAGAAAAATAGCCCTTCTTGGCAAAATGGCAGAATTAGGAGATTATTCTAAAACAGCTCATATAGAAGTAGGTCAAACCCTAAAAGAAAACAATATAGACATCGTAATTGGCATATGCGAAGAAACAAAAGACATCTTAGCTCAATTATCTCCATCAACTCAGCAATACTACTTTCCATCAATTGAAGGAGTATTAGATGTTCTTACCCACAATATTCTACAAAATGATGACATCCTTTTAATCAAAGGTGCTCACTATTCTTCACAAGTATTCAAAATCGCTAATACTTTAAAAGAAAAATACGAAAAATAACTTGACATACAACTACTTATCTATACCTTATTATCAAATAAGGAAATAAATTGTATGAGCATATTAGACCTAACATCAACCAACCCAAACTCAATTAGAGCACTATCAAAATCCGTAAAAGATATAGATACTCTAAATTTAGTGCAACGCAAACTATTTGATAAAATAGAACATACTCATACCAATTTTTTTATCCAAGGACAAGCAGGCACCGGTAAATCAACTTTCATAAAATACTTAAAGAAACACTCTAAAAAAAGAATTCGTATTATAGCACCAACTGCCATTGCCGCCTTAAATATAGAGGGTTCCACAATTCACTCTATGTTCAACCTCCCTTTAAGCGACTACATAATAATTAGCGATATACTTTCAACCAAACGTCGCAAATTAAAATCAATACTAAAAAAAACAGATATTTTAATAATTGACGAAGTATCAATGCTTCGCCCTGATATCCTTGATGCAATAGAAGCTCTTTGCTGCCAAGCTCGTGGCAACTTATCTTTATTCGGAGGTTTACAAATAATACTAATTGGTGATTTATGCCAACTTCCCCCTATTATAAAACATGAAACCATTCCAATTTTTAAACAAGAATATCAAACAAACGAACCATATTTTTTTGATTCAAAATCATATCAAAAAGGATCTTTCGAAAAAATTGAACTAACAGAAGTATATCGCCAAAAAGACCCCACATTATTAAGCTATTTGCAAAATATTAGAAATAACGAACTAATACCTGAAACTCTAAATTATTTCAACCAACAAGAAACATATCCTGACGATTTCATTTCAACAGCTATAACAATTACTCCATATCGCCAAATAGCAGATGAAATTAATTCAAAACGACTAAACGAACTAAAAACCCCTTCATCAACATATGAAGCAAAATTAAATGGAAGTTTTGAAAAATTAAAAGATACCCCATCTCCCAAAAATTTAACTCTTAAAGTTGGCGCACTAGTTGTATTTAATAAAAACAATCTTCCCGACTATATCAATGGAACATCTGGAATTATTGAACGTTTAGAAGATAGATACATTGTAGTTAGGTGCCTACACGATAACAAATTTATTACTGTTTATCGAGAAGAATGGAAATCTTTTTCTTATGATGTAGATCAAATAACTGGCGACATCACAGAAAAAGAAACAGGTTCTTTTATTCAATTTCCACTACAATTAGGATATGCATTAACCATTCATAAATCTCAAGGAAAAACCTTAGATAGAGTTATTATAGATATAAACAAAGGAGCATTTGCACATGGACAATTATATGTTGCCCTTTCAAGAACTCGCCAAAAAACTGATATGCTAATAAAAAACACCCTAACCGAAGACGATATTATTTTTTCACCACGCATAAAAAGTTTCTTAAAATAATTTCAAACTTAAATATATTTTTACTCTTTAACCATACAATATAAAAAAACACAATAAAGGAAACAAAGATGCGCCTATTTCTAATTTTAGCTATATGTTTATTTATAAGTTCATGCCAAGCTTCTGGCTCCCATAAAAGCGCAAACATCAGTGCAAACATTTTCACTATACGGTTTTAATATGATTGACTTACATACACATTCAAACCATTCCGATGGTTTTCTCACCCCTCAAGAACTACTAAACAAAGCTCTTTCAATAAATTTGGAAGCATTAGCTTTAACTGACCACGATGCAATAACAGGTTCCCTTGAATTATTATCTTTATCAAAAAACAAAAACATACATATTGTAACCGGTTCAGAACTTTCAGTATATTACCCTAATACCGATATAGAAATAATTGCATTAAATATCCCTAAAAAAAACTTATCTCAATTTAAGGCTCATCAAGATTCAGAAATTAAACGTCGCAAAGAATTAACTTTACAACGCTTAGAAGCTCTCCAAAAACTAGGATACAATATAACATTTGAAGACATAGCCTATGATGACAAAGGCAATCTTCGTACCCAAGTTAGACGACCTCACTTTGCTGATGCCTTATTAAAAAAAGGCTATATACCAGACACACAAACAGCATATAAAACCATCTTTGCAAAAAACAGCCCTGCTCATATTGAAGACAGACCCAAAGATGCAAAAGAAATAATTGAATTTATAAAAGATAATAAAGCAACAGCAATCCTTGCTCACCCTATTCACACCAAAAAATCCCCCAAAGATTTATATAATCTAATATCTGAGCTAAAATCTTATGGATTAGATGGCATAGAAATTTTCCATTCTTCACAAAAAAAGAAAGAAAGAAAATTATACTTAAACATCATTAAAGATTTAAATCTAATTTGCTCAGGTGGTTCAGATTTCCACGGAGGAACAGCTCACCCTAAAAACAAATTAGGAACAGGAAAACGACGCAACCTAAACATCCCATATTTTGTACTAGAAATAATATGTGCTAAATCCAAAATAACCAATAGCTATTACAACGAATTAGAAAAATATATTTAATTATATTTGCTAAGCTCAGCTCTAACTTTTAAACACTTAATACTATTCCTAAACTCACTAGGAATTTTAACATAATCTTTTTGTGTCGTAATTAATGTTAATTCTTTTTCTTTAGCCATACCAATAAGCTCAACAAGTTCATCATTGTTGTAATTATGATGATCCTCAAAATCCTTTGTAACCACCACATCAAATCCTAATTCTTTTAATGTATTATAAAATTTCTGTGGTCTACCAATACCTGCAAAAGCCATAACTTTCTTATTTTCAACATCTATAGGCTCCGCAACCAATTTCCCCATATAAACATCAAGTTTTGTCTTATTTGCAAGTCCTGTTTTATCATTTCCCATAATAACAACTCTATCAGCTCTTTTTTCACCATTTTCTAAGGTTTCTCTTAATGGACCACTTGGTATAATCATTCCATTACCAATACCAATTTCACCATCAAAAACAAGCCAACTTTCATCTTTGTATAAATAAGGATTTTGAAACCCATCATCCATAATTATTATTTCTGCCCCAAGGGTTTCAGCAATTTTAGCTCCTTTATCTCTTTGAGGAGCAATAACAACATCAGCAACACTAGCCAACAATCTAGCTTCATCACCTGTCTCTATCGCAGAATGCTTATCTAAATCCACAACAATATATTTTAATTTACCCTTATACCCTCTGGTAACAAAAACAACCTTCTTTCCTTCATCAATATATTTTTTTGCAACAGCCATAGCAACAGGAGTTTTTCCAACACCACCGGCTGTAATATTTCCAATACAAATAACTTTTGCACTACTTTTATATCTATATCCCTTTTTTACCCTTAATTGAGTAACATATCCATATACCAAAGACACAGGATATAATATTTTTGTTATAAGATTATTTTCATTCCAAAATCTTGGAGTTTTCATTACTTTAACACCTTCTTTAAAGCCAAACTAATTCCATCTAATACTTTAGCTTCAAACATCGCCCAATCATAAGCATTTTGCTGACATTCACGCAAATACTCAGGCTCTTTATAAAGTTTAATTACTTCTTCTACAACATCTGGGCCACTACCAACTTGTATAATAGCATTCTTAACTCTAGCCCTATTCATCATCTCATTAAAATTATGCATATGAGGCCCAACAATAACAGCAACTTTATCTCTTGCAGGCTCTACAAAATTTTGCCCACCATGTTTAATCAAAGAACCACCCACAAAACAAACATCAGCAAGCTTATACCACATCCCCATCTCACCAATAGTATCTGCAACATAAACATTTGTATCTTCATTTATTTCTTCATCTTTAGAACGCTGAGCCACATTAAAACTTTTATTTCTAAACATTTTAGCCACTTCCCCACCACGATTCGGATGACGAGGAGCAACGATTACTAACACATTTTCAACCAACTTATATAATTCAATTAAATAATTAGCGATTAATTCTTCTTCATTATAATGTGTTGATGATATCAAAAATACTTTTTTACCAGAAATTTTTTCTTTTATATGTTCAAACTTAACTTCATCAATAGGCAAAGGCATTCCGGCAAACTTCAAATTACCAACACATTCAACCTTTTTAGCCCCTAAAAACATCAATCTATTTTTATCTTGCTCAGATTGTCCCAAGCACAAAGAAAAACAATCTAACAATTCTTTAGCAACAAACTTAAATCTCTTCCAATTTTTGTAAGATACATCAGAAACTCTGCCATTAACCAATATCAATGGTATATTATTTTTCTTAATTTCATAAAGCATTGAAGGCCAAAGTTCAGACTCAAACCATAACACAGCATCAGGTTTAAAATGTTTTATAAGTTTTTTTGCAAACATTGGCACATCAAATGAAATATACTGATGCATTGCACGCTCTGGCAATCTTTTCTCCATAATTTCTGCAGATGTAAGCGTTCCTGTTGTAACCAACACATGCAAATTGTCATCTTCTTTTAATAACTTATCAATCAATGGCAACATTGAAACAGACTCACCAACAGATGCCCCATGAAACCAATACAACTTACCTTCAGGACGTTTTTTTAAATACTTGCCCATTCTCTCATTAAATCTATCTTTAGGTTCTTTTCCATTTTGCAATCTTTTCTTTATTAAAGTAAACCTTATAATAGGAAAAAACAAAGTCATCAAAATTCTATATAACCTTATATACATATACATTTTCCTTCTCTAAACTTTCTCATTTTTAATAAGTCTTTTAAGTTTTCTGGTTCCACCGGGAAGAATTGGATCTAAACCACATTTTTTATCAATTTCAATAGTTAACCTATTAAGTTCTTCCTCAAATTTTAAGCGAATTTCTTCTAACTGCTCATCATCAATATATTCAGGTACATATAAAGGCTCAGTATGTCTAATATAACCTTTATCAAAAAGCTTTGGAATAATCATATCATCCCAACTTTTTCTAACAACCCAAGCATTATGAGTACTATAAGTAAACCCCATAATTGGTTTTCCAGTTTTTTGAGCAAAATATATAACACTTTTATTTAATCTCATAGAAGGACCTCTAGGACCATCAGAGATAAGCGAAACAACACTCCCTTTTTTTAACTCTCTAAATATTTCAACAGCTGCTCCACCTGCATTTCTATCAGATGAACCATCAATACTTAAAATACCAAATCTCTTTAATAATCTAGCAATTATTCTTCCATCTTGATGAGGTGAAACCAAAGCTTTCATTTGTCTTTTACGACGCCAAAAAAATGGTAATATTAAAGCTCTACCATGCCATGTTACAAAAATACCACCATCATTTTGTTCAATTAAATCTTCAAATTCAATCATACCTTGCACTTCAATCTTACTGGTTTTTCCTACCAACCAAGTATAAGCAAATGCAATATCACCAATCAAATTCAACACAAAGGGTCTTTTCCCAATTCCCTTCATCAAATTTTTCATATAATTTTTAAAATTAATCCCTATTTTCACTTTTAATACAAACCCCTTGTACCTTTACCTTCATATAAATACCAATATTCAACATATTTATCAAGCACAAAATAACATTTTATACATTTATATATGCTTTTGTCGTTGACAAAAAAACTATTTTGTATAGAATAACCATGGAAATAAATAAACATTATGTAAATACAATACTATTATGAAAAAATTAAAAAAGGCACAACAGTTGGATTTTATCAACTCTGCTCCTGTTTCGTCAATCGAGGATTACATCACCCAACACCCTCTCGATGCTTCAGTTGAACCAGTTTTAATCAATCGAGGCCACTTCGGACTATCTCTTATGTACCTGCGCTTGCACGGCATAAAAGAAAAAGGTGCTGTTGAGCTCATCAGAACTCAAAATCCTCACCTAATTGCGGCCCTCATGGAAAGCAGTAAGCTAACCTTCACCCCCGACGCATTACTTCTTGAACACGGCGACTACCTTAACACAACTCACTGGTTAAGAACCCACGAATCAAAGAAGTATCCAGAAAAGGACATGGTCTGGGATAAGGATACAACACGTATCATGGTTCATATATCAAAGCGCAAAGTTAGCAACTTTGGTCAATATGACATCATTCGTCGCAACAAGCATGAAGCTGTAAAATCCATGATTTTGCGAGGCAAATTAACTCAGCAAAATGAATTTGCCGTAATGAGGTACGGCTCCAAAGAAAATGCGAAATTATTGCTGGACATAAAAACTAATGCAATCACTCGAAGAATTCTCAACGAGATGTACATTGTAAGATTTTCTTCTCCTGCAAAAATCAAGCAGTTGGTTAACAGTAAGCGCCTTCACAAGCAGGCCGAAGAACTGTTCATTGAGACTGGTCCATTCAATCTTGTTGTTGAATACATAAAACACTACAAGCTTGAAACAGCCCAAGTAACTCTTCTAAAGCGCAACCAATCTGATGAGGTACTAAAATTCTTATCAAGAACCACACTCTGCCAGCAGGCCGAAAACGAGTTGCTAAGAAGAAATATTCACACTGAAATCAAAGCTTACATCAAAAGCCATTGCCTCAGTTGTGAAAATGAAGTTCTTTTGATAAAACATGGCGTACATAGAGAAATTATGCTTTACATGCAAAAACATTCTCTATGTGATTTGGCGCAAGTTGAACTCATTAACCGCGGAGTAGTTCACGAAGTAGACTATCTGGTTGCTCACTATCCTCTTGCAGACATTGCTTCAGAGCGCCTATTAAAAGTAGGCACCTCAGAACAAATCGATGTATGGACAGCAAATATACCACCCGCTTGTTAATCCACAAAAAAAAACAGGTATCATTATGATACCTGTTTTTTTTTTACAATGCACTTATTATCTATCTATGCCTTTATCACGTTTTAATGCCATAACTTTCTGACTTTCACGTCTTTTAACAGCATTCTCAAGAACCACAACAATTTCCTCTCTAGCCATTGTCTCAGCACTTCTACCTTCATTATTCAAAAGCTTTTCATCTGCACCAAGTTCAATAAGACATCTAACACTTTTTGCATTAAACCTACATACAGCTCCCATTAAAGGTGTCATACCATACTCATTTGCTTTATCAATATCAGCACCATGTTCAACTAAGTACTTCATAACATCAACATGCCCACCAGCACTAGCATACTTCAACGGACATTCTTTTACAATATCATTCCCATTAACATCGTCGCCTAATTTAATAATTCTTTCTACTGCTCTAAGATCACCTGCTTCAGCAGCTGCCGCTAATCTATTACGCTTTGCATCATCAAAAATCTTCTCCAAGCCTAACTCTGGATGATTAGACTTTGTAATAATATCCATAGCAGTCATTCCATGAACATTTTTCAATTCATCATTTGCACCATTTTCAATTAAAAAACGGATCACATCACCACGATAACAACAACAAGCAACCATAAGCCCTGTCATTCCCGCCTCATTAGTATCATCAATGTCTACTTCATTTTTATCAAGCATTTCTCTTAACACACTAATACGCCCATCTCTAGCAGCATTAGCAAATTTACTATACAAATCCTCTTGAAACATCTCATGCCTCCATCATTAAATTATACAATAATACTATAATATTTTCCATATTATGTCAATTAAATTAAAATAAGAGATTTTGTAATATCCCCTTTTTGTTTACCACCCATTTTTTTATATTGATTATTAATATTCTTTAATTATTATCAGCTCAAACTTTTATTATTTTACATATTATGAAGAAACAATTATATCTTACTAAGTATATTTTTTACACTTTAAGCTTTGCCACATTTATTACATCATATTTTACCAAAGCTGAAGTTATTGGTATACTTTTACACTTAGCTATCATTTTTTTACTTATAGGTATGCCTCTAAAAAGAAGCCCTATAATAATTTACTTATTTTTGTTAATAATAAAATTGAGTTTATATTATAATTTCATAATCACTGCAACAATTTATACTATTATGATACTCACACTTTTAACTTTAATCATTATTAAAGGCCTAACAAAACTCCCAAACAGATGGCAAATAAAAAAAGGAGGTTAAAAAACCTCCTTTTTTTTCATAATCAAAGTAAAATTACTTCAATTCAACTTTAGCACCAGCAGCTTCAAGTTTAGCTTTAATTTCTTCAGCTTCAGCCTTTGGAGCGCCTTCTTTAACAGTTTTAGGAGCGCCATCAACTAAGTCTTTAGCTTCTTTCAAGCCTAAACCTGTGATACCACGGATTTCTTTAATAACGTTAATTTTGTTAGCGCCAGCTTCAGCAAGAATTACATCGAATTCTGTTTTTTCTTCAGCAGCTGCAGCAGCACCACCAGCAGCAGGAGCAGCAACAGCAACAGCAGCAGACACACCCCATTTTTCTTCTAACATTTTAGATAAATCAGCAGCTTCCATAACTGTTAATGCTGATAATTCTTCAACTAATTTGGCTAAATCGGCCATTTTTTTTCTCCAATAAAATTTTAAACTTTAATTATTTTTACCGCCTGATTAGATTTCTGATACTTAACCATCAATCAAACCAGAACTATCAAATTGCTCTTTTCTAAGCAAAAAAATCCACTAAAATTAAGCAGCTTCTTTTTCGCTATAAGCTTTGGTAACTCTTGCAAGTGCAGAACCAGGAGCCTGTAAAAGACCGATAAATCTAGCACGTAATTCATCCATAGATGGAATAGTAGCTAATCTTTCTAGTTCAGACATAGACAATACACCAGTGCTTAATGCACCACCAACAACAACAAATTTTTCATTTGCTTTAGCGAATTCAACAGACAATTTACAAGCAGAAATTGGATCTGCAGCATAAGCCATAATTGTTGGACCTTTGAAGAATTCATCTAAACCTTCAAATTTGGTACCTTTAAGAGCAAGACGAGTAATACGGTTTTTTGTAACTCTTAACTCACAACCAATTTCACGAGCTTTATTTCTTAACTCATCCATTTCTGCCACTGTTAAGCCTCTGTAGTGAGAAATAACAACAGATTCAGAACCAGAAATAAGTTCGTTCATTTCGTTGAGGAGTTCAGTTTTTTCTTCGCGTTTCACTTACTTGTCTCCAATATTTAATTTTATAGCATCAATATTTTTAATAATACGAACCATAAAATCGTTACAATTAACTACCCAATAGCTCAATACAAACAAACGTTTATACCACGCTAGTTAAAGTAGCACCAAATCTGTCCGGAGGAGAAAAAATTGATTATAAATCTTGTTTACTCCGTCTGCGTAGGAAATTAAGGCCAAGCGATTAACTTACAACAAATAAAATAAGATAACACCTATAAAAAAAACCACCTACGGTCTTGGACAGTATGAGCAAAAAACACACGTTTTTCACTCAAGTTAGCACGCTTATATATCACATACATTTAAGAGTCAACACTTTTTTTCACATTTATTCAACAAAATATCCACAATGATTTTTAAACTCTTGCATATTCAAATCAATCTCATTATAAGAACAACCGTCTTCATAATGACATATAAATGGTGCAGGCGTAATTCAATGGTAGAATGAGAGCTTCCCAAGCTTTTCATGCGGGTTCGATTCCCGTCGCCTGCTCCATTTCTCTCCCCTCCCATCAAAGTATATTGAAATACATCATCACTTTTTTTCAAACATAATCAAGGGAAGCGAACACGCAACAGCGGGTTCGACTACAAGCGAAAGCGAGACGGAAGTATCGCGGTTGGCTTTGCCAATGAGCGCCAGTGCGACCGAACGAAGAGAGGTCATTCCCGGAGCACTCTCCATTTCTCTCCCCAGCCTTTAAATTAAGGGCTTTTTTTATGCCTTTTTTTAAGCCCATTTTAACCTACACGTCACACCTACACATCACTTAAGACGTAGAACACATTTTGCTTTATTCACTTTTATAAGATTTTTTACGATTTTCCCCAAACGGATTTACAAGACATTTAAGACATTTACCCAAATGCATTTTTAATCTTTTTTATCCTACCCCAAGAATCGTTGCCGACGGGATTTTTAATTTTTTGAAACCAAACACGATTTTTAATGACGGTTGCTCTTTACACCCTAATATTCTCTACCACATTTGATTGGGACAAACTAAAAGAACTAAGACAGAAATATAAACAATTCATATAATAAAAATATTTAATTAAAATTCTCTCAACCTATTGACAAGTGTGTCAGCAGTTGGTATGAATTGTATTAGCATGGATTTTTATGCTTAAAATTCTATGCAATAAAGCTCTTCTATCAAAAGAAGAGTTTTTTTGTTTTAAATTTAACCAAAGAGTTATGACTAAATGGTTGTAACTCTTTTTTTTATATGAAAGGATATATAAATGGTATACAATTTTTTACTTCAAAATGATGAATTAACAGAAATTCAAGATAGAGTTTTAAATAAATTAAATAAGTTCTATAAAAAACAACATAAAAATTATGATAACAACTTAAATGCGACTCAAAGAATGGAGGCAATTTTGAGTGGACAACCTTTATATTTACATTTAGATGATAATCCTAATGAAGACGATAGTATGAAATGGTGGTGTTTTACACCAATTGGAAATTATGCTGTAAAAAAATATAATCAACCTATAGAATACTATTCATCACTCCATAATGTCGATACAAATCTTATTAAAACTATTGTATTTTTAGAAAATGCATGCGGGCATTATTTGGGTTTGAATGCTTTAGCTGATTATATGGAAGTATCTAAAAGCCAAATGCCTATGAATATTAGAGGAGATATGTGGGGAAATTTCAATGGAAAATATTATGACACAAATAATCCCAATGAAAATATTGAATTAGGTACTCTTTTGGTTAAGCAGATATACAATTCTCTTGACAATCCGACTGTTGATAGAATAATAACTCTATGGAATAGTTTAGGACGAAATACAATTTCATCTTTTGGATATAGAGGTAGAAAAATGTATAATTTACGCCCTTGGAATTTATAGATAACAAGATTAGATAATATGAACAGATTGAGTAAAATAAATAAAAAGTCTTTTTTATACGCTATATGGTATATCTTTGTAACAATTGTAGCAATTTTAATATACCGTGGTTGTTTAGGGGATAACACACAAGGTGCAATGTGTGTACCTAATGATTATCACTATGGAAAAATATATCAATGGGTATGGGACAGAGCACCTTGTGTTTATTCTTTAGAATTTTATTTTGGATATTATATTTTGAGTTCTGTTATTTATGTAATATTTGATATTATACGGCGAAAAATTGTTGGATTTAACCCTTCTTATTTGTTTCGGATATGCGAAGGATTTGGCTGGTTATCAATAAATTACGTTTATCTATTATTGATAACCAAATACAACTATGGCAACATTGATTTCACTATGTGCTTAATGGCTTTTGTTGGAGTAAGCATTTTCTTTTTACCTTTATTTTTGATTTTTATTTTATCAAGAAAATTATTACATACCTCTTATCCTCATAAGGACGAGTAAACTAGATAACCTTTATGAAGAGGGATAAGGTTTAATAACAAAAAGATTATTAATGTACTTTTAGTTTGTTAACTCCTTTTCCCATTCTGTTTATTGACTTTTTTGCAAGTTTATTATAAACAGTCAGTTAAGTATGGTTGACGATAGAGAATTTAAGACAGATGTTTTTATATATTAGTGTTTTTTTAAAGACTGTTATGTATAAACATCAACTCTTTTGAAAGTCGCTTGAATATTGAAGAATAGGGCTTTTTATGGTCAAGATTGACGTGTAGACGACATCAAAAAAAACATAGCAAAAAAAGCGTTAAAAAAACAATGTTTATTCAGTAATTTCAAAAGTTTAACCCTTAATTTCCCGTCGCCTGCTCCATTTCTCTCCCCGTTTTAGTATCATCTTATTTTCCAACACTACTTTTTTTTTCAAACATCATCAAGGGAAGCGAACACGCAAAAGCGGGTTCGACTGCAAGCGAAAGTAAGAGGTTAATTTATTCTTTATCCTCATTATGATAAGTATTATAGAACAATTTTCTTGATAAAACAAAAATCAAAAATAATGGTAAAAAGAAAATGCTTGTTCCAACAAAAGCCATTAAGCACATAGTAAAGTCAATGTTGCCATAGTTATATTTTGTTAGCCACAACAAGTAACTATAATTTATAAAAAAACCAGCCCAATCCTTCAAATATCCGAAAAAAATAAGAAGGATTAAAACCAACAATTTTTCTCCTTACAATATCAAAAATGATATAGAGAAAAGTAGCAAATACATAATATCCAAAATAAAATTCTAGAGAATAAACACAAGGTGTATCGTCCCATATCCATTGATACATCTTTCCATATGCCAATCATAAGATATACACATTGCACCTTGTGTATTATCCCCTAAACTACCACGATACATTAAAATCGCTACAATTGTTGCAAAACTGTACCAAATGGCATAAAAAAGATATTTTTTATTTATTTTATTCAATCTATTCATATTATATAATTTAGTTACCTATAAATTCCAAGGACGTAAATTATACACTTTTCTGCCTCTATATCCAAAAGATGAAATTGTATTGCAGCCTAAGCTATTCCATAGAGTTATTATTCTATCAACAGTTGGATTGTCAAGAGAATTATATATCTGTTTAACTAAAAGAGTTCCTAATTCAATATGTTCATTCGGAATCTTTGTTTCCTTGATTATTACTCTAAACTATTTGACATTAAAAACAATTCAATATATAAAGTGACTTCCAAATAAATTATTTTGTTAAATTAAAATTATTATTTATGGATGTTATAGTATATTTGAGACAGATTGGGATATTTAATTTTACCCCAAATGATGAGCTTTTTCTTAAGGGCTTTAACTATATTGCGATAATTCCTATTGAACCTTCTTGCCCATTCTGTGGTAAGGAGTTAAAGAACTCAAATTGCGAATGCAATGATTTTAAGCTAGCGCACAAAAAACTTTGTTCCAACTACCCTTACAATGATGTTTCAACAAAGGCTTATGATGCTCGACCATCATTTCTTGCTAGCATCAAAAATATAGATGTTAAAACCCGTGAAGTGTCACATCATAACGTTGAGTATTGTTTGTTTGATGAAGGAACTATTGCTCATGCTGTAAATTCTAAGGAACATTGGTTTGTCTCTCCAGGAGTTTTTAAAGGTGGTGAACTTTCTTTTTATATTAGAAAAAAGAAAAGCAACAAAATCTATCACTGCACAATTTCTAATCTAGTTCATCCTCCAAAGGAGTATAGCGAGGTTTCTTTTTATTATCACTATACCGCAAGATCCTCACACCATAGAGGCTCGTTGTTGGTAACCAAAAGAGACAAGATTGCAACTATTTCTTATGATGAGTTTTTAGAAAAATTAAAAAAAGCCAAGTAACCATTTTAAATTATTTAAGATGTTATTAGCATAAAAAAGGTATCACAAATGTGATACCTTTTTTGTGTTGGAGCAACTAATTATTGAGCTTCAAATGTTTTAACAGTCATCTCATCAGTCATCTCATAAGCAGCATGTGGATCATGATTTGCTAATGTAATAAAGCCAACTATTAATCCTGCCGAAATCATCAAAAGTGCGCCAATTAAAATTCGATTAATTATAATTTTTAAAGTTGACGTTATATTCTTACTTCTCTTAATTAAACTTTTTATAGTCATAATTAAAGGGATTAGAAGAAAGATATATATTGACATTCCCATTCTTTGGCCTGATGAGCACGCACAAGGAAAAATTAACATCTCAGGTAAGAAGAAACCAGATATAATTAAGAATTTTATGGTTATCCTATAGAAAGAAAAAGTTTTGTTTATTATTGCTTTTATGGATTTAAATAAACATATTGTGTAAACTATAATTAAAGGAACTTCCAATAATGTTCTATAAGTAAAACGTGCAACCGCCATGTTTAAAACGGATTGAGGCTTCGTCAGACGCCAACTTATTGTTCTCATAAAAATTTTCAAGTCATCCGCATGGCTAAAAAATACAAACCCCATGAAAATTATGAAAGCGATGTATGCTATATAACATAAAATAGTATATAATCTGTGTTTATAGGGTAGAATATTTTTTAATTTAGATATTTTTTCTTCAGACATATCGCCTCCAAACGTAATAGTAATTGGTAATATACGCATAATGTATTACTCCAAAAGTAAAAATTAGCTTAAAAATAATATTAACAAAAATTTTTTTTAGACTATATTAAACAACGTTTAACCAATTTTTATATTTTTTTGTAGAAGACACTTTACTTGATTTTGTAAGATTTTTTACGATTTTCCCCAATTGGATATAATCAAAAATATTTAATTAAAATTTTCTGAAAGTATTGACTTTAGTGACACCAGATGGTATGAATTTTGATAGTATGGAATTTTATACTTAAAATTCTATATGTTGGAACTCTTCCTTTTGGGAGAGTTTTTTTGTTTTTAAATTTAACCAAAGAGTTATGCTTCGTGCATAGCTCTTTTTTTATATGAAAGGATAAAATATGTTTAATTTAATTGGAGATAGTGAAATAGCTATCAAAAAAGCAAATAAAAAGAAATTACATGAACTTTTAGATAAATACGGAAGTGTTGGGGAAATTGAGCGAAGTGGCAATTTGCAAGATGCTTATGCTTTTGATTTTGCAAAGATTAACGGAACATTAGAAGAAGTTTTGGAAGAAAGGCAACTGGAAAATTATTTTTTGAATAATAAAAATAGTATTTCTAGTAATAATTCATCTATTGACACGTTATCTAAAATAAAAGAATTAAAAACAATGTTAACAAATTTAGGATATTTTCAGGGAGAAATTAATAACAGCTTATCTCCTAGTTTTTATAAAGCATTAAATGATTATTCCGAAGACGATAATCTAAATAATGAAAATATTATAAATCGAATAAATCATGCATATAATAAATTAATTAATTATGATAATTTATCTCGAGTTGATTTTGATGGTCAATATTTACGTTTTATTGAAAATGGGCATACAATTTTAGAATTGCCAGCAATGAGCGGAAAATCCGAATATCAAGAAAAGAAATATCAAAATTTAATAAATAAAGGACCAATACCTGAAGGAAGTTATAGAATAAAACAAAACAATGTACAAGATATTGACAAAGTTAGTAATTTATTAGGTTATACCGGTAGAGGAATGGCGCCTGGAGGTTGGAACTCATGGGGGCTAAAGCGTGTTTGGTTAGAACCATTTAACACTAATTCAATGTATAATAGAAATAAATTTTCTATACATGGTGGTGCTAATCTAGGATCTTCTGGATGCATTGATTTAGCAAAACATGAATTAGAATTTTTTAACAAATTAAAAAAATATGGTCGGGATATGATAATAAATGTTAAATATCCTAAAGAAAAATTAAGATAAAAATTTCTTGACATTTTATAAACAAGGTATATCGTGAACAAAATAAGAACAACAATTGGAAATATTAATGTCAAAAGATAAATTTATTCAGTTATTCAAAAAATTTTTATTTTGGTCTATATATACCTTGTTTATGGTTATTAATCTATCAATACTAATATTTTCTTTATTTGAGTTATATTATCTTATTTTTGATTATGAATACTGGCACATTAACTATACACCATCTTTTTTCAGTATAGAAAAACCTTCCTTGTTAGAATATTTAAATATTATTATCAATATTGTATTTCCACTAATATTTACTATTTTTTCATTTTTTTTGTTATTAAAAAAATACAAAACAAAAGCTTTATTAATTTTGTCATTGATTTTTTTAGTTATTGTTTATAACTACATTAATTGTTATTTAAGAGGAACTTGTTGCTCTTAAATAACAATTAATGTAGCAATAATGATAGATTGAAGTCAAACACGAAGCAATCAAACTCTTTACTTCCGGAAGATGAAGATTTTTCGCTAGATGGATTAACTTTAACAGATAAACAAAGAATGGCTTTGAAAAAGCTAGATATGGCAAACCAATTAAGTATTATCAAGAAATTGCGAGAAGAGCAAGGTGTTGAAAGACCTAAAGCAAAACCTGAAACACCTCAAACCTCTCAAAACAAGCTTGATATATTGCGCGAAAAAGTTGTAAATTTAGCATATTAAAAATAGTGATACAGGAATTTGTTATGAAAATGTTATAATCAAAGAAGAATGTGCAAAACTTGAAGGAACTTGGAAAAAAGATAAAAACGAATGGTTTTGCCGTCTTAAGTGGGCTGATAATGTAAAATAAATTTATAATCCGATACAAAAATTTATCAATACTTTCAGATGTTTCAGTATTGATTTGTTCAATTTCTTTTGTAATATTTTCGCTCATATCCTATCCTTTCATATATCCATACCTCGACATATGATATCATTTTTTTACTCATAGTTGACTTGCAATATCCATCTCTTTTACTCTATCTAGTTTTTATTGACAACACCCCATTTCAGTGATACTATACATATGTACCTCTACAAAGGAGATTACAATGATAAAAACAAAAATAGTATACCTAGAATATATCGATGAATTCGAAAGCTATGGAATTTCTAAACAAACCATCGCTGAACTAAAAAAACAAAATATAGTAGCAGACATTAGACTTCCTAAAGGCTTTAATGCATATACATCTAGCACAGCTCCAACTTTAGGTTTTCTCCTTGGGCAAGACAAATCAAGTATTACCAAAGAAGAATTTTATACAATTTCTGAACCATATTTAGAAACAACATTAAAAACTGGTGCTAAAATCAAATTTTTAGACTTTGAAAACACATATGAACAATGCAAAAATTGTCATGGTATTATTTTACCTGGCGGAGCATTTGATAATCCTGATAATTTTTTCATTGATAATAAAAATTTACCCTCTAATGAAAACAAACGTTATTTCGCATATCATTGCGCAATAATGAACGCTCATAAAAACAAAAAACCAATGCTAGGAATTTGTGCTGGTGCTCAAATGATTGGTGCCATCTTAGGTAAAATGAAAATGTATCGCAGTTTAAAGGAAGAAATCCCTCATCCTGCAGCACATAAACCACAACCATCTCAAGTAATTATGCACGATATAAAACTAATACCCAATACACCAATTTTTGATATAATGAAAATCTCTAAAGATACTACCACAATAAAAATAAATTCTCGCCATAATCAATCAATGGTTCACTCTTCTATTCAAGATTATGTACAAGAAAAACCATTAATTAAAATGGATATTTACGCAATATCTAATGATGATAATATCCCAGAAATATGGGGTAATAGTGATGAAGGTATTTTATGCATTCAAGGACACCCGGAAGACCTTGCAGCCAAAGGAGATATTCAAATGCAAAGTTTATACAATCACGTTGCAATTCTTGCTAAAGAATACAAGAAAAAACATCCTCAAAAAATATCTGATAAAATTGCACAAAAAAATGTTGACAAAAAAGATTTTTAGACTACATTAAACGACGTATAATCAATTTTTATATTTTTTTTATGGAAACAATAACTCTTCTGGAAATGTTCCTTAGTGGCACGTTGCTGTTTGTTTACATCAGCAGAAGGATTGAAAAAAAACTTCAAACAAAAAAAATCGAAGCATTTGAAAAAAAATGCGACGAAATGAAAGAACGAGTATTCAATTATTAGAATTATTAAAAAAACAAAGCCTCTGTTTTCTAACAGAGGCTTTGCCGTTTTTTATACCTGTGATAACTGATACAAAATCTGAATACATGATTGTTTTTTATCCATATTCAACCTCAATGTTTCATCTAATATTTTTAATATATTTTCATACACCTCATAAAATTCACGAGGATTTTTTGCATCTTTTAAATTATCTCGAGCAAAACGACACACAAGCTCTGCAAATAAATCCCAACAATCCTCATCATTTGCCACATCGTTAGCTAAATCTAACATAACACTACCATCAAACTTACTACCAGCATAACAAACCTTTTGAATACTCTCATACATTTCTAGAGCATTATTTCTTGCATATTTAATTGCCCTACCAATACTTCCTCCAGAAATTTTAACCAAACCTTGAACCTCTACTTCTTTCAACTCAGGCATATATCGTCTTAACAAACTAGCAACTTCAGTATCCTCTAACGGCTTTAAAGCAAGCCTTGCACACCTAGAACGAATAGTAGGTAATAATTTACCAGGATTATGAGACAACAATAATAAAATACTTTTTGCAGGTGGTTCTTCTAAGATCTTAAGTAAAGCATTAGCACTAGACGTATTCAAATCATCAGCACTATCAACAATCACTACACGCCATCCATTATTAAACGAACTTTTTGATAAAAAAGAAACAACATCTCTCACATCTTCAACTTTAATAACCGAAGAACGTTTTAAACTTCCTTTTAACTCATTATCAATTTCATCACCTTGCTTAATAGCCTTAAGCAATTTCTTTTTATCCGTTTCTGTATAATCTCTCTCTAAAACCTTAAAATCAGGATGAGAACGCTGAACAACCTGCCCAAAAACAGGATTATCCATAGCTACATCAATTGTTTTATACTCTTTATCGTCTTCAGCCAAAAGCAAAAACCTAGCAATTTTGTATGCCAGAGTAGCTTTGCCGATTCCCTCATCTCCAGTAATTAACCACCCATGATGCAAAGATTTAGAATTAAATGACTTTAAAAACAAGTCCACTTCAGCATCATGGCCAATTAAATAAGAGTTACTATCTGGCGATAAAATTTCTTCTTGCATTAATTACTCACTTTTGGCGCATTATCAACCAATTCATTTAGTAGTTTTTTAAATTCTGTTGTTTTAGATAATTGCATATCAAATAAAGCCTTCAAACTACATCTTTCACCACAAAACGAAGGATCCATAACAACACCGGTTCCACTCATATAGAAATTAGCAATTTTTTCTTCATACTCTTTGATTTTATCAATATCTGATCCATAAAATTCATCTAAAATTTCATTACCTAAATCTGATAAACAAGAATTTGCTCCCTCAAAATTCACACTCATCATTGCAGTATTATCATATACATTACCATCGCTAGATATTGCTCTTTCTATACCATAATTACCTAAATGACTTTCAAAACAATCATTTGCTCTTGTTTTATATTCATCTTTAACTTTTTCAAAAGCCTCATCAACAACTTCCTTTGTTTCACCAAATTCGAAAGGCTTAAACCATTCATTATCTTCTTTTCTCTCATCACCAATTGGATATTCAAAACTTCTATCCAAATTTTCTCTCAAACTAAGGTCTGCATCCCTCTTTTTTTGCTCTAACTTAAGCTCTTCAACACTCTTCTTTGCGCCTTTTACAACCCCTATTAACAACCCCTCATCTTCCTCAGATATAACATCATAAGCCTTTATTTCAGGAGAACAACCAAGCATAAGAGCTAAAACTAAACCAAAAAATAACATACTTTTCATCACAAACCCTCTTTTTATTACTATTTGTTAAGCATTTAAACTTATAATAAAAAAGAAGATTATAATTGTCAAAAGAAATTATAAAGAACACCCAAAAACCAAGATAATAACTTTATAATAATTCTTTACAATCACCCAACACATAAAATATACTCACCTCAAGAGGGAAATATGAAAACGCGATTAAACATAAAACTAACATTATCAACACTTGCTTTTATACTAGTTACTGGATGTGCATCAGATAACAAACCTTTTCGTTATGAAAACTTAACACAAGAAGTAAAAGCAATCAAAGCCGATGGTGGTTTTTACAAAGTTGGAAATCCATATACAGTCATGGGACAAAGCTACACCCCAAAAGAAGATTACAATTATAGTGAAGTTGGTATAGCATCATGGTATGGTGACGATTTTCATAACAAAAGAACAGCAAATGGTGAAACTTACGATATGCGTGCAATTACAGCCGCACACAGAACATTACCTCTTCCATCTATTGTAAAAGTTACAAATCTTGAAAATGGTAAATCCATAATTGCACGTGTTAATGATAGAGGTCCTTATGTAAAAAACAGAATCATTGACGTTTCACAAAAAGGTGCAGAATTACTAGGTTATCGCAAAAAAGGTACCACAAGAGTTAAAGTTGAAGTTTTAGAAAAAGAAAGTAGAGCCATAAAAGAAGCAATGCTTTCAAAAACCTCTACTTCAAAAACATATAACACAGCTATTGATTATTCTTTAGTAGAAAACACCACCCCAAAATACACAACTGAAATAACCATTTCAAATACATCTAATGTTTCCACTTCTCAACAATCAAAACCAATTACCTCAGATAATAGTGGAAACTTTTTTGTTCAGGTTGGTGCATTTTCTGACTACAAAAAAGCAAAAGAAATTGCTCAAAGTATGAAACGCTTTGGTAATGTTTCAATTTATGAAGCATATCTCAGTAAAGATGGCGTATACAGAGTTAGATTAGGCGCATATCAATCACGTAGTGAAGCAATGCAAATTTTAGATCGCCTCTTAGATTATGGTCATGCAGACGTAACAATTGTTCAAGGATAGGAGTTATATAATGAATTATAAAAAAATGTTTATCTTAGCTTCAAGCATCTCTTTAATTGCTATTAGCCAAGCAAATGCTTTTGAAACTAAAGCTAAAAATGCTATCCTTATGGATTTTGAAACAGGAAAATATATCTACACAAAAAACCATCAAGATATGATTCCTCCTGCTTCCATGAGTAAACTTATGACAATATATGTTCTTCTCAGTAAAATAAAAGAAGGGGAAATATCTCTTGATGATACTTTTAGAGTAAGTGAAAATGCATGGCGCAAAGGTGGAGCAGCCTCTGGCGGATCAACTATGTTTTTAAAGATTGGCCAAGAAGTTAAAGTTGAAGATTTAATCAAAGGTATAATAATTCAATCAGGTAACGATGCCTGCATAACTGTTGCAGAAAACCTTGCTGGATCAGAAGAAGAATTTGCTTCCTTATTAAACGAAACAGCTCAAAAAATAGGTCTTAAAAATGCCAATTTTGAAAATTCAACCGGTCTACCACACCCAGATCACAAAATCTCTGTTGAAGATTTAGCAATCCTTGCTCGTCACATCATCAAAGATTTTCCTGATTATTATCACTTCTTCAAGCAAAAAGAGTTCACTTTCAACGGCATCAAACAAGGAAACAGAAATCCTTTATTATATAGCCTTAAAGGTGCTGATGGCTTAAAAACAGGTCACACAGATGAAGCAGGCTTCTGTTTAACAGGCTCTGTTGAAAGAGGCAACCGTCGTTTAATTGAAGTTGTAACAGGACTTTCTAGTAACAAAGAACGTTCTGAGGAAACAGAAAGCTTAATGACATGGGGATTTGCAACTTTTGATAACTATACATTCTTTAATAAAAATCAAATTATCACAGAAGTTCCAGTTTGGTATGGTATGCAAAAATCAGTACAAGCAGTTGTTCCTGACACCATAACTCTTACTATCAAAAAGAGTAAAAAACATAAATACTCATCCACTGCAACATATAATACCCCTCTTACAGCCCCAATCAAAAAAGGCGATAAAATTGGTGAATTATTCATCAAATATGGCGATAAAACTATTGAGAAAATTCCATTAGTTTCCAAAGAAGATGTTGCTAAAATGGGAGCATTTAGTCGTTTTATTGAAAACATAAAATTTTACTTATTTAGTAAGGAGTAATAGTTTTGAAACCTTTATTCATAACATTTGAAGGTGGTGATGGCGCCGGAAAATCTTTGCAAATACTTCGTTTCAAAGAATATTTAGAAACCCTTAATCATAAAGTTGTTTTAACCCGTGAACCAGGATCTACAGAAGTCGGTAAAGAAATTCGTAAAATCCTTGTTGAAGGCGACAAAGATAAAATCGATGAAACAACCGAACTATTACTTTTTTATGCAGATAGAAGAATAAATTTAACCAAAGTTATTCTTCCTGCCTTATCAGAAGGTAAAACTGTTATATCTGATCGTTATAATGATTCAACAATTGCCTACCAATATTATGGATCAAATAAATTTAATGACACATCTTTAATGGATAATCTATACCAAATAGTTGCAGAAGGCAAAAAACCAGACATAACCTTTTTATTAGACGTAGATGTTAAAATTGGCTTAGAACGTAGCTTCAATAAAGCCAAAACCGAACAAACAAAAGAACTACGTTTTGAAAATGTTGATATATCGTTTCACGAAAGATTACGTAATGGTTATCTAGAAATTGCTAAAAAAGAACCTCAACGTTTCTGTATTATAGATGCCAACAAAACCATTGATGAAGTAAGTCTTGAAATTATTGAAAAATTCAATCAAAAGATTAAAGAACTTTAATTTGCTATTTTCTCACAAACAGCACGCCCTCGTTCTTTAAAATCTTTTATTTGAGCTCTCATATTATATCGTCGACCTCTTTTACTCAAACAATAAAGGTTTACTAATTCATCATTATCATATTCTATATCAATCGCCATTTTTCCATTTTCGTAAAACATTCTTGCTCGCCCATCTAACACCCCATCTACATAAATTTTATCTTCTTTAAGCTTTCCATTCTCATAATATTCTCTATATCGCCCATTGCGCTTTCCATTCTTAAAGTAAAGCTCAGTTTTATACCTCCCATTTTCATAAAATTCTCTTGAAACACCATGTAATACACCATCACTATACATCTCAATAAATCTTATTTTGCCGTCTCCATAATATTCAATATTTTTACCGTTACGTTTACCTTTTTTGTAATAAACTAACTTATAAAGTTTTCCTTTTTTATCCATAACTCTCAATTCACCAGACAACAACTTATCAGTCGCTTTAATATAACATTCATCATCACTAACACATTTAACATCATTTGGTGTATAAAAATTTTCCTTAGCCTCAGTATTTAATGCATTCCATATCAACAGCATCAATAAATAAATAACGATTTTCATTCCGTTACTCCTTAATACATTTTTGCAAAACTACATTTGCAAGCATAATCCCCATCACAGCTGGCACCATAGGCAAAGAACCTAAAACATTATTTCCAACTTCGTCTTTACATATTTCAACATTTTCATCAGAATATACGCATTCAACCTTTTTCAAATCAGTTCCATTTTTACGTAAATTATCTCTAATTTTTTTAGCTAAATTACACCCCTTTGTTTTATCCAATCTATCAACTTTTAATAACTCAGATTTAGTTTTTAGAGCAGCCCCCATTGCAGATACAAATTTAATATCATGCTTAACCAACCAAGATATTAATTCACATTTAGCTTTAACATCATCAATCGCATCAATAACAAAGCAAGGTTTACACTCTAAAATAAAATCCAAATCACCAGCTTTTACTTTTTTATCAATTACAATTACATCTGCATCACCATTTATATCTAAAACTCTTTGCTTTGCCACTTCAACTTTCTTTTTACCTAACGTTGTATTTAATGCTAATATCTGCCTATTAATATTACTTTCATCAAATTCATCAAAATCAACAACAAATATCTTACCAAAACCAAGTCTTGCAATCATCTCTAAAGCATAACCACCAACTGCACCACACCCAATAATCATAACAGAAGTATTACAAATTTTCTCAACATTGTCTTTACCAATTAAAGCAATCGTTCGCATCAATCTATTACTTAACATTTCAAAAATTCCTTTGCATTTTGGTATAATTGCGCAACCATCTTATCTTTATCTCCCCCCATAAGCTCAGCTAAATATAATAAATTATCTCTTGAAACTTCATCATATTTTTCTTCACTAACTCTAAATGGCGCATCTGTCTCAAATAATATTCTATTTAACGGCATTTTTTTTATCATTTCATTTGCTTTTTCTTGTTTCAAGAACAATGCCCCAATACCAATATACCCATCACACTCATTAATAAAATCAATCAAATCCATTCCTTTAACAAATCCATGATGAACAAATTTAACTTCTTTTAATTTTTCTCTAAATTCTTTTAATTCTTCAAAAGCTTTTGCCCCATGAATAATCACTGGCCTATTAAATTCTTTTGCAATCTCTAGTTGCTTATAAAATAAATTTCTTTGCCCATCATTTACTTCTCCACGCAATCTATCTACCCCAATTTCCCCAACAAGCGCATTCTTATATTTAATCAAATACTTCTTAATTTCATCAACCTTATCAATATCTTCCCAATACCAAGGATGTAAACCAAATGCCCCTATAAACTTATTAGGATTACTATCAATCAACCTTTCAACTTTTTCTAAATCACCAAGACTTGCACAAACTAATATCATCTTTTCTAAATTATAATTATCAATGACTTTAGGTGCAAAATCTTCACTAAAATCTTGCAAATGAATATGTGTATCAATAAAATGCATCTTATTTAATAACCTCTTTTGGATAAACAATAATGACTATATATACCACACCTATCCTAAATATCAATCTAAAAAAAATAACAAAAAATTATTTAACTCTAAAAAATTTATGCCCTAACGCAACGCCTAGCGCAGTAATCAAAGACGATGCCTACGGATTAGGCGCAATAAAAATATCACAAACCCTATATAACGCCGGTTGTAAAGACTTTTTTGTAGCACACGCTAAAGAAGGTGCTATAGTTGCCCCATACCTAAAAGATGCCAACATATATGTTTTACAAGGAATTGGGAAAGATAGCCTTCCATATTTTATTGAACATAATTTAATTCCTGTAATATGCTCTCCTGAAATGTTCGCATACTTCAAACAAACTCCTTTATATCAAAAAATTTCGCCCATAATTCAAGTGGAAACAGGTCTTAATAGATTAGGATTTACAATCAATGAATTAGAAAAATTATCCCAAAATGAGTTAAACTCATTTTCATATGTGCTTTCTCACCTATCTTGCGCAGATGCCCCTGCTCATTTCATGAACGAATATCAACTAAAAAATTTCATCCAAATTAAAAACAAATTTTTCCCTAATACAAAAGCAACTCTTTCTGCTTCTGATGGTATTTTTATAAATTCAAACTATCACTTTGACATGGTTCGCTTAGGAGCCGCAATTTATGGCATCAACACAACCCCATATCGCACCAACACCATGCAAAACGTTATAGAAATTAAAGCCCCTATATTACAAATTAAAACCATAAAAAAAGATGAATACGTTGGCTATGGCGCAACATATAAAGCACTCAAAGAAACAAAAACAGCTATTGTTTCAATCGGTTATGGTGATGGAATATCTCGTTCTCTTTCAAATCGAGGCAAAGTAGTTATTTACGATTCGAACAACACTCCCCACTTTTGCCCAATAATTGGTCGCGTATCCATGGATAACATAATTTGTGATATAAGTTGCATTAATAATCTACAATGTGGTGATTTTGCCTATATCATAAACAATGATTATACATTAGATGATATTGCTCATGCTTCAGATACAATCGCTTATGAAGTAATATCTAACATTGGTAAAAATACTCGTTTTATTAAAAATTACATAGAATAAACTCCAAGAATAAAACTAATTGTATTGACATATTCAAAAACACCACATATCCTCACTAATATGTAAAACTTAAGGAGATTACAATGAAACAAAGAATTGTTAATGTAAATGGAGTAAACCTTAGTAATGACCTACCATTTGGGTTATTATGTGGACCTTGTCAAATAGAAAGTCGCCAACATGCTATTGATATCGCAGGCGCAATGATTGAAATCACCAAAGAACTTAATATCCCATATATCTTCAAAGCCTCTTTTGATAAAGCCAATCGTACCTCTATCAATGGTGCTCGTGGTGTAGGTATTGAAGAAGGCTTACGCACCTTTGATGAAATAAAAAAATTATATAACAACGTACCAATCGTTACAGACGTTCACGAAAAAGAACAATGCGCTATTGTAGCTCAACATGTTGATATGCTACAAATCCCTGCCTTTCTTTGCCGTCAAACAGACTTAGTTGTTGCTGCAGCTCAAACAAATAAAGTTGTAAACATCAAAAAAGGACAATTTTTAGCTCCATGGGAAGCAAAAAATCTAGTTACAAAATGCGATGAATCAGGTAATTCAAATGTTTGTTTAACAGAGCGTGGTACAAGTTTTGGTTATAACACTCTTGTTACAGATATGCGTGGTTTACCTAGAATGGCTCATGATACTGGTTGCCCTATCATTTTTGATGCAACACACTCTGTACAACAACCTGGTGGTATGGGGGGAAGCTCTGGTGGACAAAGAGAATTCGCTCCAGTTTTAGCTCGTGCAGCTGTTGCTGTTGGTGTTGCAGCTGTGTTTATCGAAACTCACGAAAATCCAGATAAAGCTTTATCAGATGGTCCAAACACAATAGCTCTTGCTGATATGAAATCTGTTTTATCTACATTAAAACAATTTGATGAGGTTCGTAAAAGTTTAGATATTTTCTAAACCTTATAACTCCCACACAAAAAAATAGCCTCTCATTTGAGAGGCTATTTTTTATCTCGATTATTTATTATAAACAAGCTTCTCTAACTCATTTAAATAATAATCAATCAAATTAAGTCCACCTTGCCAAAAATCCTTATCTTTAGGATTTACGCCAAATTCCTTAAATATATCATCATAATCACCAATAGCAGTCTTTGATAATAACTCTAAATACTTGTCTTCAAAATTCTCAATTTTGTTTTGCATCTTTAACCAATACAAAGAGTTGACAACACAATCAGCAAAAGAATATGCATAAACATAAAACGGCAAGAAGAAAAAGTGTCCAATTCCACCCCAAATATAGTCAACACTATCGTCAACAACCACATCAGGACCAAGACTTTCTTTCATTTCTTCCATCCAAATTTGAGACAATCTCTCATGAGACACTTCTCCCATTTTTCTTTCATCATGAGCTCTTTTTTCAAAAAAGTGAAATGCAATCTGACGTATCGCTGTATTAATCATATCGTTAATTTTCATAACCAATAATGCAATCTTTTCATTTTCACTTACAGCTTTTTTTAACATTGATTGGAAAACCAACATCTCACCAAACACACTAGCAACCTCTTCAGTTGTCATACGAGTACGTTCATTTAACTCACCATTATTACGTCTTAGCTGATGATGACAACCATGACCTAATTCATGAGCCAGAGTTAATACATCTCTTTTTTGCCCAACAAAATTTAACATCAAAAAAGGATGTCCTTTAACCAAAGGAGATGAACAAAAAGCACCACTTCTTTTTCCTTTTTTAGGCGCCACATCAATCCAATCATTTTCAAAAAAATCTTTTGCAATCTTGTATAGTTTTGGCGAAAATTCCTTATACGCATTCAAAACCATATCTACACTTTCTTTCCAGCTATACTCTCTGTCATCTTCAATATTCAATGGAGCGTTTCTATCCCAATAATGAATTTTCTCTTTTCCCATAAGATGGGCTTTTATTTTATAAAATCTCCACGCTATATTTTTATAATTTTCCTTAACAGTATCAGCCAAACAATTAACTGTTTCATCGCTAACTTCTTCAGCCAAATTTCTAGCAGATATAGGAGTTTCAAACCCTCTCTTCTCATCATCAATAGCCTTATCTTTCATAATCATATTGTAACAATAAGAAATCATATATGCATTATCTCTAGTAACCTTATTTAATTCTCTACCGGCCTTCAGTCTAGTCTCTTCATCTTTGGATGTACATAACTTAGAAATCTCAGCATCATTATATTTCTTACCATCAACTTCGTATTCAAGCCTAGACATACTTTCTTCATAAAATCTCACCCATGCAGAACCAGAAGTAATATCTTTTTGCAATAAAATTTGCTCAACTTCCTCTGATAGTTCATACTTTTTATATTTTTTCATTCTTTTTAAATATGGCGCATATTGTGGGATTTTTTTAAGTAACTCATCTTGTTTTTTTTCACTAAGTTTATTATATTCCAAACTCCAAAACACCAAATTTGTTCCAGCTTCACTAAGTTTTTCTTCAACCTTTTGATACAACGCAGTTGCTTTTGTATCCAACATATTTGTTGTTGCATTAAGATGAGCAAAACCACCAAGTTTTCCTGCGATTCTCTTTAAGCTTTCCAAGTCCTTAAAAGCACTTAAATATTCATCAATAGTTAAATCTTTAACTCTACCTTTGTATTTTTTACAAAAGTTTTTTGCTTTTTTTTCATAAGCTTGTAAATCTTTATCAATATTTACATCATCAACACTTTCATAAAACTCGCTCAAATCCCATACAGGTAATTTTTCCTCTTTCATCTCTTCACCTCACAATATTAAAATTGAAAAACTTCACCATCACTATCTAATTTATTAGCTCTTAATAAATCATCACTAAATGGTTCTTCTAGCTCAGATGGAACTTCCCAAATTTCTGGCTCAAACAAATAATTATCCCAAGGCTTTTCTATTTCTCCATTTAGCCATAATTGCACCCCGTCTTTAATAACTTTGCCATAACATACATAACTTTGCATTACTACTCTAAAAGCATACATTAATCCTACATTCATCCTAGGATCACTAAGTTTTACCCCCATCTCATACGTACAAGGAGTAAACCCTCTCATTTTTGCATCATTATGTGGAGCAATAGAAATTAAAGTTATACTACCAACAACTAATAAAAAAATAAAACTCAACAAACCTGTAAAATATTTCATACCTTACTACTTTCTTTTATTATAATACTCTTCTAATATCGCAAGCTCTTCCCTAGTATTTGCACTAGCTACTTCTTCTACATCACCTTCAATTGCAGAGCATTTTAACCCCATATCACGAGCAATCTTCACTGCATCAGTAAGATAGTATTCCTTTGCCATATTATTATTATCTATTCTATCTAATATCTCAAACAAATATTTTCCATCAAATCCCATGCAACCAGAGTTACAAAAGTTTATCTTCAACTCATCTTCATTAGCATCTTTAAATTCAACAATAGATTTAAGTTCGCCATCTTCCATTTTCAATCTACCATATCTCGCAGGATCTTCAGGTCTAAAACCAAGAACAACCACCCCAAACCCCTCATTGATTTTATCAGCAATCTTAACAAATGTATTTTCACTAATTAAAGGTGTATCACCAAAAATAACCAAAACAGGACCTTCAATATTTTTCAATTCATCTTTTGCGCATCTTACAGCATGCCCTGTTCCTAATTGTTCAAATTGTACAGCGCACTTATGAGGATAAGTCTCTTTTTTAACCAACTCACCATCACTTGAAATAACCGTAACAATTTCTTTCACATTCATTTTTTCTAACGTATCAACAATATGCCTAATCATAGGTTTTCCACAAACCTCCATCATAACCTTAGGCAACGAAGATTGCATTCTAGTACCTTTTCCGGCTCCTAAAATAATCGCAGAAATATTTTTATTAATCATATCTTCCTCTTTTAAAAAAATTAACTTATTATCACTATAATTACGAAATATAATAATTTTTTATAGCAATTTATCGTTCTATGCAACCAAGAAGGAAAAGATATGAAGAAGTTTTTTACATACATATTTTTATTTACAACTCTAGTAACTCCTCATCATGCAAACTCAAGCGTTGATAGCATAGCATCACCCAGAAGCAAACCTCTTATATCACCACAAAAACGTGAACAAGATTTAATAAATTTATACAAAGAAATTCCAGACATAAACGATAAAGAGGCTCTAAAAAAATACCTAATAAAACGCTTAGAAAAAGTAACAAAAGCTAATATTAAAAGCGACGAATTAGGCAATCCTGGCTCCACAAGTATTGTAGAAAATGAAGAAAAAAACAAAAAAACAATATCTGCCTATGATAAAATCTATCAAGAAAATATGAAAAAAGCCAAAAAAACTGACACAATAAATAACGATTTAGAAATACAAGGAAAATTCTATCGCGAAGTAATTCAAGAACCTAAAAAATTTATACCAGATTTCCCATATGTTACAGTAAAACTTTCAGATACCAAAGAAATTCTAGCACCTGCCGAAGAACATATCGCATATTTACTTACCACAATAAACATTGAAAGTATCGGACTAATCAGAGTAACCGAAGAATTTATATTCATTTCAAACAATGAAGGTTTCCCTTATGGTTTTTTCAGAATTTTACCTAAATACACATATTCTAGAGCAAATAAAAAACGTCGCTTAGACTTTACTTTAGATAAAGTTACAATCAACGATAAAGAATATCAATACAAAGTAACAGAAATAGGAAACCATTTACATATCGAACCTAAAACTCCAATAAATCTTCCAACAGGAATTTACACTTATCGCTTTGAATACATCATAGATAGAACTATTTGGAACTACGATAAATTTGATGAATTTTATTGGGATATAACCGGTAAAACCATTAAAAATGTAATTGGCTCAGCTAATGCTGTTGTAACCATTCCTAATGGCAATCAATTCTTAGGTCAAAACGTAATAGCATCTACCCAAGATGGTTTTAACGATAATCGTGTAACAATGACATTTCTAGATGATAGATCAATCGGTTTTGCAGACACTCAAGCACTAGGTGTTGGTGAAGACATACACTTACTATTAACTCTAGATAAAAACACAATTATCCCCCCTTCATTAACCAAAAGATTTTTATATATAATTCAAGATTTTGGTATAGAAATATTTGGCTTACTTGCACTTATAGCAATATTTCTTGCCTATAAAATATCACTACAACAAGTATATAAAAACCAAGATAAAACAAACGTAAAAATTACTAAAACACCATCTTTTTGTCGCTTATTAAACATAAACAACCAAGATAAACATTCACTTGGTGCTGAAATATTAAATTTATATTCAAAAAATATAATTGATATTATAAATAAAGATGATGAAGTAATAGCTGCAAAAAAAACTGATGATATAAGTAAATTATCATCTCAAGAAAAAAATCTATTAAAAATATTATTTCCTTCATCAGAAACAACTTTTTCATCATCAAAAGCATCTTTATTAAAACTAAAAAGAGCCTACAATTATATACATAAAGACAATTTAACTCGTTATATCTTATTAAAACTAAGATTTAACCTCCCATATATATTATTTAGCCTCTCAATGCTTATTTTTGGATTTATTGGTAGCTCCCAAATATCTATCAATCCTAAACATACATTTTTAGTAATTCTTGTATGCTCAACATTAATTACACCTTATATACTTTTATACTTTGTAAACTTTAAGAAAAAATGGCTAAATATTCTTACTAAAATAATTAGCGTATTATCTATATTTGTAATTGCATTATGGTTAAGCATTTACACATCAAAACTATATGCTATCATTACAATTACAAGCTTAATAACAATTATAAAATACTACCAATTATTTTCTAAAAGAAACGGCTTATTAAGAAATAAGATTAAAGAAACTCAAGATCATAAAACATATTTACAAAAAAATACTGAACTTCAATCTTCATTAAAAGATTTCACATCCAAAGTTCCTTATATCTATGCTTATGGACTTGAAAACAAATATCAAAATGTTAAGATTTTCTCACAAATAGATTATCTTCTCAAAGAACTAAAATTCTAAAAAAGGAGGAAAAATGAAAGGTATTATATTAGCAGGAGGTTCTGGCTCCAGATTATACCCACTAACCCAATGTATCTCCAAGCAATTACTACCAGTATATGATAAACCAATGATATACTACCCTTTATCTACTTTAATGCTTTTTGGTATCAAAGAAATTTTAATAATCTCTACCCCTAACGATACCCCTAACATAAAAAAGCTATTAGGTAATGGTTCAAATCTTGGCTTAAAACTTCAATATAAAGTTCAAGAAAAACCAGAAGGTATTGCTCAAGCCTTTATCATTGGAAAAGATTTCATAAAAAACGATAACGTATGTTTAATACTTGGTGATAATATCTTTTATATGCAATCACAAATGAAAAATTATAGAAAAATTGTACATGAAGACACCAACAATGCCACAGTTTTTGGCTTCCACGTTTCAGATCCAGAGCGTTTCGGTGTTATAGAATTTGATAAAAATAACTCTGTAAAATCTATAGAAGAAAAACCATTAAAACCCAAATCAAACTATGCTGTAACCGGATTATATTTTTATCCAAATGACGTCATAAAAAAAGCATCAACATTAAAACCATCAAAACGTGGCGAACTTGAAATAACCGACCTAAACAAATTATACTTAAAAGAAAAAAGATTAAACGTAATCCCTCTAAAAAGAGGAAATGCTTGGTTAGATGCAGGAACACCAGATAGCCTAATGGAATCATCACAGTTTGTTCAAATCATAGAACAACGCCAAGGCTTAAAACTTGCTTGCATAGAAGAAATAGCTTTTCGCCAAGGCTTTATTGATAAAACACAAATGCAACAACTTATCTCTAATCTAAAAGATGGAGTAGCATATAAACAATATTTACAAAAAGTATATGAGGAAAAACATGATCTTTACTAAAACCAAATTAGAAGGAGTGTATATTATAACTCCTCGCATTTTTACAGATACACGTGGCTACTTTTTTGAAAGCTATAGCCAAAAAGAATTCAAAGACAATGGCTTATCTTACAACTTTGTACAAGATAATCAATCTTTTTCAAAATACGGAACAATAAGAGGTCTACACTTTCAAAAAGGTGATTTTGCTCAGGCAAAATTAGTAAGAGTAATCCAAGGCGAAGTTTTAGATGTTGCTGTTGATTTAAGAAAAGAATCACCAACCTATGGACAACACGTTGCCGTACATTTATCCGATGAAAACCAACAACAACTTTTAATTCCAAGAGGTTTTGCACACGGTTTTTCTGTTTTATCAGACACTGCAATTTTTGCATATAAATGTGACAATTTATACAATAAAGCCTCTGAAGGTGGATTAAATCCTTTGGATAAAAATTTAAACATTGATTGGAAAATTCCACTTTCACAAGCAAATATTTTAGATCGAGATTTATCACACCCTAACTTAGAGGAATTAGAATCATGTTTTTAGTAACCGGATGTAAAGGTCAATTAGGTACAGCAATTCAAAGCTTATTAAAAGATAAAGCTCACTATATTGACAAAGAAGAACTAGACCTTACTAATCAAAAAGCCGTCGAAGAATTCTTTTCAAAAAATTCATATGATTTAATCATAAATTGTTCTGCATATACAGCCGTTGATAAAGCACAAACCGACCAAGAAACTGCTCACAATGTAAATGCTCTAGCCCCACTTTATTTAGCAAAATATGGCAAAAACATTATCCATGTTTCAACTGATTATGTTTTTGATGGCACATCCCACAAACCATACACAGAAGATGATACCTCATCACCTATTTCTGTTTATGGCTCAACAAAACTTGAGGGAGAAAAAAATGTCCTAGATAATGCTAATACAGCTATAATAATTCGCACATCTTGGTTATATTCCCCCCATGGTTCAAATTTTGTAAAAACAATGCGTAAACTCGGTGCAGAAAAAGAAAGCCTAAACGTAATTTTTGACCAAATTGGAACACCAACATATGCATACGATTTAGCTCAAGCTATTATCGATATAATCCCACAACTTACACCTGGAGAAAAAGGCATATATCATTACTCCAATGAAGGAGTATGCTCTTGGTATGATTTTGCATTAGAAATCATGGAACAATCAAACTTAAATTGCCATGTTTATCCAATTGAAAGCAAAGACTATCCAACGCCTACTCCACGCCCACATTATAGCGTATTAAATAAATCAAAAATCAAAAAACGTTTTAACATTGAAATTCCCCATTGGAAAGAAGGATTAAAAAAATGTCTCAAACAATTTTAATAACAGGTGGTGCTGGTTTTATTGGTGCCAATTTTATCCCTTATTTTATGTCTCAACACCCAGACTATAAAATAATAAACCTAGATAAGCTAACTTATGCTGGTAATTTAGATAACTTAAAAGAAGTAGAAAACAACCCTAACTACACTTTTATTAAAGCAGATATTTGTGATGAACAAACAATTAATGATATCTTTGATAAATATAACATAACAGGTGTAATCCACTTTGCCGCAGAAAGCCATGTTGATAATTCAATTTCTTCGCCAAGAGCTTTTATAAATACTAATATACTTGGCACATTTAATCTACTAGAAGCTTGTCGCACACATTGGTTTGATGCACCATTTAGTCCAAAACCAGAATGCAAAAATTATCGCTTTCATCATATTTCTACAGATGAAGTATTTGGTTCACTTGGTCCAACAGGGTATTTTAGTGAAACAACACCTTACGCTCCAAACTCACCATATTCCTCATCAAAAGCAAGCTCAGACTTTTTAGTTCGTGCATATCATCACACTTATGGCCTAAATACTACAACATCAAATTGTTCAAATAATTACGGCCCTAAACAACACAATGAAAAGTTAATCCCAACCATTATCAGAAATTGCTTAAATTTAAGTCCTATACCAATTTATGGCAATGGGCAAAATATTAGAGATTGGCTATACGTAACAGATCATGCCAAAGCCATAGATATTATCTATCACAATGGCATTAATGGTCAAACATATAACGTTGGTGGACATAATGAACTTACAAACATTGAAATAACCAACATCATTTGTGATATCTTAGATAAAGAAAGACCACGCACAGATGGTAAAAAATATTCCGATTTAATCACCTTCGTAAAAGATAGAGCTGGACACGATATGCGCTATGCAATTGATCCAACCAAAATCGAAGACATGTTAAATTATAAACCAGACGAAACATTTAAAACTGGTATAGTAAAAACCGTTAAATGGTACTTAAATAAACAATAATTTTTGCCATTACAAAAACACAACAAAAAATTGCTAATGTATAATTAACCCACATTGGCAATTTTTTTTGATTTAAATAATTCATCACCCATAAACAAGCAACTGGAACTAATACCACCACATATCTAAATTCTGTTGAACAAAAATATGGATATTCAATCCAAAACATAGCCCATGACATAAATACAACAAAAACTAATACTATAATTGCCAAATTAAGTCCAAAATCTTTACCTAATTGATACTTAAACACACCTCCAAAACACCAAATACACACCAATGAAATAAGTATAGCACTCAAATATAACAAATAGGAAAAGTAAATATTATTCCAACTCCACTCGCCAAATATAGAGGTTTTAATCAAGGATAACCAAACATTTGGCTCAATTATTCCATTGCGCACATCAGCAAACAAAACATTTATATTACTAAAATCCAATAAACGTTCAAAAATAGAATAATCCCCCATAAATTGAAAACTAACATTATTTGGTGGAGGAACCAAAGCAAACCCAATATATAAAAGCAACCACCCCCATAAAAATCCAATAACTCCCCCCATCCCAATAATAAAGAACTCACTCCACAATTTATAAGAAAGTTTATTTTTACTTTCAATCAACAATGCCAATCCTAAAATACCAATATAAGCCATCATCATCAAACCCGAAAATTTTGTCATTCCAGCCAATACAAATAATCCAGCAATAATAAATGCATCTCTTTTATTGTTATCAATATACCATTGATAACCTTTATATAAAATTGCAACCATTAAAAAATATACAAATGAATCATTATTATTAAGACCTGCCATAATAGTATGAATTGGCATAAACAAAAACATACCATATCCCCATAACAAAATCTTTTTACTTAAATTAAATAAATTAAAAAATCTCCACCCCAAAATTCCGGTACCTGATATTGCAAAAAAACTAATATATCTAACATGATCAAACGCATATTCATTAGTCAAAGAAAAAATTACACCTATCTTTGTAACTATTCCTGCAATTAATCCCCAAAGTGGTGGTTGAAAATATACTGAACTTAAATAATAAATCGGATTTTTAACAAAAAAATCATGATCAACAAAATACATTGCATGCATAAAAAAATTAAAATAATCATATTGATGAATATTAATAGAAAGATTTGAAACATACCATAAATTAATAATAACACTACTACTAAATAAAATATCACAAATATTTACTTTTTTCAAATAATAGCAATATCCCATATAACCTAAAATCAAACTACTTCCACATATAAAAACACCCGACAATAACATATGCCAAAACATTAGAAATAGGGAAAATAAAAACATTCCTTTTAGATTAAAAGCTAATTTCATAAATAATCTCCTATGCAATACTTGCATACTAACAGAATATTATAAAAAATTAATTAAAATACTAAGATAAAACACATATGCAACCAACCACAAAAAAAATAAGAGCGACCACAAAGGTCGCTCAATAAAGGAATAAAATTTTGAGTGGATAGAAGTCAATGGCTTGTTCCAAAAATTTTAGTTTACAAAATAGTAAATGAATTTTTACTAACAGGCTTCCATTGACGATTAGACACCTCTCCTCAAAAATAAAAGAGGAAAATTTTGAGTGGATAGAAGTCAATGTCCTGTGGCAAAAATTTTAGTTTACAAAATAGTAAATGAATTTTTGCCAACAGGCTTCCATTGACGATTAGACACCAAAATTTTCCCTTTTATTTATATTGGGACATATGCTCCAATATAGCCCTTTTCGCATTAACGCCTTCTTGAGCTTTTTCAAGTAGTGCATTATAACGCTCAGGATTAGATTTATTTACAACTTGGAAACGTGTCTCTGATGACATATAATCAGAAAGAGGTTTTGAAGGAGCCTTAGAATCTAACATTAGAGGCGCTTTACCTTCTTTAACATTTTCTGGATTATAGCGATATAAAGGCCAAGAACCAGTTTCTACAGCGTCTTTTTGATGTCTCAAACCTTCTGCCATATTCAAACCTTGGTTAATACAGTGAGAATATGCAATAATTAAAGATGGACCATCAAATGCTTCTGCTTCATTTAAGGCTTTAATCACTTGAGTATCATTAGCACCCATTGCAACTTGAGCAACATAAACATTACCATAAGACATAGCAATCATAGCTAAATCCTTTTTAGGTAACTCTTTACCAGCTGTTGCAAATTTAGCACTTGCACCCATTGGAGTTGCTTTAGATTGTTGACCACCTGTATTTGAATATACACCAGTATCAACAACTAAAATATTAACATTACGACCACTAGCAATTGCATGATCTAAACCACCAAAGCCAATATCATAAGCCCAACCATCACCACCAATAATCCAAACAGATTTTTTAATTAGGTAATCTGCTATTTCATTCAAGTGACTAGCTTCTTCACCTTCAAGCTCAGCCAATTTAGCTCTTAATTCTTTAACATATGCACGTTGAACATCAATTTCAGCATCGCTTAATTGAGGATTTTCAAGAATTCTATTAGCCACATCACCAATTTTATCTTTCATATTTTCCAATAAAGCTCTTGCAGTTTCAACACCTTGATCAATAGAAACTCTCATACCTAAACCGAACTCTGCATTATCTTCAAATAAAGAGTTAGCCCAAGCTGGTCCAAAACCTTTTTCATCTTTGCAATATGGAGTTGTTGGAAGATTACCTGAATAAATTGAAGAACAACCAGTTGCATTAGCAACAACCATTCTATCACCAAATAACTGTGTAATCAATTTAATATAAGGAGTTTCACCACAACCGGCACAAGCACCAGAAAATTCAAACAAAGGTTGAATCATTTGTGTTGTCTTTGGAAGATTTTTCATAACTTCAGTTCTCTTCACATAAGGAAGAGTTTCAAAGAACTTCCAGTTAGCTTTTTCATTTTCCAAATGATTTTCAATATGATCCATATTGATAGCATGTAATTCTGGATTTTCTTTATTTTTAGCAGGACATGCAGATACACAAACACCACAACCTGTACAGTCTTCAGCAGAAATTTGTAACATAAATTTCTTACCTGCAAATTCCTTACCCTTATAATCTGCTCTTTTTAATGTTTCTGGAGCATTAGCCAATTCTTCTTCACTTGCCACCTTCATACGAATAACGCCATGAGGACATACAATAGAACACTTACCACATTGAATACAACTTTGTGGATCCCAAACAGGAATTTCAGTAGCGATACAACGTTTTTCATATTGTGTTGTAGCTGTAGGCCATGTACCATCAACAACTTCTTGCAATTCAGATGTAGTAATACTATCCCCGACATCTGCAATTAACTTAGCTGTTAAACCTTGAACAAATTCTGGAGCATCCACAGGAACTGGAGCCAAACGATTGTATGTAGAAGTAACTGATTTAGGATAATTAACTCTAAACATATGTTCCAAACTTGCATCAACAGCTGCATAGTTTTTCTCAATTACAGCCTCACCCTTCTTAGAATAAGTTTTCTTAATAGCTGCTTTAATTTGAGCTATTGCTTCATCTTTAGGAAGAATATTAGAAATAGCAAAGAAACAAGCTTGCATGATAGTATTAATTCTAGCACCCATACCTGTTGCACGAGCCACTTCTATTGCATTAATTGTATAGAACTTCAATTCTTTAGAAATAATTTGCTCTTGAACTTCTTTAGGTAAATGGTTCCAAACTTCATCAGCTTTATATGGAGCATTCAATAAGAATGTACCACCTTTTTTAGCAATTTTTAAGATATCAACCTTTTGCATAAATTGGAATTGATGGCAAGCAACAAAATCTGCTTTATTAACCAAATATGCACTACGTATAGGTTTATCAGAAAAACGAAGGTGAGAAGTTGTCATACTACCGCTTTTTCTTGAGTCATATACAAAATATCCTTGACCATATTTACCTGCATCTTCTGCAATGATTTTAATAGAGTTTTTGTTTGCACCAACAGTACCATCCGCACCCAAACCAAAGAATACAGCTCTAACAACATCATCTGGCTCAACATCAAATGTTTCATCAAATGCCAAAGATTTATATGTTACATCATCAATAATACCAACACTAAATCCATTAATAGGATTTTCACTCTTTGCATTATCAAACACAGCCTTTGCCATAGCTGGAGTAAATTCTTTAGAAGATAGACCATAACGTCCACCATAAATTTTAGGTAATGTTTCAATTTTACCATTAGCAAATGCTTGTGATAAAGTTGTAACAACATCCAAATACAATGGTTCACCCAATGATCCACTTTCTTTTGTTCTATCTAACACGCTAACTGTTTTAACTGTTGTAGGCATTGCTTTAAGAAGAGCGTCAGCAGGGAAAGGACGATAAAGTCTAACTTTTAACACCCCATATTTTTCACCATGAGCATTTAAGTATTCGATAGCTTCTTCAACTGTTTCAGCACCACTACCCATAACAACTACAACATGCTCAGCATCTTTAACACCAACATAATCAACAACGTTATAAGAACGACCAGTAATTTTAGCAAATTTATTCATTTCTTCTTGAACAATACCTTCTACTGCATCGTAATATTTATTACATGCTTCTCTTCCTTGGAAGAACACATCAGGATTTTGTGCTGTACCACGAATAACAGGATTTTCAGGTCTAAGAGCATGTTTAGCATTAAACTTATAATCAACGCCCTCCAACATCGCTAATAATTGTTCATCAGAAATTGTATTTACTTTTTTAATTTCATGAGATGTTCTAAAACCATCAAAGAAATGCATAAAAGGAACACGTGCCCTTAATGTCGATGTCTGAGCAATACAAGCCATATCACCAGCTTCTTGCACACTATTTGAACAAAGCATTGCAAAACCTGTTTGACGACATCCCATAACGTCCGAATGGTCACCATAAATAGACAAAGCATGATAAGCAAGCGAACGAGCAGCCACATGCATAACAAATGGAGAAAGTTCACCTGCAATCTTATACATATTTGGAATCATCAACAACAAACCTTGAGATGCTGTAAAAGTAGTTGTTAAAGCGCCTGCTTGTATTGAACCATGGCAAGCACCAGCAGCACCAGCTTCAGATTGCATTTCTTGAACAAACGGAACAACTCCCCAAAGGTTTTTTTGTTTTGCAGCTGACCACGCATCTGCCCACTCACCCATTGGAGATGAAGGTGTAATTGGGTAAATAACGCAGACTTCATTCATGCGGTGTGCAACAGAAGCAGCAGCTTCGTTACCATCCATCATCTTCATTTTAACATCTGACATACATTCATTCCTTAAAATTTTAAGTTTAATCAAAAATAAGCTAGATAATTAGAACCCCCACCTTTTTAAAATCATAAATAACACCAAAGGCAGGTCTCTATTTACCCTGCTCGATTCTTATTACATTTAGTCACTTATTTTTATCATAGCTATCTTAAGTTTCAACTTTTTTTAGCTATTAAACCACCTAAATTAAAGCTACTTTCCTCGTCTTTCTCTCTTAATAAGCCAAGCCTGAATATTTCTACTTATTTTATTACCTTTTCTTTCTGATTTAACTTTAGCAGCTCTATCTTCTTTTGATAATAATTCTTGCTTGATTGCAAATGGATTATCTTCATCTCCTAAAACAGATTTAACAGCATTTTCCTTTTGCTTCAAAATAGCTCTACCTTCAATCCTAACCTCAGGTGCATCTTGAACCTTTTGTCTCTTTGGAGACAACATTTTTTCTTTTAATTGAGATAACATAACATTGGCAATAAACTTTTTATCATTCATAATATCGCTCATTAAATTATCAACCATTAAATGATCTGCTTTACCAGACTTAATAATTCCCTTAAATATAGAAACAAATTCATCACCACTTAAACGTTTTGCTTCTTTAACAACATTTCCATTCTCATCTTTTTCTTCTTTTTGATATTCCATAATATCATTTAATGCAATACATCCTCTTTGAATATCTGAAACATAATCAGCATTTATCCCCTTTTCTTCAAGTTTTTGAACTTCTTCAAACATAACATCATTTAAGCTATCACCATTATAAACAGCTTTAACAACATTAGATAAAAATTTAGCCGCAATAACTTTTTCTTCATCACTAGGAGGAACTCTCAATGCACCAGTATCAAAAATATTAATATCAACACTTGTAATATTTCCGTTTTCATCTCTTTTTACATCAAAATTTTGTTGCCCACCATGTCTATCAATATCCCAAGAACGACCTCCCAGCAAAACAGATAACTCAGTTGCAACATAGCCCATCGCAAGCTTTTTACGTTCATCATCACTACATTCAACCTTACTTAATGACTTACCTTTACCAAACTCCATTGCCTTAAAGCCATTACCAGTTTTTTCATCAAAGCTCCAATCAGTCCAAGGACATAAATTAAGATTAAACCCAATACCTCCAACATCAATACCTTCAATCATTTTATAGTTTTTATCGGCTTCAACATATTGTTCATATCCTTTTTTAATATCAACCTCTGCTTTTGCACTTTCATTAGCTCTTTCAACAATTGTTTCCAATACAGCATATTTTGTATCAACTGCTGCTAAATCTTTAACCGTACGAATAATCTTTTTAAATTCACCTTCAGCATCTTTCTTTGCCCCTGGCCTCATCATTTGAAGTACATTCTTATCTTTACCTTCAAACTCAACCTCTAATGAACTAAAGAAAGATCCTGCCCCCAATAACTTTCCAACACGCCTAATAGATTTTAATTTATCTTCAGCTACATTTTCTCTCAACTCTTCAAAAATTTCCCATCTTGTTTTGCTAACCGCTTTATCCTTTAATTGAGATAATGGCTTTCTAATATCATCAGGTAAATCTGGTACATTTGATAAAGCTTGCCCAAACTTAACCCATGCAGGTCCATTACTTGAACAAAATAGAGCCAACGCATGACCAACACCAATATTAGAATTTTCACCTTCTTTAGGTTCTTGAGCAGAAAGCATTGCTCCTAACATAAATCTTGCTTTATCTTTACGATAATACCCCTTACCTACACCATTTTTATACAATGTTGATAACACATTTTTTGTATCTTCATAATACCCATCGTCCTTATTAAGATATTTATCAACCACAACTTCAACTGTTTTATTTATATCATTTTTAGCATAATTTTCTAAAAATCTCTGCATCACAGCAGAACGTTCATCTAACCCTTTATCCCAAAATTCCATATGAAATATCATCAAATCTTCATCTGTAATACCAGAAAAAATCTTTCTTACTTCTTCCTTCTCTTCTTGTGTCATTGGTTTTTCTTTTTCACCACTTTGAGAAGCCATTATCTTAGGAAAAACTTCAAATAAATGATTTGAAAAATCTTCTCTAAATTTGACAACGCTGTCTTCAGAATATGGAGTAGTTAAAAAGTTTACCATATCCAAATTTCCATCCGGACAAACATCTAAAACTTCATTTAATGAACTAACAACCCTAGCACTTGCCTCATTTTTAAAACCCAAATCTCTATCATTATCTTTATGTTTAACAACAACCTGAAATTTTTCAGATAATTCTTTTTGCGCCTCAATTTTATCAGCCAAAACTTCAAACATCTTTTCCTTGACGCCACCAACTGCCATGTTTTCATTAACATAATTCATAAATTTAACAATTTTACCATGATATTTCTCTACATCTTCTCTGCTAACAATACTACCATCTTCTCTTTTATCACCCTCAATTGGTTCTTTTCCTACAACATCAGCAAACATCCCCACATACTCATCAATAAAGAAATTTCTAATTGGAGGATAATCAACCGCAGTCATTTCTTTGCTACACTCTTTTGGCTTATAGGCATTACCACTTATCATTGATTTTGTATATGCAACATATTCAATTTTTGTATCCTCCAACATCATACGTGATGCATCTATTTTTTCATCCTGACTTAAATTTTGATATGATTTTTTTAATTCTTCTAAAAATCCTAACTTCCCGAATTCACCATGCTTTGCAAACAAGCCTTTGTGATTCATTTCATCAAAAATTTCTTTTTGTGACTTAAAATCAAGTTCCTTAAAACCATTTTCCATTATATATGAAGATACTTTTTCTCTAAAACCTTTACTTAAAAATCCATTTTCAATTACAGGAAAAGCCTGTGTCAATTTCAATAAATCAAGCTTAGGATTATCATTATCATTTATATACCTCAAAACTTCATATTCAGCAATATAATTATCGCTACTTGTTGGAACAATACATAACGGGGCCCCTTTACTATCTTTTTCTTCTGATTCCTTCATTAAATTATCATATAAAGCCTCAGGATTTCCTTTTGTTTCCTTAAAATCTAATAGCTTATTTTTTCTAATTCCTTCCAATAAATCTACTGGTTTATCACTATAAACTTCATCTGGTCTTAAAGACCCCAAATATAAATAACCATTATATCCATTTTTTCTTTCTGCATAATCATATATTTTTAAAGCAAGTTCTTGCAGATCAACTTTTTTTTCATCATCTTTTATCTTTATTGATGCCACACCTTGTGCAAGCGCTTCTAAAAAATCACGTTCATATCTTTTTGCTTCATGTTTCTCATTTAGTTCTTTGCCACGTTCTTCTAATCGTCTAATCATAATAGGTGAAATAAGAGCCAATGTTTCAGTCGTCTTATCTCCCAAATTCATATCCATAAAATCACATATTATTTTTTTCTTATCTTCTGTTGTTAGCTCTTCATCATTATCCATACCCATTCTTTTATAGAGCTTTGTTTCTTTCAATTTTTCAAAATCTTTATTTATGGTATCTTCATTATTTACTTTACTATAATTTAGATCCAACTTTTTATTATGAACATTATATAAGTAATCATTATCATACCCTTTACAATACAAATACTGCTCAATATTCTCAATACTCATCAAATAATCTAAACTTTTTTTAGCCTCAACACTTGGAACTTTATCCTCATTTATTCTATACTCTCCCAAAGTAATAAGTGCGTCTAAAACAGTCATTTGCGTTTCAAAATTTAAAGATAAAACCTCATTTTTTTCTATCTCATTATTTAAGATTCTTTGATTACGCAACTCTCTTGCTTCTTCATCTATTGCAATAATTTCACCATCATTATTACAGACAAAATCATATTTTTCGCCATCAAATTTAATTTCTGATACAATTTTACCAAACTTACCATTTAACAAATCAACACTTAAATTTTCATTTTTACAAGTTTCCAATATCACACCATCTTCACAACATACCCCCAAACAAGACAACCCTGCAATAACACTTTTCTTATCACTATTTTTACTTAAAAATTCACTCCAAGGCACTTTTTTACCTATTGCTTCTTCTTTTTTAGGCATTTCAAAACTTGCTAAATCATATGCTAATACTGAATATTTAGATATATTCCCCTTAACATATAAAATATCTTTTTCACCTTTCACAAACTCTTCTATATCTTTAATAGCTTCATTAAAAACATAAGGTGTTTTTAATGTTAGATGTTGAGCCTCACAAACCTTTCTATAAAATTCCCTTTCATGATTTGCAATATCTGCTTCTGATAATAAGCTTGCACCTTCTTTCTTATATCTTTCCAAACTAATTTCTGGATATGCTAATCCAAATGATAATTCATCCACAGCGTCTATATAATCTCCACGGTTTTCTATTCCAAGTAGATTATTTCCACTCATAAAACCATTCCAATACTTAGTTCTAAAATCCTTAAAATTATCACCTAAAACTTTAGTTGTATTATCTAATCCTACAGCAAAAAAAACACGAGTATTGAAATCATTAACTATAACTTGTTTTCCTTTATATTCCATCATAATAGAATCTTCGCCATCAATGACAATATTGTTTTCCAACAATACCTCTTCCATCCTTTTAATCAAACCAAGAGCATCTAACTCTTCACCTTTTCCTTTTGCCTCATCTAACAACACACTATACAAACAATTTTGATAACTTCTGTGATAACTTTCATTAGCATTTTTTATGTTGCTAAAACCTCTATCTAAACATTTATCTTGACATCTAACGCCTTTTCTATCTGCTTTATTAAACAACACACTTTCACTTGCTCTTAATAACAAACTAGAAGCTTTTCTCTCCAATTCTTCATTAATTTCCAAACCATCTGTATTGCTTTTTGCCAATAAATTGCCAGCTTCTTTTAATCTAGAATCATATTTAAAATGCTCAAATCCTGCAGCATTAACAAGTTCCAATAACTTATCTAAAGTTTTTTCATATGGAACCTTAGAAAAATTAATGCAACCATTCTCTTTATATTCTTCAAATAGTTCATCTTCCAAAAACTTATTTTCTAAATATCCAATATAACGCCCCCCCTCATATGATGCATTAATATTTCCCACAAACGCTTCATATTCTTTATCATCTGACTTTATTCTATTAACAGCTTCTAAATCTTCTTCAAGATCTTCAATATAATCACCATATTTTGCCTCTTCATAATTAGCAATAGCTTGTAATCTACTGGTTGGACTACCATGCTCATCTGCAATCCCTGCCAATATTCTTTCTTGTTCACTCATATTAACAAGGCCATGAACATTTTCCATTATAATTCGATATTCATCAGGATTTTTACCCATATAATAGAGCATATCAACAGCATGTTTATCAGCCAATGTTTCATTCACATTTGAAGCACCTGCATTACTATAAATCTTATCAACAAAATAATGCCCTAATTCATGAGCAACAATACCTTCAAATTGCGATGAATTTTGAGCAAAATCTAACATTTTTTTTGTAACAGCGATAACTTCCTTATCTCCTAAACTTTTAGTCATAATAAAAGCATTTTCTTGATCAGAATCTTCCAAAACAAAATGAAAGCTTTTATCAACAAAAGCCCTCATATCATCAATATTATCAATCGGTTTACCATCAACTTCTACAATATGATTAGTTAAATAATTCTCAGCCAATGCATCTATATTTTCATTTTGCTCATTTCTAAATTTATCAGCTAAAATTTGGGTATCATCTTTAAGTAAAGCCACATTTTTAGCAAGCAACATCTTGCTTACAATTTCTTTCATATAATTACTAAATTCTATTCCTAAATCAGTATCAGATGAAATTATACCTAAATTTTCAACATCTTCTTGAGATAAGTATTTTGCATTTTCTTCGTTATATCCATATTTTACCATATCTCGTCCCTCCGCTCATACATACACGTATTTTATCATATTTTTATTACAATTTCAAGCACTTTACAAAATAACATAAACCTACTAACTTAAATAAATATTAAACTTTTAAAACTAAAATATATCACATTCATAAACACCTAGGTTATATATCATGAAAAAAACAAAAATATTTACAACAATTGCTATTACTAGTTTTATTTTTACATCATATAACTCTTATTCCCAAGAGTTAAGCGCAAATCCTTGGGTGCAAAAAAACTCAAAAGAAACCATTGAAAACATTTACAAACAACGAAACTTAGCCAAACAGCAAAAACTTAACACAGATAATAGTAACAATCTTGATACTTCAAGCGCTTATCAAACTAAAAATAACGATAACGATACTTTTTTAGACAACATTAAAGATTTTTTTAATTCAAATAAACAAAATACTCAAGATATTGCCCAAGTACCAGATCAATCTTACTCCACATCCTACGAACAACGAAGAAAATCCCTAAAAAGAGGAAACTTTTCAAGACCCAGACCTCGAAACATAAGTTCAACGCCTAAAACATCCTCTAATAAAAAAGGCTTTTTATCACTTTTTAATAAAAATAATACTACAACTTCTTCCCCAAAAAAAAGTAATAAAAAAACTCAAAATACCTCATCATCGATATCCCCAAATCAGTTTATGAATAAATTTAAAAGAACAACCAACAAATTAAGACAAATAATCAAAAAATAAGGAATAAATAAATGAGACCTGTAATAATTTTAGTAAACCCACAACTAGCTGAAAATATTGGAATGGTAGCCCGTGCCATGAAAAATTGCGATATAGAAGAATTACGTTTAGTAAATCCCAAACAAGAAGCCACTTCCCAAATAGCTTTACGCGCATCATCTGGATCGGATGAAATTTTATTAAACTCAAAAGTATATTCATCAACCAAAGATGCTTTAGCTGACCTTGAGATTGTATATGCATCAACTGCACGTCCTCGTCATCAAGTAAAAGAAGTCCTAACCCCTCAACATATGGCAAACAACTATCCCACAGACAAAAAAGTAGGATTTATGTTTGGCTGTGAAAGAACTGGGCTTGAAAACGAAGATATATCACTTGCAAATGCCATAGTTGAAGTTCCTCTAAACCCAGAACATTCATCACTTAACTTAGCTCAAGCTGTACTAATATTAGGATATGAATACTATAAAACAACAATATCTACAAATGGTTCTCGTTTTATAACAAATGGCGGAGAAATTGCACCTAAAGAAAAAATATTTAGATTTTTAGAAAATCTAAACACAAAAATCAAACAAAGCCCTCGCCTAAAAGATGAAGACCACACTCAAAGTCTTCTATTAAATATCAACAACATATTTACCAGAGCTAATTTAACCAATCAAGAATTAAACTCTCTATATGGTATAATAAATATACTATCTGATAATCCAAAATAAATACACTCTACCTCTTTACAAAATACATTTTACATGTTAGGTATCCTAAAACAAAGCTAAATTACAAAAAAGGATATAATAATGTTATGTATTTTCCATATGGCCGATCACGATGGTAAAGGTTCTGCAGCAATAGTTAAATATGCTCACAAAGAATGTGAATTTTTAGGTTTCAACTACGACCAAGAAATTCCATATTCTGAAATAGAAAAACATCAAGATATTGTTATTTGCGACGTATCTTTCCCTATGGAATATATGTTTAAGCTACATAACGAAAAAAATCTTATTTGGATTGATCATCACGCATCAGCTATTGATGCATACAACCAATATTTAGAAAAAGTTGGTGGTTTAGGTATTAAAGGTGAACGCTCCACCAATATGGCTGCCATTGAACTAACTTGGAAATATTTCTTCCCAACAAAAGAAGTTCCCCTTGGTATAAAATTATTAGCTCTAAATGATTTATTTGATTTAAGAGATAAACGTGTTCGTCCTTTTGAATTTGCTTTTCAATCTTTAGGAGTTAATCGCCCATACGAAAAAGTTTGGAAAGACTTATTTGAAAATAAAATAGATATACCACTTATGGTAGAAAAAGGGAATGCTATTTTATCATACATAAAACATCGAGATTATCGTTTATCACGCAATATGTCTTTCATTGGTACATACAATAATTTAAGATTTATTGCTGCCAATATGCCTCAGGCTGGTTCAGACTTTTTTGACTCACTTGATAATATTTCAAACTTTGATTTTATGGTTAGTTTCTCTCTTAATAAACGTAATAAATGGAACTTATCATTTCGCACTACAAAAGATAACGTAGATGTATCAGAAATTGCATCAACATTAGGTGGTGGAGGTCACAAAAAAGCATCTGGTGCATCTGGATTAGATAAGTTACCTGACTTCTTAACTTCAAATATCAAAGAATGGACTAAATTTGATTAAACTAAAAATTACTTAATTTTGAAAGCAATCGTACAAGTAGATCCAAATGTAATAGAAGCACTCTCTGCAACACCTCTAGGATAAGGACAAGATGAATTATCTGGAGAATTAAAATCACAACAAGAGCCATTAACAGGATTACTGCTTTCTGTAACTTCATTTAAATCAAATCCAGCTGCACTACATCCACCTTGAGGCTCATCATCATCATCTTCTTCACCTCTTAAACCATATGAAAAAGCAATCAAGCCATCTCCTATAATATCATTTGAACCAATAGTAACACATTCAGTTGCTGGTATCCCAAAAAAAGCAACAATAAAAGCACCATTCTCATCACCATCAGTTTTAGATGCAAAAACATCAACACCACCACCAAAAGGATTAACAACTAAACTACCATTTATCATATCTTCAGGAATAATATCAACACTAATAGCAACACCTAAATCAAGTCCTTTATAGTTTCGAGATGATGCAAACAATGTTTGAACATTTGTCACAATTGTTGTTATTTGCTCAATAGTTTTATTGGTTTTGAATTTTGTCATAGCTTTTGAATAACCGGAAATACCACCAACTGATAGCACACCAACAATTGCAAGTACTCCTAACATCTCAATCATTGAACGACCAAATTCATTTACTCTAACCATAACATATCCCTTTCTATAAGTCCCCATAATTATTTTTCCCAAAAACCATTCTGCCATAAACATCTATCACAAAAAAACTTTTTTTTACCACATAAAAAATCAGACCATGAACAATCATTCATAGCCTCTCTAAAACTAATCTTAAAAATTTTCTCAGCAACGCTTATAGGTGTGTGTGTGTGTGTGTGTGTGTGTGTGTGTGTGTGTAGATTTCCGGCATTTCTACAACTTAAACCCTCTTTTTTATTTCCACCACACATCATCATAACCATATACCTTTATCTTAAAAAATTAAAAACATAGTAACATAATTACTCCCCATTTGCAATAATTTTATATTAAATATACTCAAATATTTTGGCTATTAAAATCAAAACCAAACTTATTACAAAAAACAAAAAAAGAGGCTAATTTATAGCCCCTTTCTTTTTTTTATTTAACATAATTAAATGTCAAAATCTGTAACACCTTCATAAGCCAATTCATAAAGCTTTTTAATTTCTTTAATCAATGGATAACGTGGGTTACTACCTGTACATTGATCATCGAATGCCAAAGCAGGTAATGTTTCCATAGCTTTATTAAAGTCTTCTTGAGTATATTCACCTCTAATAGCAAACCATTCTTTAATAGAAGCAGGAATACCAACTTTTTTCTTCAATTCTTCAATACCCTTAATAAGTGCACTAACTTTTTCATCATCTGTCTTACCACCAAATCCCATAGCTGTTGCATATGCTGCATAAGCTTCTTTTGCATTAGGGAAACGATATTGAGGGAATGCACATTGTTTATTTGGTTTCTCTGTCGCATTATAACGAATAACTTGAGAAATAAGAAGTGCATTAGCAACACCGTGTGGAATATTAAATTGAGAACCAAGTTTGTGTGCCATAGAGTGACATACACCTAAAAATGCATTTGCAAATGCCATACCAGCAATAGTAGAAGCATGATGCATTTTTTCACGAGCACCAACATCAGCTGTTTCATAAGAAAGTGGTAAATATTCAAATACTTCTCTACCAGCTTCAATAGATAATGGTCTAGTAAAATCTGTAGCCATAGCTGAAACATATGACTCTATTGCGTGAGTTAATACGTCAATACCAGAAGCAGCACATAATCCTTTAGGCATTGTTTGTACCAAATCAGAATCAATAATTGCCATATTTGGAGTAAACACATAATCAGCTACTGCATATTTAACACCTTCTGCATCATCTGTAATAATAGAGAAAGGAGTAACTTCAGAACCAGTACCAGATGTTGTTGGAATAGCTACCATTTCAGCTTTTTCACCTAAGTTAGGGAATTCAAATACACGTTTACGAATATCCATAAAGCGCATAGCCAAATCTTCAAACTTCAATTCTGGATGTTCATACATCAACCACATAATTTTACCAGCATCAATTGGACTACCACCACCAAGAGCAATAATCACATCTGGTTCAAAAGAACGCAATGTACCAAGAGCCATATTAACTGTTGTTAAATCTGGATCAGGATGAACATCAGAGAAAATCTTATATTGAACACCAATTTCGTCCAATACATCAGTAACTTTCTTTGTATAACCTAAATCAAATAATGGTTTATCAGTTACAATAAATGCTCTTTTTTTGCCTTTAAGTTCTTTCAAAGCTAAGCTCAAGCATCCAGGCTTAAAGTAAACCTTTGGAGGAATCTTAAACCACAACATATTTTCTTTTCTACTAGCTACACTTTTAATATTCATAAGATGTTTTACTCCTACATTCTCACTCACTGAGTTACCACCCCAAGAACCACAACCGAGAGTTAAAGATGGTTCCAATCTAAAGTTATATACGTCACCAATCGCACCTTGTGATGCTGGACAGTTCACCAACACACGACCTGTAATCATTACATGACCATAATGTTTAATTCTGTCACTATTCATAGGATTTGTATACAACACAGAAGTGTGTCCTCTACCACCAAATGAAACTAAAGATTTAGCAAGTTCAGTACCTGTATTAAAGTCATCTGTTTTATACATAGCAAGTACTGGTGATAATTTTTCTGCAGAGAAAGCTTCTTCAGTACCAACTTTAGAACATTCTGCAATCAAAGCTTTTACATTTTCATCAACTTTGATACCTGCCATTTCAGCAATCTTGTAAGCAGGCTGTCCAACAATTTGAGCATTCAAATGGCCATCAACCATAATAACTTTAGCTAGTTTTTCTTTTTCTTTACTATTTAGTATATATGCGCCACGTTTAACAAACTCAGCCTTAACAGCTTCATAAATATCTTTAACAATCACAACAGATTGTTCAGATGCACAAATCATACCATTATCAAATGTTTTACTCATCAACACTGAAGACACAGCCATTTCAATATCAGCAGTTTCATCTATTAATGCAGGTGTGTTACCAGCACCAACGCCTAACGCTGGAGTACCGGAACTATATGCAGATTTAACCATACCTGGACCACCAGTAGCCAAAATCAAATCAGCACATTGCATTAAATATTGAGTTTTTAACAAACTTGGTTCTTCAATAAAACCAATAATATCCTCAGGAGCACCTGCTTTAACTGCTTCTTCTAACATAATTTTAGCAGTTTCAACAGTACAATTCTTAGCTCTTGGGTGAGGAGAAAAAATAATACCATTACGTGTTTTCAACGCAATCAATGTCTTAAAAATAGTAGTAGATGTTGGATTCGTTGTAGGAATAACACCTGCAATCACGCCAACAGGCTCTGCAATCTTAATCATACCATTTGCATTATCTTCTTCTAAGATACCACAAGTTTTAGTATTTTTATATTTGTTGTAGATATATTCAGATGCAAAATGATTTTTAATTACTTTATCTTCCACAACACCCATACCTGTTTCATTAACAGCCATTTGTGCCAAAGGAATTCTCAAAGAACTAAGCTTTAACGCCACTCTACGAAAGATATGATCAACTTGCTCTTGACTATATTCTGCAAATTTTTCTTGAGCCTTTCTAACTCTAGCAACTAAAGCTTCAATGTAAAGCCTTTCTTGGTCTTCATTTGTTTGAATTTCTGTATCTTTTACCATATTTTAATTTACTCCACTACATTAATTACTAAGTCGCACTATAATATAATAAAATAAATTAACAATACGTTTAAAGCCCAAATCAAAACACTTAATATTTCGGATTATTACATTTTAAATTCAAATACTAAAGTATAAATTCTCTCTATAAAACATCATCTTTTTTTATGTACTATATTTTCAAAATCTTGAAAATAAACCCCAACCTTATCCCTAATTTCTTCATCTTTATTATAGACTTCATGAAAAATACCAATAAACATAGATACTTTATTACGTAATTTCATATACAAAATATGCCTTCTTCCATCAGTAATATCCATTAAACTTACTCGCTCAAAAATTTTTTTATACATACCAAGACCTTGTAACAAATATTTGCCACTAGTATCCCAAACTGCACTTAAACTTCCTTCTCTTACATTATAAAAATACACACCTTTAGTATCTATTACAATTTTTTTTGCATATATTGCAACCAATGTTGAAAACCATATATCTTCAAACCACAACCGCTCTTCATAACTTTTAATAATATTTTTCTTTAAAAACGATTTTTTATAAATTTTATCCCATTGTTCACCTGCATCATCAATCAAAAAAGACAAATCATTGAAAAATTCTTTATTATCAACTTTAGAAATAGCTCTCCATTTTCTTTGGTGTTCATTTCCTTTTACATAAATCACATTAGATGTAATACTAACATCTGCATCATATTTTTTAGCCACATTATATAGCTCACCAAAATAATCATTACTTACATAATCATCACTATCAACAAAACCAATATACTCACCTTTTGCTAGCTTTATTCCCAAATTACGTGTTTTACCAACACCTTCATTTTCTTTTGAATATATCTTAAATCGCTTATCTTTTTTGGCATACTTTTGCATTATATCATACGATTTATCCGTTGAACCATCATCTATAACTATAAATTCAATACTATCTAATGTCTGTTTTTCTAGACTATCTAAACATGTCTCTAAATACTTCTCACTATTATAAACCGGAACAATTACGCTCACACTTATTTTTTGATTATAAATAAAAAAGCATATTCCACTAACCAACGCTAAAACAATTAATATAAATATTTTGTATTTGTTCATCTATAATCTCTCTTTTTCAAAACCAACTAACATTCTTTTTTCTATTATTGTATTTTAAATAAACAACTTACCAATTAAACTTCACCCCAAACATAAACTCATCACTATTTTTCTCATTACTATATCGCTCATATTCCCCAAAAAACATAACATCTCTTGTTATTCCATAACCTAATCCTACCTTATACTTTTGCCCTGTTTGCTTTTTAGATGTAGTATAATTTTGTAGCACATTTACATCAAGCCTAACTTTATCCTTATTATAATAAAAACCACCTTTAATTCCAAATCCTACATATCCATTTTCCTTCAAACCTCCAGAATATGCAAAATTGGGCTGACTTAAAATATAAAACATACCATTTCTAAAAACTTTATAGCTCTTTCCTGCCCCAAGTTCTAAAACCAACGCCCCCACATTTTTATTATCTTCTCTTTTTTGCTCATATCCAAATTTTAAATCATATGAATAAGGACTAAACATAATATCATCAACCGCTAAAGAACGAATTTTTAATAAATCAACCTTATCAAATTTTAGTTTATTATCATCATGATAATATCTAAAACTCATATCCAACATATTTATTTCTGCCCCTTTTAACAAACCATAACTATCACTCAATAATGAATTATATAATGGTTTAAAGCTTAACTCATAAAACCCATTATTATTATCACTTCCATATGCAACCCCAAATTCTTTTTGTTTATGCGCATATATAGGATTTTCACCTTCTTTTAATTCCTCAAAATACAATGTCTGATTTAATATCTTGCTACGCTCTTTTAATAACTTAAAACTCTTTTTCCGATAATCTTTTAAGTCTAACTCTCTTTCAATATATCTATATTGCACATATTGATAAGCTGTCTCAAACACATCAGCCTTTTCTTCATCTTTTAACCCATCAACAACAAACTCATCTTTTTTAATAATATTAACAAAAGCCCTTCTTTGCTCATCATTCATCTGAGCTTCTCTATACTTAAGCTTAGACATACGAGATGGCCTATAATTCGTATTTCTAATAACCCCTTCAACCTTATTTAATTCTTTTAACAAACTTAAAGGAACCGTATATCCTCTAAACTTATTTACAATATTTATATCACTTTTTATTGCCTCTAACACTCTTAACAACACATAACTACAATTTTGAGAAGCAAAATAATACCTAATTTTAGCATTCCTAATTTCCCAAATATGAGCCACAAACATCTCTAACTCTTCATCTGATAAATTTAACTCATATTCCCAGATATCCCTATTTTCTATATTATTATACAAATTTATCACATCATAATATGGATTAACCGTAAATGTCCCAAAATACCCACCAGTTAAACCTTTTAGCGCATACATAACCCCCGTATCTTCTCCTGTATCAGCACCAAAATTTGCCCCATGCGCCAAAAGTTGTGTTCCTTTTCTACTGGTATCAATTCTAAACAAAGTATGTCCAAATAATGACGATGGATTACCCATATAAGCATTAGTAAAAATTAAAGTTAAAGCTTTGGGTTTCAAATCATTTACAAATTGGTTATATTCACCACACTCATTAAGTGTTCCAGCAACCTTCCCCTCTTTTTTTAAATATAAAAACCTTGCAGGCATCTCACATTTCTTTGTTTTATCATCATTTAATGCCTTAACACTAGCCTCATATTCAGCTTTAGGATTATATCGCCCATCTTTGGCTATAAAAAAATCTTCATTTTCAACAATAGAAACAAAACCAGCCCCATCTTTATCATAATATAACATTTTTAACCATTGAGGCGACAAATCATCTTCTGCTCTTAAATCACCAAGAGCAATAAATAACATCAAAATAAAATACTTAAAAAACTTTTTCATCTCAAAGATATAATTTGGGTGTGAAGTCACCCCCACACCCACAACATCAACAAAATTAAGCTTTAGCTAATTCCATAATTTTCAAAGCTAAATCCACAGCTTCAACATTTTCATTTTCAAACAAATAAGCAAAATGTTGTTGAGCTTTTAAGCCTAATTCATTGCTATCAACATCCAAAATTCCAGCAATGGTTTCTAATGTTTCACCATTACCACGAGAAGCATCCATAGCAAATTGTTCCATATTATTTTCAATCACAGCTAAAACAAGTTTACCTGTACCACCTGTAACTCTACCATTAGGATCACAACCAGATGTACCAAGTGTAACACCAATAGTATTTAAGAATATACTATTAGTTGTCATAGCTAAAACTTGAGGAACAATACCAGAATGACCTTTCCAAGCCATACTACCTAATCCACAACCACCTGTTGAGTCAATTGCTTTAGCAGGACTTGCCATCAAAACAACCGCAACAGCCACACTCATTAAAAGATTTTTCTTCATCATTAGTCTCCTTCTATTAAAAATAGTAACAACAATTTATCACATAAGCCAACATTGTATATAACAAATTTTATTATATTAACAAAAAAGAGCCCTCAAACGAGGGCTTTATTAACATTAAAAATCAAAATATCTCATAGCAATCAGTTCTTGTACATACCGCTTCATTACCTGTACAACCTCCACAATCCCAAACACCATTTTCCCAACCACACACACAAATGATATCTGAATAATAATATCCTTCTGGACATTGTCCACCTCTAGGAATATAAAAACTGTCATCCTCACCACAAGGTCTTAATTCCTCAGGCTCAGGCTCTGGTGTTGGAGTTGGAGTAGGAGTTGGTTCTGGTTCTGGAGTTGGTTCTGGCTCTGGCTCTGGTTCCGGAGTTGGAGTTGGTGTTGGCTCTGGGTTAGATGGTTGAGATGGCGTACTTGGAGTTCCACCACTATTACCACCAGAACTTCCACTAGAGTTTCCACTTCCACCTACAATACTTCCACCACCATTACTTCCACCACTTCCACCCTCAGACGATGGCGCATCAATATATGAGATTATTCCACAATCAACATTATTAACTTCTGCCCTTGTCATAAAGCCAGAATATGTAAATGTAAGTTGGTTTCCCTCTGGCGCCGTTGCAGCATCT